>Ga0316204_10005849_pt1 | contig 19718 bp, 16 predicted proteins | sample 6monrhotite_MG_2_FD_205661 | JGI IMG/M metagenome (GOLD analysis project Ga0316204, IMG submission 205661) | Microbial mat bacterial communities from mineral coupon in-situ incubated in ocean water Damariscotta River, Maine, United States -... | ecosystem: Environmental > Aquatic > Marine >...
GTCCGATGGAAATTTTGCGCCCTCAGGCGGGTCATTCTCAGGTTCGCTTGTCAGTCACTTGTTTGCGCTGCTGGGGCCGTTGCCCTTGCCGCCGGGCTGCGCATATGGCGTGTCAGATCGCTGACCAGTCATCGTCGCAGCAATTGGGGCGCCACTGCCGCCGCTGTTGTTGGCGCTGTTGCCGGTGATGCCGTCCCAGCGACTGTTGCCTACGGGCTTGCCATTGCCGGGGTTCCCGGCGGTATCCGCAGGTGGCTCGCAATCGGGGATGCACTCATCGCCATCCTCACCTGCGAAACCCGCTGTTCCTATCATCGTGACTGCAATTGCGCTCAGCGCCGTAATCTTAACCTTCTTCATAGCTACACTCCTCAGACATCGCTGATTTACGCAGAGGACCAAAAACGGACCCCTTGCATCGCTATCTTGGGTTTCAAGCATTAAAATTGCAATGATTATGTTAAATGTTTCGGGGTGACTACTCTGGCGATCAAGCCATCATGGCCAAGTCGTCAGGGTCTTTTCAGCAAAGTGCCGGGCGGCATAGGCGGCGAAACAGAAGGATATGAATTTTCTCCGACCAAGGCAGGGGCGAACCTTCATGCGACTATGGAAAGATCAGACATCGCGGCGGAACCAAAACTGCTCAGCCTCCGGGAACCCCGCACGCTTCAATCTCATGCAAGCGACGCCAAGCGACCGGCAGATCACTCGATCAGGCCCGTAGAAACGGTCACAATGACCTGGCATCTGCCCTTGTTCACCGCCAGCGTCATGGCTGGATACTTAGGCACTGAAGTATTCCGGTAATGCCCCCTGAGTCCATATAGTTAGGTCTGAAGGACACCGGGGTATGATGGCGGAGAGACAGTCCGAAAATGCACACACATCAATGACCTAAGTATCTGATATTGCGAGAAATGCATTTCTGCAGTGTTGCATTTTGTGCAGCAAAATGTGCAGCAAAAAGTAGTAGAGATCGTGATCATGTGACATTCAAGCCAGAGAAACAATGTCTGGCGATGGAGAGATCACCTTCAATGTGGGCCATACTAGTCATTCGACCGTGTCGCAGCAAACGTCCGCACAGAGCCCTTATTGCCGGATGCTGCACAAAGCATGAATGGCGGCCTACTACGCAAATCGGCAAATGGTTCTGCCAGTTGCTCGAGCGCTTGATGAAAGGAAGATCAGTATGCGTTGCAATGCTTCGCGAGTGACAGGGGCTGCAAATGGAACATGCATTCTGTTCCTTCCTGTCAATCATCATGATGAGTCAGGTCAACTTTTCCCCCTAGCGTCCAACTGCCGAGACGCTCTAACCCCACCTAATCTGTCATTTCATTGACTTGGTGAGGAACAACAATGAACAAGCTTGTAGCCGAATTCATCGGTACGTTTACTTTGGTATTCTTGGGGTGCGGGTCCGCCGTGCTTGCTACCGTCAATCCAGACTTGGGGCCCGGACTCGTCGGAATTAGTCTTGCGTTCGGCTTGGCCTTAATTGGGATGGCCTACGGGATTGGCGCGGTTTCAGGCTGCCACATCAACCCCGCCGTATCGCTTGGCGCAGCGTTGGCTGGACGCATGTCCACAACTGAGATGATCCAATACTGGATATCGCAAGTTGCAGGTGCCATCGCCGCGACGCTTGTGCTGGTGGTCATCATGAGCGGAAAGATTGGTGGTTATGAAGGCGGGTACGGTGCGAACGGTTGGGGCGAAGGATATCTGGGACAGTATGGAATGATCTCTGCTTTTGTCTTTGAAATCGTCGCCACGTTCCTGTTTGTCGTCGTGATACTGGGATCTACCGGGAAGGGTGCGGCAAATGCACTTGCGGGGCTTGCCATCGGATTGATGCTGGTCGTGATCCATATCGTGGGCATCAATGTGACGGGTGTTTCTGTTAACCCCGCGCGTTCTATTGGCCCGGCGCTGTTTTCAGGAGGCTCTGCAATCGCGCAGCTTTGGCTCTTTATCGTTGCCCCACTGGTTGGCGGCGCAGCAGCGGGGCTACTCTTCAAGACAGGCATGCTTGACGCCAAAGCAGAGGACTGACCTCCATAGAACATGATCGAGGCGGGGCAAAAACGCTCCGCCTTTAATCCTAGCCTGAGCCTTTGCGCGTAATGTGCTTTGTGATTGTCTCAGCGAAATCGCTTTGCGGAAAACGACCATTCTGCACGGCTTTGGGCGGCGTGCCCGTTGGCGTGAAGGTGCAGGTCTCCGCCCCCGCGTCGCAGTGCAGCTCAATCGCCCATTCGTCGTATTGCCCCACACCGCGCACCATGCCCGTTGCATTCGCAAAGATCCGGTAGGCATAGCCATCAAGGCGACCTTCTTGCCAGAAGGCAGGGAAGCTGGGGGATGGCAGGTCGGTGACATAGGAGGTCACATCCGTGGCCCCCGGAACCGGCACATCGAAGGTGGAGGACACGCAGGGCGTGGCCGCCGCCTGCGTGGTCCAGACCGCAAGGGCCAGTGCTGCATTAAATCCGCGCATCACTCCCCTCTCCGAATGATTGGGCCGTGGGCGCTGAACGCAAGGGCGGCCAGAACCACCGCATTGGTGTTCACGGTCACGGAGGAATTGGTGGACCCGTCCGCCTCATAGATGCCTTCGGGCCAGCCCTTTTCCGGATCGCCCAAGGGTGCAATCGCGTCCACAAGTTCGCGGGTGTAGTCCGTGCCGAACAGCGCGTCCCAGGCGAAGGCGACCTTCGTAGTGATCGTGCGTTTGCTATCCATCCGGTCCCCCTGAAAGGTCATGACGGCCCAGTCGGCGCCACCGCCCCAGACCGAGGAATACAGGAAATAGGGCGCCTGATCGATGTGGGATTCGCTCACTGCAGTGAGGATGCCGGTGGTTCGGAACCGCGCCTCTTGTGCGGCGTAGATCGCGGTCGCGAAACGGGCAGAGCGTGCATCAAAGCCGAATTCCAGACCGTCGAACAGATAAGGTTCGCTGACCGTGAAGGCCGGGGTGACGTTGCGGTGCAGGCGGGTGTCCACTGGGATGGGCTGGCCCTCGACCTCGTGCACCATCAGATGGCTTTGCGCGTCATAGGCGCTGTACATGTCGAACCCGAACAGCATCATCGCCTTGGCCGCGTATTGCTCATAGCCCACGCGGCCTTCCTGATCGCGGCGCACCTGACCAACGGCGACATTGCCGCCAATAAGCTGGCCGTTTTCGACCATCTGGGACAGATCCCAGCGCGCCATGACCTCCGCCGTTTGGGGGGCCAGATCCGGGTAGTTCGCGTTGATGTGCCCAAGAGCAGCCACCATCCGCGCAATATCGAGCGCGGACCAGCCAAGGCCGCGTTCCACCGGTTCGTTGGCATAATTGACCAGTTCACCTGTACGCACATTGTAAGCCTTGTTGGGCAGCATGTCATCGAAGAGGCGGATCTCAAGCAGCGTGTCGAGAACGCGCTCGATCCGCGCGGTGGCCTCCTCCTCGTCGATCAGCCCCAGCCGGTTGGCGGAGATGACAGCGACGAAGTAGGAACCCGTTTCCCACATGGTGGTGGAAGGATAATTGTCCGTCGAATTGACCAGCCCCGTATCCGGGTCGGTGTTGTTGACGAAGTACTGCCAGGCGATCCGGGCATGCTCCAGATCCCGTGCAGAGGTAGTGCCCGTGATGGCCAGTGGCAGGGGGGTGATGTCGTCAAAGGCGGCCATTGCAGTCATCCCTTCGGAAGGCACCTCGGAGGCGCCCCCGCCATTGTCGATTGCGGTTACAAGTGCAAGGCCGCAGGCAAGCGCAAAGAGGAAAATCAGGTGGCTGCGGGCCTTGATCAGGTTTGTCTTGAAGGTCATGTCAGGTCACTTTCGTCAGGTTCGCCCGGCAGCCAGAGGGCCGCGCCGATGATACCGGCCATGGCCAGGCAATTGTTGAGACCCCAAAGGACGTTCGACACGACCCCGGTGGCAGAATGTGGTGTGGTGCCGAGGCCTAAGGCGACAAGCGCCCAGACCGTGGCCAGACAGGTCGCGCCGGCGATGGCAATCTGCGGGCGCACGAGGGCCAGGAAATTTCCCGACTGGCGCACCTTCGGCGTGACCTTGAACGAGATCGTCTTGCCCCGCGCGACCGCGCCGATCGCGCGCAACCCAAGCGGAAAGAACGACAGGAAGCTGGCCTTGGCGGCGTAGCCTTCGATGCCCCAGGTGCCGATCATCATCGCCAGTTCCAGTGCCACCAGAAACGGGATCAGGTGCCAGAAGAAGTCCGTCGAATAGGCCGTCACGGGTGAGATGCCGGTGAACAGATAGATGACCGGGGCCACAAGAAACACGAGGTTCCAGATCGGCGCGAGGTAGGAATAGAAGGTCGTGGCGTACATCATCCGTTGGGCAAAGGTCAGGCCGCGCCCGAAAACCGGGTTATCGTAGATCGCGATGTCCAGACTGCCGCCCGCGTATTTATAACGTTGCACAGTCCAGGTCAGCAGATCCTGCGGCGACAGCATCTTGCTTTCGACGATGGGGTGCATCTTCGATTTCCAGCCGAGGTCGCGGTCGGCGTGCAGCACGATGGAGGTGTAGATGTCCTCTGACACGTGAAAGCGGTAGGGTGTCAGGATTTCCGTGGTCGCGGCCTCGGTACGGATCGCGTCGAGCATGTCGGGGGCGATGTCGCGTTCCTTGCTGGACACGGTCAGGCGTTCTTCCGTGGCGTGGGCGCGGCGTTCGACCTGCGCGCCAAAGCTGCGCAAGGCGGCCTCCATCACGGCCTCGCGGCGGTGGATCGACCCTGCCCCGCAACAAAACGAGGCATTGGCCCAGTTCCGGCGGCGTTGGATGATGTCGTAGAACATCTTGGGGTCGCTGACGAAAGGGTCCGCGCCGATCTTGATCGGCCCCACAAGCTTTTGCAGCCCGCGCCCGAATTTCGCGCCCAGATCGCCGACACGACGGTTGAGGATCGCATCCAGCGGCTCTCCTTCCGGCAGGTCGTAGAACCACTGGGGCGTCTGAACCCAGGCCATCTTGGGGTCGGTGAAATAGCCCAGCGTGTTTTCTAGAATGGTCGGAAAAGGCCGCGTATCGGCGTCGCAGATCACGATCAGATCACCGCAGGTCTGCTCCATCGCGTGGCGCAGGTTGCCCGCCTTGAACCCTTCGTTGGTGTCGCGGCTGATGTAATTGGCACCCGCGGCCTCGGCCACCTCGCGCATTTCAGCGCGCCGTCCGTCGTCCAGTACGTGAATGCCGATGTCTATGGGGTGCGGATAGGTGATCTTCTGCGCGTCCCTGATGCCCAGCAACACCAGCTGCGGGTCCTCATTGTAGGTCGCGAACATGATGTCCACGGACAAGGGCCGGTCCGCCTCAGGATGATCTGGCGCGATGTCGCCCAGGCTGGCGGGCGGGGCCAGCACCTCAAGGGGATCGTCCTTCCACAGGTTGAACACGAACAGGACCAGACCAATGAAGGCGCAGGTCTCCGCGACGACGAGCGGCACGGCAAACCACATCGCGTCGGTGTTCAGGGACGCGGTCCAGCGCCACCAGATGTACCAGCCGCCCACTACCAGCGCGATGGTGGCCAGAAACTGCCAGATCAACTCGCGCGTGGGCGAATAGGGCAGCGGTGGCTCCGGCGCCCGGTCTTCGAAGTTCAGGTAATATTCAGACATGCTGCACCTTCTTGCGGCCCGCGCGGGCGGCGGCCCACGGGGTCGGGCCTAGGCCGATTGTCCAGGCCAGGGCGTGCACTTTCGACAATCCGTAGGCCAGCGCGAAGGACGCAGGCACCGCGACGGCAAAGCGCAAGACGACGATCATCCACGGGTCCATCAGGACAGGCAGACCCGTTGAGAACAGGACCACATCGTAGACGTCGATCACCAGCGGGTGCACCAGATAAACCCCGAAGGTGTAGCTGGCCAGAAAGGTCCAGCGCGGGGACCATTGCAGATATTGCCCGCCCATGAAGATCGCGAAAACGAAGACCGGCATCAGAAAGTGGCCGAAGTAATCCCAACCCTGACGAACACCCCAAGACCCGGTTTCGAGCGCCACTTGAAAGAAAGGCAGCGTTGCGACCCAGGCAAGTGCCGCGAAGTAAAAGCCGCAGCGGCGGATCAGGCGGGATTCGCCACGTGGGATCCCGTCTTTCCAGAGCCCGTAGATTGCGAAAGCCGCCATCCCATAGCCCACGTAGCCGAAGACCTTCAGGGCACGCATGAGGTAGTCGCGTAGCACGGGATCAATGTTTATCCCCCAGAGCATGCCTTGCGCGTTGTTCATCACGCCAAGCGTCAGGACCACGGTCAGGCCCAGAATGGGGAACCGCGTGGCCGCACGCATCACCGGATAGAACAGGAACAGCGCAAAGAGCGTCGGCAGGAAATGCAGTTGATACTGCGACTTGCCGAGGATGAAATAGCCCAGCCAGCTTTGGACCTGCCCAAGCTGGCCCCAGATGTAAGGGCCGTAGTTGAAGGTCTCTGCCTTTAGCAACCGGAAGAAGGCATAAAACACCACCCAGAAGGCAAAGGGCACCAGCAGACGCTCGGCCTGAGTGGCGATGGCGCTGCCGTAGCTTGGCATCTTCTTGTCCACGCGCATCGCCATCAGGAACAGCGAGAACATGAAGAACATCTCGGAGCCGGAAAGCTCACCGATCGAGCGCAGGAGCACCGGGATGAACCGCTGCACCTGGTCTGCGTCGGGAAAGGGCTGCCCGCCGAAATCGGTGGTCGAATGGATCAGGACCACACCGAAGGCAGCAAAGACACGGCTGGCATCAAACCAGACAAGACGGGGTTTGGACGACGCGCTCATTGGTTCAACTCCGGGATGGGGCAGCTCGATGGCAGGACCTGACGCACCTGTGGCAGGGGCAGATCATGCTCGACGGTGCTGCAGTCAGTCGCGCCAAGTTCGGAACCTCCGAAGACAGGACGGCAGTAAAGAAATTCCTCGGCCGGGATCACCGGGGGCAGCCGGGTAGCGTTGGCGCAGGCGCAGTAAGGCACCTCCTCGACCATGCGGTTTGGGTGACACTTGTTGTCGCGGATGTCCGTGCCGATGAAGGCGGTGTCCCAGACCTGCGTGTTCTGGTTGACACGCTGAAGGATGGGCCCCTGCACCTTGTAAAGAAGGGCCGCCAAGATGATGCCGTTGTTGTTGGCAGTCTGCAGCGGAATATAGCCGTTGCCGTTCTCGTAGAGACCTTCGTAGAACCCGCGATCCGGCTCGGACAGATCGGCGACGGATTCGAACAACAGATCGGTGTATTCCGTGTCCCAAAGGGCCCACATGCCGATGGCGGCCTTCGCGGCAATCGCGGCACGGTCCGGCTGGTATTCACCCGTCGGGTCCAGGGTGTTCCAGGGGTAGCCGTCCGCGAAGATGGTATCATAGACGAAGTATGGGCTGCCCTCGACCTGGTGTTCTGAGCGGGCGGTGATTACGCCGGTCTGTTCAAAACGGCGCTGCTGGACCAGATAGATGCGCTGTGCAAATTCCGCGCGCCAGCCGTTGCTCGCGATTGTGCCATCGTTGCTGCGATCCGTCGGCAGGTCCCAGCCCATTTCAAGCCCGTCGAGGATGTACCCTTCGGTCAGAACATAGTTCTGGTTCTTGAAGACGCGCGGGTCGCGGCCATCATAGGGCACGCGGACGCCGAAGATTTCGATGTAGTTCACAGGCTCGGGCGACATGGCGCGGTCCACGTTAAACCCCCACAGCGCAAAGCCCTTGGCGGCGTATTCCTCATAGCCGAGGCGGCCTTCCTGCACGTAGCGGGTGTTGCCGTCGGACTGGGTGAACGACCCGAACATGCGGCCGTCTTCGTTGATCAGGTTGCAGAAATTCCAGCGCATGGGCACGTTGTCCACGCCGTTGGCCAGATGCGGGTAACGTTCCTTCAGGATCTGAAGCCAGACCAGAAGCCGCCCGATATCATTGGCGGACATGCCGATTTCGCCGGGCTGGTTGGTGTAGTCGACCATCTCTCCGGTTGCGGCGTTGTACACCTTGTTGGGAGCCTCACCACGATACAGCGGCAGGTTGCGCAAGGTGTTGATCAGACGCGTTGCGCGTTGGTCGAAGGTGCGCTTGTCGATCACGCAAAGCTCATGGGCGGCGACCAGCGCGCTGATGTAGGACGCGGTGTCCCACAGCGTAGTAGAGGGGAACGACCCAACCGCGTTCACCAGCCCCGTTTCTTCCTGATAGCTGCGTTCGAAATAGGCCCAGGCGGTTTTGGCCATCTCGAATTCACGTGGGGTCAGCTGGCCGTTGCGCCCGAAATGAGCGGAGGACTGCGTGGCCCCACGACGGTTGCAGGTTTCCGTCTGGGCGGCATCCCCCAGCCGAAGCGACAGCTCGCCCTCGGAGGTAATCGTCAAGCTGCGGTAGCTTCGCGCGTCGAGGGCAAGGTCGTCGATGGTCAGCGCGGGCGCGTCGGTTTGCGCCTCTTGCGCAGCACCGTGGGTGGAAGGCAGCAGCGCAAGCAGCGAAACGGCACCCGCAAGCAGCCAAAGGGGGGATCTGGGTCGGGTCATGGGATCAATCCTTCGATTTCAAAAAAGTAAGGAACAGGCACATGCGGTCCGCCTTGCGGCGGTAATCCATATGGTCCGTGGCGTTCAGGATCAGGCCGAGACCCCGGCCCTCTTCGGCCAGCAAATCGATGGATTCGAGGGGGTGAGCGTGGTCGCGCAGATCGAAGGGCGCAGCACCGATGGGGTCGCAGATTTCCACCTGCACCGCGTCCCGCGTCACCTCGAATTCGATCACGACGGGCGCGTCGGGGGCGCTGGTGGTCGCGTGCTTGACCACGTTGGCCAGCGCTTCGGCGAGGCTAAGCTCAAACCGGAACAGGCCCGCAGTGCCAAGCGCGTTCGCCACGTGGCACTTCAGCGCGACAACCGCGCGGTCCACATCGGCCGGGTCATTTCGCATATGGAACGTGGCGCGTGTCACAGGGCGTCCGCCATCTTTTCGGCGGCCTGATCGACCGTCGGGTAGATCTTGAACACCTTGTCCATGCGGCAGATCCTGAACATCTGCGCAACGTCGGCGTTCAACCCGGCCATGGCCAGATCGCCGCGATAGCCGATCTTCTTGAGAAGCCCGACAAGCGCGCCAAGGCCCGAGGAATCTACAAAGCTCACGCCGCTGAGGTCGATGACCAGCTGTGCAGAGCCGCTTTCGATCAACTGCGCGACCTCGTCCTTGAAGGCTTTGGCGTTCGCCGCTGACAGGCGCTCTGCGCCGGGGCGCACGACCGTGACGCCCGCATCGTGGGAGAGGGTTTTAATCATTGTTGGAGGTCCTTTTGAACACAACGACCGTCAGGTCATCGTCGAGAGGGTTGCCGCCTCGCCAGTCCCCCAGTGCGGAAACGATGGCCTGCGGAAGGGTGCGAAAATCTTGCATCGCGGCGGAGCGTGCGACGTCCCGCAGGCGGGCCTGCCCGAACGGCACGTGTGCTGCGTTCTCAGCCTCGCCCGCGGCGTCGGAGCACAGAACCAGCGCGCTGCCCGGCGCGAGGGTGTGGGTGTTGGTGACGTAGGAAGCATTGGGGATCAGACCGACGGGAAAGCCACCGTCGCCAATCTGGTGTTCTTCGCCGGTTTCGCTGATACATATGGGGGAGGGCGCGCCCGCCTGGCAGAAGGAAAGCTGCCCCGTGGCGGCCTCCAGAACCCCGCAGAACATGGTCAAATAGTCGTCATTGTCGGATGCGCTGAACCGCTGGTTCAACACGCGGGCCAGACGCGCTGGGTCCGGCTGACCGGCGTCGTCAAAGGCCTGGCTTTGGAAGAAGTCCTTCGTCACCAGATGGCCGATGGCGACGGACAGCAAGGACGCGTGAATGCCGTGGCCGGACACGTCAACCGTATAAAACCCCAGCTTCCCGCCCTCCAGTTCGAAGCAGCCGAACATGTCACCGGACACGATGGCTGACGGCACAAAGGCAGAGGCCACGCGGACCCCCAGAATGTCGTCGCGCAGGGTGGGCAGAAGCTGACGCTGCGCGTCGGCCGCCGCGCGAAGATCGTCCTGAATGCGCGCGTTGGTTTCGGTCAGAACGCGGGTGCGTTCGGCCAGCGCATCGGCGTGGGCAATCAACCGCGTGGCAGTGCGCAAACGCGCCTTCAGGATCGCGGTGCTGCTGCCCTTGGTGATGAAATCATCGACACCTGCGCGCAGCGCGTCGTCGCGCAACGCGACCTCATCCGCGCCAGTAACCATGATGATGTGCACATAATGAGGCAGGCCCAGCCGCCGCACTTCGCGGGTCAGGCTGATACCATCAATATGCGGCATCTTTAGATCGCTGATCAGGATCTGCGCGCCCGAAGTCTGGATCAGATCCAGCGCCTCGCACCCGTCCGAGGCCTCAATCGCCTGAAAGCCCAGACCATTGATAAGACTGCACAGAAACAACCTCTGCAATTCACTGTCTTCAGCAACGATGACCTTCAACGCGGGGGTCGACGCATCAGCGGCGACAGGGCGCTGTCCGGTCCGACCTCCGACGGCGGCGGGCAGATCCTGTCCGCCGAATTCGTGTGTGTGTAGATGTGCAAGCAAGAGGTGTCTCCTTTGAGGGGAGACCTAGCAGTGCTGTTTTCGTGGATCATCCGCGCGAAAGGTCGGTTGAATGGCGTAAAGGCATGGTATCCTACCCCAAACGGATAGGTTTAGAACAACCCCGCCTCGCGCGCGATCAGGGCCGCCTGCGTGCGGTTGGCCGCGCCGACCTTGCGGTAGAGCGTTTTCATGTGCAGCTTCACCGTAGGTTCGGTGATGTCGAGGTCGCGGGCGATTTCCTTATTGGATTTGCCCTCGGTCAGACCTTTAAGCACCTGAAGCTCTCGCGCGGTCAATTCAGCGGCCAGGGGATGCTCCTCGCCCGGGGCTTCGGCGGTCATGAAATCAATCGGCGCATATTGCTCGCCCATCACCATGAACTTGACGGCGTTGACCAGCGATTTAGCCGGAAGGGACTTTGGCACGAACCCCGCCGCCCCACCCTCAAGCGCGTCTTCGGCGATCTTTTTTGTCGCCTCACCGGACATTAGTGCAACCCGCTGGCCCTCGCCATGCGCCAGCGTGGTCTTCAGACCGTCCAATCCGTTCATACCGGGCATGTTGTAATCAAGCAGAATCAGATCGAACCCCGTTCCGGCGTCTATCCGTGCCAAAGCCTCATCCAGCGTTCCGACCGCTTCGGTTTCAATTCCACCGGCGTTTTCTAGGAACATGACAAGCGTGTCCCTCAGAAGGTCGTGATCGTCGGCGATTAAAATTCTCATCTTCTTTTTCTCAACTGCTGTCTGCACAACTACCGGCGTGCCTAAGCCGCAACTATGGCGGGAGGATGGCAAATCTTACAGGGGAAATTGACCAAATTTTCGATCCGTTTGGATAGCGGCCCTATCCGATGGACCGGACGATGCTCCACCCGCGCGCCCTGTCTGTCCGTTCGTTCCGTGGATCGGGTGGGGGTCATCGGTCCATAACCGCCCTAAACAAAACCAAATGAAAGTCCCCTCCAATGTCCCACATTCGCAAAGCCGTCTTCCCCGTTGCCGGGATGGGTACCCGGTTTCTTCCCGCCACCAAATCCATCCCCAAGGAAATGCTGACTCTGGTGGATCGCCCCCTTATTCAATACGCAGTCGATGAGGCCCGCGAGGCGGGCATCGAGGAGTTCATCTTCGTCTCGGCCGCCGGCAAAGGCGCGCTGGAAGATTACTTCGACACCGCTGCCGTTCTTGAAACCCGCCTTGAAGCTGCGGGCAAGACAGAGGCGCTGGCGGCCATCGACTGCGCGCGGATGCCCGAAGGGGCCGTGACGATCCTGCGTCAGGCCCAGCCGCTGGGATTGGGCCACGCCGTGCGACAGGCCAAGAAGCTGATCGGCGATGAGGCCTTTGCAGTGATCCTGCCCGACGACGTGATCAAGGCGGACAAAGGGGCCTTGGCGCAAATGGTCGAGGCGCACCGCGATCTGGGCGGGCACATGGTTGCAACAGTAGATGTCCCGCTGAGCGAGATCAGCAAATACGGCGTGCTGGACGTGGAAGCGGTCCAGGGCCGTGTGGCCTATGCGGCGGGTCTGGTGGAAAAGCCACGGGCTGATCTGGCCCCGTCCACCAAGGCCGTGATCGGCCGCTACATTCTGGAGCGCGCGATCTTCGACCAGCTCGACGCGCTTAGCCCCGGTGCGGGCGGTGAATTGCAGCTGACCGACGCGATCAATGCGGATGTGGCACGCGTCGGCGTGTCTGGTTTCACCTTCGAGGGGGAGCGGTTCGATTGCGGCTCGGTTCAGGGCTTTGTGCAGGCGACCACCGCCTTCGCGATGGACCGCGCCGATCTGCAGGCCGAGTATGCGTCTTTCCTCAACCAGTCGCGACGGACGCTTCGCCTTGTGGCTTGACCGCCCCGAACATTGCAAACGGCTTACCTATCCTTTCGGATAGGTCGGTATCCCTATGCCCAAATGCAATTTCACCAAAGCGATGCGATACCGTAGCATCACCACAGACAAGGATCACGTCATGTTTCAGTCTCTCCTCCGCGCCTCCCTCGGCATCGCCTTGGCCACCGGCCTGTCAACTTCGGTTCTGGCGGACGCCCACGCGACCCCGCTCCTGACGATTTCTGGCGACAGTGTCGAGGCAGACAGCGAGACCCTCATGCTTGATCGGGACGCGCTGAGCGCCCTTCCCGAAACCACGTTCGAGACAAGCACGATCTGGACCGACGGCGTGCATAGTTTCACCGGTGTATCGCTCGCGGATTTGATGGTAGAGCTTGGCGTGGTAGACGGCACCTTGGTCGCCACGGCGATCAACGACTACGCGGTCGAAATTCCCATCTCCGACGCGGTGGAAGGCGGTCCCATTGTTGCCTATCTGATGGACGGCGAAGAAATGACCGTGCGAGACAAGGGGCCTTTGTGGATTGTTTATCCTTACGACAGCGACGCCGCCTACCGCAGTGAGGTGATCTACTCCCGCAGCATCTGGCAACTCGACAGGTTGGAGATCATCCAGTAACCCCTGCCTTGCGGGACCTGCCCCTCGCAAAGGATGAAGATGTGAACGTCGATTTGCCCAGGCGCGCGATCAGAAGCCGGATTATTGCCGCCGTTTCGGGGCTTGTCGCGGTGCTGGCCATCGCGTTCCTCGCGTTTGACGTATCGCGCGAAATCCGTCTGCTCGGGTCTGCGCAGTCGGACAATGTGCAATGGTCTCTCGTCCAGTCAGAGGTCGAGTTTCTGGACTTTCAGCGCCAGGTCGAAGCCACCCCCGCCGATCTGGCGCAACTGCGCCGGGAGTTCGATATTTTCTATAGCCGGGTCACGACGCTTCGACGGGCCAGCGTGTTCGAAGGCCTGCGCGCCGATCCCGTCGCGCGCGCCTACCTCGATGAAATGGTTGCCTTCCTGGACGCGGCGGTCGTCTTGATCGACGCTCCCGACGACGAATTGACGGATCGACTGCCCGACCTGCGCGCGCTGACGTCCTCCGCCGCGCCCGTGGTGCGGAGGCTTGGCACTTCCGGCCTGGACCTTTTTGCGCACGAGGCCGACGCCCAGCGAGAGGCCGTCGCCCGCACAATGCTGCATCTGGCCCTCGCGATCGCCGCCCTGCTCGGTTTCCTGACCCTTGCGGTTCTGTTTCTGATCCGCCTGAACAGCCGGATTTACCGTCGCGAGCGGGACAATCACCAGACCACGATGCGGATGGCCACGGTGATGAGCACCTCTCTCGACGGTGTCATCGTCAGCAATTCCGAGGGTGAAATCCTGCAATTCAACCCCGCCGCCGAAGTCATCTTCGGTCACAGTGAAGCGGATGTTCTGGGCAAGCAGATCGACGACGTCATCGTCCCCGATCACATGAAAGACGCCCACGATGCCGGCATGCAGCGGATGCGCGACAAGGGCGAAAAGCGCGTGGTCGGCAAAGGCCGGGTCAAGCTGGAAGCGAAACACAAGGACGGGCGCAACTTTCCCGTGGAACTGGCCATCCAGGCGGCCACTACGGATCAAGGCGAGATCTTCATCGCCTTCCTGCGTGACATCTCCCACCGCGTCGCCGCCGAGGCCGAGCTTGTCGCGGCCCGTGATCGGGCGCTGGCAGGCGAGAAGCTGAAGACCGATTTCCTGTCCACCATGAGCCACGAAATCCGCACCCCCCTGAACGGTTTGCTTGGCAGCGTGAACCTGTTGCGCGACACCAATCTGAGCCCCGAACAGGACCGCTACGTCGGCCACATGGAAACCTCGGGCCGGCTGCTGATGAGCCATATTTCCGACGTGCTCGACATCACGCGCTATGACGCGGGCAAGCTCAGCACGCGGTCCGAGCCGCTGAATATCTCCCGCCTCTTGCAGGATATCATTGAAAACCAGAACGGGGCCGCGCTCAAGAACGGAACATCCCTCAGCTGGCGCTGGCACGGCACGCCGCTGGACTGGGTACTTTCGGATCAGGACCGCCTTCAGCATGTGATGATGAACCTGATCGGCAATGCGGTGAAATTCACCCCAAATGGCAGCGTCGACGTCTCGATCGAGAACATCGGCACGGCGGAGGACGCGAAGCTGATCATTCGGATTGCGGACACCGGCCCCGGCATGGCGCCCGATCTGGTCAATCGCGTGTTCGACGATTTCGTAACCGGCAACACCGCCTACGACCGCAACCTCGGCGGCACCGGCCTGGGGTTGAGCATCGCCAAACGCTTCGTTCACGCTTTGGGCGGGGACATCGGCGTTGACAGTGTGCAGAATGCGGGCAGCACATTCTGGGTGTCCTTGCCCGTGACCGCCACCGAACCACCTGTCATCCCACTGGACGACGCGCGGGACCACCAGACGGGCCGCCCCCTCAACGTGCTTCTGGTCGAAGACAATGAAATCAACCGCATCGTTGCCCGTGAAATGCTTCAGTCGGACGGGCATAGCGTGACGGAGGCTCACGACGGGGCCGAAGGGGTCAGCGCCGCCGCCCGCCAGTCGTTCGATCTGATCCTCATGGACATCAGCATGCCCGTGATGGATGGCCGCACCGCGACACGGACCATTCGTCAGGGAAGTGGTTTGTCGACAGCGACCCCCATCGTCGCGCTGACGGCGAATGCGATGGTCGATGAACAAAAGGAATTCTTGGCCGATGGCATGGACGACATCCTGACCAAACCCCTGTCGCGCGACGCCCTGCGCGCGGTTCTTTCCCACCATGGCACCTCTCAAGATCAACGCTCAACGGGCGGGATCCTCAATGAGGCGCATTTGACCGAAACGAAAGAGAGCCTTGGCGGCGCAACCTTCGAGGCGCTCAAGTCCCGATTCAAAACCGAAGCCGAAGACCTGGTGGTCTGGCTCTCTCAGGACAGTTCCACAGACTTGGCGGAGATCGCCGCCCGAACACATAAAGTCGCCGGAAGCGCGGCCGTCTTCGGCGCCGAAGGGTTTCGAAATGCGCTCAAGTCAATCGAAATTGCTGCAAGACAGGGCGAAACCGAACAGGCAATGGCGGCTCAGCAGGGGTTAAAAAGCATTTGGAAACTGACAGAGACCGTTTTGAACACCTACTGATATTTCACCAATAAATCTGCCTGACCATGTTTGATCTCAGATTTTTACATTCGCACCGAAGGTCCGCTTTCCGCCCGACCTATTGGTATGGGATGTCGTAAAGCGCAACCAGCGGTCGTTGATAGATCGCGCAGCGAATTTGCGCAAAGTCCGCGATGCAGACTTTGACGCGGATCACGCCGAAGGTCCACAACCCGTGCGTTCGTGACAAACTCCGAACCTTCCACTAGCCTGGCGCAATGCCGAGCCAAGCGTGGACAGATGCTGAGAATGACCTGATCGTCGCGGACTACTTCGCGATGTTGGCTAACGATGTGGCAGGCCGTCCCTACAACAAAGCGAAGCATCGACGGCAGCTTATGACGCACCTCAACGACCGCTCGGACGGGTCGGTCGAGTTCAAACACCAGAACATCAGTGCCGTTCTCAAAGGGCTCGGTGAGGTCTGGATCACTGGCTACAAACCAGCGTTCAACTTCCAGACCAGCCTGGTCGACGCCGTCTCACGCTGGTTGGCGATGAACCCAGACTGGGCGTATCGTTCCCTTTCTTCCCGGCCTGTTGACGGCATGGCCGAAGCGGCGCAACTCTGGGTCGGGCCTGCACCGACGTTGACCAACCAACCGCCGCCGGACGAGCTTGAGCAGATGCTCCACATCGCCAAGAAATTCGACGTGGCCGCGCGGGATGAGCGCAACCGCGCGCTTGGAAAGGCAGGGGAAGAGCGCGTCTTGAAGCACGAGCGTGACACGCTGACCGCAGTGGGGCGAGAGGATCTTGCGCAGCGAATCCGCTGGGTTTCGGAAGAAGACGGGGATGGCGCGGGCTACGATATCGCCAGTTTCGATGCAGACGGGCGGCAGCGCCTCATCGAGGTCAAAACCACAAAAGGCTGGGAACGCACACCGTTTCATATCTCCCGCAATGAGCTTGCCGTAGCAGATGAACGGCGCGAGGAATGGTGCTTGTTTCGCCTCTGGAACTTCGCACGAACGCCCAAGGCTTTCGAGTTGCGCCCGCCGCTTGATGCGCATGTGTCGCTGACCGCGACCAGTTTTCAGGCAAGCTTTCACTGAATTATGGTGATGGGACGAGGCCCGGAAACAGCGCATCAATGGAGCGCGAGATAAAAGGGTTGCCGCATTCGGCACGCAACTGTTTGTTGTGACGGGCTTTATTCAGCCGCACCCCGTTACGTAATGCGGCAACAATACGGTTAACACACTGACTTCGCGGGAATAATTCAGCGGCACATTCCCCATGGGCGCTTTTTGCGGCGTCAAATTCAACGCAAAATCACATATTTAGGTGCCCTTAAGCGGCAAGGGTTGGAGGGTTGCCGTGCGATTTCTTCATCAACATCAGACACCTAGGCACGTGTTGCCGCACCTCTTTTATCTTGCGCTCCCATTGTTGGGCGCAAGATACCAACTCTTGATGCTCGGACTCGTCGCCTCGTCTACGGAGCAGCTGCCAAGAGCGGGTTTCCGCAGTGTGCATACCAGCGGTCTGAAAACACTGCGAAATTGCAGGAAACCTGCACACGACCGATTTGCATGCACGCGAAAACGCCAGTCACGTCAGTGACTTGCGGCATTCGTGGCAGGCACTTTTATCTTGCCCTTCTTCCTGTTGTCTTCCGCAGCCCTCCGAAACCAGCTCTTGGCGCGCGTTCAAAGTCCCAAACATGCAGACTCGGGCGACGCTCCCAGATGCATGAGTCGGGAGCCGGGCGCGATCGCCAAGATGCTCACTTCGGTGCTTCGATTTGAGCCGCGCGTTTGGGAGGCTCCCCGTCCGATTTGCACGCTGTGACAGGCCACTTTGCGGAGCGCGTTCGCTTGCACTGCACAAGACGCACGCGCCGCCTCATGCTGCTCGACATGGCACCGTCACGCCCATCAGCAACGCGCACCGAACCGGCCCAGCCGGTTGATGCCGCGCGGATTGAAGCGGCCCTGATGAAGGTCGCGTTGCTGGTCGCGGAAGACCCGGCCTTCGCGCCGGTCTTCGAGCGGTTGGAAGCGGAGTTGGCCGCGGCCGTGACGGAGGAGAGCCGGATGTCAGAAGCGCAGCGCCGGGCGCGGGCGCTACTGGCTCAGAAGGCGATGCGGGCGACGAGTTCGGCGACATGTTCCAGCGACGCGCCCTTGCCGTACCGTTCCCGGTCAAGCCGGTGACCGAAGAGGTCGCGCCTGATCCGATCGTCGATCCCGGCGGCAAGCATGCGGTCTTCGAAGGCGTGGCGCAGGGAATACATCGAGTGGCGTGGCGTCTCGAGCAGGCCGTTGGCGCGGAGGAACTTGTTCACAACCGCGCTCAGGGTGGCGCGGTTGCGGTAACGCGGGAAGCCCTCGGGGTACTGCTTGAAGGCCTCCAGCGAGACGCCGGTCAACGGGATCACGCGGCGGGCATAGTGGCTCTTCAACTGCCGTCCCTCGGGTTCGATGGAGATGTGCGGCACGTCGCCATCGAGCCGGATGGTCTTTGCCGTCAGGGCCGCGCCCTCGGAGGGCCGGTAGCCCGTGTTGATCATGCCGAGCAGCAGGGCGCGGGCCTGGCCGTTCAATCCCTCCAGCGCACGTGGGGCGAGCAGCCGCGTCCTGATCCACTCCTCGCTGAAGGGCGGGCGGGTCTGCTTCTCGCCTTCCTTGAAGGACAGCTCGCCGAGCGGAAGCGCCAGACCCAGCCGCTTCATCGTGTTGACGGTCTTCAACACGTCGCCCAGGTGGATCAGGTCCTTGTTGGCCGAATTGGCCGTGACCTCGCCTGCTTCGATCCGGTCGAGCCAGTGCTGGCGGAAGTCCAGCATGTCGTCGCGGGTGATGTTGGCGATCTCCTTGTCGCCGACGACCGCGACGAAGTTCTTCACCGCCTTCTTGCGCGGCGCTTCCCAACGGCGCAGCTGGTCCTCGCTCTTGCCGAGAGTCTTTTCCTTGGCCAGGCCCCAATAGAGCTCCAGCGCCCTGGTGACCGTGATGCGGGGTTCAGGGACCGTACCGAGAAGGGCGGCGGCCTCGACGGAGTCGGGTTGGTTCGCGGGAGACGGGATTGCTTCGACGCGCGCGACCACTTCCTCGACCGGCAGCGTGGCCACGGCCCCCGCATCCAGATACCGAAAGCCTCGCGCCCGCGCCAGATCGCGCGCGGCCTCGTAACGGGCCTCCGCGTCCGCGCTGTTCCCGGCAAGCCGCGCCTCCCAGGCCTCGATCATCTGGCTCCAGGCCCGATCCGCCTTGCTGCGGGCCACGGTCTCGGAATCGGTGTGCAGGCTGATCCAGACGGTTTCGCGCGGCTCGATGTTTCGATACCGGCGCGGGACGCGGCGGCGAAGGTGATAAAGACGGCTTCGTTTGGCGATGCTCATGACGGAAAATCTCCGCATTTGTGCAGCAAATTGTGGAGCAAAATGTGCAGCAAATCAAGCGGACCGAGAACCGCCATCAGCGCGAAAGCGCCGAATTTCACCATACTATCAGTGTGTTGAGGGTGGTTTCTTGGAGCCCATAATGGCGGAGAGACAGGGATTCGAACCCTGGGTAGGCTTGCACCCACAACGGTTTTCGAGACCGCCCCGTTCGACCACTCCGGCACCTCTCCGCGGGGGTCAGCGCGGGTGGTACTGCGGTGCGCCCGTCTGTGCAAGGGTCAATACGGGTTCGGCTGACATTTGCGTGGGGGCTCTTGGCAAACCGTGGAAGAGGTGCCTATGTCCTCTTTGAATATACGCCTCAAAGGAAAACCCATGTTTCGTTTCATCGCCTCTCTCACCTTTGCTGTCGCGCTGATCTCGGGTCCGCTGCGGGCGCAAGCCGCCGATGAGGCCAGGGTCGATACGTTGTTTGACGCGCTTGGCATGCCTCAGATCATCGACGTCATGCGCGAAGAAGGCCTGTCATATGGCGAAACGCTGGCTGTTGAAATGCTCCCCGGCGGCCCGTCTGACGAATGGAACAGGGCGGTTTCGGCGATCTACGACGTGGAGATGATGCAGCGAGACGTGCGCCGTGCCTTTGGGGGCGCGATTGAGGGCGCTGACATCGACGCCATTCTGGCGTTCTTTACCTCTGCACAAGGGGAACAGATCGTCGCGCTGGAGGTCAGCGCCCGCCGCGCCCTGCTG
>Ga0316204_10005851_pt1 | contig 19707 bp, 18 predicted proteins | sample 6monrhotite_MG_2_FD_205661 | JGI IMG/M metagenome (GOLD analysis project Ga0316204, IMG submission 205661) | Microbial mat bacterial communities from mineral coupon in-situ incubated in ocean water Damariscotta River, Maine, United States -... | ecosystem: Environmental > Aquatic > Marine >...
TTATGATTCGTGAGTTCCGCAGCGGCCACAAAAATCGGGACTGAAGAAGGTACTTTTATTTTGTTTTTTAAAATAAAAGCTTGGATGTCGGGGCGGCACTTTCTTGCTTACTTCTTTGCTGCTGTTGGTAAAGAAGTAAGGCGCCAGCAGGCGAAACACTACAGTTAAAAGAGCACTAAACGTTCAGCACTTAAAACTAGTAAGCCAGAAATACATTCAGAAATAACTAGTTAAAAGCCTCACGTCTCTCCCGCGGAACATGATTGCGCAAAAAATCCATCTGATCAGAAAGTATCCTGCGATTAGCCAGAATCATAGCCTCTGCTTTGTTTGGCGCATAAGGCAGCGCTATTAATGGCATATGCGCCTGGCTGGGTGTGTAGCAGGATTTCTTAACATTACATGCCTTGCATGCGGTGACGACATTGTTCCATACGTCTTTTCCCCCTTGCGCGCGCGGTTTAACATGGTCACGGGTAAGCAAAGAGAGTTTAAAGTGTTCGCCACAATACAGACAGGTATGTCGGTCGCGTTCGAACAACGCGCGATTTGTGAGGGTGGGGGTAATATCAAGGTTATGTTTTGCTTTTGCACCACGCACAGCAATAATTGTGCTCAGGTCAAGGTATGAGCGTAATCCGGTTTTCTGACAGGTTCCGCCATAAAAGCGCAGTGTAATATCACTGGCTGTCCAGGCGACTTGTTCGCGCACATAAAGGTTAACGGCTTCCTGCCAGTTAACCCAGTTTATAGGCCGCCCGGCATTATCCAGTGTAAGAATTAAGGGTGCGACTTCTCCGCTTTGCATAAAAACACCTCCCCGTGAGTGTTTCTAATTAGTTACAGAAATATAAAAATCATGTATTTCAAGTATAGTTTAAATTGGTGAAAAATCTCGATAAATCAAACATATATGAGCTGGTTGGGAAAAATGTGAGTTTGATCATGTAATTAATAACCTGTTGACTGGCTGTTTGGACTTAGTAAATCTGCACAATGGTTTCACAGATGCTAAATTATTTGCACCTGTAGAACCATGGATCTGAATACAGTGGAGACTTACGTGACTACCTTGTAACAGGGCGTATATGTAGTGCCAGGTAACTTCATTCGGTTTTGTTGTACAAAAGACTTGAGTAAGTTATCGAGCGGCTGCATGATTTTTTTCTCACCGCGAATTTCAAATAAACCGTGTTCTTCAATTGCACGTATACCATCTTCTTTGACATTACCTGCAACTATTCCAGAGAATGCCCTGCGCAAATTTGCGGCAAGATGATGGTTTTCCATATCACTATGTATTTCTAATTTAGCCATATTCTCATGGCTTGGGATAAAAGGTTTTTGAAACTCGTTATCAATCTCAAGTATCCAGTTATAATAGTAGGCATCACTGTTTGAACGACGAAAATCTTTAACTGCTTCCATGCCATTTTTCATTTCCCGAGCAACCAGCGCCGGGTCATCTATAATTATTTTATAACGTTGCTGTGCTTCGAAACCCAGGGTCTTTTCTATAAAGTGATGAATATCCTTGAAGTATTTTTCTGAGCTTTTAGGGCCCGTAAGTATCAGTGGAAAAGGTATTTCTTTATTGGCCGGGTTAAGTAAGACGCCAAGAATATAGAGAATTTCTTCTGCTGTGCCTGCACCACCCGGGAACACAACAATGCCATGCCCCATACGCACAAAACCTTCAAGACGTTTTTCAATGTCGGGCATAATAACCAGTTCATTAACAATAGGATTTGGTGATTCAGCGGCAATGATGCCAGGCTCTGTAAGGCCAATATAGCGGCCATTATAAATGCGTTGTTTGTTATGGCTGATTGTTGCACCTTTCATGGGGCCTTTCATTGCACCGGGGCCACAGCCAGTGCAAATATTTAAACCTCGTAAACCAAGCTCATGGCCAACCTCTTTGGTGTAATCATACTCAACTCGATTAATAGAGTGTCCGCCCCAGCAGACCACCAGATTGGGGTCAGTATTAGGTTTCAGAACATTGGCATTTCTCAAAATATGAAAAACCGCATTAGTGATGTCATTTTTATTCGCTAAATTAAACTTTTTCTGAGATTCGAGTTCGTTCCTGGCATAGACAATATCGCGTAAAACGGAGAATAAGTGCTCCTGTATCCCAATAATCATCTCTCCATCTACAAAGGCGCTGGCTGGGGCGTTTTCAACCTCAAGCTTGATGCCTCTTTCCTGCTGAATGACACGAATATCAAAGTCGAAATACTCTTCGAGAACCTTTTTAGTGTCGTCTATTATGCTACCCACATTCATAACCGCCAGTGAGCAGCGGCGATATATATCAAAGCTGCTGGACTCACTGTCTTTTTTAAGTTGATTAACTTCCATTTGAGAAAGTGTTTCCATGCGTCCATGAGGTGTAATGCGTGATAATTCTGTATGTTTTGTCATAATCCGTATCTTTACTTGTATCGCTTAGTGACGATTTTTATAGTGAAATAATCTATAAGTATTATATAGTTATTCAAGTATATAGATATTTCTGTCAATTTGCCTGATCGCTCGTGCTTAATATAATTAGACGAGTGCCAACTCATATAGTTTTATGCTTATGGTATAAAGTGTAGTGTGGTATTGAACAGGAAATAGGCTAGTGAGAAAATCGTATCATAAACAAATACCGTTTATAGAAATAAAACGAGAATCGTGAAGGTCAGTTCCAATGAGTGATGAATTATTTGAAGTGGCATTTTCAGGCCAGATAGTTGATGGGGCAGATTTGCAGCAGGTTAAGGCAAAAGTCGGAGCTATGTTTAAGGCAGATGAGACAAAACTGGCGCATCTGTTCTCAGGCAAGCGCATGGTAATCAAAAAGAATATTGACCAGGCAACAGCCAACAAATATAAAATGGCTTTAACTAAAGCTGGTGCGGTGTGTGAGATTAAGTCGTTATCAGCGACGGTAGAAAACATAAGCACTCAGCCAGTTGCCAATGAGCCCAGGCCAGCGCCTAAATCTGAAGCAGCCGCACCCCAGGCTCCTGCAGCAGCTCCCAGGGAGGCACCGGTTATTAGTGGTGATATTCCTGCCGCACCTCAAACTGCTCCATTAGGCGTTACGGCCGATGATATATCTGAGCTGTCCGCCAATCTGGCCCCAGTAGGCAGTGATATGCAGGATGAAATTAGAGAAGTAGCAGAACCTGTGCTCGACCTTAGCGGCCTGGATGTCGCGCCAGCAGGTAGTGACCTGGGGCAGCTAAAGAAAGATGATGTGCCACCGCCGCCAGATACTAGTGGCATTACACTGGCTGAATAAAGGCAGGTAATAATCCGTACTAGAAAATTTGCAAACTTATCGCTACAGCGGATAAAAATACATAGGTAAACACACGCTTGCTAACTAGCATTTGTGAGTGACCAAGAATAGTGTCATCAATGATAGTCGATTGTGTAATAACGGGAGAGCAGGGGAAACCACTTGAAATTACCTTTCCCTTGAGTGCTTTGCCCTGGTGCTTCAAAGTAAAAATAGTATGTGAATGAGTTAAAGAACGCGAGTTCAGGTAATTGACGTCTTTCTCATCAATCTTTACATCAAATTTATAATCCAGCCATAAATATTGTGGGCTGGCGCTAGCGTGAATTTTTATATGATGCCCGTGCCAGTCATACTCACTAGTTGATTTCATTTTATTCCCAGGAAAAATCGCATTATAAAAATGACAGCATATCCATATGCTGTAAATAAACAAACTTCTTGTTGGTTACAAGACAGTACTATCTGTTGAATGCACTGTTAATCCAGATATGGTTCTTTAAAATGTCACCAGTGGGTAGGTGTATTTAAATATAAGGTCTAAAGCTTGTGGCAAGAATATATTGGAGGTGCTGAAGAAGGTATGTAACTAAACATACAAAAAATGAAAAATTTTATAAATAATTATCTGTCTGTTACAGACAGATAATTAATGAAGTCTTATGCAGGTTCTGAGAACCAGCGTAGGCCTTCAGCAGAAGCAAGTTCAATGCAGCCACGAGATAGCTTGACGCATTTCTGCTTTTCAAAGTCTTTTAATATTCGGCTAATGACTTCACGTGTGGTGCCAAGTTCATGAGCAAGTTCCTGATGGGTGATTTTTAACAGTGGCCCCTGGTTGCGCTCAAACAGACTGCCGAGCATGCAGGCCAGTCGCATATTTAAATGGTTAAATGCAGTGTCCTGAATAAGGTAGATTGTGTCGCAAAGCCTTTCGGTGAGTGTATTAAGCACGTAGTCGCGGAAAGTTTGCGACTCATTCATCATGTCCTTAAAGTTTTCTGAGCTAATGACCAGGGCTTTTACGTGAGATTCAGTAACCGCAATAGCATTAAAGGATTTGCCTCTAAGCATGCTATTCAGGCTGAGAATACACAGGTCGCCTGATTCCACACGATACAGGGTGATTTCACGACCGTCTTCGGCGGTTTGGTAAATACGAATTGTGCCCTCTAATATCAACATAAAGTTATTGCAGGTAGCCGAGCCGCTAAACAGGGTGGTGTTTGGGGCTACGAGCATCGTTTTTGCCTGATCGATGGTATCAAACCAGCTTTTTTCTGTTATTTCAGAAAGCGTAGGGTAAGCCGCGTTTAGTTGTTGAAATCGATTTTGAGGTATAACACCAGACAAAGACTTTTGTGTATTAAAAAACTGCATACAAGCACCCAATTTCCCGATAATTTATTCAGCGCTAAACCTTGCGCATTTTTAACTAGCGAGTAAGAGGCTAGTTGTCAGTCCCAAATTGTAAAAATCATTACAATATCTGTATGTGATATTAGTTACATTCTTAGGAAAATAAAGGCTAATGTCATGGAATAAGGCTCGCACGATATTTAATGGCAGGTAAAATGGATAGCTAAACTGAAGGTGTCGACTGGAATTGCGGATAAATATAATAATATACTAATATAAAAATTACGCTTTATCTAAATAATTAAGCGCAATAACTGTCGCAAATAGAGACAGTAACCCGAGCTTTTTGATAATGATATTTGGCCTGTTCACGCGGCTAGTATTGCCTGCAGTGTTTTAAATAATCAAACAACGAGAAATATCAAAGCCTTCGTGAGATATTAAGTTTCAAACGTTTTGTTTTTTTGTTTTAGGATAATAAAAAATAACTGCAATACGATAAAGTAGGCTTTTGCATAAAAGGAAAGAGCTATGGCGAGTTGTGAAAAAATCGAGATATTGTATTTCACAGACATTCTATGTGTCTGGGCTTATCTTGAGCAGATTCGTATTGATGAGTTGAAGCGAAAATTTGAGTCAAAAGTAGAGCTTGATTATCATTTTGTGCCGATCTTTGGTTCTGTAAATACAAAAATTAAAAACGACTGGGAGGCAAAAGGAGGTGTAAAAGCTTATAGTGAGTTTGTTAAAAACATATCAAAAAAATTTGAACACATTGAAATCAATCCAGAGATATGGGTTAAAAATACACCTACAACATCTATTAATTGTCATGTGTTTTTAAAAGCAATCCAGATATTAGAAGCTAATTCTGCTCTTTTGAAAGAGCAGTGTGTTTATGATGCGGGAAGGAGTGTGTTTGAAACGGCCATGTGGAAGCTGAGAAGTGCCTTTTTTAAAGATCTTGTTGATGTGTCGAACAATGCCAGATTAATGGAGATCGCAGAAGACTTAAATCTGCCAGTACAAAAAATACAATCGCTTATTGATAGTGGAGAGGCGCAGGCAGCGTTGAATGACGATCTACAGCTGAAGCAGAAACATGAAGTAAAAGGTAGCCCAACCTTAGTGTTTAATGAAGGCAGGCAGGTGATATATGGTAATGTGGGTTATAAAGTGATTGAAGCGAATATTGAAGAGCTGCTGAGAAGCCAGGAGAATGAAGCTAGTTGGTGTTAGACGCGGGTGAGAAAATCTAAAACTATAAGTGCTTTTTTTGTATTAATATCTTTACAGGTGTTAATGGTTAGTAACTATACAGAAGAATAAACAGGTAAATGTTTTATGTCAGAGCAGCATTATTTTAGAGTCAATGGTATGAGTAGCGCAGACTGTGTGTATACGCTTGAGTCAGCAATAAAAGCACTAAAAGGTGTAGATAAAATTGAGGTTGACCTGGAAACCGGTATGTTACTGGTTAATGGTGATGTAAGCTCAGGCGAAATTATAGCGGCGGTAGGTGGTGCTGGATATAATGCAATATTGATAGCAGATTGAATTTGAGGAAAAATTTAAGGTATACATTTCAGGGTGTGCCTGTCTCTTGCATGAGAGAGATATTTATCATCAGAAAGCGTCATCATATTAGTCTCAGGTAAGTCATGTCGCGACTGTGTTCCTAACATAAACAAGCATGAAATATTTGTAATGCTGAGCTCAACAGAAGCACGGAAAAATAAAGCAAATGATTGGAGAAACTGGAAAATCACAGGCAGTTAGCTGTGAAATTATTTTATCTATCATCGTGTTAGCCCGGGTTAATCAGGAATAAATAGTAGATAACAACAAAACATTCGGCAAATATACAGCTAAACTTAAATTTATCATACATAAAAACCAGTAACAGGTGAGTGTAATGGATGCGAGGGATGTTAAAACAAAAAAACAGGCGAAACAGTTAGTCGAGCAGCGCGGTCTAACCCATATAAAAGTCGGTGTGTTTGATATTGATGGTGTGATGCGTGGAAAATATATGTCTAAGGAGAAGTTCTTCTCTGCATTAGATAATGGTTTTGGCTTTTGTGATGTTGTGCTTGGCTGGGATGTAAAAGACAAACTCTACGATAATGTAAACTATACCGGCTGGCACACGGGGTACCCTGATGCACAGGTAAGAATTTTGCCGGAATCCTGCCGTGAACTTCCTCTGGAAGGCAATATGCTGTTTTTTTTGTGTGAGTTTAGCGGCGCTGCACAAGCTATATGTCCCCGTGGAATATTACGCAGAGTGATTGAAAAGGCGAAAAACATGGGGTTAAACGTATTCTCCGGCTTTGAATATGAGTTTTTTGTATTTAACGAAACACCCCAGAGCATACGTGAAAAAAACTATCAGAATATGCAGCCCATGGCGCCAGCAGAATTTGGATACTCAGTCCTGCGAAGTACGGTCGAGTCAGACAGTTATACCGAGTTACTAAAACTAGCGGAAGAAATGGATTTTCCAATTGAAGGCCTTCATGAAGAAACTGGCCCCGGCGTATTAGAGGCTGCTCTTGTTTATTGTGATGCCCTGTCATCGGCAGATAAAGCGGCAATGTTTAAAACCTTTACTAAAATAGCTTTTCAGAAAAAAAATAAAATAGCGACTTTTATGGCGAGGTGGTCAGAACAATATCCTGGGCAGAGCGGGCATATTCATGTATCAATAAAAGACGATAAAGGGAAATCAATATTCTATGACGCAAAAAATAAAAATAATATGAGCAAAAAAATGAAACACTTCGTTGCTGGACAACAAAAATTAATGCCTGAGTTTCTTGCAATGATAGCGCCTACAATAAATTCATATCGTAGATTGGTGCCAGGGTTATGGGCGCCAACAGAAGCGAGTGTAGGAGTTGATAATAGAACCTGTGCCATAAGAGTAATACCAGGAAATGAAAAATCTCAGCGGCTTGAGTATCGCATAGCAGCAGCTGATGCAAACCCATATATTATTCTTTCAGCGGTAATCGCGTCCGGATTGTGGGGAATTGAAAATAAAGAAAAACTGGAGCCGATGGTGACAGGTAACGCTTATGATATAAAATTTTCAGAGAATTTAAAGTTGCCTAGCAGTTTATGCGATGCGGTAATGAAATTTAAAGAATCAAAAATTGCAAGAGATTATTTTGGTGTAGAGTTTGTTGAGCATTTTTCTGCGAGTAGAGAATGGGAAGAAAGAGAATTCAGAAAGCATATTACGCAGTGGGAGCTTGAGCGTTATTTTGAAATCATCTGATGACAATGTAAATAATTAGAATTTAGTTTTATTAACAATAAACCCGAATGGTTTTCATGAAAAAATCAGGCATGTCAAATAAAATAAAAATTGTTTCACCCATAAACGGATCAGTGGTTGCCGAAAGGATGCTGGCATCGAATCAAGAAATATCATCATGTTTGGAAAACGCGGTAGAATCTCAAAGTAGATGGGCTAAAAAAAGTGTAAAAGAAAGAGCCGTTGTCTGCCATAGAGCGATTGATTATCTAGTGGATAACATGGAGAAAATTGCAAAAGAAGTCACTCTGCAAATGGGGCGACCAATTAGATATGCACAGGGTGAAATATCTGGTCTGGAAGAACGCGCAAGATATATGATAGAAATTGCGCAGTTACAGCTTGAAAAAATTTCAGTAGGTGATAAGCCACAGCATAACCGGTTTATTAGAAGAGAGCCACTGGGGGTGGTGTTTACAATAGCCCCATGGAATTACCCATATTTAACAGCTGTTAATTCAGTTATTCCAGCACTGATGGCGGGAAACAGTGTGATATTGAAACACTCAGCACAAACACTATTATGTGCAGAGCGCTTTTATGAAGCGTTTAAGGAAGCCGGATTAGATCATGGAGTGTTTCAGTATTTACATCTAAACCATAAACAAACCGCTGATATCATAAAAGATAAGAGAATAAATTTTATTTCATTTACCGGTTCTGTGTCAGGGGGTGAAAAAATAGAGGAAGCAGTTTCCGGTTTATTTAAAGGGGTTGCATTAGAATTAGGCGGCAAAGATCCAGCATATGTGAGAAATGATGCCGACTTGAAGCAGGCGGTTGAAGATCTGGTTGAAGGAGCGTTTTTTAACTCTGGGCAGTCCTGTTGTGCTATTGAGCGTATATATGTGCACAAAGATGTATATAAAGAATTTACTGACGCCTATGTAAACATGGTTAAAGACTTTAAGTTGGGTGATTCATTAGACCAGGAGGTGACTATTGGCCCTATGGTGAACGCTAAAGCAGCAAATTATGTCAGACAACAAATAAAACAGGCATGTGAGATGGGTGCAATCGCCCATATTGATGAAAATAAATTTGTTATGAATCAGCCTGGTACTGCATATTTAGCGCCGCAGGTATTAACAGAGGTGAATCATCAAATGTCAGTAATGATGGACGAGAGCTTTGGCCCCGTTGTGGGTATTATGAAAGTAGAGGGTGATGCACAGGCGATAGAGTTAATGAACGATAGTCCTTATGGCTTAACAGCATCAATCTGGACAGCAGATGAGAGTAGTGCGATAAAAATTGGTGAACAGATACAAACCGGAACGGTGTATATGAACCGGTGTGATTACCTGGACCCTGCGCTCGCCTGGGTCGGTGTAAAATGCTCGGGGCGAGGTTGTTCATTATCTGCATTGGCATATGAGCAGCTAACTCGCCCCAAATCATTTAATTTGAAAGTGACATGATTTTTTCTGTTAAACCATGTGATGAGAAAAGTAATGGATAAAGAGTTAAAGGCCTTACATGCAAACTGGAACTATCCAACCGATATTCGATTTGGTGCTGGTAGAATAAATGAGTTAGCAGAAGTATGTAAAACACTAGGAATAACACACCCCTTATTGGTTACAGATGCAGGTCTTGTGAAACTCGATATTGTAAAAAATGTAATAAGTGATACCAGTGCAAAAGGCATAATGATCGAAATTTTTGGTGAGGTAAAACCAAATCCGAGTGGTGAAAATATAAACAGAGGAGTTAAGGAGTATAAACGATTAGGCTGTGATGGAGTTGTTGCATTTGGGGGTGGTAGTGGTTTAGATGCTGGTAAAGCTATAGCCTTAATGGTAGGCCAGAAAGAAAGTATATGGTCATATGAAGATATTGGAAATAACTGGGAAAAAATTAATGCTGATGGTATTGCGCCCTGTATTGCTATTCCAACCACATCAGGGACTGGTTCGGAAGTAGGAAGAGCATCAGTAATTGTAGATGAAAGTAGTCAGAAGAAAAAAATCATATTTCATCCTGGCATGTTACCCATGGTGGTGATTGCAGATGCGACGCTTACTGAGGGGCTGCCTTCAGAAATTACAGCAGCGACTGGGTTAGATGCATTTGTACATAGCCTTGAGGCTTATTGTGCACCTGGTTATCATCCGATGGCTGATGGTATTGCAATTGAGAGTATGAGATTAATTAAAGACTGGTTATATGAAGCAGTTAAACATGGGGATAATTTGATTGCGCGGAGTCATATGTTAGTGGCGTCAACAATGGGAGCTACAGCATTTCAGAAAGGCCTTGGAGGTGTGCATGCGTTGGCTCATCCTCTAGGCGCAATTTATGATAAACATCATGGATTATTAAATGCCATATTATTGCCCTATGTATTATTAAAAAATAAGTTTTATATTGAAAAAAAAATTAAAAATATAGCAATATGCATTGGGGTGTCTGAAAGTCACAATATTGATAATAGTTATGATGACTTTATGAAGTGGGTTTTGGAATTTAGAGAAAAACTGGGTATTCCTGAAAAATTATTAGATATAGGTATAGATGCAGAAAAAAGTCAGCAGGTGGCTGAGATGGCGATAAATGATCCGACAGCTGCAACAAATCCAGTATTGTTCAGTGTAGAACAGTATAAGGAGATATTTGAAAATGCGGTGTATGGGAAATTAAAATAAATGATGATCGGGATATTAGAAACAGATTATGTTGATGCAAAACCGAAGGAATTATATGGTAGCTACGCGGATATGTTTATTAATCTATTATCTTCAGTTGAAACAAACATAGAGTATAAATCGTATGAAGTGATCGAGAGTGAATTTCCGAAAAATGTTGATGAGTGTGATGCTTACTTAATTACGGGAAGTCAATACAGTGCTTATGATGAGTTATCATGGATAAATAATCTGAAGTTATTCATACGGAAATTAGTTGAACATAAAAAGAAACTGATCGGGATTTGTTTTGGACATCAGGTGATTGCTGAAGCATGTAATGGAGAAGTTAAAAAAAGCGATAAAGGCTGGGGTGTTGGTTTGATGGAAGCTGAAGTTGTGAATAAGAAATCCTGGATGAAACCAGAGGAAAGAAAATATAACTTATTGCTAACACATCAGGACCAGGTAATGAAATTGCCTGAGGGGGCAGAGTTAATTTCGAAGAACAAGTTTTGTCCAAACTCAAGTTATGTCATTGGGAATCATGTATTAACGTTTCAGGGGCACCCTGAATTTGACCCCAGCTATCTGATGTATTTAATGAATAAGCGTAAAGAAAATATCGGTATCGATAAATATAATAAGGCAATAGAATCAATGGTATCTTCCGCAGATAATAAAATTATAGCAAAATGGATAGTGGAGTTTATTAGAAGTTAAATTTAGTTATTGTAAGGTGACATGAATTTATAAGTAATGTTTTTTTTCAATTCTTGATGCAGAAATCGGCTCGTGTTACGGTGTCCAAAAATACATGTGCATTTAAAGGATGTCATGATGTTTAAAATACTACTAATACTTATCAGTTTGGGTGTGTTAATTCCGGGTAGTAACCAGATGTTAGCAAAAGACATAGGTTATGGACAGATACAGAATGATTTGTATTCCAATGACTACTTCAAAATGTCTATTCAGCTACCGAAGACATGGGTCATGCAGAGTCAGACTCAGCAAAAAGCGATTATGAGATCTGGTATAAAATGTTATCGGGCGATGATGCTAATATGGAAAGGGCTTTAAGGGAATCTGAAAAGCAGTCATTAAATATGTTCTCTGTATTCAAATACCAGCAAGGTGGCCTGTTGATTTTAATCCGAGTCTAATTGGTTTTGCTGAAAAAGTTTCTAATATGCCCGGGATAAAGAGAGGCGCAGATTACCATTTTCATGTAAAAAAGGTTCTTGAGTCAGGGCAGATGAAGTTGATTTTCCAGAGAAAATATATACAGAGAAACTAGCTGGAGCTAACTTTGATATTATGCCTTCGGTATTAAAAACCGGTAATAATACTATTCATCAGAAATTTTACGCAGCAAAAAACAAGGATTATATTCTGGCATTTATTATATTGTTATACTAATAATTCAGATTTGGCAGAGCTTAAATCAATGCTTAAGACACTGAAACTTAAGTAAAATTATTGCTTAGCAGTGATTCTGGTGAGGTGGTTAGCCTTTTTGTATTAGGCGTGTTGTTATCGAAATTAGTTCAGGCTGATTATAGTTAGTAATAGTGTTAATATGTGCTTAATTGTTTTATAAATTTTTAAAAGATGTCATATATGTATACGTGGGAAGAAACGGGCCTTTATAGAAAGTTTTATGGCGAAATTTCAGGTGATGATATTTTGGAGTCTAATTTTGAAGTCCAGGGCCATGAAAAATTCTCCACAATAAAATATATTATAAATGACTTTCTAGATGTCACTGAATATTCAATAAAGATGTCACACACTAAGGCTTATGCGACATCTGATGACATAATTTCTAAAGAGAAAGGGGCTTTAAACATAGCGATAGTTGTTAATAAGCCGGGCTTAATCGAATTAGCAAAAAACTATCAGAAGCAGATGGTTGATAATATGTTTAAATGTGAAATTTTCAGTACACTAGAAGATGCCCGCTCATGGGTGTCATAATTCTATCTGAATAAAAAATCGCTATATTTGCTCTTATCTGGCTACCTATAGCAATCTTCGCCTGGAATGTTTAATTCCTGCTCCTCAAATTCTTTTGCGTATACCTGAACAGCTCTAATAAACAACGCTTTATAGACCAACCACTCTACTAGTCACCGTTAATTTAGTAAAAATGCATTTTCATGCCTGAATCCTCTGCTTTCAGCAATATGTGACTTATATCTAGATAAAAGTTTTTTTAGATAGTATGATTTGGGATAATATTCCCATTTATATAATTCTGGAAGTCTTTACATATGCCTCAGATTGCTGGTGCAGCTCATATGCGCTCCATTATATTCAAAATAACTATTCTGATGCTTGTGCTGACCCCAGTAATGTTGATGGGGTATAAGCTGTATGTTCTGGATTATCCGTTTAAAAGCTTAATGCCCGTTGTAAGCTATCAGGTTGAGTTATCAATGCAGCTTGAAGGGCATGGGAATGATATAAATGTTTCTAGTTTTATACCGAGATCCGATTCACGCCAACGAGTCATTAAAGAAGTAAATGCCTCTGGTCACTTCGTGATGGAGCAATATACCGATTCTCTAAATCGAGAAATTAAGTGGAAAGGAAAGTCGGTAGAGAGTTTGCAGAATATCCGTTACATTTATCAGGTACAGACAAAACCGATTAAGTATGAATTGCCACATGGCATGTTGGTTCCTGAATCTTATCAGTCAGACTTAGATATTTTCTTAAAAGAGCAGCCTGGCATACAGGTTAATAACCCACTCATACAAGATGAAATAAGTAGTTTTATATCCAGAAGCGACATGTTTGTGGACGAAATCTTAATAAAAATTCACAGGCACTTGCAGGATAACTATCAAAACAGAAATTTTTCAGGCTATACAGATGCAATTACGGCGCTTAAGCTAAAAGAGGCTAGTTGTAATGGTAAAGGGCGATTATTTGTTGCAATGGCCAGAAGTTTAAACATACCAGCTAGATTAGTTGGTGGATTTATAATGGAATCGGGTAGTAAACGTACAAGCCACCAATGGGTAGAAGTATATGTTAATGGCTTCTGGATACCATTTGACACAATAAATGACCACTTTGCCGAAATTCCGGCAAATTACCTTACCTTATATTATGGTGATGAGGCACTATTCAAACATAGTAAAAATATAAATTTTCAATATGTTTTTACAACTAATAAAAAAATGGTTCCTAAATATGATGCGCAAGAATCGATTGGCGGATCATTTCTAAATATTATTAATCTGCACAAAACATTTGAACGAGTAGGTATTTCCCTGGATTTATTAAAAGTATTACTGATGATACCTATTGGTGCACTGGTGACTGTTGTTTTCAGGAATGTAATTGGTTTAGAAACATTTGGAACATTCCTACCAGCATTAATTGCCGCGGCATCAAGAGAAACAGGATTGCTGTGGGGCTTAATTGGTTTTGTTCTCATTATTATGATTACTGCAACGATAAGAAAAGGCCTGGACTGGTTGCAGTTACTGCATTCACCAAAAATGGCTGTAATACTTGCCGTTGTGGTTTTAGTGATGATGTCGATGACAATTATTGGTGTGAATTTTGGCTTGTTTCAAATTGCACAAATGACACTGTTTCCTATAGCCATTCTCGCTATTACCGCTGAAAGATTTGCGATCATGTCAGAAGAGCAAGGTTATATAAAAACTTTCAAGATAATGTTGATGACAGCCATTGTAATTGCAGCCGCATATGCAGTTATGTCATCACAATTTCTGCAATCGATGTTTTTGGCATTTCCAGAACTGCTTCTTTTAGTAATGGCTATCAATATATGGTTAGGAAAATGGGTAGGTATGAGACTGATGGAATTCTATAGATTCAGAAAATTGATATTTACAAAGGAGACAAGTTAGTTATGTTTTCTATGTATAAAAAAATAAAACAAATTCAATCAAATGCAAGTGAAGTGTTAAGTATAAATAACCGAAATCTAGGGTATGTGTATCCAAATAATAATAGAACGCATTTTCCACTGGCAAACGATAAGTTGATATGTAAGAAAAATCTGCAAGCTATAGGTGTAGAAGTGCCACGTACATATTTTAGTTATGGTTACTTTTATGAATTAAGGCAGTTAGGAAAAGATATCTCTGATTTAACTGACTTTGTCATTAAGCCAGCTAATGGTAGTGCTGGTAATGGAATTGTTGTAATCACCAGGCGAGTAGACAATGGCTGGATATCGGCAGGAGGTCGTTATTACAGTCTGCAAGAGATTAAAAAACACATTTCAGACATTATTTTTGGTGCGTATTCTCATGATATGTCAGATACCGCAATTATAGAGCAGAGAATAATTCAACATAAGATGTTAGATGAAATTTGTAATCTAGGTCTGTCTGATATAAGGGTGATACTTTATAAAGATAATCCCGTAGCTGCAATGGCAAGAATTCCAAATTCCGAATCTGATGGTAAGGCGAATATACATCAGGGAGCTATAGCGTTGGGAATAGATATCACAAGTGGAGTGACTGTACATGGAATTAAAGATGGTGAAACTATCACAGAGCATACTGATAGTGGGACAAAAGTTATAGATATACAGATGCCCTACTGGAAAGAAATATTAGAAATGGCAAAAAAGGCCGCGATATCAGTGCCATTAAAATATTTAGGAGTGGATATTGCAATAACAGATAAAGGGCCGGTTATGATTGAAATTAATGCACGGCCGGGTATTGAAATTCAGAACGCGAATAATAAACCAATGCGAAACGAGCTGGAACTAATTGAAAAATTAAGAAATACAGGGATTAGCTTGTGAAACGTGTATTCAATGAAAGTTTTGTCCCAATATTAATGGTTTTTGTAGCAATTTTTATAATCGTATTTTATTCAAATTACGTAGCCGATATAGATGCGGATGTTGTGACAGTTATTGAGGTTCCTGCAGTCTCAATTGGGAGTACTGAAAATGATGCGGATTCTGTCGAGGAGGAGTCGTTTGCGCAAGTGGAAAAATTGCGCATAGAAGATTCTGAGTATTCCCATGCTTATAAGTTCATTAGAGAAAAGAAATGGGATGAAGCAGAAAAAGAATACAATTTAAAAATTAACAAACACGAAACATCGCAAGCTAGAACAGAACTGGGATATGTTTATTATAAAAAGAATAAATACAATATGGCAGAAAGTGAGTTTAAGCGAGCCCTTGAAATAAATCCTGTATACATACCTACGTACTTTTATAGAGCAAAAACTCAGAGGAAGCTCGATAATTATGACGAGGCGGAAACAAGTTATAAGAAGTATATAGATTATTTCCCGAGTCACTTTTCAGCACATTTTAATTTGGGTCTGCTGAAACTTAAACAGAAACAATACGATAAAGCGATTGTGTCATTTGAAAAAGCATCCGGCCTTGCTCCTGGTAAAAGTAAATCAAAGGCATTGTATTTTTTGGGTAAGAGCTACCAGAAGATGGGTGCTAACTTTTATGATAAGTCAACAGTATCATATGAAAACTCTATACGAGTATCTCCTGGGTATATTAAGCCTAGAATGGGTTTGGCTAGTCTGCTCCCGAATAGTGAAGAGGGAGACAAAAAAGCAGAAAAGATGTATTTAAAAGTGATATCTCTTAAGAATAACTATTCTCCAGCATATTTGATGTTAGCAAAATTATATAAAAAACAAGGCAATGTTAGAGGCTCTATATCCGCATATAAAAAATCAATTGAATTTAATCCAGTTAATGTTTCGGCTAGATATAATTATGGCTTGATATTAATGTCTGAGGCTAATTGGGCGGAAGCGATAGATCAATTTCATGCGGTGATTAATATTAATCAAAGCCATGAAAAGGCATATTTTAATCTTGGAAGAGCAAATTATAAATTAAAATTTTATGATCAGGCGATGAAGTTTTACCAAATTGCGTTGGAACTAAGGGAAGGTGATTACCCAGAAGTTCTCTTGAATATTGGCTTAATACATAGCGCAAAAAAAGATTATAAAAATGCAATTAGAGTGTATAAATCGTCCTTAAAGAAAAACCATAATTCTCCAAAGCTTCATTACAATATGGGTATTGCTTATTCTAAAGATAAGAAACCTGATCTCGCGTTAAAATCATTTAAAAAAGCTATTAAGTTAAAGCCTGGTTATGCACAGGCCTGGTACAACATAGGGCTGATTTCAGGAAGAAATGGTGATCACAATGACGCAGTTAACGCATATGAGAAAGCAATAGAAGCTAAGCCTTCGTACAGGTCAGCTCAGTTAAACCAGGCGGTAAGCTTAACCAGGTTAAAGGAATTTAGACGGGCAGAGAAAGTATACCGTGAAGTTCTGGATGTGTATCCCAGGTATGCATCAGCCAGGATCAATCTTGGTCTGGTATTAATGGATCGAAAGAAATATGAAGAAGCGGTTGAGGTTTTACAGCTGGCAGCAGAATTAGAGCCCGAAAATGATCGTGTTATGGGGTTTCTTGGCAGGGCATATGAAAGACTGGGTGAATATGATTATGCAATTAAATATTATAGATCTGCACTAGATATTAAGCCAAAGAGTAAAAAATTCAGACTTGAATATGTCAGGGCCTTAAAACTTAATGGTGAATATAAATTAGCTTTCAGTGAAGTGGATAAGGCTATGAAATTATATCCAGAAAGTAAAAAGCTTAAAACCGAATTAAATGAAATAAAGTTAAGTCTCAATAAGTAAATAAATTAATTTTAGATATAGAGGTAGAATGTTAATGGTGTTTAGAAAGACAGAAATACTATTGTGTTGTTCAGTTTTAGCTTTGTTTCAAGCAAATGCAGCGACAGCACAGGAAATGAACTGGTCAGTAGAGACAGGTGTTGGTTATGAAACAAATATATATCACGCACCAGATCACGACTATATAGATACGGCATTACCATCTACAAGGCCTGGAGGTATAGCTGTTTCACCGACAGAAATAAGTAGTATGTTTATACCTGTTGATGTAAGTGCAGGTATTAAAAATAAAATATATGATAATGCTGATTTTATAGCAGAGATAGACTTTGATACCGATCTGATATTAAGTTCAGAAGCTGAAGATGCAGCCAGAACAAATGTAAATCTGGATGTTGGCGTTGATTATGAATTAATTGACTGGAAATTTAGTAAAAAGAAAAAAGACCATATACGAAAAAAGCGTGGAAATGCATATATTGGCGCATTTATATCCACACATGATCAGATATATGTTGATAGAGATACAGGTGTACCTAAAACTACATTTACAGGTAATGTAGATATATCTGATAAGTATAGTTTTCAAAGTATTGGTGTAAAGGGTGATTATGAGCGAAAAGTTGGAAAGATCAGGTACCTGATTGGCTTTACTTTTGAAGATCTAAATTATGAGAAACCATTAAGTGGTGCTGAATATGATCATGAATATCAAAAACTGGAGCTTGGCTTAAGACGTAAATTCTACAAGTCTTCAGATATGAAATTAATATATGCGTATTCACATAGAGATTATAGTGATAGACACGCTAGAGATCTTGCTACAGGGACTTACTCATCTGCAAACGAATTACTTGAGTACACATATAATACCGTTAAGCTGAGTGTTGGACATAAATTTAAAAATGGTTTAAAAACAAATCTGGATATTAAAAGTGTCGCAAGAGAAGATGGTTTCGAAGCTTATAATGATTACAGTAAGTTAGAGTACGCAATCAGGGTAAGATATAAGTACTCAGATAAAACAAAGATCAGAGCGAAATTAAAAAAATTCGATATTGATTATGATAATGCATATAACTTTGAAGATGTGTCAAGAGGTGAAAAAGAAAGCTCCGGCACAGATTTAAGTTTTAAAGTTGTACACAATATGAATAAGAATAAATCGTATTATATTGAGCTGGATTTAGTTGATCGTAAATCGACGGATGACAGATATGACTATACAAACAATATGGTGCTAATTGGAGCCAAATGGGAATATTAGTATGTTCTTTAGTTAGTGTCTTGTAAATAGAAAAGCCTCGCATACCTATGTAGGGCTTTTTTGTTTTGTGTCGCGGCAGCATTAAAATGTAATCTCGAACATATATCTATTAATTAATTGGGTCTTTTGTGTTAAATACTACATTATTATAAGGGCATAGTGTGTAGAGTTCTGATTAATTTTAGAGCAGCTATTCAGTCACTAGCAGACCTCAGTCACATAAAATGTGTAAGTTTCCTGCTTTACTGGTTTGCTTAAACAGGTAGAATTCACCATGCTTTAAATTTCAGATATCGTTAAATAAGTATAATATGATAAAACTACAGGAGAATTGTGATGGAGTATATAACTTATAAAGAAGGCTATAAGTATCAACTGCATGATGAATATTCAGTAGGCATCCCCATTAAACCGGGTGAAGATATAGATACTAATTTTATTAAGCTAACAGCAGATGGAGCGCTTAGAATAATGAAAGGTTATGCATGGGATGGGCCATCAGGGCCCACATATGACAGTTTAAACTTTATGCGTGGTTCACTAGTGCATGACGCCTTGTATCAGTTAATGAGAGGCGAGTTTCTTGATAATGAGAAATATAGAAAACCCGCGGACAGATTATTACAGGAAATGTGCAAGCAAGATGGTATGAGTTCATTGCGTGCATGGTTAGTATATAAAGGAGTTCGTTTTGGTGGGGATGTGGCGGCGGATCCAAAAAATAAAAAACCTGTTGTTAAAGCGCCAGGTAAATAATCTTGGTTTTAATTAACAAGTAAGATTAAAAAATAGAAGTTATATACTATGTTTTACAATGAAATATTAGTTATTTATTTTTACTAATCGAAATAAACCATTAATACCGCTATCGCTGGTAAAATATAAATTATGATCAGGCCCCAGAGCAGTACCTACAGGCCGAGCCCATCTGTCACCATTTGATAACTGAAATCCACTTATCAGGTCGTTGGTTTGAACCGCTTTTCCATCGATAAACTGCACTAAAACAATTTTAGGCTGTCTTCTCGCCGCATGCCTCTGTTGATAACTGCCCGTATCAGGCTTGCCCCAGGAACCTCTTAAAGCAACAATTGCATCAAATGTAAATCGAGAGTCCAGATCG
>Ga0316204_10005852_pt1 | contig 19706 bp, 19 predicted proteins | sample 6monrhotite_MG_2_FD_205661 | JGI IMG/M metagenome (GOLD analysis project Ga0316204, IMG submission 205661) | Microbial mat bacterial communities from mineral coupon in-situ incubated in ocean water Damariscotta River, Maine, United States -... | ecosystem: Environmental > Aquatic > Marine >...
GATTGGTTTCACGCACAAAACCCCGAGAAATCCATCATGGTGGGTGATCTGAATATCGCGCCGCGTGAAGATGATGTCTGGGACCACAAAAAGTTGCTCAAGGTGGTCAGCCATACGCCGGTTGAGGTCGAAGCACTGGCCGAGACCCAAGATGCGGGCAATTGGGTGGACATCACACGGCAGGATATCCCTCAGGGCAATCTGTATAGCTGGTGGTCTTATCGCTCGCCCGATTGGGACAATGCAGACAAGGGCCGCAGGCTCGATCATATCTGGGCGACACAGGACATTTCGAATGCCGGTCATTCCAGCCATGTTGTGCGCGATGTACGTGGATGGGAACAACCCAGCGACCACGCGCCGGTTTTTGCGACCTTTGACCTTTGAATCTGCGCCAACTGTCTACATATAGGCACCAAACGCGCAACGCGAGGAAATGAAAATGATGGAACTGAACCTGTCGGGTGCGCCCGATGCCGATCTGATCAAAGACAGCGACGAAGCGTCGTTTATGCAAGACGTGGTCGAGGCGTCGCAGACGACTCCGATCGTGGTGGATTTCTGGGCGCCATGGTGCGGCCCGTGCAAAACGCTTGGCCCGCAACTTGAAGCCGCAGTGAAGGCCGCAAAAGGCGCGGTCAAGATGGTTAAGGTCAATGTTGACGAGGCGCAAATGATCGCAGGCCAGTTGCAGATCCAGTCCATTCCGACCGTCTATGCCTTTCACAAAGGTCAGCCGATTGACGGCTTTCAAGGGGCGCAGCCAGAATCCGAGATAAAAGCGTTTATCGACCGCGTTGTGAAATCCGCAGGCGGCGAAGCGCCGGGTGATCAACTGGATGAAGCGGTGGCCGCCGCCGAAGAGATGCTGGCCGAAGGCGCAGCGGCAGATGCGGCGCAGACCTTTGCCGCCATCCTTGGCGAAGACCCGCTGCATGCTGGCGCTTATGGCGGCATGGTGCGCTCCTATCTGGCGCTTGATGATCTCGATCAGGCCGAGGCACTGCTGAATGGCGCCCCTATCGAGATCTCCAATGCCCCCGAACTGGAAGCCGCCCATGCCCAGCTTGAACTGGCACGCCAAGCCGCCGATGCCGGCCCCGTGGCCGAACTGACCGCCGCCGTCGAAGCCAACCCCGAGGACAACCAGGCACGTTTCGATCTGGCGCAGGCGCTCTATGCCAATGGCGATACCGAAGCGGCGGTGGATCATCTGCTCGATATCTTCAAGCGGGATCTCGAATGGAATGAAGGCGCTGCCAAAACGCAGCTCTTTACCATTTTTGATGCGTTGAAACCCAACGATCCGGTGGTCCTCAACGGGCGGCGCAAGCTTAGCTCAATGATATTTGCCTGATCGGTTTGGCGGGCTAGATCGTTGTCCATGATACAGCCAACTGAATTGCCCGATACAATTGCGATTTTTCCGCTGGCAGGGGCATTGCTTCTGCCGCGGTCGCGGTTGCCGCTTCACATCTTTGAACCGCGCTACCTTCAGATGATATCTGACGCGCTGAAGACGGACGGGCGGCTCATCGGCATGGTCCAGCCAAACGAGGTTCCGGGCCGCGAAGGGCCGGGGTTGCAGACGATTGGCTGTGCGGGCCGGATCACGCAGTTTTCTGAGACCGAGGACGGACGCTATATGATCACCCTTGGCGGTGTGTCGCGGTTCCGTGTGTTGCAAGAGGTTGAGGGGTTCACGCCTTATCGTCGTTGCGACATCAGTTGGGACGGGTTTGAGCGTGATCTGGGCAAGGAAGAAGGCGACAACGGCTTTTGTCGTGCGCCTTTCTTGTCCCTGCTTGGCCGGTACTTTGACACGCTTGGGCTTTCTGCCGACTGGGACACGCTGAAAGAGGCTGACGATGAATTGCTGATCAATTCCCTGTCGATGATGCTGGAATTTGATCCCGAGGACAAACAGGCGCTGTTAGAAGCGCCATCGCTGGAAACACGGCGTGAAACATTGGTGACGCTGATCGAATACGCAATGCGCGGCGGTCAGGAAGAAGGATTGATGCAATGACCAACACCGAAGTGCAGTTTGATCGCCGGATGCTTGAGGCGTTGATTTGTCCGCGTACCCAAGCCACCCTGCACTATGATGCAGACAAGCAGGAACTTGTGTCAAAAGAGGCCGGTCTGGCCTATCCGATCCGCAACGGCATTCCTGTGATGCTTGAAGATGAGGCACGCATCCTCGACTGATCTTTTCGGATCAAAGCGGTTTGCCTTGCATCAATCGGGGCAATTCCCCGCTGAGGCCTGCCGCTTCGCGGATAAAGCCGCGGCGCAATCCCGGAAGGGCATTCACCGCCGCCATTCCCAAATCACGCGCTGCGCGTAAGAGTGGATTGTCGTTCGAAAACAGCTTGTTAAAGCTGTCTGTCGCCAGTGCCAGAGATGTGTTGTCAAAGCGCCGCCATTCTTGGTATCGGGCCAAGGCTGCGTCTGATCCGATGTCTTCGCCGCGCTGCTGTGCATCTGCGATCACTTCGGCCAAGGCAGCCACGTCGCGCAGACCTGCGTTCAGCCCTTGCCCTGCGATCGGGTGCATCCCGTGGGCCGCATCCCCAACAAGCGCCACACGCGGGGCAATCATCTCATGCGCCAGTGACAGGCCCAATGGATAGGTAAACCGTGCGCCCGCCAACGATATCTGCCCCAGGAAACTCCCGAAACGAGGCCGCAGTACGTCAATGTAATCGGCGTCAGGCAGGGCATGAATGCGGGCGGCATTTTGGGTTGTCTCGCTCCAGACGATGGACGACCGATTGCCCTTGAGCGGCAATATCGCCAGTGGTCCGGGCGGCATGAAAAACTGGTGTGCGACGCCACCATGGGGCAATTCGTGGTCGATTGCACAGACCAAAGCGGTTTGCCCGTAACCTTGGACAACACGTTTGATCCCGGCCCGTTCGCCCGTGCCACTGCTGCGGCCATCCGCGCCGATCACCAGACGCGCTCGCAATGTTTTGCCGCTGTCCAATGTGATCGTGATGCCGTTTGCATCGACATCCTGCCCAACCACTCGTGTGCCGTTGATTTGTGTGATGCCCGGCGTCGATTTCACGGCGTCCAGCAAGGCACGGCGCAAATGGCGGTCTTCGACCATGTACCCCATCGGGCCTTCTTCGATTTCAGCGTGATCAAACTGCATCACGAACGGCGATGGCCCTTCACCTGCGCGCCCATCGGTAACTTTGATCTCAAGCATCGGCTGCGCAACATCGGCGATCTGGGGCCAGATCCCCAGGCCCTGCATCAACCGCATAGAGGCATGGGCCAGCGAATAGGACCGCCCGTCGAACTTTGCGTTCTTGCGCAGCTTGAGGTCCAGTGCGTCAATCACGGTGATTTTCAGGCCAATTTGCGCCAAAGCAAGCGCCAGCGCTGGCCCGTTCAGGCCACCACCCACAATTGCGATATCGGTATCAAATGTCATGCCCTTAGATATGCGCGGCAGGTGGGGATTGTCCATGTGCCCAAGCGCCGCTACCGTCACCAAAAATCACAGAAAGGTAAGATCATGCAGGACTGGCTAATGATGACCGCCGCAGATTTGGGACGCGGGATTGCGGAAGGGCAAATTGATCCGGTGGATTTGTGCCAGACCTATCTGGACGCGATTGATGCCCATCCCCTGCGGGATCGGATCTATGCCCGCGTGACGGCAGACCGCGCCTTGGCCGAGGCGCTGGCGGCGTCCGAACGGGCCAAATCGGGCCATCGTCTGTCACCGCTGGATGGCGTGCCTGTGTCGTGGAAAGATTTGTTTGATACCGCAGGTGTAGCAACGGAGGCCGGATCCAAACTGCTGGAAGGGCGGGTGCCGGACCGGGATGCAGTTGTCTTGCAAAACGCCACCGCTGCGGGCCTTGTTTGTCTGGGCAAAACCCACATGAGCGAGTTGGCGTTTTCAGGGCTTGGGCACAATCCCAGCACGGCAACGCCGCCATCGGTAAACGATCCTGACGGGGTCTCGGGCGGCTCATCCTCCGGGGCTGCGGCGTCGGTTGCCTTTGGTCTGGCGGCGGCTGGCATCGGGTCTGATACGGGCGGTTCGGTGCGTATCCCGTCCGCGTGGAATGACCTTGTGGGCCTCAAAACCACCGCGGATCGGCTGACCCTCGAAGGGGTGGTGCCGCTTGCGCTTCGGTTTGATACCATTGGCCCGCTCTGCCGCTCTGTTGAGGATGCGGGCCTGTTGCTGGCCGCGCTGGAAGGGGGCAAAGCCGCCGACCTGCATCACGCCGATGTTGAAGGCCGCCGTTTTGCGCGGCTGACCACTGTTGCGCTGGATGATCTGCGCGAGGCACCCGCCGCTGCCTATGCGGATGCGCTTGCACGGCTCGAAGCGGCGGGCGCCATCATTGAGGACATCGACGTGCCGGAAGTGAACGAGGTGATGCCTCTCTCCGGATGCCTTTACACAACAGAGGCTTACGGGCTTTGGCGCGATGTGATCGAGGCCAATCCGGACAAGATGTTCTCTGAGATCCTCGAACGGTTCCGTCTCGGCAAAGGCTTTTCCGGCCCCGATTATGTGGCCGCTTGGGCGACCTTACATGCGGCCCGCGAAGGGTTCTATGCCGCCACCGCCGGGTTTGACGCGGTGCTTCTTCCAACCGCGCCGATCTTGCCGCCCAATCTGGCGCGGCTCACTCAAGACCATGATTACTATGTTTCGGAAAACCTATTGGCGCTGCGCAACACCCGCATCGGCAACCTGATGGGCGGTTGCGCCTTGACCTTGCCGACGGGCACGCCGTCTTGCGGATTGATGATGATGGCCCCGCCAAATCACGAAGAACGCCTTTTGCGGCTTGGGGCAGCGGTCGAAGAGGCGTTGGGATGACATTGGCGTAAATGCCACAAAGAGCCCCGGAATTTCCGCGAGTTCTGGACGTATCGGCGAGCCTTGGGTACTTTGAACAAAACGGGGCGTTAATGATCCCGACCTGAGGCAGTTTTGATGTTGTATCCTGAGCGGTTTTCGAACCTTCCGGCCCATGCGTGGCCGCGCCTGCGCGCCCTTCTGGACGTGCACACCGGTGGTGGGCCGCTCATTCAAATGACAATCGGGGAACCCAAACACGCCTTTCCGGCCTGGGTGACTGATGTGATTTCGCAAAATGCCGCCGGGTTTAACCGCTATCCGCCCAACGACGGATCGCCAGAGTTGCGCAGCGCCATCGCCGGTTGGATCGACCGGCGCTACGGTGTGAGCATGGATGCCGATACTGAAGTGATGGCGCTGAACGGCACGCGCGAAGGGCTGTATAACGCTGTGATGGCGGTTTGCCCGGAAACCAAAAATGGCGAAAAACCCGCCATTTTGATGCCAAACCCGTTTTATCAGGTTTACATGATTGGTGCGATTTCCGGCGGTGCCGATCCGATCATGGTGCCCGCCACGGCACAAACAGGGCATTTGCCGGATTATCATGCCTTGCCCGAAGAGGTGTTGCGCCGGACAACAGCGGCGTTCATCTGTTCGCCCGCCAATCCCCAGGGTGCGGTTGCCGATCGCGATTACTGGACCCGGCTGATTGATCTGGCCGAGACCTATGATTTCAAGATTTTTGCCGATGAATGCTACTCGGAGATCTACCGCGACACCCCGCCAACCGGCGCGATGGAAATGGTTCAGGCACTGGGCACCGACCGCAACCGCGTTGCGATTTTCCATTCACTGAGCAAACGGTCCAACCTGCCGGGGCTGCGGTCTGGATTTGTGGCCAGCGGACCAGACACGATCCGCGAGATCAAGCAATTGCGGAACTACGCGGGCGCACCCTTGCCGCTGCCGCTGCAACAGGCCGCTGCCGCAGTCTGGAGCGATGAGGTGCACGTCGAAGAGAACCGCAAGCTTTATCAGGAAAAGTACGAGCTGGCCGATCGTATTCTCGGCAATGTGCCGGGTTATATGCGGCCTGATGCCGGGTTTTTCCTGTGGCTGCCGGTCGAGGATGACGAAGAGGCCGCGGTCAAGCTGTGGCGCGAGACCGGGGTGAAGGTGCTGCCGGGCGGCTATCTGGCGCAAGACGTAAACGGGGAAAACCCCGGCAAAACATATATTCGGGTCGCCTTGGTGGCCCCAAAAGAAGAGACGGCACGCGGATTGGAATTGATCCGCGACTGCCTGTACTCGGCATAATTCGAGGGAACAGAGCAATGGCATATCAGACACGCGGGCGCGATCCTCTGCTGGACAGCAACATGGCTGAAGCGATTGAAAAACGCGGCAAGGAATTGTTGGGTCTTGGCCTGATCCTGCTGGGCATGATGGCTGTTCTGATGATTGGCAGCTACACGCCGGATGATCCCAACTGGATGGTGTCCACCGATGCGCCGGTGCAAAACTGGATGGGCCGGATGGGCGCGTCTATTGCAGCGCCATTGTTTATGATTGTCGGTTGGGGGTCATGGGGCCTTGCCGTTGTTCTGCTGGTTTGGGGCATCCGTTTTGCCCTGCACATCGGGCAGGAACGCGCCGTCAGCCGCCTGATCTTTGCGCCGATCGCCGTGGCTTTGGGGGCGATCTATGCCGCGACCCTCGCACCGGGCGAAGAATGGCTGCAAACCCATAGTTTTGGCCTTGGCGGGTTGTTTGGCGACACCGTCATGGGCGCAGTTCTGACTGTTTTGCCAATCGGATCCAGCTTTACCGTGAAGCTGATGTCCTTGCTGATGGGCGTGTCGATTCTGACGCTGGGGGCCTTTGTTCTGGGCTTTACCAAGGCTGAATTGCTGCGCATTGGTCGTTTCCTTTTGGTGGGCGTGATCATGGCCTATGCCATGCTGATGACGATGCTCGGGCGCGGTGCATCGGGCGCGGTTCAGGCCGCTCATCAGATGCAGGCTCGCCATGCTGCACGCCGTGAACGTCTGAGAAAAGAGGCGGATGAAGCCGCCGCCTATGCCGCGATCCAGGAACATATGGAGATGTCGGCCCAGCCCCAGCCACAAGCGCAACCGCAAGAACCGGTTGAGGAAAAGGTCGGGATCATGGCGCGTATGCCTACGCTGATCAAACGTCCCGAAACCATGCCCGAGCCAGAGCTGGTGGAAACCTACAGCGAAGCTGTGATCGATGAGGTTCCGGGCGAGGATCGGATCAAATCCAAGATCGCTGACGTGATCAAGAACCGTGTCCGCAGCACTACCGCGCTGCACACCCCGACAACTGCGCCCCTCACCAAGGGCCGGGGCAGGGGGCCTGATCCGCTTGTCCTGAACACCGCGCCGGTTGCTGAATTGCCGCCAGAGCCGCCGTTGACAGCATCCCTGCGGGCCGAACCGCCACTGACCGCTGCCGTCCAGCCGCAGATGCAGGTCCAAACCCCAGCACCGCAGCCCGCGCCAGAACCCGTTGTTGCGCAGGTTGCCGCAGATCCGCTGCCGCTGGAAAACTCTACGATGGTCGAAGCGCCAGCCCCCGCGCCGGTCATTCCGGTTGCAGAGCCGCGCAAGGTGGTCCAGCAGCCCGCCCGCAAAGTGGTCCAGCCGTCCAAACAGGCCAAAGCCGAAGCACAGCCCACGCTGACCTTCGAAGACACCCATCCGGGTTTCGAATTGCCACCACTGAACCTTTTGGAAAATCCGGAACAGGTCCAGCGTTTGCATCTCTCCGATGAGGCGCTCGAAGAGAACGCGCGCATGTTGGAGAACGTGCTGGATGACTATGGCGTCAAAGGTGAGATCGTCGCCGTGCGCCCCGGTCCGGTTGTCACCATGTACGAATTGGAACCCGCGCCGGGCCTCAAGGCCTCTCGCGTGATTGGTCTGGCTGATGACATCGCCCGCTCCATGGCGGCCCTGTCTGCACGTGTGTCTACTGTGCCTGGCCGCTCCGTAATTGGTATCGAATTGCCCAATGAGAACCGCGAAAAAGTGGTCCTGCGCGAGATCCTCGCGGCACGTGATTTTGGCGACAGCAACATGCGCCTGCCGCTGGCGCTGGGCAAAGACATTGGCGGCGATGCGGTTGTCGCGAACCTTGCCAAGATGCCCCACCTGTTGATTGCCGGGACCACCGGTTCGGGTAAGTCGGTTGCGATCAACACCATGATCCTGAGCCTGCTCTACAAGCTGACGCCAGAGGAATGCCGGTTGATCATGATCGACCCCAAAATGCTGGAACTGTCGGTTTATGACGGCATCCCGCATCTGTTGTCGCCGGTTGTGACCGATCCGAAAAAGGCTGTGGTTGCTCTGAAGTGGACCGTGGGCGAGATGGAAGAGCGCTATCGCAAGATGTCCAAAATGGGCGTGCGCAATATCGAAGGCTACAATGGCCGCGTACGCGAGGCCCTGTCCAAAGGTGAGATGTTCAGCCGGACCGTTCAGACCGGATTTGACGATGACACCGGCGAGCCGATCTTTGAGACAGAAGAGAACACACCCGAGGCACTGCCCTATATCGTGGTGATTGTGGATGAAATGGCCGATCTGATGATGGTCGCCGGCAAAGAGATCGAAGCCTGCATTCAGCGTCTGGCGCAGATGGCGCGGGCCTCGGGCATTCACCTGATCATGGCCACACAGCGCCCCTCGGTTGACGTAATCACCGGTACGATCAAGGCGAACTTCCCCACGCGGATTTCATTCCAAGTGACCTCCAAGATCGACAGCCGCACCATTCTGGGCGAGATGGGCGCCGAACAGCTTTTGGGCATGGGCGACATGCTTTATATGGCGGGCGGCGCCAAGATCACCCGTTGCCACGGCCCATTTGTGAGCGACGAAGAGGTGGAGGAAATCGTCAACCACCTCAAAGCCTACGGCGAGCCGGACTATGTCTCCGGTGTGGTGGAGGGCCCGTCCGAAGACAGTGAAAGCAGCATCGACGCGGTGCTTGGACTTGGCGGCAATACCGATGGCGAAGACGCGCTTTATGACACCGCCGTTCAAGTGGTGATCAAGGACCGCAAATGTTCGACCTCCTACATCCAGCGGAAACTGGCGATTGGCTACAACAAGGCCGCACGTCTGGTGGAGCAGATGGAAGATCAAGGTCTTGTCTCGCCTGCCAACCATGTGGGCAAACGTGAAATTCTGGTGCCAGAGCAGGGCTAGACCCCGGTCCGATGTATCAACAGTATAGAAAACCGCCGATCCATGTGTCGGCGGTTTTTGCTTATCCGGCGCCGGGTTTGCGCGGAATTTTGCAGGCTGATATCGCATAACCGCGCAATGCGCCCTATGTGTAAAGCCAAGCAGTCAGACAGGAAGACATTATGCGTATTTTGACGATGGCCGCCGCAGTTTTGGCGGCAGCATTTGTGACAACCCCGGTTGCGGCAGTGGCGGAAAAACTGCCGCTGGGCGAGATTTCTGCCTATCTGAACAAGCTTCAAACCGCCAAGGGCGAATTCACGCAAATCAATGATGACGGGTCGATCAGCACCGGCACAATCTATATCAAACGCCCCGGCAAGGTGCGGTTTGAATACAACCCACCTGAATCGGCGCTGGTTGTTGCGGGCAGCAACACGGTTGTGATCTATGACAAGAAATCCAACCAGCCGGCAGAAAGCTATCCGCTCAGCCGCACACCTTTGTCGATCATTCTGGCCCGCAACGTGGATCTGGGGCGCGCAAAAATGGTGACAGGCCATCGGTTTGACGGCACAGCCACTGTGGTCAAAGCGCAAGACCCCGAAAACCCCGGTTACGGCAATATCGAGCTGAAGTTCACGTCAAATCCGGTTGAGCTGCGCCAATGGGTGATCAACGACAGCGGCGGCGGGCAGACCACCGTTGTTTTGGGAGATCTGCAAAAAGGCGGCAACCTGCCCAATCGTCTGTTTGACGTGGGTGCCGCACAATCCGGGCCAAAACGCTGATGAGGGTCCCTGCCCAAGCGGGCAGGGATATAAATCAGAACCGACGCAACCGGCAGCTGGAAATCTGTTCACGGTACATAGCAGATCGGGCGTCGACCTTTCCTGCCACGGCCACCAGCCATGCTTTTCTATTGTAAGTCTGACGCGAGAACCCGGTGTGACCTTCGTGGTAAGCCAGATATTGGTTGCGGGCGTCCGATAGAGGGATGCCATTGCGATCTTTGCTTTGAGTCATGTACCAACCCATAAAATCGCTGGCGTCGCGAATGCGGTCCCGCTTGGCCGTGCGGCGGTTTTCTGCGCGGCGGTATTCATCCCATGTCGCATCCAGCGCCTGACTGTAGCCATAGGCACTGGATTGGCGGCCCATCGGGATGACACCCAGCACATATTTGAACGGTGTCCGCGCATCGGCGACAAACTTGCTTTCCTGATAGATCGTCGCCATCTGGACGTGGATTGGCACGCCCCATTTCCGCTCAACCTTGCGGAACGCTTTGTAATATTCGGGGCGCTGTTTGAGGATCGTGCAGGCGTTATCCAGATCCCGCGGCGCAGAAGACTGCCCACCGCCACAGGATGCCACCAACAACACAATAATCAACGCGCGAAGAGTTTTGCTCATTTGCCTCTCGCTTTTTCGTTTTTATATTTTGCCGTAGTTTATCAGATTCTAAGCGGGCGTCACATCACAATTTTTACAGCAAAAGCGCCAGAAGCAGCGGCAATGCGCCGATCGACATGAGGGTCGAGGCCACGACCAACCCGGCAACGGCTTGCGAATCTGCGCCGTACTTTTCGGCCAACAGATATGAGGTGACGGCAACGGGGGTTGCCACCTGCAAAACCAACACGCCAAAAGCGGTCTTGTCCAAACCAAACCAGCGCCCCGCGATCCACGCTATGCCCGCACAAAGCACCAGTTTCACCAGGGAAAGGACAATCGCCTGCCCCATCCCGGCAGGCGACAATCGTGCAACCGCGACGCCCAGTGTGATCAGCATCAAGGGGATCGCCATCTGCCCCACAAGGGTCAGCGTATTGGTTAGAAACACCGGCGTTTGCCATCCTTGCCACAGGAACAGCGCACCCAGCAATGTCGCCCCGACCAATGGCTCGCGCAGAACTTTGCCAAACGACCCCGCCCCCGCCACCAGCCAGATCCCAAAGGTGAACGACCAGATGGCCATGATCGCAAAGACCACCACAGCATAGCTGAGCCCGGTCTCGCCAAAGGCAAACAGCGCCAATGGCAGACCCAGATTGCCCGTATTCCCGAAAATCAGCGGCGCGGTAAAGGTACGCCGATTCAACCCCAACACAAACACAAGGGCCACCGCCGCAACGGACACCGCCGCATAGGCCACCACGCTGGCCAGCGAAAGCGCGGTCAGGGCAGCGGGATCAATCTTTGTGTTCATCAAGGAAACAAAGATCAGGCAGGGCACAGCGAGGGTCATCGCCATCTGGGTCACAAACTGAATCCGGTATTCAAACCCCATCTTGACCCAGACAAACCCAATCCCAGCCAGCAAAAATACCGGTGCGACGATCTCAAGCACTGTAAGGGTGAGGTTCAACAGACTGTTTCCTTCAATTGTCGCCGCGTGATTGGACAAAAGCCACTTGAAACGGTACCTAACGAAAGGTAGGGCCTGCAGTTATGCTTCGAACACGTGCTAAATATCACCTTGGGCAAATCGTCCGCCACAAGAAACATCCCTTCCGAGGGGTGATTTTTGATGTCGACCCTGAATTTGCCAATACCGATGAATGGTACGAAGCCATCCCGGAAGAAAGCCGGCCGGTCAAAGACCAGCCTTTTTATCACCTTTTGGCCGAAAATGACCAAAGCTACTATGTGGCTTATGTATCGGAGCAAAATCTGGTTGCCGATTATTCTGGCGAACCTGTGGATCACCCCGATATCCCCGATCTGTTTGGCCCCTTCACCGATGGCGCCTACCCGCTGCATTTCCAGCTGAACTAAGAACGGGGGCTTAGGCCGCCTTGTGTTTTGCAACGGGCAGTGTGCCTCAGTACCCCAGTGCACATCCGTCTTTCCGCGGATCACTGGCGCCTTCCAATACACCATCCGGGCGCAGGCGGATCGACTGGGCACCGCCGATGGCTGCCTCTGTGATCTCGACCTGATGACCCAAATCGGCCAGCGATTGGCGCACAGTGTCCGAGTAACCCCGTTCGATCTTGAGGACGCCGCCATCCGCAAAGGCCCGCGGCGCATCAATAGCGGTCTGCATATCCATTCCGAAGTCTTGTAGATTGGATACAAACCGCGCATGCCCGCAAGGCTGATAGGCCCCGCCCATCACGCCAAATGGCATGATCACCTTGCCGTTTTCGCGGATCATCCCCGGAATAATCGTATGCATGGGGCGCTTGCCGCCCTTCAACTCGTTCGGATGGCCGTCTTGCAAGGTGAATCCGGCCCCCCGGTTTTGCAGTAGAATGCCAAATTTGTCAGACGCGATCCCCGATCCAAACCCATGAAAGATCGAATAAATCATCGAAACGGCCATGCCATCGCGATCAACTACGGTGATATAAACGGTATCTTTATGGACTTGCTCGGTCAGCGGCGCGGCGGCCGGCATTGCTTTTTTTGGGTCAATCAATGCCGCCAACTTCTGCGCCGTTTCCGGGGCCAGCATGTGATCAAGGCGGCTGGTGTAATCCGGGTCAGCAAGGAACCGGTTGCGGGCATCATAGGCCAGCTTGCTTGCTTCCGCCTCAATATGCACACGCTCCGCGCCAAATGGGTCCATCGCAGCGATATCAAACTGATCGAGAATATTCAGCAGCAATAGCGCCGTTGCGCCCTGCCCGTTTGGCGGATGCTCTACCACATCGACGCCTTTGTAGGGCGCTTCAACCGGGGTTGCGGGGTCGCTGGCCGCCGCTGCAAAATCCGCGGCGGTGTGAACGCCGCCTTGGGCCGTCAACGCGGCAATCATATCCTCGGCAATCTCGCCGTTGTAAAATGCGTCCCGCCCCGATTTTGCCACCCGGCGCAGCACCTCCGCCTGACCGGGCGCGCGGAAAACATCGCCGGTCTTGAGGGCAGCGCCGTCCTTTAGATAATACTCGCGGGCGCATCCCTTAAGCTTTTCTGTCTCCAACGCCCAATCAAACGCAACCCGAGGCGCGACAGGAACCCCCTCATCCGCATAGTGAATGCTCGGGGCCAAAAGCGCATCCAGCCCCAGTTTGCCAACCTGATCAGATAACCCGCAAAACGCATCCATGGCTGTTGGGATCGTCACCGCATCCGCAGAATAGAGCGGCACGGTGGCCTCACCCCGCGCCCGCAAATTTGCAGCATCAAGGGCTGCAGGCGCACGCCCAGATCCGTTCAGCGCAATCACCTCATCCGATCCGGCTTCAGAATAAAGGACAAAACAATCTCCGCCGATCCCGGTCATTTGCGGCTCGCAAATGCCCAACAAGACCGCACCCGCAATCGCCGCATCCATCGCATTGCCGCCGCGTTCCAGAATGTCGATGGCGGTTTTAGCGGCCAAGGGGTGTGAGGTCGCGCACATGCCATTGCCGGCAAACACAGGGGACCGTCCAGGAAAGTGAAAGTCGCGCATTGATGGCTCCGTCAGTGTTGGTTTGACGGGAACCTAGCCCGCCTGTGCGGGACTGCCAATGATGTAGGGGAAAGATCCTCGGCGCCGCGCATTGGGTGGGGGCTATAAAGCGCGACGCCGAGGGAAGCCTTGTGAAGCTACAGGACCAGATATGCCCTCAGACCACGGCGCAATTATGATCAGATCACGGCACTTGTGGGAAACATCACGGCAGCTTTGCGGCATGGTTAATAGGGGTGCGCAGGGGGAGCATCGACGAATGGCCCTGCTGGTGAAATCACCGGCAAGGCCTCTCAAAACCGAAATGAAACGGGGATCAGCCCTCGGCGTGCAGGGCAACCGCCAACCGCAGGTCAAGCTGGTTGGTGTGCCCAACCCGTTGGTACCGGATGTCTTTCGCCAGATCCTGTATCAGGAACCATCCAAAACCGCCCTCGGGCATGTCAATGGCATCAACATCGATGTTCTGGGCCATCCCAATCGGCGTCTTTCCGTCGGGCATCGCCATCCCACGATCAACAATCCGCAGATGGAGCCCATCACGCAGTTGCTTGCACCGGATATGAATCGCTTCTTTGCGCCTGCGGTCTGCATAGGCGTGTTCAACAATGTTATTCAATGCCTCGGCCATCACCAGCTCAACCGTGCCCGCCTCTTCCACATCAAGGGCCAATGGTCCCAACCCGGCCAGCAGGGCACTCAACGCGCCGCGCACATCGGATTGTTGGTTGTTGAGCGACACTTCAAACGGTGGCAGTAGTCCCAAGGTCAATGCTCCTGTGTCCGGGTGCGTCATGGCTTGCTCATGCATGGTGAACGGCGAGTGCGTCATCAAGGGTGGCAAAAAGCTGAAAAACGCTGTCCATCCGGGTGAGGGTGAAAACCCGTTCAACCGGTGCCGTCAGCCCGGCAAGAACCAACTGCCGATCCGGGGCGAGGTGTTTCATGGTTGCGACAATTGCGCCCAGTCCACTGCTGTCAATGAACTGCACCTGTGCAAGGTTGAGGATCACCATCGCGCCTGATCCAGAAGTATTGCGCCGCATGGCATCTTTAAAGGCCAGTGCGACAGCAGCATCAATGCGGTCTTCCTGAACCGTCACGATACATCTGTCCCCTTCAATCTTTGTGGAAACTTTCATAAGTAAACCCCTGAGACCCGAGCGTTGCATCAAGGCATAGCGGTAAATCCTTACCAACTGATGAGCAGCGCCGACCAAGGAGAACGTGATGCGAAATGTTGTAATTGCGGGCGCGGCCCGTACGCCCATGGGCGGATTTCAAGGTGCATTTGAGGGCATGACAGCCGCCGATTTGGGTGGACATGCGATCAAGGCCGCGCTTGATGGGGCAGGCCCCGCCCAGGTGCAAGAGGTTCTCATGGGCTGCGTTCTGCCTGCCGGTCAGGGACAAGCGCCAGCGAGGCAAGCCGGGTTTGCTGCCGGTCTGGGCGAAGAGATACCGGCCACAACCCTGAACAAAATGTGCGGCTCCGGCATGAAGGCCGCGATGATCGCCTTTGATCAGGTCGCGCTTGGCCATACGGAAGTCATGGTCGCCGGCGGCATGGAAAGCATGACCAATGCGCCCTACGTCCTGCCCAAAATGCGCGGCGGTGCGCGGCTGGGCCATGGTCAGGTGATTGACCACATGTTCCTTGATGGTCTCGAAGATGCCTATGACAAGGGCCGCCTGATGGGCACCTTTGCCGAAGACTGCGCCGAGGCGTTTCAATTCACCCGCGAAACCCAGGATGAATATGCGCTGGCCTCATTGTCCCGCGCGCTGGAGGCGCAGGAAAGCGGCGCGTTTGAGCATGAGATCGCACCGCTTGAGGTCCGCTCGCGCAAGGGCAGCACAACCTTTGCCGCTGATGAACAACCGGCCAGCGCCCGCCCCGAAAAAATCCCGCAACTCAAGCCAGCCTTCCGCGAGGGCGGCACGGTCACTGCGGCCAACTCATCGTCAATCTCCGACGGCGCGGCCGCGCTGATTGTGGCCTCCGAAGAGGCGGCTGAGGCGCAAGGCCTGACGATCCGTGCCCGTATCATGGGCCACGCCAGCCACGCCCAGGCGCCGGGTCTCTTCACCACAGCGCCTGTGCCTGCCGCGCAAAAACTGCTGGACCGCATTGGCTGGTCAAAAGAAGACGTCGACCTGTGGGAAGTGAACGAAGCCTTTGCCGTGGTGCCTCTGGCCTTCATGCATGAAATGGGCCTCAGCCATGACATCGTGAACGTCAACGGCGGCGCATGTGCCCTGGGCCACCCCATCGGCGCCTCTGGTGCGCGGATCATGGTCACACTGCTCAACGCGCTTGAAAAACGCAATCTAAAGCGGGGCATCGCGGCCATCTGCATCGGCGGCGGCGAAGGCACTGCCATTGCAATCGAACGGGTCTGAACCCTTTTTGGCCTAAAATACTCACGGGGGTCCGGGGGCAGTCAGCCCCCGGTCGCCGTTTCAAGGGCACACATCATGACAATTGACTACCCCACCCTTGCGAAAACCCTTGCTGCCCTCACCGAGGGAGAAACAGACGCAGTCGCGCTGATGGCGACAGTGGCTTGCGAGGTGCATCATGCAGATGACCGCTTTGACTGGACCGGCTTTTACCGTGTCACTGGGCCAGAGATGCTCAAGATCGGGCCGTATCAAGGCGGACATGGTTGCCTGTCCATTCCGTTTTCACGGGGCGTTTGCGGTGCGGCGGCGCGGGATCAGGCCGTGCAACTGGTTGCGGATGTCGATGCCTTCCCTGGCCATATCGCTTGCGCCTCGTCCACCCGTTCCGAACTGGTTCTGCCGGTTTTTGACGGCAACGGCAGCCTGATCGCAGTCTTTGACATCGACAGCGACCAACCGGCAGCTTTCAAAGCGCAGGACGCCGAAGCTCTGAGCGAAATTCTCAGATCGGTCTTTTCAGTCGCAATCTAGATCCGTGAAATAATTCTGGATTTTTTCACGCGACTCAGGCATCGTGAAATTCGAGTAAGAATTTTCACGGACCTGACATGCAACACAGCACCCCGGACAGACCAGACACTTTGGGCGCCGATCTGCGCGCCCTGCGCAAAAGCCGGGGCCTGACGCTGACCGATATGGCCGATGCGCTGGGCCGCTCTGTCGGCTGGCTCAGCCAGGTGGAGCGCGACATCTCCGAGCCTTCCATCACCGATCTGCGTCACATCGCGGCGGCGTTGGATGTTTCCGTTTCAATGCTGTTCCGCCACGAGGCCGCCCCCGCCCATGAGGCCGGTTTTGTTGTGCGCAAAGATGCCCGCCGGACCATCGGGGCTTACACGGCCGGTCTGGTTGAAGAACTGCTTTCCCCCGATCTGACCGATGATTTTGAGATGGTGCATTCCACCTTTCAGCCGCACAGCCGCATCACCGAAGAGGTCATCCGTCAAACGCAGGAAGTGGGCTATCTGCTGTCCGGTAAGCTGGAGATTGAAATCAACGGCACCACCCATCTGATCCACCCCGGAGACAGCTTCCGTATCCGGGGCGAGCCGTTTCGCTGGGCCAATCCCTTTGACGCCCCTGCGGTGGCGATCTGGGTCATCGCCCCGCCGGAGTATTGATGCATGAGTTTTGAGGCCTGGATCGTCTTCGCGTTGTTCTGGTTGGTCTTTGTCACCACGCCGGGGCCAAACGCCGTCAACTGCATCAGCAATGGCATGACCCTTGGTTTCCGCCGCAGCCTGATTGGCGTGCTGGCGATCCTCACACAGGCCACGTTGTTTCTGATTTTGTCCGCGTTGGGTGTGACCGCTCTGATCACGGCATCGCCATTGGCCTTCACGGCGGCCAAACTGATTGGCGCCGGCTTTCTGATCTACCTCGGTGTGCGTGGTTGGCTGAACGCCAGCAAGCCCGTGCCAGAGGTCACGCGGCCTGCGCGGTCCATCTATTTGCGGGCCTTCGCCATCGCCACGATCAATCCCAAAAGCGTGGCAGGATACCTCGCGGCATTTTCGCAGTTTGTGCAACCGGGCGTGCCGATCTGGGATCAGATGGTTGTGATCATGCCAACCGCGTTGAGCCTCACGGCCCTTAGCTACATCAGCTTTACCGCGCTTGGCGCCGGGCTGGGAAGGGCGGCGATGCGGGCGGTGTTCAACGTATGGGTGCGCCGGGTCATGGCCGTTTGTTTCATCATCTACGGCGCCCTTCTGGGCAGTGCCGCCACACCGGGGAGGGCGTGATGCAAGACCAGAACGATGTTTTAAAGGGCAGCTGCAACTGCGGTGCGGTCACCTTCACCGTGCATGGCGGCGGGCAAAGCGTGTCGGCCTGCCACTGCGGACAGTGCCGCAAACAATCGGGCCACTACTGGGCCTCCGGATATGCGCCCCAGTCAAATTTCGACATCACCGGCGAGGTGCGTTGGTTCGACCTGACCCAGACCGCAACGCGCGGCTTCTGCCCCGCCTGCGGCTGTTTCCTGTTCTGGAAGGCCCATGACGAAGACGGGATGAGCTTTTCACTGGGTGCCATTGACGGCCCGACCGGGCTGTCCCTGCAAAAACACATCTTTGTCGCGGACAAGGGTGATTATTACGAGATCGCGGACGGCGTGCCGCAAAGGGAGCAATAAAGATGAGCAACTTTCCATCAACGGCCCGTGTGGTCATTATCGGCGGCGGCGTTGTCGGCGTGTCGTCTCTGTATCATCTGGCCAAGGCAGGCTGGACCGATTGTGTGCTGCTGGAAAAGAACGAGCTGACCGCGGGCTCCACTTGGCATGCGGCGGGCAACTGCCCGAACTTCTCGACCTCTTGGGCGATCATGAACATGCAGCGTTATTCGCTGGATCTTTATGCGGGTCTCGAAAAAGAAGTCGATTATCCGATGAATTACCACGTCACCGGCTCCATCCGGCTGGCACACAGCAAAGAGCGAATGCAGGAATTTGAACGCGCCCGATCGATGGGCAATTATCAGGGCCTCGACCTTGAGATGATGGCCGTCTCGGACATGAAAGACCGCTATCCATTTATGGAAACCCACGATCTTGAAGGTGGTCTGTGGGATCCGGCGGATGGCGATATTGACCCGGCGCAGCTGACCCAGGCTTTGGCCAAAGGGGCACGGGAAATGGGTGCACGGATCGAACGGTTCTGCCCTGCGACCGGCGTAACCCGCGATGGGGCTGAATGGATTGTGCATACCGACAAGGGCGACATCCGCTGTGAATACGTGGTGAATGCTGCAGGCTATTATGCACAACGTGTTGCGGAGTGGTTCAAGCCTTACGGCGGGCGCACCCTGCCGATGACGGTGATGAGCCACCAGTATTTCCTGACCGAAGAAATCCCGGAACTGGCCGCATGGACCAAAGAGAATGGTCGCAAGGTGCCGCTGCTGCGGGACGTGGATACGTCCTATTATCTGCGTCAGGACAAGAACGGTCTCAATCTCGGCCCGTACGAGCGGAACTGTAAGGCCCATTGGGTCACGCCCCAAGACCCGATGCCAGAGGATTTCTCGTTCCAGCTCTACCCCGACGATCTGGAGCGTCTCGAATGGTACATCGAAGACGCCATGGCGCGGGTGCCAATGCTGGGCACTTCCGGTGTGGGGCGCGTGATCAACGGGCCGATCCCCTATGCGCCAGACGGCTTGCCGCTGATCGGGCCGATGCCGGGCGTGCCAAATGCGTTTGAGGCCTGCGTGTTCACCTTTGGCATCACCCAAGGCGGCGGGGCAGGCAAGGTATTGGCCGAATGGATCACTGAAGGTCAGACCGAATGGGACATGTGGGCGGTCGATCCGCGGCGCTACACCGACTACACCGATCAGGACTTCTGCGATCAAAAAGCGATGGAAACCTATGGCCACGAATATGCCATGCATTTCCCGCACCATGTCTGGCCTGCGGGACGTGACCGCAAGTTGTCTCCGGTCCATGACAAAATCCTCGCGGCAGGCGGCCAGATGGGCACTTTCAACGGCTGGGAACGCGCCAACTGGTTTGCCAAACCGGATGATGACACCTCCGAGGAAAGCACCCAAACATGGGATCGCAACGGCCCTTGGGCGGTGCGCGTCAAAGAAGAGGTCGAGGCGGTGCGCGATGGCGTTGGTGTCTTGGACCTGCCGGGTTTTTCCCGGTTCAACCTCTCTGGTGAGGGTGCCGCCGAATGGCTGCGCGGGCGGATCACCGGCGGCTTGCCCAAAGTGGGGCGGATGAACCTCGCTTACTTTGGCGATGATCGCGGGCGCATCCTGA
>Ga0316204_10005853_pt1 | contig 19700 bp, 16 predicted proteins | sample 6monrhotite_MG_2_FD_205661 | JGI IMG/M metagenome (GOLD analysis project Ga0316204, IMG submission 205661) | Microbial mat bacterial communities from mineral coupon in-situ incubated in ocean water Damariscotta River, Maine, United States -... | ecosystem: Environmental > Aquatic > Marine >...
TCAACAATATTGTTATAAATCATAGTTATTTCCAGAATATTTAAACTAAAAATCGATAGTGAATAGTTTAGCGGTTTATAAATGATTTACAAAGATAAAATGCTATCCAGATAAAATTTACTTATTCAAAACCATAATATAAATTATATCGACAGTTAAATGGTTCACCTATTATATCGAACCAAAATTTCGCTCAAACAAAAACAACAAAATAACAATTTTTTACCAATATCGATACAAAACACTTGAAATTTAAATCGCCGCCACTATAATGACGATTCGTCACATGACGAACCGTCATTTATGATTAAGTGAGATATTTAGGTTATGAGTCCACGCGTTATTACAGAATCAGAGTTTAAAAGTCGTGAGCAAGAGCTCATTGAACTTGGTCGTAAGTTAGTGGAAGAAAATTGTATCACTACCTTGACAATTGATAAGCTGGTTGCTGAATCGAGCTATTCTAAAGGCACAATTTATAAGCATTTCTTGGGTAAGGAAGACCTTTTAATGGCCATCTGCAACACTTGCGTAATAGAAATGCAAGAGATGTTCAGTCGCGCGCTTAAGTTTAAAGGTAATAGTCGCGAAAGGATTTTAGCGGTTGCCGTTTCATATGTCATTTGGGCGAAATTGCACCCTTCTCAGCTTTTTATCATTCTTTCAGCCCATTCTCCAAACGTTGCTAGTTGCTGTTCTGATACTCGAATAGAAGATCATAATCAATGCGAAGCTAGTTTGATGGGTTTGATGAATACTGAAATTGCTAAAGCAATTAATGAGGGCGACTTGATAATGCCTGAAGGAATGGTTTTCGAACAATTAACTTTTGCCATGTGGTCCGCATCTTGGGGAGCGATGGCGTTAATTGTTAGTAAAGGAGACTCGATCAAACTTGGTCCTATGCAATTAGAAAGAGAATCTTTCACCAACACTCGGCTTCTGCTAGATGGCCTAAACTGGAAGCCACTTTCAACCGAATGGGATTACAGCCAATCGATAAAAAACATCGCAAATGAAATTTTTAAACCCAAAATAGAAGCCCTAGAGAAAATGGGTAACCCTTTTATATTTAATTAACTTTTAGGTAACACAATGGAAACCTATTCTAATACAATTATTAAGTTTAAATGGCTTGTACTAATTACTGGCCTTTTACTCACAACTGTTGCATTTCATGGTGCTCTCGATTTAAGAACGGGCGAATTTAAATTACCCTTTAAAAGCGATTACAAAACTTTTTTTGCCGAAGACAATAAAGAACTTAATGACTTTTTAGGTCTACAAGATATTTATAGTAAAAGCGATAATGTTGCAGTAATAGTTGCACCTAAAGATGGTAATGTTTTCACCAAAGAAACTTTAACTGCCATCTGGGAGCTGACTAACGAAGCATGGCTAGTTACCTATGGTTCTCGCGTTGATTCAATTTCAAATTTTCAGTACAGCTATGCAATTGAAGACGATCTGATTATTGAAGATTTAATTTTAGAAGCTGATGATTTAGACCCTGAAAGTATTGAGAGAACCAAACAGATCTCATTATCTGAACCGTTATTGCGAAAAAAATTAATCGCGCCAAATGGAGATTCAGCAGTCGTTAACATAACCATTCTTTTACCGGGTGCAGATAAATCTAAAGAAACACCTTTGGTTGCCGCATCAGCTCGTGAGCTAAGAGACAAGTTTGCTGCTAAATATCCCGAAATAGATTTTATGTTGTCAGGCATGATCATGATGAACACCAGCTTTCCTGAAGCATCTCAAGAAGATAGTCAACGCCTGATGCCTATTATGTTTGTGGTTGTTGTGCTAACCATTTTTGGATTAATGCGCTCATTTTCAGGAACCATTGCTACATTTGTGGTGATTATAACGAGCATCACTGCTTCCATGGGTATATGGGGTTGGACTGATGGATTCTTAACCGGACCTTCAGCAGGTGCTCCTATCATGATCCTTACTCTTGCTGTTGCTGATTGTATTCATTTACTCTCAACCTTTTATTACAACATGCGACATGGCATGGAAAAAAAGGCTGCTTTAGTCGATAGTATCCGAGTTAATATCCAGCCCATTTTTCTCACCAGTATAACCACCGCAATGGGTTTTTTAACGATGAATTTTTCCGATGCTCCACCATTCGGAGATTTAGGAAACATCGTTGCCATTGGTGTTACTTTAGCCTTTATTTTTGCAATGACTATTTTCCCAGCAATGTTGATGATATTACCTGTTAGAGTCAAACAAACGACAGAGCACAAACAAGATCTAATGGATAAGCTTGCAACGTTTGTTATCGGAAATCGAAAGTGGTTACTACCAACATCAACAGTGATCATTATTGCACTTGCCTCTTTTGTTCCGAAGAATGAATTGAATGATGATTTTGTAAAATATTTTGATGAGCGTGTTCCTTTTAGGCAAGCAACTGATTTTATGAAAGATCACTTAGCAGGAATGACAACCATTGAATTATCTTTTGATAGTAAAAAAACTAGCGGAATCAATGATCCTAAGTTTATAAAATTTGTAGACGATTTTGTATTGTGGCTTAGAGAGCAACCTGAAAGCGATAATATAAATTCGATCACCGATACATTAAAACGATTAAATAGAAATATGCACGGTGATGATCCGGCTTGGTACAAACTTCCGGAAGAACAAGAGTTGACTGCTCAGTATCTTTTACTTTATGAGCTTTCTTTACCGCAAGGTTTGGACGTTAACAACCAACTTAATGTTGATAAGTCTTCAACCCGTGTAATCGCAACTTTTAAAAATTTATCCTCCAATGAAACGTTAAATTTGGAAGATCGCATTGACGAGCATTTTAACAATCTAAATTCAGGTTATGAACTCACGCAAGCGAGCCCTTCATTGATGTTTTCTCATATTGGCTCAACCAATATCGTCGGAATGTTAAAAGGCTCTTCTTTTGCGTTGATTCTTATTTCTATCCTGCTAGGTTTTGCGCTTCGTTCGGTAAAGTTTGGATTGATTAGTTTATTACCTAACCTCATGCCTGCAGCCATTGCGTTTGGAATTTGGGGCTTTACCGTTGGCGAAATTGGACTTGGACTCTCGGTTGTTGCTGGCGTTACTCTAGGGATTATAGTTGATGATACTGTGCATTTTTTAAGCAAATACGTCAGAGCTCGACGAGAAAAAGGCTATACGTCTGAAGAAGCTGTACGCTACAGTTTTGCGAGCGTAGGAAAAGCATTAAGTGTAACAACCTTCGTTTTAGTGGCCGGTTTTATGGTAATGGCGACATCAAGCTTTAAAGTCAATGCCGATATGGGTCTATTAACTGCCGTCACTATTTTAATCGCCTTAATTGTTGATTTTTTCTTTCTTCCACCGCTATTAATGCTATTGAAAAGTAAGAAAGATAGAAATAATGAAGGAATAAAGAATGATCAAAAGCCATCTGAATCTCCAATTGAACAAGTTTAATTTTCGAGGAATTATCATGAATATATTATCTAAAGGGTTTGTTTTAACATTGTTTGCAACAATGCTGACGTTACCTTCTTTTGCTGAAGATGCAAAAATTAAAGGCTTAGAAATTGCGAAAGCAACCAAAACGAAAGACGCTGGATGGGGGGATTCCCAAACTGAATTAGAAATGACATTAAGAAACCAGCATGGTCAAACATCCGTTAGAAAAATGCGCCTAAAAAGTATGGAACAACAAAATGACGGTGATAAAAGTCTGACCGTTTTTGATTCTCCAAGAGACGTAAAAGGAACAGCTTTTCTTAGTTTTTCCCACCCTCAAGCAAATGATGATCAATGGTTATATTTGCCCGCATTAAAAAAGGTAAAAAGAATTTCTTCAAGAAATAAGTCAGGCTCATTTATGGGAAGCGAATTTTCTTTTGAGGACTTAACATCATTTGAAGTTGAAAAATACGATTATAACTATCTGCGCGATGAAACTATTGATGATGAATTGAGTTGGGTGGTCGAACAGTTTCCACTCGATAAAAACTCTGGATATAAACGCCGTATCGTTTGGATTGATCAGTCGGAACACCGTGTTCGCAAAACAGATTTTTATGATAGAAAAAACACACTATTAAAAACCTTAACATTTAGCAATTATCAGCAATATATTAATAAGCACTGGCGAGCAAAAAAAATGGAAATGATTAATCATCAGTCAGGAAAGAGCACCATTCTTACTTACACAGACTTTGAAATTAATAAAGGTCTAGATGAAAAGGATTTTAACAAAAATGCGTTAAAAAGAGCACGATAAACTCTAATCATCACCAAATTTTATACTGGTATTTACGAGAGAATTTCAATGAAAAAATCGATTTTCCATCCTACGATGTTTTGCCTCCTAGTGGGGCATTTTTTTTCTGCTCAAGCTAACGAATTTGAGGTAAGGGGAAATATCGAAATACAAGGTCGCTTCTTTTATGAAGCTCCTCTTTCGCCAACACAACATGACAACCAACTTTCATTAGCAGCAATACCCGAATTTTTCTGGAGTTGGAACGATGACGCTGATTCTCTCGAATTCGTTCCATCGGCTCGTGTCGATCAGCACGACAGTGAACGAACACACGTGGATATACGTGAATTAAGCTGGGTACATGTCGGAGATGATTGGGAAACTCGTGTTGGTATTCGTCGTGATTTTTGGGGAGTAACAGAGTTTCAACATTTGGTTGATATTATTAATCAAAGTGACTCCGTTGAAGATATTGATAACGAAGATAAACTCGGTCAACCTATGATTAATATTTCTTTAGTAAAAGAATGGGGAATTATTGATTTTTATCTCTTACCCTATTTTAGAGAAAGAACCTTTGCTGGCGCTGAAGGACGTCCCAGTATTCCGCTGATTAATACTGATAATCCATTATACGAATCAAATAAAGGACAAGAGCATGTCGATTGGGCAATACGTTGGTCACATAGTATCGATGATTTAGATTTTGCTTTTTCATGGTTTGATGGAACCAGCCGCGCCCCTGATTTACTGCCAAACTTGTCACCACAAGGTGAATTTGAACTAGTCCCTTACTATAAACAAATCAGTCAATTAGGCATAGAGCTACAAGCTAATCTAGAATCATCTTTAGTCAAGTTAGAAATGATCCGCAACAATAACCATCAACAAGATTATTGGGCATTACAGGGTGGTATCGAATACAGTCAATATGGCATTTTTGATTCAAGCGCCGACTTAGGTTGGATTATAGAATACGCTTGGGATGAAAGAGGTGAAGACAGCTTTTCTAATTTCCAGAATGATTTATTTTTGGGTACTCGATTAGCCATTAACGACGTTGATTCTTCTGAGTTACTTTTTGGCTTTAGTTACGATTTAGACTTTAATTCAACCAGTGTTTTATTGGAAGCAAGCCGTCGATATGGTGAAAACATTAAGATCGCTCTAGACGCACGATTCTTTGAATCCGATGCACAACAAGACCCGCTTTATTTGTTTAGACGTGACGATCATATTCAATTGACCGCTCAATATTATTATTAAATTAACCATATTAATTTAGCTTTTTTTGATAACTGCTTGCCTCCCAACTACACAATAGGGTAGCAAATAGCTCTTGTGAAACGGGTTTTGAAAAATAATAGCCTTGTACCATATCACCTCTTTCTTTGACACAAATATCCAACTGCTTTTCGGTTTCAACGCCTTCAGCAACCACAGACATACCTAAACCATGCGCCATTGACACAATTATTTTAACTAAAATTCTGCTTTCAGGATTATCGTTAACACCGTCAATAAACGACTTATCAATTTTCACCGTATTGATAGGGTAATGCTGAAAATAATTAAGTGCTGAATAGCCTGTTCCGAAATCATCTACCGCTATAGAAATACCTAATTTGGAAAGTTTCTGCATACACTCTAAGACGAAGGTGTTATTGTCTAATAAAAGCGACTCTGTAATTTCTATTTCAAGTGCTCTTCCTGGTAAGTTAAGTCTACTAAGTTTTGAAGCAATTTCATTATACAAATCACTAATACCAAACTGTTTCGAAGAAAAATTAACCGCTACTGAAATATCTTTACCTGTCGCCATTCGCCACAACTTCACTTGTTCCAGTGATTCATCCAAAACAAAGTCGCCCAATCGAAATATAACTCCTGTGGCTTCAGCAATCGGTATAAATTCATCAGGATAAACTTCCCCTAGTTCTGGACTATGCCATCGAACTAATGCCTCAGCACCACATATCTCAAAGCTATCAGTGTTTATTTTTGGTTGATAAACTACATAGAACTCATTATTTTCAACGGCTTGTCTGAGTAACGATTCGATCCGAAAACGCCTTTTAAGTTTTCCGCTATCTAATTCATGATGAAATCGATATTGATTTTTCCCAGCAGCTTTAGCTTTAAACATAGCTGCATCTGAATACTGGATCAAATGCTCTACAGATTGAGCATCATCAGGATATACACATATCCCAATGCTCGCTCCAACAAATAGAGGCAATTCTTGATGATGAAAAATGGGTGATTCTAACGATGTAATCAAGTTATTGGAAATAGTTATCAGATCATTTCTGGAAGAAATATCCTTTACCAGAAGGATAAATTCATCACCGCCGTACCTGCAAATTAAATCATTTTCTCTGATTGTTTCTTTTAATCTATGGGCAACCTTGATTAAAACAGTATCTCCAATAGAGTGTCCGAGACTATCATTTATATTCTTAAAGTTATCTAAATCTATAAACATTAACCCAAACAAAGAATCACCACTACGACTACTATTAATAGAAGCTTCTAATTTTTCCATAAACGGTAACCGATTAACTAACCCCGTTAATGGGTCGTGATTTGCCAAATATTCTAGCTGGGATTCGACTTTCTTTATTTTAGAAATTTCTGAAAAGGATGCAATATAATACTCAATTTCACCGGTATCAGACTTGATTGAACTAATCGACAACAATCCAGGATACACCTCTCCGTTTTTTCGTTTATTCCAAATTTCACCTTGCCAACTACCTGTTTCTTTAATAGTAACCCACATAGCTTTATAGAAATCTTTATCATGCAGACCCGACGATAATATGCTGGTTTTTTTATTAATCAGTTCACTCTCTTCATAACCCGAAATTACACTAAACCCTCTATTAATGCTCTCAATATTAAGCTGCGAGTCAGTGACCAATATTCCTTCTGATAAATTACAAATGATCGCACTAGATAATTGTAATTTCTGTTCAGTTTTAATTTGGTTGGTAACTTCGGTGCTAAGTTGAATAAATCCTTGAACAAAACCTTCATGTTCCAATTTTGTTAATGAGATAAGGTGCCATCGCATCTTATCTGGAGAGCTAACAAGATGGGATTTCATCGAGGTATTTGATAATAAGTGTCTACAAATTTCACAGTCTTCTTTGTTTATATCAATAGAATGAGTTTTTTCATGGAGGTTAAAATTCTCGCTTGCAACAATCTTATATTCTTCTTGAGCTGATTGGTTAGAGTGCTTAATTACCCCAAATTTATCAACAAACACTGTGGGATGGGGAACTGCTTCATAAGAAATAGCCGCCAACGACATAACAGAAAAAGGTGTTTTTAACGTTGTTCTAATAATTGCTTCGTATATCATCCAAAAAGAAAAAAGTTTAAATATATGCCCTATTTGATTCGATACACCGTAAAGATCAACATATTTGGTAAAACAGAATTCAGCAGCAATAGTTAAACCGAGTGAAAGCATTAAATACCTTCTTACTCTAAAAGAAATTCGATCGCGCAGCAGTCTCCAATAAATAAATAGAGATAAACTCAATATTGCAATGATAATATATTCGTTAACTACTTTAGATTGGGTTAACCCATACCCTTCTACAAAAAAGATTGGACTTTCAATATAAAACGAAACATAAAAAATAATGCTAGTAACTAAAGCACCTAAAAGAAGAAAAGTCTTTCTGTTAAATACCCTCTCAAGAAAGTAGGGCGCGAATAAAATAAGTATTGCTTCTAAATATCTTGTGTAGATCCAAAAGTGTACTGTAACGTTCAGATCCGAGTTATCAAAAATATTTATACCTTTATAAGTAAAGGTATGAAATAGATCTAATATCGCAATCCAAAAATAACCTATGCCTAAAATAAGCAGAAAATAGTTTTGAATGTGTTTATGAGTACTCCAAACAACCACAAACATAATCACGCCCACAAGGACGGAAAATAATTCTGCCAAAGTGTGAAATAATAAAAAGCCGTAAACATAATTACTCAGAATGAGTAAAAAAGACATAAGAATAGGCATGAAAAGAAATTTCATTTGCGTAAAGTTATTTGAAAGTAAGTTCAAGCCACAAAATCCTTTGTATATCACACCAAGAAGAGTATTAGGGCGAATCAGGCTCAAGAATAAAACAGCTTTTACCTTAAAAAATATCCCACGCCTAATAGACAGAATAGTCTCAAGCTAGGATAAATACAAATTAGGGTTGATAAATAGCTAGCAATTCCTTTGCATTTCCTCTATTTTTTCCTTCACAACTTATAAATCTTTTCACCAAAAACGATTCAATTTCAGCATCTTCATAGATTTTACGAGTAATCCCGTTATCATGATTGGAAATGATCACTTTCACACCTCTTCCGGCAAGATGAACAGCACGATACGCTAACTCAACCTGCTGATCATAACTAAATCCCTGAGCAGCGTAATTGCTAAAACTAGCTGTTGGTGATAATGGTACATAGGGCGGATCACAATAGACAACATCGCCTCGCCTTGCGCGATTCATTAAGCTAACGAAATCTCCACAAACAAAGCGCGCTTTTTTTGCATGGGTAACAAAGTGAAGCATTTCTTTTTCTGGAAAATAGGGCTTTTTATAGCTTCCAAAGGGAACGTTAAATCCACCAGATTTGTTGTATCGGCATAGGCCATTAAACCCATGACGATTCAAATAAACAAACAAAGCCGCTCTTCTTCTTCCTACTATTCCACTATTAAATTCTTTCCTAAATTGTAAGTAGTGTATTTGATGATTATTTTCAGCTGTAAAAAAACTTTGACAGTAATTAATAAATTTTCTTCGCTCTTTTTTTAGAATTTCATACAGGTTAATCAGGTCAGGATTGATATCGCCAATCAAATATCGTTCAAACGGGAGATTCAGAAATACAGCACCAGAACCCGCAAAAGGTTCGATCAATTTTTGCCCTTGAAGATGGGGAGCAAGTTTATCCAAGACTCTAAACTTGCCGCCCGCCCATTTTAAAAATGGACGAGTACGATTATTCTGCATGAATGAGTATTTACTCTAATTATTAAAAACAATGAAAGGAATTCTACGGAATTAAGCGGCAATAGGGAATTGTTTTACTTAGAATTTAGCATATCAATCTGAAATTAAGCCGTTATGCTAATTTGGTTAGCTTGAGCAATTAGATTTAACGCCCCTGAACCGGCAATTTTCTGGTTTAGTTGAGCAGCCTGACGTCTTGCCGCAACAGGATTAATTGAATCCTGAACACTAGACAATGATTGTTCGTTATCCACTTTAAGATCTGCAGAATTCTGAGTCGTAGAAACAAGCTTATTATCTTCTTCAGATTCTTTATCAAAACCTCGGTCTTTAATTGATTGCTGACCGTCGTCAAATCTCGCTAAGTTAATCTCATTTCTTGCTTGGTTAATACTAACCGCAGCTTGAGCTGCCACTTTTAAGTCTTGAGATGAAGGGCTTGCCGGAGCCAATGCGGCTCTTTGGACTTGCTCAAGTTTCCTAACGGTCGCTTCAGGGTCGTTTGCTACCCTAGAAACATCTATAGAAACTTCACCGGAAGTTGCATAGCGCTTACCATCTGGTCCTGTAACAAAATTGAAACTGGCTGCTCCGGCTAAACTTCCGCCTGCAGAAGTATGTGCTTGTTCGTGAGCTTTAACTTCTCGATCACGCTTTTGTAGCTGCTGAACAACTTGCTGCTCCTCAGATTCAATTTCTTCAAGCTTTCTTGTCTCAAGCGCTTCAGGTTTTTCTTGTTGTGTTTCTGGATCATTATTTCGCTGATCAGATTGCTCTTTTTCTGCAATTGTCTTTTCTTGCTCCGCTTGCAAACTCGCTTCAAATTGAGATTTAGCTTGCTCACTAAATTCTGTGGTATTTTTACTGGAAGATCCTTCTGGTGCTGATGGCGGTTGTGGGATTTTAGGGCGTTGAGCCGCCTCAGCAGAAACTGATTCAGTGGGAACATTCGCCGTATTGACGGGAATTGCAATCGGGGCGGGTGAAATCAACATAATAACTGCTTATTTTGAACTAACTAAACTTCAATGTCTAGTATTGTTCCCAACACATCCGATGCAGTTTGAATGACGTTAGCGTTTGCTTTTGCATCATGCTCAGCGACCTTGAGTTCAACGAGCGAACGAGTAAGATCTTGAGTATTGATACTCTCAACGCTTGAATCACTGACGCTTTGCGATGCAATGTCCTGAGCCGCTTGAGTAACTCGTGATTGAGCCTCTTGAAATCCTTGTAACCCTATGTGTAAAGCACTATCTACTTGCATTTATGCCTCCTGTTACAATAAATCAGGCCAAAGAAGAATTTAGTGATCTTTGGCTTATTCGTAACTTGATAGGTTCTTATCGGCAAAAAACCAAAAAAGTTTAGCTATTTCTCGGTGAGTCGCCTTATATTCCGTTCTAGCTGAAGATGCACGACCCACCGAAAAAGAGACTAATTTTTAAATAGAATAGTCAACCACTTCATAGCCAAGTGCTTCAATTTGAGGCCTTAGTACTTTTGAGTCACCAACAACAACAATGATCATCTCTTCAATTTTCAAATGCTTTGCCGCTAATTCATTGATTTTTTTGGCAGAAATTTTTTCAACTATCTCCGCTTGCTCCTTAACAAAACTTGGTGTCAAATCATGCTCTAGTATACGAGCTAAGAACCCAAGCTTTGCGCTAGGCGTTTCATATTTTAATGCGTCACGCTGATTAATCGCATTACGCATAAAACTAAGTTCTGCATCGGTGATTCCTTTCGCCTGGTAGCCTTTGATCTCATTAACTAGTTCAACGATTGATTTATCGGTGACATCGGCACGAACCTCTGCACTAGCGGTATATCCACCGCTTAATTTACTTCCCCAGAAATAAGAACGTGCGCCATAGGTATAACCTTTATCTTCTCTCAAATTAAGGTTAATTCGGCTGTTAAATGCGCCACCTAAAGGAAAGTTCATCAAATAAGAGCGGTAGAACTCTCCGGTAATATCTTGTTTTAGCCCGCGTTTACCAATTCTAATGGCTGATTGAGCTGCATCATCTTTATGCACTAGATAAACAATACCGGTCTTAGTCATTGGTTCAGTTATCTCAAGGGTTAACGCTGGTGATTCACCTTTCCAATCATTCAAACTGGCTAAAGTCGTTTCTAATTGTTTCTCAGAACGATCAGATACAACAATTAGCTGCGCACTTTTAGGCTTAAAATATACATCATAAAAAGTTTTAATATCGGCGAGAGACAAGCTGCTAACTGATTCTGTTGTACCGCCGGCAGGCGTCGCTGCGACATTATCACCATTTAGAAGTTGTCTGTAAGCAGTGCTTGCAAGATATCCAGCATTCTTTTTGCGGTTAGCAATGCCTTCAATTTGGTTATTTTTATTTCGATCAAACTCTTTTTCTAAAAAAGCAGGTGAAAAGAGTTTCTCTTTAACCAATTCCATCGTTGCATCGATATTTTTGCTTAATGCATTTACGTTCACATTAATTGTTTCGTTACTCGAATCAATGGTCACTCGACTACCCAGCAATTGAAGCGCTTTACTCATATCTTCCGCACTTCGTTTGCTAGTCGATTCGTTCAACATAGTTGCCAACAAACTTGACGTCCCTGCTTTATCTTTGCTTTCGTAATAATGTCCGGCAGGGATCTTAATTAACAATGAGGTCGTCGGTGTTTCGGAACTTTGACTGCCTAGCACTTTAATTCCATTTGCCAACTCTTGCTGCCACATTTGAGGCACTTCAACCGGCGGATTAGCACCAGCGACTGGAATTTTACTTCGGTCAAATGAATCTTTCGCTTTTCGCAAAGCAAGATCATCGGCAGAAGTAGCTGATTCTTCGATGAACTGTCTGATAGGCGAGTTAAAATTATCCTTTTTGGCAACTGTTTCAGGTTTACCATTGGGCACAACACTCATAATAACGGCAGCTTTATCTTTAATATATTGCTTAAATACCCGATCAACATCTTCTTTAGTCACGTTAGCGTACCGTGCGATATCTTGTTCGATATAGTTTGGGTTGCCTGTGAATGTTTCATTAGCTGCAAGTTGACTGACTTTGCCCCGAACGCTTTGTAAACCAAAAACAAACTGAGCTTCCATTTGAGCTTTGGCTTTTGCTAAATCATCAGGTTCAACGCCGCGCTTTTCAAACTCGACTAATGTATCTCGCATTATTTTCTCTAAATCAGCCAATGTTTTTCCAGAGGCAGGATGAGGCAAAGCAAATAAATTAAAGGTACAAGCGAGCTCGCCACAAGGATGATTAACCGAAGCTTGAACAGCAAATTGATTTTTAACCAGGTTTTTATAAAACATTGACGTTTTACCGCCACCTAAAATTTGCGCTAATAAATCAAGGGGCGCTTCATCGGCATGCCTAATACTCACCGTTGGTAAGCTCATATACACAAGCGGTAAATGAACGTTATCTTCCATAGAGATATAACGATCAGCATCTAAAGTGACTTGAGTTTTTTCGGGCATCGAAATTTCAGGGCCTTTGGGGATAGAACCAAAATACTTAACCGCTAGCTTAAGGGTCGAATCAACATCAATATCACCACCAATAGTAACTACAGCGTTATTGGGTCCATACCAGTTTAAGAAAAAATTCTTCAAGTCATTAACATTGGCTCGATTCAAATCTTCGATGTAACCAATAACCGGCCAAGAATATGGATGTCCTTCTGGATATAAAGCCGCAGAAACTCGCTCTCTAAATCGACCATAAGGACGATTATCGACGCGCTGTCCACGTTCATTTTTAACCGTCTCTCTTTGAACTTCAAATTTTTCTTGAGTCACTGCATCAACTAAAAAGCCCATTCGGTCAGCTTCTAGCCAAAGCATTTTTTCTAATTGGTTAGCAGGAACCGTTTGAAAGTAATTGGTACGATCGGTATTAGTGGTTCCATTCATTGTCCCACCAGCTTCTGTTACTAACTTAAAATGCTGTTCATCATTAACATTTTCAGAACCTTGAAACATCATATGCTCAAAGAAATGGGCAAAACCAGACTTGCCCGGTTCTTCTCGACCAGAACCAACATGATAGGTCACGTCAACATGAACCAATGGATCAGAATTATCTTCATGGAGAACCAAAGTCAATCCATTATCTAACTCGTATTTTTTGTAAGGTATCACCGTTTTGCCAGTTTGGGCTTTAACCTCTTCGACCAAAGTAACCCCTTCAATATCCTTTTTAGGCTCTGTTACCGATGGTGCTTCTGTTTGCTGACAACCTGCTAATAAAGTAATGGCTAATGGAAATATAAAACGTTTCACTTCCTTCTCCTTAATGAAATAGATATTCGTTAATGATTTGAAATTTTAATTATGAGCGACTCTAACGGATGTTAGACGCAGAAACCAGTGATAAGAGTTTATTTTGTAGTTTATTAAGCAGGAAATTGTAATTTAATAATACAAAACAATAAACCAAATGAATACTAGAGCAACCAAGGAAACAAACACTATGGCGGAACCAATATCTTTAGCCCTTCCAGAAAGTTCATGATGTTCATCGCTAATCCGGTCAACCACAGCTTCAATCGCTGAGTTAATTAATTCTGCAATAACCAATATAAATAAAGGTAAAATTAACCAGAGTAATTCAAATTTATTGTCTGCCAGATAAACGGCAAGAGGAATACCTGCAGCAACCAACATTAATTCTTGACGAAATGCTGCTTCATACTTCCACGCGGCTTTGAGTCCTTGCCAAGAATATCCGGTTGCGTCTATAATTCTTGATAGACCTGTTTTTCCGGGTTTAGTCATTGTTACTATCTCTATTGGTTGCGATTAAGCTAATCGAATACCATTTTTTTCGATCACTATCTGTTTATTCTTATAAAGCTTTCCTAAAGTCGATTTGAAAACTTTTTTACTAACCGAAAAGAGCTGGTAAATTTTTTCCGGAGATGTTTTATCATTGACCGGATAGAAACCATCATTTTGTTTTAATAAGGCTAATATTCTAGATTGCAAAGAAGTACTGGTAGAACCTTCCCCCATTTCATTTAAGGTCATATCCACCTTTCCATCTGGACGAACTTTTTTAATATAAGCAGTCACAGCTTGACCATATTTTAATGGTTGAAAAACATCACTGAGATGCAACACTCCCCAGAATTTAGAATGAATAATTAATTTATATCCCAAATCGGTTTTGTCGCCAATTAAAGCTTTTACTTTTTGTCCAACTTTTAATCCGCTGGTTTCAGCTTTAACAAAGCGGTTTAGTTTAGAGCTTGCAGCAATTCTTCCGGTATTATCTTGATAAATGGCGACAATATGACGTTCACCGACTTTCATTGGAATGCTTTGTTGTCCAAATGGCGCAAAAAGATCTTTCGGTAATCCCCAATCCATAAAAGCACCGACAGAGTTACATAATACAACTTCCAGACAGGCTATTTCACCAACGCTTGCTCTCGGTTTTTTAGTCGTGGCTACGGCTTCATCATCAGAATTGCGATAGACAAAAACCTCAATTTTATCCCCAGCTTCGCAAAACTCTGGTGTTTGCCCTTTAGGAAGGAATAGTTCACCGAGATTACCCGCTGCGAGAAAAGTGCCTCGAGCCGTTTTTCTAGCTATTTTTAGAAAATTAAATTGGCCAATATTAACCATCTGAGTCGCTTCTTTTTAAACATTATTTAATAAGACTATCTTAACATAGCTATAAATGAAGAGCTTAGGTAAAAGCAATCACTGCAAAAACTATCTGCTTTAAATTTTTACTTGATAGGTATGGTAATCGCCTTTTGGCGCTTCTTTCTTTTTCCACGCATGGCCATAAACAATTTCGCAGGTTGCAGGAAGTTGACCGTCTGGCTGTCTAAAATCATCATAGGCATGGTATAGCTTTGTTAACTTTGATTTAGCTAATAAGCCTTTTTTACGTTCAGAGTTCATATTGTGAGCACCAACTGCCTTAATATCATTCATTAACCCATGTAGCGTTTTATAGGTTAAGGTAATCATATCGCGATCCATTACTGTATTTTCAAACTGAGCGTTATATACATGGTCGCCTATGATATGCATATCATAAAAATCATTTACATGGACAGCTTGATCAACTTTTGACCAGCTTTCTTTGAGTTCCATTAAGGTATCAGTTCCGAGAGTTGAAAAAATAAGTAAACCTCCGGGCTTTAATACGCGATTTAATTCAATAAAAAGGCTTTTCTGATCATTGATCCAATGTGTTGCCAGATTTGAAAAAACCAAATCAAAGGTGTTGTTCGCAAAAGGAAGCTGTTCAATATCAGCAACTTGATACTTCGTTTTATCAAATAGTCCTTTGTTTTTATTCGCTTTAGTGATCATTCCCGGAGCAATGTCGACACCTATCACCTTTCCTTTTGGGAATCGTTTGCCGAGTAATTTGGTACAATAGCCGGTGCCACAACCAGCATCTAAGACTCTTTCTGGCATGATATTCATTAGCTCTAAACGTTCTAGTAATCGACTTGCGACTTCTTTTTGTAAAAATGCCGACTCATCATATTTTGCTGCGACTTTACTAAAAGAATCGCTAATGGCTTGCTTTTGTAATTTCATTTTCTATCTAATTAGTAAACTTTTAAACAATCGAATGGTAACAGGTTCACTATGTTTTTTGCAGTAGATAATCATCTAACTAATTTTCTAAGTACTAATACCCAAGAACAAAAATATTTGTCGAATATTCCTATTAAATATATAATCTGGAGCAATTTAGCTTGAACTGATTTAATCTGCTACTCGCTAATCAATATTACAGGATGTTCCATAGATGCTTGATGGTTCAAATCGCCTAAGCCGATTAATGCATATTTTATAGGGAAATAATGATGGAAATGGATTTGTTTAACCACTTAAATTTATCAACCGATTGCCAGTTGTGTGGCTGTTCAGTCGAACCGAGGAAGAAAACTGATAACAATTCCGATGGTAGTTTTTTACCTCCGTCTCCGCTAATTTGCCATTACTGCCACCAGCGATTACCAATTTCCTATAATAACTGCTTTGTTTGTGGCTTACCCTTACATAAAGTTTTATATGGTCACTCTGCGCACCAACAACAGAAACTCGATACTCCTTGTGGTGAATGTTTAAAAAATAGTCCCATTTTTGACCGCACTGTTAGCGCATTTCATTATGAAAACCCTGTCAATCGGTTAATCTCTCAACTTAAGTATTCATCGCAACTTCATGTATTACCACTGCTATGTGAGTATCTCATTAGCGAAATTATTGAACAATACCGTGCAAGCCCACTACCTTCATTAATTATCCCTACACCTTTACATGCAAATAAACTAACTAAACGAGGATTTAATCAATCTTATTTAATCTCAAAACAAATAACAAAAGCACTAGCGATTAAAATAGCGGCGTCTGGTATCAAAAGGGTTAAGGACACTCAAGCACAATCAGGTTTAGATTCCATTGAGCGTAAAAGCAACGTTAAAAATGCTTTTCGAATAAACCAAGAACTCCCTAAGCATGTTGCTTTGGTGGATGACGTAGTCACAACTGGAACAACTATCTCAGAATTGGCAAAACAAGCTAAAAAGCGCGGCGCAAAAAAAATTGATGTTTGGTGTTTAGCGCGAGCCTACGAATAAACAAATTGTCACCTTAACAATAAACAAAACTGACCGAATCAATTATTAGTCAATAGTTTGCCACCTTTTGTAACACTATTAGCAAATATGCTCCTGATAAAGTGATACAATCCTTTCGACCAATAAAAATCGATAATTCAAAACAATAACTCAAAGGCCAACTTTTTGGTTTCACGCGACCGTTCAACTCAAATTTTCCAGATTGCTCTGCCGATTATTGGCGGCATGATGTCTCAGAATATTCTAAATCTGGTCGATGCTGGGATGGTAGGCCAACTCGGTGAAGCGGAGCTTGCTGCCGTTGGCTTGGCAAGTTTTGTTAACTTTGTTGCCGCCGCTGTTTTTATGGGTCTTTCTTCTGGCGTTCAGGCTATGGTATCGAGACGCATCGGAGAAGGTAATCATTCTATTGCTGCTAATCCTCTCAATGGTGCTTTAGTTTTAATTTTTCTTGCCGCTATTCCAACCTCTTATCTGTTAATTACTTATAGCACCAGTATTATGAGTTTGTTAAACAACGACTTAAAAGTAATTGCTGAGGGAAGTAAATATTTAGACGCACGGCTTATTGGTATTATGGCGATCGGTATGAACTTTAGTTTTAGAGGTTATTTAAGTGCCATAAAAATGACCAAATTTTATTTTAAAACGATTGTCACCATGCACGCGATCAACGTATTACTTAATTATCTGCTTATTTTTGGAAATTGGGGCTTTCCTAAATTAGGTACCGAAGGTGCAGGACTAGGAACAACCATATCTCTGTTTGCTGGTACAGTAATCTATCTTTGGCTAACAATGAAACACACAAAACATTACGGCTTTGGTGCCCACCTTCCTAGCATGGATACGATCAAACGTTTACTAAGAATATCACTCCCTTCATCAATGCAACAATTATTTTTTGCACTTGGTTTTACAACCTTGTTTTGGATTGTCGGTCAGATAGGTACCGCTGAACTTGCTGCAGCAAATATCTTAACCACTTTAACGCTGGTTGCTATTTTGCCATCAATTGGATTTGGAATGAGCGCAGCGACATTGGTTGGACAAGCTATCGGACGAAAGGAGATTGAAGACGCTTATCAATGGGCATGGGATACATCCAAAATTGCATCCGTTTCAATATTGCTTTTTAGTTTGCCCATGTTATTTATTCCTGAACTGATTTTGAATATATTCTTTGACAACTCGGATACCATTCAACTCGCTAAAGTGCCTTTGCAACTGGTCGGAATTGCTATTATTATCGATGCTTATAATCTTGTTCTTATGTCCTCTCTTCAAGGCGCTGGTGCAACTAAAATCACGATGATAGTGAGCATTGTTTGTCAGTGGCTTATATTTTTACCGCTTGCTTGGATTATTGGTCCATATATGGGTATGGGATTAACCGCTATTTGGTTGACTCAAGGACTTTATCGCCTATTGCAAGCTTTCTGGTTTGCATCATTATGGCGAAAGAAAGACTGGGCAAAAATAAAACTCTAACCGACGAAAATAAAACTAAGCAACATGAGCAAGCAACCTAATCAATCTTTTTTTCATCTAACGCCCGATCATGTATTGGATGCCATCGAATCTGTCGAAATTGAGCCACAGGTATCACTACTTGCTCTTAACAGTTATGAAAATCGCGTTTATCAATTTAGAGATTATGATGAAAAAAAATACGTGGTTAAATTTTATCGCCCCCACCGCTGGAGCGATGAGCAAATTCTTGAGGAACACAATTTCAGTTTGCAATTGGCTGAAAGTGAAATCCCAGTTATTCCTCCACTAAAATTTAACAACCAATCGCTACTCAAATTTAATGGCTTTCGCTTTTCAATTTTTGAATGCCGGGGCGGACGTTCTCCAGAACTTGAAGATAAAAAAACACTCGAATGGATAGGTCGATTCATTGGACGAATTCATGCCATTGGTGAAACCAGCAACTTCAAACATCGCCCTGAGCTAACAATTGATTCGTTCGCTATTCAAAGTGCCAACTTTCTATTAAAACATGATTTTATTCCCTCTCATATTCTACCGGCTTATCAAGCGATTTCCGAACAACTGATCGAAATTTGCCAACAAAAATTTGATTGGTTAGGTAGCTACCCCAAATTGCGTCTTCATGGTGATTGCCATCCGAGTAATATTTTGTGGACAGATGATGGCCCTCATTTCGTCGATTTTGATGATTCTCGCTCTGGCCCTGCCATTCAGGATCTTTGGATGTTAATCAATGAAGCGGATGATCGAGAATCATGGGATAGCGTTTTAACTGGCTACGAAGATTTTATGGAATTTGACGACCGACAATTAAAGATTGTTGAACCACTAAGAACCATCAGAATGATGCATTACAGTGCTTGGCTTGCGAAACGCTGGGAAGACCCAAGCTTTAAACACAACTTTCCTTGGTTTAATTCAACACGTTATTGGGAAGAGCATATATTGTCTTTAAAAGAACAACTTTCCGCTATGCAGATAGGTTCATTTTAAGTCCAAATTTTACAACCCTAAACCTTATAACCCTAAACTTTACCCGCTCATTCAGCTTTTGTTCAGCTAAGCCCTTGCACAATCAGATACTTCAGACAGATTCATTTGTTTCTCTGCCGACTGATTGTATTTTGTCAGTCGGTTTTTTTCGTCAATTCTAATCACCCAACTTTTATTCAATTCGTCCATTCTGCTCGGCTTTAAATAAAGCCTCACCAGCTCCGCTCAAGATAATATCAATCTTATCGATGTTTTTTCGCGTATTGCCATAATTAATACCCAACTAACAGTAGGAAAAA
>Ga0316204_10005854_pt1 | contig 19700 bp, 15 predicted proteins | sample 6monrhotite_MG_2_FD_205661 | JGI IMG/M metagenome (GOLD analysis project Ga0316204, IMG submission 205661) | Microbial mat bacterial communities from mineral coupon in-situ incubated in ocean water Damariscotta River, Maine, United States -... | ecosystem: Environmental > Aquatic > Marine >...
CAAGGACGATACACGCTTTTTAAGTTAGCTTTGAAATATTAAAGGAGGCGTTTGATGTTACGGATTGCTATAGCCGCGGTACTTATTCAGTGGATGACGTTGGGAACGACTGTTGTCTACGCCCAAGGAAATATCGTGCATGACGCGGAGTACTATGTCCTAGAGGCCCAAAACGGTCGCAAATGGGCGGCCGAGGATGAGGGGCTGGATACCCGTTTGGCGGAATTGCGCAAAAAGTATGGCCAGCCACCCAACATCATCCACATCATGTGGGACGACACAGCCTACGGCGACGTGGGGATTCCGGCGATTCAAATGGTGCGCGGATTAAAAACGCCCAATCTTAACGAAATGGCACGCCAAGGGCTGATGTTCACGCGGATGTACACCGAAGTCGGCTGTACGCCCAGCCGGGCAGCATGCATGACGGGGCGACATCCGATTCGCAACGCGATGTACAACATCGGCATGCTTCGCGAAATGCACGGGCTACGCGGTGAGGAGGTCACAATTGCTGAAGTCCTCTCCCAGGCGGGGTACGCCACTGCCTTTCACGGAAAATGGCACTTAGGTGACATCGAGGAAAGCTATCCGCACAACCAAGGATTCGATGAGGCGTTTTTCACCGGTTACAACCAGATCTTGTCACTGTGGACCCGCAAGGGTGAAGCTGCCAATGCGACGATTGGATTGTTTGAGGACATGTTGCCTGACGACCCCTACAAATTGGACGACACGTTCGTCACCAAAGGCTGGGTGCAAATCGCAGAAGGAACCAAGGGGGGAGCAACCCGGCAGTGGGGCGACAACAGTCACGACAATTACATGAAGATTGATCCGGAAGCTCAACGCCGGACGCTAGAATTCATCGAACGCAATGCGAAGAAAGGCCAGCCGTTTTTTGTTGCCAACTGGCCCATGTTGGCGTCGTTTTTGCCGCAGCCTGGAAAGGTGTCAGCGGCCCGCAGTTTGTTGCAAGATGGCTTGGAAGGCAACATTGATCCCTTCATTGGCAAGTTGCTAGCCAAGCTCAATGAATTGGGCATTGCCGAGAACACACTGGTGGTGGCCATGGCCGATAACGGGCCGATGGCTCATAATCCGCCACCTGGTTGTGGTTTCGCCGAGACAATTTTCCGCGGCGGCAAAGGGGACTTTCTCGAAGGGGGAGTGCGTGTTCCCGCTCAAGCTTGGTGGCCCGGCACGATCAAACCAGGATTGGCAGGCGATATCCTTCATGAGGCGGACTTGTTTACAACCTTTGCGCGCCTTGGCGGTGCCACAGAGCACGTCGCGACAGACCGCATCGTTGATGGTATTGATCAGACGGCACTACTGCTAAATGGCGACACGCACAGCCGTCGGGATTATGTATTCATTTACGCCGGTCCCAAACTCGGCGCGACGGTCAAGGGAAACTACAAACGGCATTGGATTTCATCCGACCCGATCGGCGAGGCAAGTGGTATTGCGGCCGGTTTCTTTTTCCTACCTTCGGATCCGCGTGAAAAGTCGCCCATGCTTGTCAATCTCATCCATCTCAAGAGCCCATTTAACCGTATGCGGGTACGACACGACTTATGGAAAAAGCGGTATCCGGATCAGACCGAGAAACACGGTGTCCCATTTACAGGCATTGAGAATGCGCCGCCGGAAGTCAAAGCTCTCTCGCGGCCTCCGGCTTCATTAAAGAATCTGCCATTTGATCCGCTGGAATACGTCGAAAATCTTGACGATCTGCCATTTGATCCTGAACTCGATGCTGGTTTGGGTGAACGATAAATGGAAGTCGTGCGAGTCGCCGCCCCGTCTAATTACTGGCGGTGCGGCTACTCGCGATTTGAGGGAGATAATCATGTTGGCGTGCTATCGCACCGCGGGCTGGGCGGCCTTTGTGGCTGTTAGCATTTCCGTCCTGGGTCACAAAGACGCGGGCGCCGACCCGCCGAAAAACCCTCATGACGACCGACGCCACGTTGCCTTGGAGGGCCAGTCCAATTTTCGCGATCTCGGTGGATACAAGACCTTAGATGGTCGCAGCGTAAAATGGGGCCAAGTATTTCGCTCCGGCCATTTGTCCCGGCTTAGCGACAAAGACATTCGCATTTTGGAGAAATTGAAGCTGAAGACAGTCATCAATTTTTTGACGGAAAAAGAAATTCAAGCCGCTGGCCGCGGCCGACTTCCTAAGGACGTCCGTGAGATTCGCCAGCCTCTTGATACCGACACGGGACTTGCAGTGCTGATCCTAAAGGCTCGTCAAACGGCCGATTTTTCTGAGGTGCCCCCCAGTCTCAACGGCGACATTCACCGTTTGATCAGCCGAGAAGCGCGGGACGAGTACGGCGCTCTGTTACGCGACTTGGCCGATGGCGAAAACCGTCCGTTAGTGTTTCACTGTTCGCACGGCGTGCATCGCACCGGGACAGCCGCTGCCATCGTGCTGTCGGCGCTCGGCGTTCCTTGGGAAACCGTGAGGCAGGATTATTTGATGTCTAATGTTTATCGCAAACAAGAAGTCGAAAAACGCCTAGAACAATTCCGAACACAGGCCGCGCAGAATCAAGGCGTTCCGCTTGACAAGGTCGACATGACAAACTTCAACGCATTTTACAAGTTGAAGGGTGAGTACATTGACGCCTCCTTCGACGAAGTCGTCAAACAGTACGGCTCGATGCAAAATTATGTGCGAAAAGGTCTGGGCATTGACGACAATTTGCTTAAAAAACTCAAGAGTGAACTGCTGGAATAGAATCGCCACTCCATCAAATCCACGGTTGAAAGCGGTGTATACCTCATGGGCGGATCAGAAAAAACAAAATCGGATGTCAAGGCGTCGCGGCGGCAGTTTATCGCCGCTGGGGCGTTGACAGGTGTTGCACTCGCGGAGCGCAGGGTTTGGAGCCAGACAGAGGCACCGATCGCAAACAAGCCCATGCTCAGTCTGGCAGGTTATGCTTACGACCGAGTTCAGGGATTGGTCGATGGTCGTGTGCCGGTGGAAGGGTTTCATGCGAAATTCGAACAGGCGAATATTTATGCCCTCAACGCCAACGCGATGGGCGGCGAACAAGCGTGGAGCGTTCAAGAAATTGGATTGCACCCCTACATGTTGGCTTATGCCAACGACAGTTTTCGAGATTACGCGTTAGTCCCCGTATTTCCACTTCGCATGTTTCGCCACCGCAGTATTTTCGTTCGCACCGACGGCGATATTAAAACGCCCGCCGACCTTCGAGGAAAAACTGTCGCCACGCCGGGATATTCACAAAGCTCCTTGACGTGGATCCGAGGATTCTTGAAGCATGAATACGGCGTGCTGCCGGAAGAAATCAACTGGGTCGTGACCAGCAAAAGCTCGGATCAAGGAGCAGTGTCGAAAAACGAGTCTGTCTTCCCTTCAGGCGTACCAATTGTTCGAGGGCCTGTGGGGAAGGATGAATCAGATTTGCTGCAATCGGGCGATGTGGACGCCGTATTTCACGCATTAGAACCGAAGGCCTATATCGACGGTGATCCAAACATTGTGCGGCTGTTCGGCGACTACCGGAAGATTGAACGCGGTTATTTCACCAAGACTGGGATTTTCCCGATCATGCACGCCGTGGCAATTCGTCGTGACATCGTCAAAAAACATCCACAACTGCCCGTCGCGGTGTTCAATGCGTATTCCCAAGCCAAACACCTGATGTATAGCGACCTGCAGAAACAAACCGCTTTCATGATGTCGTTGCCATGGGCTGGTAAAGAATTGGAGGAGACCCGCCTCCTATTGGGTGAGAACTTCTGGCCGTACGGAATCAAGCCAAATCGCAAGGCGTTGGAAGCGTTGTTTCTGTATTCGTACGAACAGGGCCTTTCAAAGAAACAACTTACGATCGAGGAGCTGTTTGACCCGACAACGTTGGAATTGGACGACGTAGAAGCGTGAGGAGGGCGCCTCCGGTCGAAACGATGCCATCACACCATGAAGCCGTAATAATAAACCGCCAAACCCGTGACCGATGTCATCGTGATGTCGATCGTCGACAACCACGCCAGCGGTTTGTGCAGGCCGCTGTGCTCGGAGGGGACTGGTGGGGAGGGGAAGCGTTTCCAGGCCAATATCAGTGTGGTGGCCCATAAGGGAACGGTGGTGATCGCAAAAAACAGATGCACGTACATCACTTTCCAGAAGAAACTGTGCTGCGCTGCTGTGAGCGGACTAGCGCGTTTCTTGAGAATCTCCTCAATCCCCCCTTGCAGCCGCATATCGATTTCAAAGGCGGCGACCGCTACGAGTAGCGTCACACCCAACAGTATCTGCATATTGCGATGCAGCAGATAACTGTGTTTGATTTTGACCAGATAAATGCTGAACAGCAGTAGTGGCACGATCAAGACCAGCGCGCAAACAACAAAATCCAACATCAACGAAGTCGGGTAACCGAGAAATCCGTCCGCCATGGGCCACCGTTGCCTACCTAGTAAATAAGGTAAAGAATCTGTTTCGCGCTACAAGACGATAGCACAAGCCCTCTGGACAGCCAAGACTGCTCGGCATGCTCATTTGAGGGGCGTGCGGAGTTGGAACGCCTGTTCGACCTCCATCCAGAGGCCGGGGGAAATATCGTGTGGCGCACCAGCGGCGACTTCAGCTAAAGCCTCCTCCAGGGGGATTCTCCGCACGCGCGCTATCGCTGCTGCTGCAATCATCGGTGAACGACTCATGCCCATGCTGCATCGAATGAGCAGGCGGATGCGATCGGTGAGGCATGTTGCCGCCAAGTCGATGACCATATTGAGGCGTTTCGACGAATTACCTTCGCCATCGATCAGCGGCAAGCGGCAATAGATGATGTCGCGCGGGTAAACGATCACCGGTTCCTCGATCGCTAAATCGATCACCGCAGTTACCCCCATGCTCAGCACGCTGCTAATATCATTTGCGGCGCGGGTGTTGGCGATCCACAGCCAGCCTGGAACGATTTCTCTCATGACACCCTCCTTAACACATTCTTCACTGTTGCTCAGATTGCCCGCTGGGTCCGCTTGCATTACCGCCGAGTGACTGCGACAGTATTGCGTCGCCGCTCCGCCCGTTTTCGGTTCACCCGCCCTTCAACCACACAACATCGTTGAACTTGCAACATGGATGATACGAAACTGAACCGCTGGCAGTACATCACAATGGCCACGCTTTTCACGGGGTATGCAGGCTATTATATCTGCCGGTCAAATTTTTCGGTGGCGACCCCGTTGATTTTGACAGAATTCAAGGACGCGGGCATCGACAAGGCGGCAATTGGCGGCGTGGCCTCCACCGGTGTCATGCTGTATGCCCTCGGGAAAATCACCAACGGCCTCTTGGCTGATTTTGTCGGCGGACGCCTGTTGTTCATCGGCGGGATGGTCGCCTCTGTGATGTGTACGGTCGCATTCGGTATGTCAGCGGGGTTGGCCGCATTCACGGTGATTTGGGCAATCAACCGTTACGTGCAATCGGGGGGATGGGTTTCATTGGTCAAGGTCTCCTCGCGGTGGTTTCCCTTGCGGCGTTACGCCACGATCATGGGGGTGCTCTCCATGAGCTATCTTCTGGGGGATGCCTTTGCCCGGGGCTATTTGGGCCTGTTCTTGGAACTCGGTGTTGGCTGGCGGGGACTGTTTTTTATTGCGGCGGGGACGGTTGGCGCGATTGCCCTCGTTTCGTTGTTCACGCTCAAAGGGAGCCCCCAGGAGGTCGGCTTAGAGGAGCCAAACGCCAGTGCTGCAAACGTCTATGGCGTCGCCGGCAACGCACCGGTGCCTCCCAGCTTTGGCAAATTGATCGGGCCACTGCTCGCCAGTCCGGTATTCTGGCTCTGCGGGACGCTCAACTTTGGGCTGACGTTGATTCGCGAAACGTTCAATTTCTGGTCGCCCACGTTTCTTACGGAAGTCACCGGCGCGTCCAATAGCCAAGCGGCAATCGGCAGTATGGTGTTTCCACTTGTGGGGGCCGTGTCAGCGTTCAGCGCTGGGGCGTTGTCGGATCGTTTCGACGGCCGCCACGGCCGCGTGATCTTCCCTTCAATCGTTTTGTTGACGGTGGCGCTGTGTGTGTTGGCGTTTGCGAATATGGAGAACAAGTATTACGTCGCGCTGGTCCTATTGTCGTCTGTTTCGTTTTTCTTGATCGCGCCCTATTCGTTTTTATCGGGGGTCATTGCCATGGACCTCGGGGGCAAACAAGGCAGCTCGACGACCGCCGGGTTGCTCGATAGCGCCGGTTATCTCGGCGCGATCGTTTCGGGCTGGGGCATCGGTAAAATCGCCGAAGAATACGGCTGGTCGGCTGCTTTTGGCTTTTTGGCCGGGGTTTGCGGCATCACCGCCATCGTCGCCGCGGTCTATTGGATTCACCAAGAACGGACACACGGCATTCGCGGGGTGTTGGCCTCTATCGTTGAAGTGGATGAGAAGACCGACCCACCGGCATCGTTAGAGGAGTAGTCGGCTTGACGATCCCACTCCATCGTTCCGCCGCCCAGAGCATCAACGGCGTCGCCCCGGTCCGGTTGTGACAATTCTAGGAATCATCCGGCCACCGGCGTTAGTTTGCAAAACGCCGGTAAACTCTCACGTTTGTCCGCCAAGTACGGATCGACCGTCCTAGCGGGGCGACGGAGGTTGGGAACGCTGGTTTTCGTCTCCAGAGGGGAGTTTTGCGATAACCGACGGCCTGCTTGCACCGATGTTTAGTTACGAGGGATCGCATTGCCAGCGTGCCGAAGTGTACGCGCTGATTGGACGGCGTGCACTCCGGAGCATCGAATTTGGGCCGTCCGACTCGTTGAATTTCCACTTTTTTCCACTTTTCCGACATTGGCAGTAAATCTCTTCGTGGGTGTTGCGTTGTTAATACTGACGCGAGCGCCAGCAGTGCTGTGAGCGATAATTTCAGCGAGATTGTGACACGACACGGAGGCCCGAAGCTTGTAACAATCGGGAATTATGTTAAACTGGGGAGTTTCTGCAGTTTTTTTCTTGGGCAAGACCGGTTGCCCGTTATAGAATAGGTAATCTTCTTTTTTCGGGTGAGGTCGAGTTCGATGTCCCCGGGAGAGGAGTTCGGCGTGCGAAGTGTGAGCGGGGTTTTCGCTAGCAAGAATCGGCGTCGCACGTCATTTGATGAAATCAATTTACAGGAATCACGCCTCGCGGCAGTTCCAGGTATCAGTGTCAGAGTTCTCGGAGTCGCAAAAATGATCTCCACGTTGAGAAGTAGTGTTCGGTTCGCGCCGGCATTTGCATTGGTCTGCGTTTGCAGCTATTCCCTTTCGCAAGCAACAGCAGCAGACAATCCACGGGCCGATCACCAGGCCAGTATGACGGCCTACACGGCTCCGGATGGCGAATCGTATTTCGCTCTCGGATTGCAGGTTGATGCCCAGCAGACGCCGGCTCAGCCGCGGGACCACGTCATCTTGTTTGATACCTCCGCGAGCCAAAACGGCGCCTATCGCGATCGCGGGTTGGCGGTGCTTTCCGCCATGCTGCAAGCCATGTCGGCCGACGATCGTGTCTGCCTGTTTGCGGTCGATGTGAAAACCAAACGCTACACCCAAGAATTCATTCCCGCGACGGGAGCGAAAATGGACAGCGCTGTGAATCGCTTGTCCATGCGCACGCCGCTGGGTGCAACCGACATGAAATTGGCCGTGCGGACAGCGATGGAAGCCGTCAGCAGCGACCGTCCCGCCTCGATCACCTACATTGGAGACGGACTCAGTATCGCCGACTTGATCGGCACCGAAGTCATGCGAAGCATGCTTGGCGACATGCGTGAACAACGCATTGCCATGCATAGCTTCGCGATCGGACCGCAAACCGACTTGCGTTTGTTGGGTGTCATCGCCCAGCACACAGGCGGCGTCGTGGTGATTGATGACACTACGAAAGATGATTCCAAACTCTACCCGCAACAGGTTGGCGAATCACTAGTCGCCGCCGCGAATGCTCCGATTTACTATCCCACAAACTACAGCATGACCCCGGTCGGTGCTCGCGTCTATCCGGCCGTTTTGCCGCCGCTACGCAGTGATCGCGAAACAATTTTGATTGGCAAAGGGGACATCACTCAAACTCCGGAAATCATGGCGACGGTCGGCGACCAACAACTGCGTTGGACGGTCGGTGACATGGACCAGCAAACGGGCAATACCTTTCTGGCGTCGTTGTGGTCGCAGGCGAATCGCGATGACGGCCTGTCGGTCCCATTGGCAGGCACCAACTTGCTCAATGTCAGTCGCGAAGCTCATGAAAACCACATCGCCAATTTGGTCGACCTCGGTGAACATGCCGTCGCGACCGGCCAAATGAAGCAAGCAGATCTCTTCGCTGGCGAAATCAAACGATTAGACCCCGCGAATGTGAAAGCGCAAATCATCTTTTCCACGGTTTCGAATGCTCAAAAAGGGCATCGTGTGTTGAAAGTTGCTCAACAGAACAACGCGGCTCCCGCACTCCCGGCTGAGGACGAAAAAACCCCAGGTGAGGTCGACCTACTGGCCGAACAAGAAAAATTACGGGATGTTCGCACAGAACGGCTCAAAAGTCAGGTCAATGCTGATTTGGAACATGCCAACGACGCACGTATGACTGATCCGGGCGCGGCGATCGCATTACTCAAAACAACGTTGCGGTCGGTCAGCGGTGCCACCGACGTGGACATCGATGCTCGCGAATCACTGCGGGCGCGGTTGCGGACGGCCATTCAACAGCTTTCCACGCTGAAAGACAAGCGGGAGCTGGCACAGCGTCAAGACCTACAGCGTCAATCGCAAATCGAAGCACAACGACGCTTGCTTGATGAACTGGCCGAAGATGAAGACACGTTGAAACAATTGATCGACCAAGTCAGTGTGTTGATTTACGAAGGGTATAGCGGCGACCGCGATGCCTTTGAAAAGGCCGAAGCTGTCGCGCGGGCTGCCTGGGAACTGCAACCTTACACCGGAGTCACCGCGCAGGCCGTGTTTGTTGCTGAGGCTGCTGGACAACTCGACAAGGCGCTGCGATTGAAGTACCTGCGATACGACCGTTTCTTGGAAACGTTGTATCAAGTAGAACTTTCTCATGTCCCGTTCCCGGATGAACCACCGATTGTTTATCCGCCCGCGGATGTTTGGGAAGCCCTTACGATCAACCGCAAAAAGTGGGCATCAGTGGACTTGAAAAAGTTCAGCCCGATCGAAGATCGCATCTATGAAGCCTTGGGTGAGAACACCGAAGTCGACTTCCAAGACCAACCGTTGACAGACGTGGTGGATTACCTGAAGGACTTGCACAATATCCAGATCGTAGTGGATGACGTGGCGCTGAACGATGAAGGCATTTCTCCCGATTCGCCCATCAATCTGACCCTCGCCGGGATCTCACTTCGCAACGCGTTGAAGTTGATGCTGGAACCGTTGCAGCTGACGTATGTCGTCCAAGACGAAGTCATGAAGATCACCACAAAACGGGTGGCTGAGGAAATCCTACAGATCCGCGTTTATCCTGTCGGCGACTTGGTGATTCCGATTCAAACCCCGCAAGGCGGTGCCGGCGGCGGTGGCTTTGGCGGTGGCGGTGGTGGCTTCGGCGGCGGCGGCGGTGGCTTCGGCGGCGGTGGCGGCGGCTTCGGCGGCGGCGGCGGCGGCGGCTTTGGCGGTGGACAATTCAACGTCCCTGCAGAAGACGTACCGGCCGACTTCGACAACAAAGCGATTGATGCCCGGAAAAAAAAACCGTAAAGGGCCGTCAGAAAGGCAAAGACGCCGTTAAGGGCTCCAAAGCCTCTACGGATAGTTCCGCCAAACAACCTAACTTGTCAAAAAAGAAGCGGAGTCGGGATGCAGATCCCGGCTCCGCTTCGGCATTAATCGACCCAAGTTCGGCTCCACATCCGGCAGATTTCAAGCCGGTCCCCTTCCCCGCGATTCCTGTGCAGGGCAATGCGATCGAGGTTTGGGACCAGTTTTTTGCCACGCATAAGCCGCAACCGATTGAGTTTCACAAACCCTTTAAATCGATTTTTGAATTGAAGGACCATGACGGAGCGGTCGCTTTTTTGGAGGCAGCCATTCGGCACGGACAGGGCCGCACGTGGATGTATGAAGTGCTTCCCTTGGAGATGCAACTCGCGGAACGTTCGACAGACGACATTGAACGTGCCATGCTGTCACGGTCCGATTTTCGCACCGTCGACCAATCCAGCATGATGCTTTCTGCTGCGTATCTTGTGCGGTTTCAGCAATTGCCCCGCGCATTGCACCTGTACCGGCAAGCATCCTCATTAAATCCGGCCCGCCCCGAACCGTATGCTCTCGGGTTGCGCTTGGCCAAAGAACTCGATGATGCGGACGCCGTGCAATGGGCCGGGCTGGGTATTTTGTCGCACGTTTGGACGACCGATCACCAGTCGCTACATCGCCAAGCGGAAAACGCGCTGCTCGATTTGGAGCAAGAGCTAAGTCGGGCCGGAAAAACAGCCGAGGCGAAAGCCGTTTCCGAGAACTTGGCTGCCGCTAAAACGCGCGATCTGGAGATCATTCTCCGTTGGCAGGGGGAAGCGGACTTGGATCTCATCATCGAGGAACCCAATGGCACGCTCTGTTCATTGCAACACCCACAGTCTCCCGCAGGCGGCATCCTTTTGCACGACGGCATGGGACCGCGGCAAAGGGAAACTTACGAACAGATTGTCTATCCTCAGGCGCTCACCGGCACCTATCGCATCAAGATCCAACATGTCTGGGGCCGGGTCGTTGCCAAACGCGCCTTGCTCACAGTGACGCGGTATAAGGGGACTGACGCAGAATCGTCGAAGACACAGGTGATCGCTCTGAACGATGAGGAGACGGTTGTACGGGTGCAGCTCAAGCAGGGGCGTCGTACGCAGCCAGCGGCCGTGTCTGCGGTGCCTAATATGACGCAACCACCGGTTCCCGTCCGTAACCGTAGCCGCATCGTGCAAACGTCGGCGCAAGGCCGGCAAGCCCGTGACGATTTTCTAAAGACCCGCCGCCTAGCGCAGCCCGGTCGGCGCCGCGCGGGCGCCAGTTATCAGCCGGTGATCTCAATCATTCCCGAAGGATCTTCGCTGTCGGCATCCGCCGTCATTTCCGCAGACCGACGCTATGTGCGGATGCGACTGACGCCGACATTTTCGCAGATCACCGACGTGTTCACCTTTAGTTTCCTCAACAACGGCGGCGGCAATCGATGAATCGGGATCGCAGAGCCGACAAAAATGCGGCGCTGCTATTTCTTGCGAACGAGACCGGGTTGTACACCCACATCCAGGCCGACCGTTTCGCCGCGAGCGAGTAACTCCCAAGCGATCGCCGCCATCGCCGCATTGTCGGTACACAATTCCATGGGGGGAATAATCAACTCGGCGCCGCATCGTGTTGCGACGTCAACTAGTTTTTCCCGCAGTCGGCCATTGGCCGCGACGCCGCCTCCCACGCAGAGCGTACGATAACCCAATTGTTTCAAGGCTTGCCCGCATTTTGCCGCCAGAACATCGACGACCGCTTCCTGAAAACTTGCGGCGACATCGGCGACTTGTTGCCGGGACAACGACGAGGGATCGACGGTTTTCGCCTGTTGCCCCGCCACACGATACAACACAGCCGTCTTCAACCCGCTGAAACTGAATTCCAGTCGATCTTGTTTGATGAACGAACGCGGAAAATCATAAGCGGCTGGATTGCCGTCGCGAGCAGCCCGCTCGATCGAGGGGCCACCGGGATAGTCCAGTCCTAGCATCGCCGCCACCTTGTCAAAGGCTTCGCCGGCAGCGTCGTCGATGGTGGAGCCTAACAACTCCATTTCCAACGGTGCTTGACAGTCATACAAATTCGTATGTCCGCCGCTAACGACCAACCCGACGGCGGGGAACACATCACGGCCGGCAGCCAGACGGCAGGCAAAGATGTGCGCCTGGAGATGGTCGACAGCCACCAACGGAATCTCCAGGACTACAGCCAGAGTTTTTGCAGCGGTCAACCCAATCAAAAGCGAGCCGACCAGGCCGGGATGCGTCACGGCGGCGATCGCCGAGAGGTCCTGGAGTGTGGCGTTGGCTTGTTGCAATGACTCGTCGATCACAGGCAGAATGTTTTCGACGTGCGCCCGCGAAGCAATTTCCGGAACTACACCGCCGAAGCGTTGGTGCAGATCCGTTTGGGAGGCGACGACATTGGCCAGAATGTTCAGGTCGCTGTCGATGACCGAAGCAGCCGTTTCGTCGCACGAGGACTCGATGGCCAAAACCAATCGCCGTCGACCGGCACGAGATTCATCAGATGGCAAATTGTCTGTCACGGCACCTAATTATCCGCGCTAAAAAAACGACCGGGAGAACCTGATCGGGCCTCCGCGGTCGTGTGTTGCTGGGGGAACTTATATTGAAAGTCGCCGGCAAAGATTCACCCTGCTATTCCGGTTTGGCTTCCGGTTCCGGCTTTGGCTCCTCTTTGGTGTCGGGCACCTTCGCATCGTCCTTTTTGGCGACTTCGTCGTTGTCACCGTCTTCTTTAGCAGGCGTTGTCGGTTTCGGTGGTACGACACCGTCGATCTTGGCTGCTAAGTAGGCGACTGCCGCTTCGAGTTGCCGGTCAGCGAATGGTTCTTTAGGTTCTTTGTCTTCGTTTTTTTCTTCGTCATCGAGCGGTTTGAACAGTTCCCTCTCGGCGAGATGGCTATGCAAATTGCCGATTTCCCGGTCCCTCAGGCGGATCATGTAGTCCTCGTCCGGCATCACACCCCATTCATCTTCGTCCTTGGCACCGGGGAAGCGATGGATGTTTTTGCCGCTGGGGCGATGGTAACTGGCAGTCGTCAGTTTCAACGCACTGTCGTCATAGTCGAGGTTGATGACGTTTTGCACGCTCCCTTTTCCCCACGTCCGCTCGCCGATAATGAGTGCTCGTTTGTGGTCTTGGAGACAGGCGGAAACGATTTCACTCGCCGAGGCGCTGTACCGATTCACCAAGATGACCATGGGGAAGTCGCTGTAGGTCCCATGCTTTTTCGCCGAAAAGACCTGCTCCTGCGTGTTGCGGCCCTTAGTGCTGACGATCTTTCCCTCTTCGACGAACATGTCGGAGATTTCCGTCGCTACCGAGAGTAACCCGCCGGGATTGAATCGTAGATCCAAAATCAATCCCTTAATGCCCGCCTCGGACAATGTCTCCATCGCCTCTTTGAGTTCGTCATAGGAATTGCGGCTAAAGGTCGTCAGGTGCAGATACGCGATTTTGTGTTCTTCATCGACGAAATAGCTCCAGCTACCGTCCTCTTTGTAACTCAGACCTCGTACTGTAGCGACGCGGATAATGTCGCGCACGATGGTGACTTCAACTGGTTCGGATTCGCCGCGATGCAGGACTTTGATTTTGACCGGCTCGCCTGGCTGGCCCCGGAGGAGTTTGACGGCGTCCTCGATATCAAAGTCTTTGGTCGATTCCGATTCGATGTCCGTAATGATGTCTCCCGGCCTGACACCGGCTTTTTGCGCCGGAGCTCCAGGCAACGGGGCGGCAACGGTCAAACGGTGCGTTGCTGGGTCGATCGTGACTTGGATACCGATTCCACCAAATTGTTGTTCGACCGAATCGCTAAACGCCCGCAGGTTTTCGGGACTGATGTAGTTCGAATACGGGTCGAGCTTGCGGAGCATGCCTTGAATGGCCGCCTCCATCAACTCGCGTCGGTCGACCTCTTTGACGTAATTTCTATCGATCTGTTCAAAACTGTCGACAAACAATTTGAACAGCTCATAGTCTTTGTCTTTGATCTCTTTGGCGGTTTCCGCCTCCTTAGCAGGCTCATCCGCGTAGACCGAGCCGCCAAGTGCCATGGTGCTCAAAACCAACATCAAAGCGACGATTATTGACTGACAACGCATTCACCGGACCTCCGAATCGGATGGCAAGAGCACTGCCCACGCCTAACGGCCTGGGTAGTTGTTATCATCGAAAATGGACGCGACACAATTGTGCAGGCGGCACACCTCGATATCTATTCGATTGTAGGCAATCGCGGAAGATCAGGCAAGATTTGCCGATATGTGTTCCAAAACAGGGCGATGGGATACCTGCCACATCCATGCGTTGTCACCCGAAGCGACTGGGGGTTGACGTGTCATCGGCTTGCACATCGATGGGAACGACAGGCCACATGAGCGTCCGTTCCCCACGAGAAATTCCGCCGGAAAAGGCAATCATGCGGGACGCTCTAAGCCGTTTCCCCAATCCTTGGTGACACCGGCGCGTTCGACTTGCTGCAGCGCGGCCTCGAAAATTCCGTCGGCATCCAACCCCAAATCGGCCAACAACTCGCCGCGATCACCATGCTCGACAAATTGATCGGAAATCCCCAACCGGTGAACATGATCGGTGCGGCGTCCTGCGGCATTGGCCGCTTCCAGCACTGCCGCCCCAAATCCGCCTGTTAGAGCGCCTTCTTCGACAGTCAGCACGAAGCCGGTCTCGTCGATCGCGCGGAAAATGGTTTCCGTATCGAGCGGTTTGACGAAACGTGCGTTAATCACGCCGATCTCCAGGCCTTCCTTTCGCAGCCGTGCTGCCGCTTTGACCGATGCGGCAAAGGTCGCTCCGAAAGCGACGATCGTGCCGTCCTGCCCCCAATCCAGGACCTCAGCTTGCCCGATTTCCATCGGAGCGACCGGGCGTTCGACGAGGTCGACACCGGTTTTGGGGTAGCGGATCGAGACGGGGCCGTCGTATTCCAATGCGAAGTTGACCATGGCGGCGACATCCTGCTCATCGCCCGGTGCCAGCACCACCATGTTTGGAAACAGCCGCATGTATCCGATGTCAAAGACTCCGTGATGCGTGGGACCATCGGGACCGCAGAGTCCTGCACGGTCCAGGCAAAACGTGACCGGTAGGTTTTGCAGGGCGACTTCCTGGAAAATCTGGTCGAAACTGCGCTGCAGGAACGTACTGTAGATATCTACGATGGGCCGCGCCCCGGCTTTGGCCATGCCGCCAGCAAAGGCCACTGCATGCCCTTCGCAAATCCCGGTATCAAAAAACCTGTCGGGAAATTCTTTGCGAACTTGCCCCAGTTTATTTCCTTCGCACATCGCCGCTGTCAACACTGAGACGCGATTGTCGCGGCGCATGGCGGCGTGAATGGCTTCGCTGGCCACATTGGTATAGGCGCGGCTGCTGCTCTTTTTGACCGAGACCACTTCGTCGTCGCCATTGCGCTCGAACGGCGGGGGCGTGTGGAACATGACGGGATCTTCGGCGGCCGGTTTGAACCCGTGCCCTTTTTCCGTAAAGACGTGCAACAGCACGGGACCTTTGAGACGCTTGACCATTTCCAGGTATTCCCGCAATGTGGCCAAATCGTGTCCGTCGATCGGCCCGATATACCGGAAGCCCATCTCCTCAAACAGCATGCCGCCATGTAGCGACGCCTTGAGGGCGTCTCTGGCCTGCACGAGTGCTTTTTCTACCGAACCGCCAACCAGGGGGATTTGGTTCAGAATCCAAGAAACGTCTTTTTTGAGTTCACTGTACAGCGGCGTGGTGCGGGCTTTGTCCAGGGTCTTGCCCAATCCTCCAACGCGGGGGCAGATGCCCATTTCGTTGTCGTTGAGGATCACCAACATGTCTTTTTTTAGTTCGGCAGCATTGTTCATGGCCTCGAACACGATACCTGAGGGGAGCGCGCCGTCACCGATAACCGCCACGGCCTTGTGGTCGTCATGCCCCAGTAAATCGTCACCGGTTTTGAGCCCCAATACGGTCGAAACGCTGCTGCCGGCATGCCCGGTCATGAACAAGTCGTAGGGACTTTCGTGGGGATTCGGAAATCCCATCAATCCCCCCTTGCGACGCATGGTGGGGAATTCGTGATAGCGGCCAGTAATCAATTTGTGTGGATAAACTTGGTGGCCGGTATCCCAGATCAAGCGGTCTCGCGAAAAATCGTAGACCAGATGCAGGGCGATGCACAACTCCACGACGCCCAAATTGCTGGCGAAATGGGCGGTCCGATCGGAAACGACCGTACATAATGCTTCCCGGATCTCAGCCGCCAATTGTGTCAATTGGTCGTCGCTGAATTTGGCCAAATCCTTCGGCGAATCAATCGTAGAAAGCAATTCGTTCATCAAGTGTATCGTCCGTCTGGGGTTTCCAGTTTATAAGTGAGAATTCCGATACGAGCATCGTGTCCGATTTATCGTTCCTCGGGTCCGAGAAATCTTCGTAAAGGCATCGCTCTAATGGTCTCTTTCTAAAACGAAATGGGCCAATGCGTCCAATCGCCGGCCACGATCGCCAAATATCTCCACGCTACGGCACGCTTCATCGATGAGGTCGCGGGCACGGTTTTGACTCTCCTCGACACCCAAGAGCGCCGGATACGTCAATTTGCCTTGTGCGACATCTTTGCCCGTACTTTTTCCCAATGTCTCCACGTCGCCGGCAATGTCCAACAGGTCGTCAGTGATCTGAAACGCCAAGCCGAGGCATTGTCCGTAGGTCGTCAGGGCATTGAATGCGTCGTCGTCTGCTTGAGCGATGCGGCCGCCCAGCGTGAGCGCGCTAGTGAGCAAACGGCCAGTCTTGCAGCGGTGAATTTGTTCCAATTGTTCCAGCGTCGGCATTTCGGAGGACTCGGCTTCCAGGTCGGCCATTTGGCCTCCCACCATTCCCGCACGTCCCGCAGCGGATGCCAGATCGGCACAACAGGCGGCCGCAACTCGTGTCGGTTTGATATCACGGGCCAACACTTCAAACGCCAATGTCAACAAGGCGTCGCCTGCCAATATCGCGGTCGCTTCGCCATGGACCACGTGATTGGTCGGTCGACCGCGCCGTAGGTCGTCATCGTCCATCGCCGGCAAGTCATCGTGAATCAGCGAATAGGTGTGTACCATTTCGATTGCGCAGGCCGCCGGCATAGCCGCAGTCGTGTCGCCTCCACACGCTTCGCAGGCCAACAACACCAAAATTGGACGTAACCGCTTTCCTCCGGCCATGAGGCTGTAGGACATCGCCTTCCCCAATGGCTCAGGGCAATCGGGCGCACTTTCGACGTACCGCTCTAAAGCAGTTTCTACGTCGTTTCGAAGTGCGTTCCAAGACTCGTGGAGCAAAACTGCCGATTTGGCCATAGGGGCATTCACGTTCCCGCGGAGGACACTAGGAATCCTTTCCGGACTCCACCGATGGTCGCTTTCATTCTCAAATCGTGCCGCAATCATGGCTGAGATAACCACCTACGATTGTACAGTTTAGGATGTCCCACGCAAACTGAGTCGACGGGAAACTTCGTGAAACGAGCGAGAACGAACTCCGATTAAGGAATTCGCACAAGTTACACAACCGTCGTCCACGCTAGGGATTAACTCGACTTTACAATACAAAGTAAGCGGCGGCGGCGTTCTACGCAAGAGGAATCTACAGGAAACTGGGGATTTGGGGCGCTAGGTGACGCTCCCAAAGACACCAGTGGGAACATAGCGGTCCTATCAGGCTCCGGCTCCGGTTGCCACGGCGAGCGCTACGTTGCACGCGTCTAAGAAAGCGGAAACGTCTAATGTTTCGTTGACTGTGTGTGGATTCATCTGTCCACAGCCGAAGGTGACTGTCGGCAATCCCCGCGCGGTCAGCCAATTGGCGTCCAATCCTCCGTTGGCAATCCGGGGCTGTCCCTGCAGTCCGACCGATTGCAAGGCTGTATAGGCGGCTTGGACCACGGGTGTGTCTTCGTCGAGTCGGAAGGATTCGTACTTGAGGTCAGCCTGGAAATCGACGCGACCTGTCTTACTGGCATCATTTTTTGTGGACCGGCAGGCACGCCGAAACGCCTGTTCGATTTCCTTGACAATCCGTGTACGAAATTTTGGGTCGTGGCTACGAGCTTCGGCGCGAATTGATAATGTGGGCATCACGACATTCGTGGCGGCGCCCCCATCAATCATGCCGATATTGCTTGTCCCGGCCTGCTTGCCCTTTTGCACCAGCCCCAACCACCCTCCGGCCTCAAGATCGGCGATCGCTTTGGCGGCAATGACCGCCGCACTGACCCCTTGTTCGGGATGGACGCCGGCGTGGCTGGCTATCCCCTCAACATTGATTTCGATCAGATAATCGCCGGTTGCTCCGATACAGATCATCTCCGCCGCGTAGCCGTCCCAGTTGAAGCAAAGTTTGGGGTTCCCCAATTTGGACAGGCTCGCGTTGCGAGCGCCCCACAAGCCGATTTCCTCCTGAACGGGCCACATGAGGGTCAACGGGGGGTGCGGTAATTTTTGCTTAACCAATTCGATGGCTGTGTTTAACACAACCGTAGCACCGGCGCGATCGTCGGCCCCCAGCGCCGTATTTGCATCGCGGGAGGTCACGAAGTTTCCCTTGCGTACCGGCCGCGCGCCGACGCAGAGCGGAACCGTATCGATATGCGCCATAAGCAGCCGTCGCGGACCACGGACCGTTCCCGGGAGTTTGACGATCAGGTTTCCACGTTCACCACCGATCGGGCTTTTTTTGTGCGTGTTGTCGGCGGTAATCGCACTCGCGGGGACGCCGGCTGCCCGAAGTTGATCGATGATGAAATCGGCGGCAAGCGATTCTTCACCGCTCTTTCCGGGAATGGCCATCAACTGCATGACAAGATCGATGGCATTTTTCTTGTCAATTTTTATCGAAGGTGACGACATAGCTGGAGCATTCATTGCAGGTTTTCTAACGATTGGAGGTAGCCATAAAAAAAACGGCGGGTCGAGTCCCACCGTTTTTTCACGTAAATCAACGGGTTACGGCCCGCTAGTGTCCACAACTGGAGTTGAATGTTCGTGGGTAGGAATCATTGCGCGGCACCCGCAATTAATCCTATTTCTTCAGACCAAGAATTCAACCAACGTCGGACAGACTATTTCGTCAACTTATACAGTTTTGCGTCCCCATCGTATACGACTTCCTTGGCTTCCTTCATTTTCGCCAACGTCTGGTAAATCATGGGGCGAAAGTTTTTGCTCGTGGTTTTGTATCCGGTTCCTAACACGGCGCTTTCGATTTCGGCAGTCGGAAGCCCTTTTTTGTGCTTAGCGAGCACGGTTGCGACCACGGAGTTTAACGAGACTGAGTTCCGTGCGCGGCGACGTTTGCGTTTTGGCTTGGCAACGACTTTCGATCGGGAAACGCGGCTTGGTTCTGCACCCGATCCGTTGACGCTGTGGATTTCACGATCCAGTTGGGCGATCTGATCTTGCAGGTTCCGCCGCTTTTCGATCAGCGTTTCCAACTGCGTCATGCGCTGTTGTAATAGGTTTTCTAAATCAGTAACGGACAAGTTCTTCTTTTTCTTAGCCATCATTTGCTTTCTTAGAAACGTGTGCCTTTTTTGCCCCATTTTGGCAGCGACGGAATGACGTTGCCGCGGGAAGTTTAGTCATTTGACAAGGGATTTCACTAGTGTGCGAATGAACACTGCACGCGAGTGGTTTGCGCACGATGTTTCATATTCCCACTGATGATCGCTGACGGCGCGCAAGTCTTCATGCGACCTACCAGCGATGAGAGCGTTGGCTGAAATCGAATCTATGAATCGATTAGTGGACGAATAGATCGCCGCAGCAGTACGACATGGCAAGCGTGTGATGCCATGCACTCGACGAGAAATGCACCGGCGGTTATTGTGGA
>Ga0316204_10005855_pt1 | contig 19698 bp, 16 predicted proteins | sample 6monrhotite_MG_2_FD_205661 | JGI IMG/M metagenome (GOLD analysis project Ga0316204, IMG submission 205661) | Microbial mat bacterial communities from mineral coupon in-situ incubated in ocean water Damariscotta River, Maine, United States -... | ecosystem: Environmental > Aquatic > Marine >...
GACTGTGTATTAATATTTCACCTTCTTTGTTTATTGGAAGTTCTTTGCCATGGTCATCGACTACTTTAAAGGTAGTGTTGGGCCACGGAATACCAATAGATTTTTCTTTTTTTAGGCCTATCAATGGATTGGCACTTTTGGCTGTTACCGACTCAGTTAAACCGTAACCTTCAATTAGTATACCGCCTGTTTGGACAAAGAAGTCATCTTTAAGAGATTGTGGCACTGGAGCAGCTCCCACATAGCAAGCTCTAAGACTGGTTTTATCGATTTTTCGAAAGCTGGGTTCATTCAATATTGCTGTGTACATCGTGGGTACACCAGCAAATAGAGTTATTTTACCGCCGCCAAGATGTTTAATTGCAATTTTAACATCCCACTTTGGCATTAGTTCAACTTCGCCACCTTGTGAAAAAGTCATGTTAAGCCCGGTACTCATGCCAAACCCATGAAAAAAAGGTAATACACACAGATGTACATCTGTCGACGTTGCCTTAACCCAAGTTGCAGCTTGAGTTAAGTTTACCACCATTGAGTAATGAGTGAGCATTACTCCTTTTGAGACCCCTGTAGTACCACCTGTGTAAAGTATCACGGCAAGGTCTTCATAGGTTAATTCTTTGTTGAAAACAATACTACTGGTTTTAAAATTTTTAAGTATTGTTTTATAGCGGATTGCTCTGTCATTAATTTTTCTATATTTAGGTAACTCAACAGGGAGTGATCTTTTTTTTAATGGAAATAGAATACTTTTAGGAAATGGTAAGTATTCTGCTATATCACAAGAAATAAATTTTATGATATTCGAGTCACCTAGCAAAGGTTTTATTTTCGCAAACAGCAAATCGAGAAAAAATACCACCCGTACTCTAGCATTTTGGGCCTTATAGGTCGCCTCAGTTGGTGTATCGAGGGGACTAGCCGGAACTACAACCGCGCCTACTTTATGAATTGCATAATAGGCTATCACAAAATGTGGAGTGTTGGGTAGCATCATAAATATGCGGTCACCTTTTTTTATCCCTTGCTCTATCAAATAATTAGCAATAGCATTTGCCGATTTTTCAATCTCTGCAAAATTGGTTTTGTCACCTAAAAAAGAAATTGCAGTTTTATTGGGATATTTTTTGGTAGAGTTGTAATATATGTCTGCCAGGGTTATTTTTGGATAGTCTAAAGACTGAGCTACATGCTCATCATAATGTTTTAACCATGGTTTATTCATCTTGCTCCTTCAACTTGGTCTTATTTTTAATAAGCCAGATACCTGTTTAAAAAAGTCTCCTTTTGCTTCGCGAACTAGTTGCATAGCAATAGTCTCGGCAGTAGTAATGATGGCACCTGCTTTTGCTAAATTTCTTAAAGCCATTTGATGGTCCTGTTGATTTCTTGCAATACAGGCATCGGCCACAACATAAACCTGGTATCCTTTTTCTAATATATCTAATGTACTTTGATAAACACAAATGTGAGTTTCCATGCCACCAATAATTAATTTTGTATCGGTATTATTTTTAGGTAAGATGGAAATAAAATCCTCGCAGTCACAAACTGAAAACTCAATTTTTTCAATATGTCTTCCTTGAATTAACTCTTTCAACTGCGGTATGGTTTCCCCTATGCCTTTCGTATATTGTTGGGTGTAAATAATATTTTTTTCTAAGCTATTAGCTATGTTTAACAATAACTTCCAACTGTGTACAGCTAGTTTTTTCGAATTTTCATCCATTATATTAAACAAACGTTCTTGATAGTCTATAACGATAAAATGTAAGTTGTCTTTAGTTGTTAGTTTATATTTATTCATATCGTTTTCCTCTTAGGGTCTATTGTTATTAATATTTTATGGAGTGATGCACTTATCATACAGTATAGAATATATTCTTTTTTATGCAACAAAAAATTATATGGATATTGACCCCTTACGAAAATTGGTTTGGCTAATATGGACATTGATCACAACGGGTTTACCTTTCCTTGCTATGGCTTTTGCCTGTTTTATTATTTTATTGATGTTATCTTTTTTCTTGATTATTTTTCCTTGCGCACCAAGTGCAATAGCCACATCTTGATAGTTAGTAAAGTTTAACATGCAAGCGACATCATCTTTTAATATGCTGATTTGATCGCGGTAGATTTGAGTCCAACAAGCATCATTGCCAATGATTGCTATAATAGGAATATCATGACGCACAAATGTATCATATTCCATTAAACTGTATCCCGCTGAGCCATCTCCATAAAAAATGTATACTTCATCATTAGGACGAGCCAGTTTTGCTCCTAAGGCAAACCCTGCACCAACTCCCAAGGTTCCAAAAACTCCTGGATCAAGCCAAGAAAAAGCAGTTTTTGGTTGTAAAATATAAGCTCCAGTTGCTACAAAGTCACCACCATCTACCACTAAAATACTTTTTTTGTCCAAATTTTCATTGATTTTGAAATATAGTTCCAAGGGGTTAACCAATTTCATTTTAACCTTGGCTTGCTCTTTGATTTCATCATCGCGTTGTTGGTTTCTTTCTTTGAGTACAGTGAGCCAGTTTTCCCAGTTGTGATGTTTTTTCATTAAAAGTGAACTCAAATCAATTAAAAAGTTACAACTATCTGCCAAAATACCTAGGTTGGGTCGTTTATTTAGTTTTAAATCTCTCTTACTTCGGTTGATAGCAATATGATAAGTATGTTTTTTGATTTGCATACCATAATTCAAGCGAAAGTCATTGGGCAAGCCACATAATACAACCAGGTCGCACTGAGTTAAGGCCTGGGTTCTCTTGTGCCTTAACTGTAATTTATGATTAACCCCAAGTAGGCCACGTGCCATTCCTGTTAAAAAAACGGGTATATTGAGTTTATTAATTGCCTTGGCCAACTCGCGTGCTTTTTGTGGATGTAACATGGTTTGAGAACCAATTATTAAAAGAGGTTTTTGGGCTAGATTAATGTTTTCGATAGCTTTTTTCAGTTGAGAGGGGCTATGGCTAGCAATTTTTATATGTTGTGGCTCATCAAATTGAATATCATCTAACTTAGAAAATTGTTTTTTAAGGTGCTGCCTTAAGTACCAGCGAATTATTTTTGCCTTAAAAGAACTACCTTTAGGGGTTGCATCTACGTACCAATCACGCACTAAAGTTTCATCATATAAGATATCTACTGGGATTTCAATGAATACAGGACCAGGTACTCCCTCTTGAGAAATTCTAAATGCATTGGAAAAAGCTTTGGGTAAGTTTTTAACTTTTTTTATCGTTGCATGCCACTTAACATGTGGCTTGATAAGTTCTAGTTGGTCGATATCTTGTAGCGAACCACGGTTTTTTAATATGGTAGCTGTAGAGCCGCCAATAAGTATCAATGGAGATTGTGCCATTTGTGCATTTTTAACGGCCGTTATAGTATTGGTTACACCCGGTCCTGCAGTGACCGCAGCAATCCCTGGAACTCCTGTTAATCTTGAGACGGCATCGGCAGCAAAAACGGCATTGACTTCATGTCTTACATCAATGACACGAATTTTTTCTTTTTTACATCCTACTAGAATGGGAGAAATGTGTCCGCCTATTAAGGTAAATATAAACTCTACATTATGCTTTTTCAAGACTTTTGCAATAACTTGACCACCGTTCATTTTGTCATCATAACATGTTTAGTTACTTCAGCAACATAAATATATTTTGGTATAGAGGTATAGTGTATTTATGTTGACATACGAAAACTTACAAAGCTTTTAACATCTGAAAACTGTAAAAAGGGATTAGTTTTCTTTTGGTTCTTTAAAGAATCATAAGGTAAGATGTTATAGTTATGACCAGGATACAAAATAGTTTCATTAGGTAGGTTATATAACTTATTATATAATGTATCATACAATACTTCAGGGTTGGCGCCAGGTAATCTACAATGACCACAACCATCAATAAATAATGTGTCACCAGCGATTAATTTACCATTAAACAAAAAACTTTGCGAGCCATTGCTATGGCCTGGTGTGTGTAGAAGTTCGATATTTAATGACCCAAGTTTTAGTTTATCGCCATGAGCTGTTTGTATAATATTCTCTTTAATTTCATAAGGAAAACCTATTTCATATTTTGAAAGATATACAGGTACATCATGTATTTCTAGGACTTCCTCAATGCCATTAATATGATCATGATGTTCATGGGTTATCAAAATACCAGCTAGCTTTTTGTTATCTAGCTCTAACATTGAGAAGATTGCTGACACGTTCCATGCTGGGTCAACGACGAATACCTCATTTGAGTTTGATGCCCCAAGAATATAAATATAGTTTTTCATCGGTCCCAGTTCTATTTGTTTTAGGTACATTTTGCTAAAAAAGTATAACAATCTCAGCAAAATGACCAAGAAATGGCTGAGGTATTGTTATTTAGTTGCAAATTCGTCTAATCTTAAGATAGTGGATTATGTCACTTCAGAGTAAAGGAACTTCAAATACTGCGGGAATTGAAAATTATGAAAAGAAGATATATGATCAACAGCAATTAATTGAAATTTCAAAAGCACTTAATTCAAACTTGAACTTTCAATCTCTTATTGACTCTATATTAAATGTTTCATTAACCCAAGGCCAAACACTCCATATTGGTATTTTTTTGCATCCTGATGTTGAATCTGCCGATTTTATTTTATATAAAAATCTTATTGGTTTTGACTTACAAACATTAGTTGATTATCGTATTAAGCATGATAATGAAATAGTGCCATTTCTAAGCAATTTAAAGACTGCGGTTACGTTGAAAGAACTTAAGGAAAACCCCAAAACAACAGGTTTTGAAACCATTGCCAGCATATTTGAAAAGTTAGGTAATGAGCTGTTATTAGTACCATTAGCATCTTCTGGAAAGTTAAAAGGTATTATTTGCATGGGTCCTAAACATGATGAAAGCGAGTATAGTTCTGCCGAAAAAAGTTTCATGATGGATTTAGCATCAATTGCTGCTATAGCCGTAGAAAATGCTCGTTTATATGAACTAGCAACTGTTGACATGATGACAAAGCTTAAAATTCATCATTTTTTTCAAACTAGACTTAAAGAGTGCATTGAAGATGCCATTGAGGGCAATGAACCATTAAGTTTATTGTTAACTGATATTGATCATTTTAAGATATTTAACGACACTTATGGTCACCAACTGGGGGATGTGGTATTAAAAGAAGTTGCCAATTCAGTAATAATAAATTCACGTTCAACCGATGTTCCCAGTCGATATGGTGGTGAAGAATTTACCGTTATATTACCTAATACAAACTTGATTGAAGCACAGCGGCAAGCAGAGAGAATTCGTTTGGCAGTAGAAAAGCAAGAAGTAGAAAATTATACCGATGTAGGGGATAAAGTTTTAAAAGTTACTGTTTCGGTGGGTGTTGCCCAATTTGACCCCACCATTGATAAAAATCCAAAAATATTAATTGAGAGAGTAGATAAAGCTCTTTATCGGGCAAAACATGCTGGTAGAAATCAAGTTGCTTTATCAACACCTCAAGATGTAATAAAACCTAAAGAGTAAGTTATTTTTTAGAACCCATAATGTCATGCATACGAATGACGCCAATACAGTTGTTATCTCTATCAATCACAGGTAAAATATAAATATTCTTTGTTTTCATTAATGCTAAGGCTTCCTCCATAAGAGAGGTTTCTTTTATAACAGTAGGGGTTTTGCTCATTAAATCATTTGCCGATTTTTGCCAAAATTTATCAATTGATTTTTTCTCAGTTTTTAAATAACGCTTAATATCACCATCCGTTATCAAGCCCAAAAGCTTATTTTTCTTATCAACAACGAGGACAGCTCCCATGTTTGAATTAACCAAAGAAGATAATATGTCCTCAAATGTATCATCTATAGTCACAAAAACTTTTTGATTGGTTAACATTAAGTCACTTACTCGAGTGAGTATTTTTTTTCCCAATGACCCTGACGGATGAAAACGGCCAAAGTCACTTTTTTCAAAACCCTTTATTTTAATTAATGCAGCGGCGATAGCATCACCAATAATTACAGAAATTGTAGTAGATGCCATCGGTGCTAGATTTAGCGGACAGCCCTCTTTAGAAATGCTAAAAATTATAGCTTGATCGGCTTCCTTTGCTAGAGTACTATCTGCGTTTTGGGTTACAGCGACTAATTTACCGCCAAGAAATTTTATGTGCGGTAATAACTCTATTAACTCTCGTGTTTCACCAGAGTTTGAGAATGCTAAAACAACTTCTTTCTTCCTTACATTACCTACATCCCCATGAAGTGCATCGGCTGGATGTAAAAAAACTGCCGCTGTCCCTGTAGAGGTTAAAGTTGCAGCAGTTTTTCTTGCAATTAAACCAGATTTTCCCATACCAGTAGTAATTACGCGATTTTTAGAAGTGGCTATAATCTTAGCTGATTCTATGATTGTATGGTTAAAACTACTATTTGCAATATTTAGTTCAATAGAAGAGCTTGCGGCTTTTAATGATTTATCAATAGCACTGGCAATAGTCTTTTCACTAACTTCAATTAATTTTGCCATATTATTTTAGGCTATCCTGATCGGGAACTTGGCCGCTATCAATCTCATCTTCGTAAATTTCACCATCACTATTTTTTTTGAGAACTTTCCATTTGCCTTCTGCCTCTTTTAATTTTTTTTGGCAAAAGTCTTTTAGTTTATTACCCTTCTCATATAATTTCATAGCATCGTCAAGACTAACTTGACCTTGTTCTAAGTCGTAGGTTATTTTTTCGAGTTGCTCTAAGGCGTCTTCAAAGCTTAATTCATCAAGTTTCATTGACCAACCATATTTGCAGGGTTCACCCATTGGTTAAATTCATCTTCAGTTAAGAAGTCTAATTCTAGAGCTGCTTTTTTTAAGGTTATTCCCTCTGTATGAGCTTTTTTGGCAATTTTACCAGCTTTATCGTAGCCTATGTGAGTGTTTAATGCGGTAACTAACATTAGTGAATTATTTAGGTTTTCTTCGATACGTTGTAAGTTTGCTTCGATGCCCACAGCACAGTTGTCATTAAGCGATAAAGCCCCGTCACCAATTAATCGTGCAGACATTAAGAAGTTAAAGGCCATTACTGGTTTAAAAACATTTAATTCAAAATGTCCGGTGGCCCCAGCAATATTTATGGCAACATCGTTGCCTAACACTTGAGTACATAACATGGTTACAGCTTCGGGCTGGGTAGGGTTTACCTTACCTGGCATGATAGAAGAACCTGGCTCATTCGCTGGAATACTAATTTCACCAATGCCACACCTAGGCCCCGATGCCAGCATACGGATGTCATTAGCAATTTTCATTAAACTCACCGCAGTAGTTTTTAATGCACCATGAGCTTCAACTATGGCATCATGACCGGCCAATGCTTCAAATTTATTTTCGGCTGTTATGAAGGGTAGTTCGCTTAATGAAGCAATATGCTTAGCTACGTTTACAGCATAGTTTTTTGGGGTATTGATTCCTGTACCTACAGCAGTGCCCCCTAGTGCAAGCTCTGACAAGTGAGGCAAAGTGTGCTTGATAGCACGAATAGAATGATCGAGTTGAGATACATAACCGGAAAACTCTTGTCCTAAAGTTAATGGGGTAGCATCCATAAAGTGTGTGCGTCCGATCTTTACAATATTATCAAAATCTTTTGATTTTTTAGCTAATGTATCTCGCAGCTTTTTTAAATGAGGGATGGTATTAGTAAGAAGCATTTTATATGCTGCTATATGCATTGCAGTTGGGAAAGTATCATTTGAAGATTGTGATTTGTTAACATCATCATTGGGGTGTAATACTTTTTGGTTATCAGTTAAAGAACCACCACTGATTACATGCCCACGGTTTGCTACAACTTCATTAACATTCATGTTTGATTGAGTACCAGAACCAGTTTGCCAAACTACTAAAGGAAACTGGTCATCTAGTTTCCCTTCGAGAATTTCATCACAAACTTTGCTGATGAGGTCTTTTTTTTTCTCATCTAGTATGCCTGCCTCATAATTTGTAATGGCAGCAGCTTTTTTCAAGATCGCAAATGCCTGAATAATTTCTAAGGGCATTTGTTGACCCCCTATTTTAAAATTCTCTTTTGATCGTTGGGTTTGTGCACCCCAATATTTATCAATAGCTACCTTTATGTCACCAATGCTGTCTTTTTCTGTTCTTGTACTCATATAGTATTTTCCTAATAAGAAACAGATTGTAAATCAAAAAAGATCTTGATCTTCTTTGATTTTAGTATTGAGGAATAGGTTAGATTAGCTATTTTTTTGTTGCAATAACTTTTAAGTGAAAACTTCTTACAATCTATTACCTATTCCTGCTAACCTTAGATTAAAGAAATACTATATTAGAGTGCATAACCGAGTAGTGGAGTCAAAAAATGTATCTGAGCAAACTAATATTGATTGCTAAAATATTTGAATTTGGATGAATTTTTGGCTTGTTAGTTAAGAAAACTTACTATTATTACTAATAAGTGAACCTTTTATGTCTTTCATCGTTTATATTGTCATTGATCAACGATAATTTATTTCTGTTTTTGCGATTTTCATAAATGTGAATCACCCATATTGAATCTATTACCTATTTTTCTAAGAATCGAAACCGCATGGTGAAGGTCTTTTTCATTAAATTCTCTAACATGTTCAATTGCCCATACTTTCTCTATGGCATTTAATTTACTCATGGCTAACTGACCTTTTTTAGTATGGGACATTATCTTTGCCTTTTTATGTTTAGGGTTTTCTGTGAAGAGAATATACCCATTTTTTTGAAGTAAGTCAGCCGTACGTTGTACACTTTGACGTTTTAAACCCATCATTCGTGCAATACCTGACACGGTCATATTTTTTTTATATAAGCCAATTGATCCAAGAACCTTCCATTGAGTACCAGTTAATCCTACTGACTTAGCTAATCGATCTCCTTCCATTTGAAAGATTCCATTAAGGCGATAAACTTCAAAGAGAATATGAAAGTACACTTAGATCAAGGCGAGTCGCTTTATGATCATTAGAAATATTAATTATTTCAAAGTCAAGGTTATCTCTTAAAATACTTATTACATTTTTTGACTTACAGAAAATAGCCATTTAGAGCGACCAAAGAATGATGTCAGAATTTTTTCTAGCATCCATAAGGCTACCAAGATGAAGTATGCAATAAAAATTAAAAAAGCAATAAGTTATATTTTTTATTTAATTTTTCACCCCTATCCCAATATATGCTTTAGAGCCTAATGTTGTGGGCAGCTTAGGTAATTTTTGTCTTATAGATTTTATCATTTTTTGTGACTTGTCTACCCATTCTTCATTACTCATATTTTGTCTCATCATAACTATTGGAGCACTACCCTCTATCATTCCATAGAAAAATTCTTCGATATTTTCAATGGTCCATAAACCAGTAAATTTGTGGATTTTAATTGAATGAAAACCAGCAGCCTTCATTTCTTCTTCAAAGAGCTTAGGGTTTTCTAGATTTAACATATTGTCTTGTGGTTTTTTTCGTTCTGGATAAGCTGCTATCATGCTGTTAAACATTAATGACATCAAGGGTGACTGCGAAACAGGTGCCCAACTTGAAACAATAGCTTTTCCACCTGGTTTTAAAACACGAAAGATTTCCTTAAACCCTTTTATCCTATCAGGAAAAAACATTAACCCGAACATAGAAAATGCATAGTCGAAATAATTATCCTCAAAAGATAAATTCTGTCCATCCATTTTTTGGGTGTTGATATTCTTAATACTTTTTTTAGCAATTGTTTTATCAAATTGGAGCAGCATTTCTTCAGAGAAATCAATAGCTTCAATACTTTTTACTTTGTCTTTAATCTCTAATGACATCGTTCCAGGACCACATGCTATATCTAAAATATTTTCTGCTGTTGTGAACTTGCTTAATTTTACTGCTGCAAGACTAAATTGTTGAAACATAGGTAATGTATATTTTGCATAACCTTCAGCGACTAATGACCAAGGTGTTGATTTTGACATTGGGTTGCCCATATTTCATACTTTTTTATTTGAAATTTCTTGTAAAGCGAAATATATAAATAAACTAATTAGAAAAGTGTTACTTCAAACCTTTTAGGGTTTAAGTATTTCACTTTGTTGAGAATAATAAAAATTAATCATTCTCAACAAAGACAAAGAAGCGTTTAATTTATTTTATTCAGTGCTGTTAAAAATGTAACGATGGAAGAAATGTCGTTTGTAGATAGTTTTTTACCCAATTGTAACCATGCCATTTGAGTAACTGCATCACCTAGAGTTTTTGCTTTTCCATCATGAAAGTAGGGAGCAGTATTTGCAATGTTTCGCAAAGAAGGTACCTTAAACTTGTAACGGTCTTCATCTTTTTCTGTAACACTATAACGGCCAAAATCTTGAATATTTTCATATTTGTTTGCCAGTCCCATCTTCATGTAGCTACGTCCACCAAGGAGATTGCCAGAATGACATGCAACACAACCAGTTGCAATAAATTTATCTAGGCCTATTTGTTCTTTTTGAGACAATGCTTTGGCATCACCAGAGATAAACTTATCAAGTCTATCTCTAGTTATTAGTGTTCTCTCAAATGCTGCTATTGCTTCGGCTAAGTTATCATAGGTTAATGCATTTGATGCTTTAGGGAAAGCTGCCTTAAATAATGCAGGGTACTCTTTAATTTTTCCCAATTTGTCAATTACAGCCTTTTCACTTGACATTGCCATCTCTATTGGGTTTAATATTGGGCCTTTAGCTTGAGCTTTTAAGTCGCTTGCACGTCCATCCCAAAACTGGGCGATATGGAGCCCAGCATTCCAAACTGTTGGTGAATTGCGTCCACCACGTTTGCCAAAAGCACCTTTTGAGGTAGGCTGGTTGTCGACACCATTTTTTCCATTGTCAAGGTTATGACAGGAATTACAAGACTGGGTATTATTTTTGGATAGTCTTTTTTCAAAATATAACTTTTTACCTAAAGCAATTTTTGTCTTAATATCATTTTCACTACCTGGCATTGACTTTGGTAATGCTCCAAATGTAGATTTTGCTTTTTATATTCTTAGTTTTACTTCGGGAGAAGGCCCACAAGAGGTTATGTTGAGAAAGGTTATGCAACTTAGAGTTACTATAATTTTTATTTTCATAGTCTATTAGAAAAAAATTGCCACAAGTTGTAAATAAAAATTTCAAATTATTGTTGTAGAGTTCACTCATTATTATTAAATAGTTTATGCAAAATATAAAGGAAGAGTATGATTATGTCATTATAGGTTCTGGGTTTGGCGGTTCCGTGTCGGCGATGAGACTCGCCCAAAAGGGATACAAGGTAGCAGTAATAGAAGCTGGCAAACGTTTTAAGACAAATGACTTTCCTAAAACAAACTGGAGTGTAAGAAAATTTTTATGGATGCCAAAGTTATTTATGTATGGCATACAGCGAATACAATTATTAAAAAATGTATTAGTTTTAAGTGGTGCAGGTGTAGGCGGCGGATCTCTAGTATATGCAAATACACTATATGTACCTAATGACGAATTCTTTAAAAACAATGTTGTAAAAAAAATGGGCAGTAAAAAATCACTTTTAGGGTTTTATGAAACTGCAAAGAAAATGCTTGGTGTTACCGAAAATGATAGACTCACTAACTCTGATCACTTGATGAAAGAAGTCGCAGCTTCTTTTGATAAAGAAAGTACTTTTACCCCTACTCCTGTCGGTGTTTTTTTAGGTGATGAAAGCAAATTCAAAAATGAAGATCCGTATTTTTTTGGTGAAGGGCCATCTAGAACAAGTTGTAATGACTGTGGTGGTTGTATGGTAGGTTGTCGTTATGGTGCAAAAAATACTCTCGACAAAAATTATTTATATTTTGCCGAAAAATTAGGCGTCGATGTATACCCCGATTCAAAAGTAGTCGATGTGGTACCCCAAGACGATGATGGTGCTAATGGCTATGAAGTTATAACAAGAAGATCTACTTCAATTTTTGGTTACCCTAAGCGCAAGTTTAAAACTCGAGGTGTAGTTTTTTCGGCCGGTGCTCTTGGTACAATGAACTTAATGTTAAGCCTTAAAGAAAGTGAACGCTTACCAAACTTGTCAAACAAACTTGGTAATACAGTAAGAACCAACTCTGAGGCTATTCTTGGTGTCACCAGTAAAAACTCTCAAGTTGATTATTCACGTGGCATGGCCATTACTTCAAGCGTTCATCCCGATGTGAACACCCACATTGAACCTGTACGTTACTCAAAAGGAAGTGACCTAATGGGAACTCTTGCTACCATATTGGTTGATGGTGGTAAATTTCCAAGGCAGTTAAAATTTATTATAGAAGTATTAAAGCATCCAATTAATTTCATAAGATCATTAAACCCTATTGGTTTCGCGAAAAAGTCTATCATTTTATTAGTTATGCAAAATTTAGATAATAGCATTCAAGTAATGCGCAAAAGAAACTGGTTTAATCCATTTAAGAAAACTTTAACTTCAAAAAATGAAGGTAAGAAAATACCAACATATATACCTGTTGCTAATGAGTTTGCAAAACGACTCGCAAAAAAAATTGATGGAATACCAGGTTCTGCAATCAATGAAGTATTACTGGATGTACCAACAACGGCACATATTTTAGGCGGTGCTGTAATGGGAGAATCTGCAAAAACAGGCGTCATCGACCTCAAGAATAAAGTTTTTGGTTATAGGAATATGTTAGTATGTGATGGTTCTATGATTCCTGCCAATTTGGGGGTAAACCCAAGTTTATCGATTACCGCACTAACTGAAAGAGCTATGAGTCTTATTCCTGCAAAGTCAGGAAAAAAAGGCGACATCCATACATTCAATTTTGAAAAAAAATGGAATTCAAAAAGAAAATAACTTTTTTTCAAGTGATTAGTAAAACCTTGCCTTTCTTTGAGTTTAATATTCAGATATTCATTTTTTGAGATACTTTTATTTAAATAGTCTAATTTTTGCTCAAATTTGCTAGTTAACGCGATATTTTTCACACTCGATTTACAGGTGAATATCGTTATACAAGTAAGTGAAACAAGGTAAAAGTCTCGTGTGGATTTAAATTTTAGAAGTCTTACTTGACTCTTCTAATTTTTTAGCTTTTTCAATCTTTGATAATTCTCTAAAAGCAAAAAATAATAAAATCGCACCTGTGGTTATAAAAACATCGGCCATGTTATAAATGTATGGGTATCTGGCATTTCCAATTCCCATTTCAATAAAGTCTGCAACACCCTCTCGAAAAAAGCGATCTGTAAAGTTTCCAAAGGCACCACCTAAAATAAAACTCATTGAAAGTACAAACAAAAAAGTTTTATCTTTGGTAGAAAAAAAGAAATATCCTAAAAATAAAATACCTAAACCCGTAATAATATGGAAAATCAATGAGTTACCTTGGGCAATACCAAAAACACCACCTTTGTTTTCAGTAAAACGAAAACGAAAAATATCAAAAAAAGCCGATACCGTTTTACCGTTACTACTCAATTTTCCCGAAATTGTACTTTTTGTTGCTAAGTTATCAATAGCAACAAGCTTTGTTGATAAATCAACCGCCCAACAAACTACAATAACTGATATAAATATAATAATCCACTTTTTATTCATAATTTTCTCTTTGCTAATAAGACGAACTTATTTAACTTTAGAATGTCAAATATTTAATATTGTACTCATTGAAAACAGATTTTCTATCTAGGAGATGAAGTAAGACAAATTCAACACATTGATTTGATCTTTATCATAACAATACTTTCTAAGTATCGAATGGTTTTAATTATATTAGTATTAAGCTTATTGTTTTTTTTTTGTTTTTCTAGCTTTTTCTTTAGCTCCTAAAATTAACATTTGAAGCCTATTTTCAATATTTCCTATACTTATATCAGGGTCATAATCTAAAGAAATAATTTGTATATTAGGAAACCTTTCTTTAAGAACTTTAATTGAACCACGCCCAGTTATGTGATTAGGTAAACAGCCAAATGGCTGAACAATAATAAATGATTCAACACCTTTTTTTGCCATTGAAGTTATCTCACCTGGTATAACCCAGCCTTCACCGCTGGAGAAAGAGCGGTCAATGACGCCCTCTGCATAACCAGCTATGGTTTCTATTGCTTCATGTTTTTCATAAAACTTAAAGTTAGACATTATTTTCTCGAGAGGTTTCATGTGGAAAGTATAAACCAAGCCAGAAACTCTAGAGCCTAATTTATCTAACCATGGGTACTTTGAGAGTCTTCTGTCTGCCTGCTCTCTTTGATTAAAGACATCTTGTCGAAAAGACTCGACTAGAGGAGGTAAAACAACTTCCATCCCATTGTCTAAAAGGTATTGAACTATTTTATGATTTGAAGAAGGGTGAAAATTTACAAGAATCTCTCCAATTACCATTACTCTTGGTTTTCTGGTTTCAGTATTGATTTTAACTTTATTAAAAGCCTCTACAGCTTCTTTTAGAACTCTTAGAGATCGTCTATAGTTTTTCCTTAAAGCGTTAAGCCCTTTATCAACAAACTCATCATGTAACCTTTCACATTCTCCTTTATTAACTTCATAGGGTATTAACCTGTTGCGCATGAAGTTGATCGCATCAACAAATAATACTCCTTGCATAGTTTTTAATTGAAAAGTTAAGCCAGTAAGGTTAAGTCCTGGATGCATCCCTATTTGGTCTTTGCCTGAGGTTATAATGGGAACATCGGTGTATCCACATTGGTCTAAAGTGTTTCTAGCTAAAGCATAATACTGAAGAGCTCGGCAAGCATTGCAGTTTTTTGCAATAGCGATGGCAACCTCATCTCTCTTATGTTCTCCTTTATTTAAGGCATATATTAGTTCACCAATATTGATTTGAGCAGGAAAACAAATGTCATTATGCACATACTTTTTACCTATATCAAGAGCTTCTTGATTTGCCATTTCAACAGGCTGGGTTTTGCAACCATAAGCTTCGATAGACACTTGTACTATTTTAGCAAACTCAGGGGAAAGGTTGGGTATTAGTATTGTTCTTTTCTTTTTGTCTTTTTTGGTAAAAGCAGGCCATTTATTTTGTTTTAATGCTATAGTGTTTCTCATATTGTCACCTTAAGGTTCTCTTGTTTGGTATTTTGTCTTCTTTTTCTTGCTGTTTCTATAAAAGATCTAACCCTAATACCCACAGGGCCTTGGTTCTCGCTCTCATCCAATTTTAACATCAGCGGAGTTTTATTCCAAGGATCTTTCATTAGTCTTACTAATTCATCAGAAAGTATCGCATCATGCCCACAACCAAAGCTTACGATCTGCACTAGCTCTAACTGAGGGTTTTGAGCTGTGACTACACCGGCTGAAAGTAGACGAGTGTGAAAATTATTATTGGTTTCGACAAGTAGACCTCTCAAGTTAACTTCATTTATGTCAGGCAAGGAATCCATATCAATTACAGGAATACCAAGTTTCGTAAAATGCTTGGCAAGGTCATGATTAATAAAGCTATCAGAGTGGTAAGGTCTACCCACAAACACAACTGCAAATTGATCACCATGAAGAGAGTCAAGAATTTCTTGAGCATCATTCTTTAATGTTTTCTCTAAAGTTTTCATGCTTCTGTCACCTTGTGAGATAGCATTTAGTACCTTTTTCTTTTCTATATTAAAGGTATCTTTGGCAAAGTCAACGATTTGTCGGTTACGAACTTTATTAGTATCCCATGAAAATGGGTTTGCAATATATTTTATACCATGTTTTTCAGTAGGTTGGTCATGTATTCTAACCACTTCACTGTACCCTTGTATAACCGGACATGTCCAAGCTTCAACAGAATGTTTATTTTCTTTTACTTGCTTCAACATCATTGGGTTGAAAATGATATCTGGTTTTTTACTGATAAGGTCTTGAATGTGTCCATGGGCAATTTTTGCTGGTAAACAAATTGTATCTGATGATACTGAGCTTAACCCTTTTTCAAATAGTTTTGCACTACTAAGTTCAGATAATATAACCTCAAAACCTAAAGCTTCAAAGAATGTTCTCCAGAAAGGAAGACTGCTCCAAAACTCAAGAATCAAAGGTATGCCGATGGAAAGTTTTTTTTTACTATCTATCTGTTCAAATGCGAATTTTTTTTGTAATAGCTTTTCTCTTTTAACTGGTAGGTTTGGAATTGATTTAATTTGTCTATTTATTTCTCGAATTTGTTCTATTGCAAGTTTACCCTCTTCAAGAACACTTCCTTTTTCACATCGGCTTCCAGTAATGAAGTGATGGTCTTCTGAAAATTTGAGTATGCTTCGAGAGCAACTATTAGAGCAGTGGGGACAAACAGAAGCAGGGAGTTTTTCATAAGAAAAGTTTTCAACCCAGTTCCAGTCAAATTGAGTCACTTGCCCTGTAGCTTCCATTTTTTCTTTAGTTAGTAACGCAATACCAATAGCACCCATTTCTCCAGGGTGATCTGGACGAATTACGTTTTTCTTTGTCTTCTTTTGAAAGGCCCTAAGTACTGCGTTATTCTTAAATGTGCCACCCTGAACTACAACATAATCTCCCAAAAGGTCATAGTTAGTGATGCGCAAAACCTTAGTTAGTGCATTTTCAATAACAGAGTAGCATAGGCCTCCCAATATTGCTGATAAAGGCCGACCATTTTTTTGTTCTGTTATAATTGAAGAGTTCATGAAAACAGTGCAGCGGGAGCCAAGTCGTGAAGGTTCCTTTGCTTCAAAAGCTTTTTCTGCAATATCGTTTACTGGCACGTTAAGAGCAGAGGCATATGTTTCAATAAAAGATCCACAGCCAGCACTACAGGCTTCATTAAGTTCAAAACTTGTTGGTTCTCCATTTTTAACATAGATCATTTTCATGTCTTGGCCACCAATATCTAAAATAAAACTTACCTCAGGGCAATATTCTACAGCAGCTCTAGTATGTGACATTGTTTCAACCGTATGGTAGTCTACATTAAAAGCCTCTGAAATTAACTGCTCACCATAACCTGTCGACCCTGCACCTAAAATATAAAGTTCTGTACCTAAGTTGGCATATTTTTGCTTTATTTCTAAGAGACCTTTTTTCAAAACTATTAGAGGCTCTCCTTTATTAGGGCTGTAGAACTTATCAACAATATTGTGATCTTGATCAATTAGAACAAACTTACTAGTAGTAGAACCTCCATCGATTCCCAAATAGACACTAATTCTGTCGAGCTTTCCTTTTGATAAGGAGCTAGATAGAGGAACAAAATCGGGGACTTTGTACTTCTCTAGAAATTGTTCTTTTTCACTCTCACTAGAAAAAAATTCACTTTCGAAAACTCTATTTGATGTGGGAGAAAAGTTGATATATTTCTCAAGGTCTGAAAGATTTTTAGGTTTATAAAAGCAATCTTGATCTTTAAGCATATCTATTGCGGCAATGGCTGCTCCGCTGGCAATTAATAGCTCAGGATGTTCGGGTAATATGAGCTCTTCTTTGCTTAACTCTAATCTTTCACCAAAAACGTTAATCATAACACGATTGAAATTTAATGGGCCACCTAAAAACATTACTGGACCTTTGATTTCTAAACCTTGAGCCAACCCACCAATGGTCTGTTTGGCTATAGCATGAAATGTTGATAACGTTAAGTCTTCTTTCGAAACTCCCTGATTTAACAAAGGTTGGATATCTGTCTTGGCAAATACCCCACATCTACCTGAAATATCATAGACTTTTTTACCTTTCTTGGCATAGTCATTAAATTCTTCTACTTCTAGATTTAATAACTCGGCAACTTGATCGATAAAAGCACCTGTTCCACCAGCACAACTACCATTCATACGCATGTCACTAACAATAGTTTCTCCCGAAGGGTCTTTGTCGAAAAAGATGATTTTAGCATCTTGACCACCCAATTCAATCGCTGTTCTTGTGTTGGGGTATAATTTTTTAACTATGATTCCTGTTCCTACAACTTCTTGAATAAAAAATGCACCTAGAATTTTCGCAATTTCAGAAGCCCCACTACCACAAAAAATTGGTTTAATATCAATATCAGGGAATTCTTGATGAACTTCTTTCAATAGTGCTAGTACAGTATTCGGCTGATCTGCATTATGTCTTTCATATTTATGATAAAGCAGCTTAAATGTTTCAGGTTCATGTAAAGTGAGCTTTACTGTTGTAGAGCCTACATCAATGCCGAGTATTGCGGTTTTTAATTTTTTCATAGTAACTCTAGCAAAATTTAGATTTTATTCACCTTGTAAGCTATATTTTATACGTACCATGATAAAAATTGTTCATTGATTTGATCTTTCTTCTCACAAAGTATAACGCTTTTGATTCTCAAATTGACTTAACTTTGGTATTATTCATTCCGCGAAAACGGGAGAAGTCACGCATGTAATATATAATTTTATCATCTTCTTCTATTGGCATATTAATTCTAAACTAACATCAATTAGAAGACTAGATATAAAGAATTATTCACTAGAAATTTCTAAAATAGAATTCGTATTGTCGTAATATTTGCAGCATATTGCTGACAATATTACGAGAGTTTACATGCTCTCTATGTAAGAAACTTTAGGAGAAAGAAATGTGGGTGAATGTGGGGTTGGATAGTAGCGATTGTTATATGGTGATAGCGAGTATGGCTTTAATGCTTAACTCTATATTTCTAATATATATGTCTACCCGCAAGTAAGGATTGGCGAAGAAAAATTAGCCTATCAGGGGTGGTTGAGCTTTAGCAGGTTTCTATAAATTCTCTTTTTTTTCTAAGTGCAATTCAATTTTTTTTTGTACTGGGTAAAATATTACATATTTTAAGATATAACCATAAATTAAGATAATACTGGAATAAAGAAAGTTGTTTTAGCTAAGTTCCCAAAAGAGCAGTAATAGCCTTTCGAAAGAACTGTGTTACAGGAAAAAACTAATCGTAATTATTATGTAAATTTAATTTTTTTCATTCTTGCGGCCTATCTATTTCATGCAAACTTACACCATTACCAAGAGTCACATCATCGAATGCCTTTTTTATCAAATTAATTAAGGACAAGTTTAAGATATTCTTTTTTTCTTTCTAATCAAAACAAAAGACACAGCAAACAATAACAATTCAATAATTAACCCTGGCAGTACAACTAAAGTAAAAGGTTCGATATAGAACATATTTAAATTAACTGGATATATAAGTTCGAGAACAACTCTACCTGTCCACAAAACTGTTTTTATCACAATGTAGTAATATAATACCTCTATCGTTGACTCCAAATTTCTTGAGAAAAGTATCGTAATAGCACCGAATGCAACCAATAATATTCCTACTGCAAAAACAACCAACGTTACAAAATTGATTTCATTTGTATCAAGTAAAGAAAATCCCTTTGCTTGATAGGCAAAAAATGGCATTACAAAATGTAGTAATCCTACAGCAATCTCAATTATTCCCGCAACCAAGAGGATTTTTTTCGTTATATTTATTTTTTTTTCCATCCGTTATTCCTTTTTATATCTAATATTTTATCAAACTGTTCATCATAATACAGGCATATTTCAGAAAGTATGGGCGTGACTCCCACGACTTACGTGGGCTATGGTCTAAAAAGTAATAGATCAATACCACATTGGTTTCTATATTGAACCAAAAACGCTAAAGGAGCACACCCAATGAATAAGAAAATAGCATATTTGGGACTAGATGT
>Ga0316204_10005857_pt1 | contig 19696 bp, 16 predicted proteins | sample 6monrhotite_MG_2_FD_205661 | JGI IMG/M metagenome (GOLD analysis project Ga0316204, IMG submission 205661) | Microbial mat bacterial communities from mineral coupon in-situ incubated in ocean water Damariscotta River, Maine, United States -... | ecosystem: Environmental > Aquatic > Marine >...
CAAAGCGGCAAGGGCGACCTTCTTCTTAAAAGCAGTCGTAAGGGTGCGTCTTTTCGTCATTTTAATGTCTCCGATTCATCGTTCGGACACACCTTAACGGACGGTACAGTTTTTTAGGACCACCTCAGACTATCCTGCCCCCAGTTTCTTGGCAATCAGGTCAGGTTGATCGGGTCGCCCCAAACGGACGGCAATATCGGCCTCCCGACGGATCAGGTTAATGATCTGCATATTCACGCATGCGGTTATCCCGATCCTGTCCATCGCCTATAATGGCGATCACGCCGATATTGCCATTAGACAGTGTCCGGTAGAAAACAGTATAGCCTCGGCGTTGGGCATGTTCGAACATGTGGGGCGGCGGCAATATCAAACCTATTTTGATAAGGTTTATGACAGCCTGAAGGATGACGGCGTGGCCTTGATCCATACGATTGGACGGGCCGATGGGCCGGGGTCCACCGATCCTTGGACCATCAAATACATCTTTCCGGGCGGTTATGCGCCGAGCCTGTCTGAAATATCCCCGATCATTGAAAAAGCCGGCCTCTATATCACCGATATAGACGTTTGGCGGCTTCATTATGCCGAAACCTTAAAAGAATGGCGCAGGCGAACCTTTGAAAATAAACAAGCCATCATTGATCTTTATGACGAGACTTTCTTCCGCATGTGGGATTTCTATCTGTCCAGTGCCGAATGCGCCTTCCGTAATCTGGGCCATGTGGTCTTTCAATTCCAGCTGGCCAAAAAAGTCGATACCGTCCCCCTCACGCGGGGCTATATGTTTAAGTGATACGTGCATGCGCCCCTGAAGCTGTCACCCCCACCTTTAGAATATCATCAATCCGCGTCAGGAAGAATTTCAGGCCGATTTTGGCTATCGGGGCCAAAGTATCAAAGGTGATGATATGGCGATTGTTCCGGCGCGGCGCTACGGGTTAAGAGGTAAGCTGGGAGACAAAATCAACGCCATATCCATGGCCATTGGTTTCAATCTCAGAAAAATCCTCAGGACGGTTTTCTTGTGGACGTTTGAAATCCTGCTCTTCGCGTCAAGACAAAGGAAATTCAACGCCAAAAAGGCCTTTTCTAGAACTGATTAAATAGAAAATATATTTTCTAGTTACCCTTTCATTCGCTTTTGCCAAACTGTTGAGGCGACATTTTTTTCCATATGGGTGATTATTTTTTTCGCTATATTTTTCTTTGATGTTTTTTCCAGAGCTTCTAACCCGGGGGAGCTCTTGACGTCTAATATTTTAGACCCTGTTTCCGTTCTGACTAAATCTACGCCAGCCACCATTAATCCAAGGACGCTAGCTGATTTAATGGCCAGATATTTTTCTTCTTTGGAAAGCGTAACTTTGGTTGTACTTGCGCCGGCGGGAAGGTTTGACCGGGAATCTTTGTCTCCGGCGGTTGGCATCATTGCCGCGACAACTCTTTTCCCCACGACGAGGCACCGAATATTCGATCCTGCTGATGTTATGACAAATTCATGGGCCATAAAATTGGCCCCTAGGCCTGGGAAATTACTTATGACGGCTTCGCCGGCCGTTGTTTTTTCAGTAAGAACCTCCTCACTATCTTGGGTTTTCTGGCGGTGCTTAAGCACGGTAAGAGCTCCATCAACTAATCCCAGTAAGCTGTTTGTGTCTTTTGGTGAATTGGAAAATGCCATCGTTGGCAAGGGGATTCTATGCCGGGCTAATATTTGATGTGCAGCCAATTTATCTCGGGAGGCCCCTATGGCGGCGGCGCTATTGAGGCAGTATGTGCCCATTGCCTCAAATTGTCTCACGACAGCCATACCATAAAAAGTCAGGGAGGCGCCGATGCGCGGAATGACGGCATCGTAACCCGGCAACGGAACGCCGTCGTAATGAACCTCAGGGCTGTGGCTTTGGATATTAAGGTAGCATCGTTTGGTATCTATCAGTTCGACAACATGATTATTTTTTTCAGCTTCCTCGACGAGCCGTCTTGTCGAATAATTATTTGGCTCTCTTGTCAGAATCGCAATCCTCAAAGGGCGCTTGACGGGTTTGTGACGTGCAAGTCTCTCATATAGTTTATATGAAAGTTCGGGTTGAAGGAAACTTTCCATGGGTTGTACGGCGATTTGTTCCAATGCAGTGCGTCCTAAAAGCATTCTATATGCCATATTCTCACGGTTGGTCAGGGTGATTTCAATATCCCATTTTCTCCCCCCGATCGCAATTGGCGTCTTAATGACATAGCGGAGCTCTTTTTGTCCGTTGGATGAGGTCACGCGCCGCGTATCAACAACAGGGGCAGAACAAAATACTTCAATAGAAGGATCGTCTGGAACCGGATGAATACCAAACCTTACGAAAGGTTTTTGTTCATGCCCAAAGGGCTGAATAGCAAAGGCATGTAAGGCGGATGTTTTTGCTCCCGTATCTGTTTTTGCTTTGAGGGCAGGTAATCCAAGTTCCGGAAGGGCGAGCCATTCTTCCCAACCTACTAACAATTCGTTCATAGTCATTCCTCGATTATATTATGCCCGGCAAGGTCATTTATAGGCCAAGCATGTATCTGCCCATTGAGACAAAAAACAACATTTATTCAGATTTATATAGTAGTCTAAATATTTGGGGGATAGTTTTTTATTTATGGGGCCTAAAAAAATGTGACCTGGCAGGATAACCATGTTCAAAACAATATAAAATCGCTTGCCGTTGTAAGTGACGAATAATTTGTCTATTGTATATAAACCAACGTCCCAACAATGCCGCTGCCTTTGACATTTTTGCTGTGAAGGCCGTACGCACGGTGCATAAGTAGGGGACGGGTCAATTATTCTGGCACCAAATTCAAGGTTGATTTCAACGATGGTGACATCAAAGTCTTGATGGCGCTGGACAAGGCTGAAGAGAGGTATTATGAGGATGTAAATCACGTCAAGATGGATTTGATCAATGGCCCAAAAATACAATCCACCTCATATAGATTAATACATGTAGGATCAACTATGAAAATAGGAATTTTATCAAGAAACCCCAAGTTATATTCAACGAGAAGATTAGTAGAGGCCGCTAAGAATCGGGGCCATGACGTCAAGGTCGTTGATATTTTAAAATGTTATATGAATATTACGGCGAGCAAACCAACCATTTATTATAAACCGAAACAGACAAGAGAACAGCTGATTTTCGATGCGGTTATTCCCCGTATTGGTGCCTCAGTTACGGTTTATGGAACCGCCGTTCTTCGTCAGTTTGAGGTTGGGGGCGTCTATTCCATTAACGAATCCATCGCGATTGCAAGATCACGCGATAAACTTCGGGCCCATCAGCTTCTGGCGCGTAAGGGCGTTGATATGCCGATTACGGGATATGCCCATGGGGCAAATGCCACCAGCGATTTGATCGAATTTGTCGGCGGCGCACCTGTGGTCGTGAAAATCATGGAAAGCACACATGGGGCTGGTGTGGTTCTTGCGGAAACTAAAAAAGCCGCTGAAAGTTTAATTAACGCGTTTAGAGGCTTAGACGCAAATTTTCTCGTTCAGGAATTTATCAAGGAATCGGGCGGGTCAGATATCAGATGTTTTGTGGTGGGCGATAGAGTCGTTGCCGCCATGAAACGTCAGGGACAAGAAGGTGAATTTCGGTCTAATCTGCATATGGGCGGAACCGCAACCATTGTCAGACTAAAACCCGAAGAACGCGCCCTCGCGGTCAAAGCGGCCAAAACGGTCGGATTGGATGTTGCCGGCGTTGATATATTGCGTTCGGAGCGGGGAGCGCTTGTTTTGGAGGTAAATTCATCACCCGGACTCCAAGGGATCGAAAAATACACCTCAATTGATGTGGCGGACAAGATCATTGCTTATCTGGAAAAAGACAGCCAAAAAGGCCCCAATAAAATGACCGGTAAAGGGTAGGCCAAAATGAACCATGCTCATCAGACACTTGACATTGCCGGTGTCAGCATTCCTGCGGGAAAACGTAAAAGAATTGACATACCCATAGCTGAGCTGTTCGATTTCACCAAAATGTCTATGCCGGTAGAGGTCGTACGGGGAAGAGAACCTGGGCCTGTGTTATTCGTATCGGCGGCCATACATGGTGATGAAATTAACGGCGCGGAAGTCATTAAAAGATTGCTGGTGAACAAGCGAATAAACCTGAGAATGAAAGGCACATTGATTGCCGTCCCCATCGTTAATGCTTACGGGTTTAACCGTAACTCACGGTATTTGCCGGACAGGCGTGATTTGAACCGTTGTTTTCCGGGGTCGAAAAATGGGCCGCTGGGCAGTCAAATGGCCTATACCTTCATGAATGAAATTGTAGAGAAATCAACCCATGGGATCGATCTGCATACGGGGGCGACCCACCGGACAAATCTTCCGCAAATTCGCGCCTGTCTTGACGATGCGGAAACATGCCGCCTGGCGAACGCATTTGGTGTTCCGGTCATAATAAATGCGAACACCCGAGATGGGTCTCTCCGTCAAGCGGCGCTGGATAAAGGCATTCCAATGTTGCTTTTTGAAGGTGGGGAAGCCCTTCGCTACGAAGAAAAAGTCATACAAACCGCACTATTGGGTATTTTATCCGTCATGGAATCTATTAATATGATCGCGCCTAAAAAATTAAAGCGCAGGAAAAAATATGAAGAGGTTTATACCGCCCGTTCAAGTGCCTGGATACGCGCCCCGCAAAGTGGAAGTTTGCGGGCCGGAATTAAGCTTGGTGAAAAAGTGACAAAAGGGCAAAATTTGGGCACAATCTCTGATCCCTTTGGTGATAATTTAACCGTCGTTAAAAATTTGCGTACAGGTATCGTCATCGGGATGACCGTGTTGCCGCTTGTTAATAGGGGAGACGCCATGTTCCACATCGCCTCATTTGAAGACAGTGTCGCCGTAGAGGAAAGAATTGAAGTTTTCGAAGAATCCCTGGATATAGAATAAAAGAGAAAGATAAATTGTTCGCTTTCAACATCAAACTATCATTCAACGCCATTATCACGATTTTAGCTATCGTCACGTCTTCTCTGGTTATTTTTCCGACCTCAGCTGCGGCCGAAGTGACAAAGATATTGGTTCATGAAAGCGACAGCTCTTTAGAGCCAAAACAAATTATAGTGCAGATTTATGTCGTTAACAATGCTATCGACCCGGTCATTTTTACGCCCGACCAGAAGATTAAAGGGGTTTTGAGAAATAAAGGCACCGCAAAGCAACAGGTGGTTCCCGTAACGTTGCATTTAGGGAAGCCCCCTAAAGAAGGTCTCTCAATCGTTCTTGGAGAAAAGCAATCGCGCCTTTTGACCTATAAGTTCCTTTTGCCGGACGGCGTCGTCGGGCTTTATTCTCTGGATCTCAGTGATTATACACGTAATTCTGTTTTAATTTTGATCGAAGAAACACAAGTTGTAACGGCAGATAAGTCACCTGCCGAACAAGCCGCCGCCGTAAATTCAGCAGATGTTACTTTTCGAGCAAAGGACAGGGGGGAAGAACCCGCAAACCGGTTCTTTGCTAATTTTTTCGGCCATGACCCCATTTACTTTCTTTATGGCGAACAAAAATCAAATGCAAAATTTCAAATCAGCTTCAAGTATCGTTTTATCGACGAAAAAGGGAGCATTGCACAATATGCGCCCTGGGCAAGTGGATTTTATTTAGGGTATACACAAACGGCATTTTGGGATTTAGCATCCGCCTCAAATCCTTTTTTTGACACGATTTTCAAACCAACCATTTTCTATCAACATAAGTTTCGTCGTTGGGCTCTATTTTCCTCATCATCTCGTACGTCGATCAAGGCCGGTTTTGAACATCAATCAAATGGCAAAGCCGGTTTAGAGTCGAGGAGTTTAAATCTCGGTTTTATAGAACCACACACCATTTTCTCGCTTGGCAACAATATTGAATTAGACATAAAAGCCCGTGCCTGGGTTTATTTGGCTGACCTGAGTGATAACCCCGATATCCGCGACTTTCGGGGCAATAGCTCCGTTTCAATGGGGATCGGTGATCCCGATGGCTGGATGCTCACGTCTGAGTTGCGCGGTAATTTCGGCACCGGTAAGGGTAATTTGGAGTTTAATCTCTCCTACCCCCTTGATCGTATTTTTTATAATAATCTCGACCTATATCTGTTTGGTCAGCTCTATACGGGCTACGGGGAAAGTTTGATTGATTACAATCGTCGAGATACGCGGTTGAGATTTGGAATTGCGCTTCAACGTTAATGACATGACGCGATCTCCCTATGCTGAAGGCACAGATGTAATCTCTTGGTGTTATTTGGCGGATCATAGGGGGCGAACCCCCTATTAACGACAAGATGAGCGTCTCTGGATAACCCTCCACGAGCCATAGGCTGCGGATATGTCTTTGTCTATCATGGCAAGAAAGTCCGAAGGTATGGCGCTTATTTATCTGGACTCATCATAACCAATTGGCCATCTTTAATCATGATTAAAGGCTCTTTTTCGATTGACATGGCGCTTTCGGTGTCTTCTATACTAATATAACATTCCGAACAAACATCACTAATGGTTTCATGGGGCCCAATGACAATTGTTTTGGTATCATTATCTGTTTCCAAATATATGGTGTAGCTTTTATCATCCATATTCTGCAGATCTGCGGCATATGCCGTCATTCCCAAGGTTACAAAGCTTAACATTGCCGCCCAGATGATTTTATTATGTAACATTTTAAGGTTTCCTTATGTTTAAAAATTATAGGGGGAAGTATCATGTATTGCGGGATTAAATAAAGAGAATTAATTGCATAGGTTTAATGCAATAATTAAATATTAAACACTTTATTATTTAATTTCATGACGATACAAGGTCTAATTCATATATTTATTTATTAAATATTAATTATATAATAAATTCGATTTTCAAATTATTGCAATGTGATATTCTCTCCTTGTATTTAATAATAGACTGGTTTGGAGAAAAATTATGAAACATCATAAATCGGATTTTCTCCGTAAAGCCAAATTTTTTGACGTTACGGACGCCGATGACGTCGCGGGCGATGAAGATAAGGATTATTATGAGGATCTCTTACTGGAAAAGCTGGGGTCAAAATGGCGTAAACGACCACAACGTTCTAAGAATAACCTTGATAGTTTAGACCATAATGGTTCAACAGGCTTTGAATAACAAATTGAGGCTAGATTGGGAGATGAGCCGCTCTTTCATTCCTTTTTAACGAAAGGGATTTCTGAGCGGCTTGTTTTATGTCAGCATTTTTGCGGTCATATCGATCACATATGGCCGGAAGGATTCTTGATATTAGCGGAAATTGTCTTGATGCCTTTCAAGATAACATTCATCAGTTCAGGATCAATGTCATCGGCATAGGAAATATAGGCAGGGTAAATAAATTTTGGTGCCCAATCCGCCACCCATACTTTATTGTCATTGATGAGATCTGTGGCAACGCGTTTAGGAAAATATCCGCTAGCCGGTGTGAGCAAAAGATATTCAATGCCTAATGTTCCAAGGTCTAGTGAAACACGGGGGGTCTTCATGTCCGGAAAATTGAGGGCATGATCATTTGAAAATTCCGGCCCCCAATTCACAAAGATATAGTCATTTTCAAAAATATCTGCTTTTTGGTCTAGTGATGACACCAAAATTATTTCATCTTCGAAAATTTGTTTGATTTTAAATCCGGGGCGATGCTCGGGGCGGTACATTATGCCGATATCTATTGATCCTTCGGATAGTTTTTGGGTGAGGTCGGGGGAATATCCCATTTCTGTTCGGATGGCTATTTCCGGGGCGTGTATCCGCATCCACGGCAAAAGTCTTAACAAAAAACCATCCCAGAGGCTCACCTGACCGCCTATTCGAATGATCATTTCATGTTCTTCCCCTATGCCAACGTCAAGCCGGGCTTGATCCCATATTTTTGTCAGGGCGATGGCATGTTTCAGGAACTGTTTTCCAGACAGCGTTAAGCTTGCCCCCTGTTTGCTTCTTTCAAAGAGATAGGTGCCCAGTTGATTTTCCAGATTTCTAATCCGAATACTCACCGTGGACTGGGTAACATGAACCTTCTCAGCGGCAGCAATGAAACTGCCCGTATCTGTAACGGCGATGAATGTTCTGATTTGGGTAATATCCATGAGGCATGATGCTCTTTGTATGATTTAAATAATAAATGATATTATCATATTATATTCAATATTCAAATGTAAAATAGTGATATATTGTCAGGAAGATTTTAAAATTCGTTTCGTAATATTGTTACGTATGGAGTCAGAGAATTTCGGTTCTAGTGAGTTCTGGAGATAAAAATGGACATGAGCAAAGATCACAATCTCTCTGAGAGATACGACCTATATTCGCATGACCTGTTCGGGGAGGACAGGCTCACACAGCTGCAACGAAAAATGGCTGTCAATCATTGGAGAGGCTTGGAAAGTGACGCAAATTCTTTGCTGCAGGAGTATCACCAGTTGGTCAATAGCCTCTATTTTAATCAACGGAGCTTAGAATAAAGGTTATTTCTAGGGTTCTCTTGCCCCTCTATAAAAACCCGAGATCAAGGGTCGATTTTCTGGACTGCCGAAATTGTTGACGCGGTGGGTTTCTCGAAAGTCTCTGGAATATCTGTCAGGATATCTTTGTAGGTTTCAAGGATGGCAATGATCTCAGAAGAGGAGATGTCGTGATGAAATCTGCGGGCCAATTTTATTTTTATAGTTTCTACTGCATGGGTTTGTTCCCATAAGTCTAATATATATCTTGTTGCAACATCTTCCCGTATCATTTTGAGAGTCCTATAAGTTTTGTTGATTATAATCTGCATGATCCCAGAGGCGGATTCAAGCATCAGAAATTTGCCCATAAACGGTGACTATTTTATGAGATTCATTCCGCTTTATTACGTCTGGTTTTGCTATTACGTACCATTGTACAAAGAAACCAGCCCAAGAATACGCCAATAAAAAGTACCAAGAAAAATAATAAGGCTCTGGAAATAGAAAACCGCCAAAAAATGAACCAGATATCGACAATCGCTGTATTTTGTAGTGTAAAGATGACAACCAGCAATAATAACCCCACGCCAGTAATGAGTTTAAATTTCATCATTTGAATTCCTTGATCTATGGCAATTCCGTCATCTCCTCCCTCAAGATACATTGGGTCATGAAGGATTGTAAAGATTTAGATTTTCTTTGCTCCTCTGTCCTTTTCCTTGAAAGCTGGCGAGCAAGATATTTAGTCATTGAATATGTTATTTTATGAATATGGTGAATTCAAGTTGCAAGTGCGACACCTGTGTTCTTTAGAAAGACCTCGTTTGGTGTCTGATATTTGAGGCATTTGCGGGGTCGATTATTTAGTCTTTCGACCGCCCATGCAAGCTGTTTTTCACTCACGCCGCGCCAGTTGATACCTTTGGGGAAATAATGACGCAGCAAACCGTTGGTATTTTCATTGGTTCCCCGCTGCCAAGGGGCGTAGGGATCAGCAAAATAGACCGTTAGTTTCGTGGCCGCTTCAATGGCTTTAAAACCTGCGAACTCGCCGCCATTATCAACGGTTAATGTCCTGCGCCACTTGCTCGGGATGGGCTCAAACGCCTCGACTGTGGCGCTGGTAAAAGTCTTTGCCCGCTTGTCCGCAAGCTTGGCGGCAATGAGCAACCGGCTCTTGCGTTCCACATGAGTTGCGATGCCGCCCGTGCCTTTCTCGCCCTCCACCGTATCACCTTCCCAGTGACCAAAACGTGTACGCCCAGCAATACTCTGCGGGCGATCATGGATGCTGATGCGTCCTGGAATTAGGCCGCGACATAGGCCGTAAAGCCCTTGTTTTCTGCGTCTTTTATGACGTCTCAGCAAATGACAGTACAGCAATCCGCCCTCGGACGCATCTCGGTAAATCCACTGATAGATTACTTCGACGCTGAGGCGCATTTTACGGCTGCGGGGAAAGTCAACCTTCAAGCGGCCGACAATGGTTGCGGGCGACCAGTCTTCTTGCAGGTGGGCCAGAACATAATCCCTCAATGGCCTATTCGAGCGTTTACGAAAGTGGCGCGGGTGCTGCCGCCGAACCTCTGCCATATGGTGAGCAGAATCGTCTCGATAGTTGCCGTGAATATGGGTATTGCGACGGAGTTCTCGGGCGATGCTACTATGGTGACGACCCAGACGTCGGCCGATCTCTCGGGCACTGAGATGATATTGGGAAAGAAACATCAGCGTATGGCGTTCTTTTGCGTTAAGGTGGACGTAGGACATGGTTTGCTCCCTGAATGAATAAGTTGTCAGAAACCTCATTCTATCAGACGCGTAAACTATGTCCTACTTTGAACCCTCACTGTCGCACTTGGGAGTGGAATCCACCTATTACGTCTTTTTTGATTTTTATGATAGAAGGGAATGTTAGTATCGATTAATCGGTTATTTCTTCATATGCGGGGTTCTGAAATGAACAATATTTGGGCGATTTTGTTGAAACCACGGGCATGGGCCGCCAAGCTATTATTGGCCTTGCTTATCATTATATTCTTTTCATTGGGGTTTTTGGATTATCTGGAACCCATAGAAAAATTTCTCGATTCTGAACGCCTCGCCTTTCATGTTGGTCACATGCGCCTTTCCGTCTATATTTTGATCAAATCATTTTTCACCATCATCATATTATTCTGGCTGGCGGGTATTTTTACGGAATTTGGCGAAGGCCGACTTAAGAATTTGCGTAAAATAAAGTCCAGCAACCGCACCTTAATCATTAAGGCTTTTCAGGTTATCGTATATTTCATTGTTCTGTTGATTGCGTTGAATATTTTGGGGATAGATCTTACGGGATTGGCCATTTTTAGTGGGGCGATTGGTATTGGGATCGGTTTTGGGCTTCAAAAAATTACCTCCAACTTTATGAGCGGAATTATTCTTTTATTTGAGAAGTCAGTAGAGGAAGGTGATTTGGTAGAGCTTGGCGATAACACAGCAGGATTCGTCCGGCAGACCGGCGCCCGTTACACGCTAATCGAGACTTTTGAGGGCCGGGAGATAATGATCCCCAACGAAGATTTTATTACCAACCGCGTGACAAACTGGACCTTCAGCAATACAAGGGGCCGGATTGACATTAATCTGGGGGTGTCCTACGGGTCGGATTTGGATCTGGTGTCTCAGCTGATTTTGGATGCTGCAAATGAGCATCCTCGCTGCAGTCAGACACCACAGGCGGAATGTTTTCTGGTGGATTATGGTGAAAGTGCCGTAGGTTTTACTTTATATTTCTGGGTAGATAACATCATAGAAGGTCTAAAGCGGCCCAGAAGTGACGTCTTATTTTCGATATGGGCAAAATTTAAAGAAAATAATATTGAAATCCCATTCCCTCAACGGGATGTGCATATCAAAAGTCAGGAGACTCTCAAATGAATAATCATAGCCTCGTGGCCTATGAATTTGACGGCAATGGCGGTGGCAGATCTCTGGAAGGGGAACGCATCAGCCAAATGGTGAAAGGCGAGAATTTGGCCTGGGTGCATATGGATGTGAAACATTCTGATACGCAAGAATGGCTTGAAAAGGAAATAGCCTATCTGGACCCTTTTGTCGTGGCCGCCTTGCTGGCGGAAGAAACCCGCCCCCGCGTGACGGAGATTGATGATGGTGTTTTGATCATTTTACGCGGGGTTAATCTCAATAAAGACGCTGATCCAGAGGATATGGTCTCCATCAGGCTCTGGGTCGATAAGAATAGAATCATCAGTTTGCAAAGACGGCCCCTCAAGGCCATTTTTGATATAGAAGAGAAAATTAAAAGCGGCAAAGGGCCAAAAGATGCTGGAGACTTTGTCTGCTTGTTAATTTCACGGTTATTTGAGCGGGCGGAGCCTGTGCTTTTGGGTTTGGATGAATTAACAGATTCCATTGAGGAGCAAATCCTTGAGAGTGCGGATATTTCGCTGCGAAAAAATATCGTGGATATCCGTAAGCAGGCCATCATATTAAGGCGTTACATGGCCCCCCAAAAAGAGGCTATTGGTCACTTGCGTCTTTCTGAACTTGACTGGCTGAGCGTACAACATCGGCGACATTTGCAAGAAAATTTGGATCGTGTCATTAGATATGTAGAAGATTTAGACGCCATTCGCGAGCGCGCGCAGATTATTAAAGACGAGCTGGCGAATATGATTGCCGATAAACTCAATAAGAATATGTATATATTGTCCGTGATCGCAGCTATATTTTTACCTCTCGGATTCCTGACGGGCCTCTTGGGTACGAATTTGGGCGGTATTCCTGGGGCAGAATTTCGCTATGCTTTCTGGATTTTTTGCGGCCTACTCGTCACGGTTGTCACGTTGCAGGTTTTGATCTTTAAGAAACTGAAATGGTTTTAGAAAATTCTAGTATTTCCCTGACCCCCATATTTCCATGGCTCTAGTATTTCCATGGCTCTAGTATTTCCATGGCTCTAGTATTTCCATGACCAGCGCAAGGCGAGATTTTTACCGTGACTAAGCGTTTGCCGCGTAACGAGGGACAGGTTGCGGGTGAGGCTAACTTCTACTGAAGTTGCCGTTTCACCGGTCGCGGGGGCTGTTGTTACCTCAATATAGACATTATTGGTGAGATATTTTCCGCCTGTAAAAATACTGCTGAAATATCCCCCCTCCTGCTGATCTATGGAAAGACGGTCAAGCCCAAGGGCGCCGCGTATTTTTCCAATGATACCTGGGCCGCCGCCACTTGATAGGGATTGAATAGCGGCAGCGAGTTGCAGGGCTTCAATGGCCGATATTTGCGTAACCGATGTCCCAAAAAGTATGCGGGATAATATTTCATCCTGCGGCAGATTGGGCGTTGAGCTTACGGTGAGTTTCGGGGCGGAAGCCCGGCCAGTAATATTAAGAAATGCCGTAAGATCACTTAATTTATGTTCCGCAGAAATATCAAGCACAGGATCATTGCTATGGTCATCGGGGAATGTGAGAAGGCCGCGTGTCAGGTTAAAACGCTTGCCGGAAAAATCAAATATCCCGCGTATAAGGGCGGCAGAACCAGCCACGAACGGTTTATCTGATGTGCCGGAGATAACAAGATCCGACCGCCATTCTGACTCGAGGCCGTAACGACGAATGAACAGCTTTCCCGGCACCTTGACCTTAAGGTCGAGAGGGATCGGGCCAAAATGGTTGCCCGTATTTTTGTCCCCTTGATCGTTATTTTCGGGGCCATTGATTTCGTGAACATCAAGGTCAAGGATCACCGGCCCGGAATCGGCGGCCGCCCCGACATTGGCCTGTTCGACTGTCACCTCACCTGTCAGGCTAGAGAGAGCCGGGGTTTTAAGAAAACGCAGCTGCGTTGATGCCGTGACGTCGAGTTGTGGTTGTCGAATAAGATGCGCACTTAAAATGTCCAGACTAGCCTGCGCATCATAGGTAAGGTCAGCATGAAGTTTTACCTTCGCCTTGGCAGAAATATGACCGTCTGCGCCATCATTTGCCGTCAGGTGATCGAGGGTAAGCTGTCGGTCGGCTATTGTCGCTGCCATATCAATATCTGCGGCAACAAAGCCGCCTTTCAGAATTTCATAACGCCCGTTTTTCAGGAGAAGATGACCGTCAATATCGGGATTAGCCAGCGTGCCGCCGACCAATAATTTGGCCTCAACTTTGCCGGAAAGATCGTGATTGACAAGGTTGAAGGCCGGCCAGATCGGGCCTATATCGCCTTTCCAGACAATGTCACCACGTATCGGCTGATCAAAGGGCAGAATGAGCTTGGCAGACGCGACGTCAATATGTAGCGGCAACTGCCCGGACATATGGGCTTCGAGTGTATCATCAAGACGGGCACTGCCGGAGAAGGCAAGCCCTTGTGTTGTTAATTGCCCCTCTGTAGAAATTTTAAAATTTTGATCAAATGTTAGGGCGCTATGGCTCAAACCAATGGCGCAGAGCGTGAAGGTGAATGATCCATCTGTCGCCGCTGGGGTCGCCGCGAGACGGAGGCTGCCGGTGAGAATGCCTGCAAAAGGGATCTCCGGCGCGAACATGATGAGCGGCCGCAGGTCAGCTTTGTCCGCCGTCAGGTTAGCGGTGAGGTCATTCTTCTCCATGCTCAACCGGCCATTGATGCCACCTTCTCCCAGCCGCAGGTCGAAAGGATCGAGCGAAAATCCGCCCTGTGATATGTTTATCACGAGGGGATTTTTGAGACGAACGACCGTATTTTCTATCATGCCGTTGACCTCAAGTTTGATTTTCCGGCGGCCCTTGATAGCCGCCGGCATGATGCCGGAGAAGGTAAGGTCATAGGGCATAATATTCGTCCCCAAAATATGGAAATCATAGCTAAGGTCGCGCTTATGATACCCCAGGGACAATTGCCCCGCCTTGGCTTGAAGGCGGGGATGGCTTAAATTTGCAAAAGTCGCCTTTAAGGTCATTTCAGGATGATCTGTCTCTAGCAGGGCCTTTGCGGATATTTCCCCGGTCTGGAGTCTCATTGTCTCATTATGATCCGTATTTATGATCAGGTCTTTAAGGCTACTTTCCAGAGAAAATTGTTGTTTTCCCCCGTTATTGGACAATTGTATTTTGGCCTCAATGGTGCCGCCTATGGGCCGGCGGCTTTTATCGCTTGCCGCCGTGAGGATTGTCATTTGACCCGTTACCGGCTTTCCCGCCATCGCCTCAAATGCCCCGACGGCATGGTATTGCCCAAGCGAAAGGGTGAGGCTCGGAATAGTGTAAATCTCGTTTCTCAGTGCGGTAAAGGCAGCCTTTCCCGTAAGCGCACCATAATTACTTTCGCTTTCTATGGTCATCGTGCCCTTTGCGGCGCGAAAAATATTATCCGCCTGTATCTGCGCGACAGCATTACGAAGCGTGATATTTTGGATATCAAGCTGCTTTAAACCCGTTTCAAGGACGATAGAGGGCGAAGCGAGCGGCCCCGAAAAATGTCCCGTCATGTCCAGCCCGCCTGAAAAGGCGAGGCCTTTGAGGCTTTTTATGGTTTCAAGGTCAGAAACGGTCAGGCTAAATTCGCTCTTTTTGATTATCTGTTCAGCGGAGACTGTGGCCTGCGCCGTCACGGACATATGCCGAGCCGTCATCTTAGCATTTTCGATGGTGATGCCCCCACGCCCTGTCCGGGTGATCACGGCGGAAAAGCTTGGGGATGTGCCGATAAATTCATTGGGAATGTCAGCGCCCAGATCAAAGTCATCCATCGTTGCCGCAACGTGAGCCTGAAGCGGGGATTGTGCCGCTGCCTGCATGAGGTCAGCGGTAATCTCCATTTTACCTGCCATATTTGGGGTCAGACTTGCCATATCATGAAGGGCGGTTTTGATATAGGCCGTAAGGGCCCCTGTCTGCCAATCGACTTGTCCTTTGCTGCCGATCGTAACAAGATCATTACGCAAGGAAAGAAGATCGATGGTCAGTCTATTTTCCTGATGGCTCTTGCCCTGCAGCTCCCAGTCAAAACCGGGCTTAACCAGGGCGGAAACATCAGAAGTCACCTTCCCCTTGATCCTGTCCATGCGGCCACTGGCCTTGAAGGCAAGCGTTTGTGCCTGCTTGGATGCCTCAATTCTACCGCTGAATTGCGCGTCAATATCTGTGCCATATCCTGTTTTTATGTTTTTAAATTTGATGATAATCTTGGGATTGCGCCTCATATTACTCAGGACGCCATTCAGTTTGACGGGACTGAAATATAGCGGCTTAAACAGCTTGTTGAAGGGGGCGGGATTTGTGACCTCAAGCAAAAAATTGACCCTGTCAGATGGGGGAGGAGCAGAGGGGTTAGGATCATCTGCGGCTATGGTGCCGTTGGCTTTTAAACTCAAGGTTTCTGCCATAAGGCTGAGGTCTAGATCCATACGGTCAAAATCCGGTGCCGGTTTGAGATCAAGGGACAGGGTTGCGGTTCGGCCTAAGAGGGCCGCGCTTGTATCTGGTATGAAGTTGCCCGCATCCAATTTGGCGTGCAGGGATAAGGACTGACCCGCAGAATGGAGAACAGCATCGGCAATCGTGGTCTTTCCCACGCGGGCCACAAATGTCCCCGACCAGTCTTTCAGGGGCCCCGTTCCTTTCAGGCTGGCCAGAATATCTTGTCCGGGATCTATACCGGCGAATTTGGTGAATATACCGCCTTTCGGTGCCCTTATCTGTATGTCAGTAGAAAAATCATGTCCCCTGCCGGGATAGGCGATATGGGCGGTAATTTCATCTTTGCTTTTCCCGGCATTAACAAGGGTTATCTCGGTCAGAATACCGTCCGTTCTGGTCAGTTTAAGCTTGCCGTTACTTGTGAATTCTGCCTTAACCCCCATAATTGTTTTCCCCAACTGGAGTTTCGTGATGGCAAAGGCGGCAATCTCCAGATCAAGGGGCAGAGAAGGTATTTTGAGCCCCCTGCTGGTCTGATTTTTTTTGTCACCCGTCGGGCTGTTGGGCCAGCGCCGGATGAGAAGGGTCGCCACATCCATTTTTGACAGGGCGAGACGACGTTTGAAAAGCTGCAGGGGAAACCAGTCAATTTGCACCTGCTGGAGTTCGAGCCAAGGCCCCTGTTGATCAGATATGATCACAGACGGCAGTGTAAAGCCGGAAAAGAGCGAGCCTTCCATCGGGCTAATGATAAGATGACTTTCCTCATGATCGAAAGACTTAGTGATCCAAGAGACAAGCTGTTGCTGTCCGGATTTTGTATCAAGATATAAAAGGCCAGCCACAAGACCAGTAAGCAAAATCGCACATAAGGCCCCGACGGCAATCCCGATGCGGCCCCAGGTTATGACCGGTTTTTTAGCTGTATCTGCGCCCATCAAAATGCTTGCCCCAGACTGATATATATTTGAAAAAGACTGTCGCCAACGCGCCGTTTGACGGGAAAAGCGACATCAAACCTGATTGGCCCGAAATCTGTGTGATATCGTGCCCCCATGCCCACAGCCCAGCGCAGGTCGGAGAATTTCGGAAATTCGCTTTCATAAACATTGCCCCCCTCGACAAAGGGGACGATGCTGATATTTGTCCTCATCTTCCATCGGATTTCAGCAGCAACTTCCGTGACGGAACGGCCGCCGAGAGGCGTGCCATTCCCATCCAACGGGCCCACCCGTTGAAAGGCAAAGCCACGAACAGAACCGCCCCCACCAGCAAAAAAGCGTCTGGTTGCAGGCAGCACTTCCGTCTTTGCACCAACGATTGACCCGAGACGGCTTCGGAGGGCGACAATGGCTTTTTCAGGGATCAAAGGATAATATGCACTCGCCCGAAACTCACTTTCAAGGAAGGTGAAACTTATCCCATCCATGCCGATAGCCGGGGCGGAGACCAATGAGACACGCATCCCGCGATGGGGGTCAAGAAGATCATCTGAGCTATCCCAGCGGATGCCTATGGGCAGTGACGCAATATAAAAAATGCGTTTTCCAGGCGCATCGGTGACGTCACTATATTCAAGATCCAGACCGGAACGGACGGCCATCCGGGGCGTTATAATCCGGTTAATGCCGGTACTGCCGTTGATGCTATTAGCAAAAAAGGCGGTGGTATTCTGCCGCCTGTAGGCGACGTCAAAGGACAGTGTCTGATCGAGCCTGGAAAAGTTGGGTATTTCCAACCGACCAGAGAATGATTGCTCTAATTCCGCGCCCCGTGCCGTGAATTTCAGCCAATTTCCCCTGTCCCAAAAATTTCTATTTTCCCATGAGATTTCGCCGCTTATGCCTTCGGCGGTTGAATATCCCGCCGCCGCACCAATGGTTCTGTGTTTTGCTTCTGTAAATGTTATGTCAATATCCGCCCGGTCATTTCCCATGGGCGTGATGTCAATAGTGATGGTTGAAAAAAGGCCAGATTTGTTAAGCCGTGACCGTAAGTCCCTGACAAGGCGCTGATCAAAATAATCATGGGAATGCCATGTAATGAATTTGGTAAGATAACTTGCCTCAACTGAGCGAAGTCCCTTGAAATGGGTGGCCCCTATACGCCGCCGTTGCCCCGCCTCAAGGCGGAAAGTCACCGTCATTGTCCGGGTATGGTGATCAACGACGAGGTCGCGCGTGAGGTCTCCGGCGAAGGGAAAGCCAAGCATCGGGAGCCTATCTGTGATTTTTGCTTCTGCTATCATAACGTCTGCGGCGCGCGCAGGCTTGCCGTTCATGAAAGACAGGCTTTCGCTGATTTTGCGGCGGATAATGTCGTCAGGCCGGGGTGTCAGAAAGTCAATCTTTACTTCCCCGAAGAGGTAAATTGGCCCCGGCATGATGTGCATGTCAACTTCGAAGTGGTTTTTCTGTCTTTTCAGACCTTCTGTGATGCTATTGTCATAATATCCTTCAGAACGCAGTATACGGTTCATCAGCCTGATATCAGATTTAAGATTTTTTTGAAGATTTGAGACAGAAACAAAATTTTCATGACGATCAGCCTCCAAAAGCGACGCGGTTTTAAAAAGTGATTTGATATTATCAAAGGCGCTGGCGTCGAGTCCGGACAGCTTTACGTCATAGGAAAGCTTGTCTGCCGCAAACCCCGTTTGCCCGAGGGCAAGAAAGCTTGCGCAAAAGAAAAGACAAAGTAACTTGCCTGGAAAAGGGGCGCGCAAACAGGCGATATTGTCCCTGAGGCCGTATTGCCTCCTTATCCTTACCCCTCTAATGATCCTGCCGATGTCTCTCACTATTACTTTCCTAATGTGCCGTCTCTTTTCCTGAATAAAGAGTGACGCGCTGATTTATCCGTTTTCTGCTGAAAACCAAACATATTAACATCCCTCAAATGGGAATGATATGACCGGAAAATTTTAATTAGACTAAATTCTTGGTGATAATGTGACGCGCTGGGGTCAAGCCATAATATAGTTACCGAATATGCCGGACGGCGGCTGTCACATATAGACGCCCGCTTGATTGAAGCAAGAACTTTAGGTTGGGGAGCTGAGGTGCGGAGAATGGCCAGGCGGATAATCTCAGGTAAAGTCTCAAAATAACAATATGGATACCTCATTCGACAAGATTAATGCTTTGGTCGAGGCGGCGCTATTGTTTATTTTGACACGGTTGTTAACCCTATGGCTTTGGACATTGCCTTGTGAAAATCAGCCGTGGTCGGGGCAGGCGCAGCGGGCAATGTGACGGAACAGCATAGCTACGATGCTTACGGCAATAGCGACGACCTAACCGGCAATCCGTTCAGATACACCGGAAGAAGGCTTGATACCGAGACGGGATTATATTACTATAGAGCAAGATATTACAGTCCGGCCATAGGACGGTTCCTGCAGACGGATCCGATTGGGTATGGTGATGGGTTGAACTGGTATGCCTATGTCGGGAATGATCCGCTGAATGGGGTGGATCCGACGGGATTACTAGCTTCATATCGATTGCGTCAGGCAATGGCTGAGCGGCGAGCTCAGAAAAGTCAAAAAGTAAAGAATACGACTTCTAACAAAAATGGATCAAAGACGACTACTAGAACTAAGGTTACAACAACTGGTCCGTTTAATGGCCAATCCACTTCCTCTCCCCCGTGACCGCGATGCCAGCTTTGAACCGCAGATTATCAAGAAGGGTTAGCGCCGTTTTGAGGGTTTTGATGACAAGATCATTTCCATGTATGCCCGCGGTATGTCGGTACGCGAGATACGCGGCCATCTGGAAGAACTTTACGGTGTCGAGG
>Ga0316204_10005858_pt1 | contig 19693 bp, 19 predicted proteins | sample 6monrhotite_MG_2_FD_205661 | JGI IMG/M metagenome (GOLD analysis project Ga0316204, IMG submission 205661) | Microbial mat bacterial communities from mineral coupon in-situ incubated in ocean water Damariscotta River, Maine, United States -... | ecosystem: Environmental > Aquatic > Marine >...
CCCCTCGGTCAAGTCTCGTCGTCGTTCCTCCTCCTCGTCGACCTTCACCCCCTGTGCAGTGACTCTCGAGTCGTCTGGCATGCCCACCTGGGTTTGCATCCATTGCGAAACCTGGCCGGTTTTACAGCGTGGGATGGCAGAAAAGCAACAGCTGGTCTCCGTCGAAAACCGTCCACGTGTTCGCAAGGTCTTGCCTCCTGATGTCGCCTTGCGGCGAGGCATCTGACGTCGCAACACCCTCTAGTGTGAGCCGCTGGGACGTCACGTTCCTCAACGGTACGCATTCGATGTTGGCGCGCGCCGTGCGGCGCGTGCTGACGGAAGGTGCGGACTTAGAGTGAGGGTAGGGAAAGCGGCTCTGAAGCCGCTCGGAGCCGCTCTGGAAGAGGAGGAGACTCTTGGGCGTGACGAGCCGAGCCGCAAAGGTACCGCGCCGCAGCTGGCGCGCTCCTCTCAACCAACGAGCTGGGAGCTCCCCTTGGTCAGGGGCACTCGGAGGCGACCGCCGAGATCTCAGCGTCCACCCGGTCCGCTTCCACGTCGAGGAGTGAGACCTCAACACACAGAATGAGGCCGTCCGCGCAGGACGAGCAGGCGACCCCGAAGGCATCCATCAGCACACAGATCGTGTCTTCCGACGCGCCGGGGCTTGGATCCACCAGCGGAACCAGCGGGCGGGTGTCCATCAGGTAGAACAGCGAGCCGTCGGTAATCTCGCTGTAGTCCTCGGAGAAGGTGCCCGAGAACTGGACATTCTCCAGGGTCGTCTGCTCGTCGAGCGCCATCGGTATGAAGTAGGTATCCAGCGCTGTAATTGCGCCGTCGAAGTAGCTCTCGCCGTCAAAATCGACCCCGGGGAGCTCCGAGGTGAGCGCGCAGGTGTCCTGCTCGGTCGGGTCACCTTCGGTGCCCCAGCCCAACAGGAAGTCCAGGTTCGACTCTGATGCATCCGTAATGCTCAAGAGCGGCGAGCCCTCGATGGTCCCCGAGATGAGTGCTCCGATACCCGCTGGCCGGTCAATCGTGATGCCCGACCAGTCGATCAGGTAGGTCGCACCTATCAGATCGGACAGTTCCTCTACCGTCCAGTCAGGGTCGGTGTCGGTGTCCGTGTCGGTGTCGGTGTCGGTGTCGGTGTCCGTATCGGTATCCGTATCCGTATCCGTATCCGTATCCGTATCGGTGTCTGTGTCGGTATCCGTGTCGCCGTCAGCATCCGTGTCGGTATCGACGTCCGTATCGCCGTCGGTGTCGGCATCAGCATCCGCATCGGCATCGGCATCCGCGTCGGCATCCGTGTCCGAGTCGGAGTCGGAGTCGGAGTCCGAATCGGTATCCGAATCGGTGTCGGTGTCTGCGTCGGCCTCGCCGGTGTCTCCGGAATCTCCAGTCGTCACGGTGCTGGTGTCCGTGCCGCTATCCGTACCAGTATCGGTGTCGGTGTCAGCATCCGAGTCGGAGTCCGAGTCGGTATCCGAGTCGGTGTCGGTGTCGGTGTCCGTTTCGACGGCGGTGTCATCGGCGGCGGTGTCACCGTCTTTACCGGCGTCACAGGCGACCAGACCGCCGAGCATAAGCCACGGTATCAGAACTCGAAACATGCCATCCTCCAGAAACGCGCCTCGAAGTAGGAGGGTAACCTCACAAGAGCTGGACCGTTGGTGTAGCAGAGCGGAGAGAACGCCGATAGCGTGGGAGAATGCTTCGCACCCCCACCACAGCGCTCGCCCTGCTCGGAGCCCTGACCCTGCTCCCAGCGTGCGGCCGCCACGTCATCGACCCCTCGACGGTCGACGGCGTCCTCAACTGCGACACCATCGCGCTCCGAGGCGAGGACGGCGTGGTGGATGACTGCGACCGGAAGGCGTGCGAAGCCTGCGTGGACTTCTGCGGGATCGACTGCGCGGTCATGGAGAGCTACCCGCCGCAGTACAGCTGTCCGAGCATCGGCGCCTACACCGTCCGCGACTTCTGCCCTGACTGGGGCGCGGAGCCAGAGGACAGCGAGGCCGAGCCGACAGGCACTGAAACTGAGACGGAATCGCCGGTTGAAGAGGCGCCCGAGGCCGAAGAACCTTAAACGACCCCAAAACCCTAGAACGAGTTGAGCCTAGCGAGATGGGAATCCGAGACTTTCTGAAGGGCAAGATTGATAAGCACGGCAGCGCCGTGGGGGCCGCCAAGGCCGCGGTGACCAAGCCGGTGCGCCTGGTCACCGGCGGGCACGGGATGCGCTCGTCCGAGCCGGACGCCTCCGTCAACCCGGAGCTGATGCGGGAGGCGCTGGCCAGCGTGCCGAAGGAGCCCGATGCCGACGGCTTCACAGCCGTCGCACCCGTGCAGATGATCACCGAGAAGCGACCCGGCACCTTCAATATTGAGAAGGAGACCGTGGCGGTCTACCGCCACGGAGGGCAGCTCTTCGCCATCGACAGCGCCTGCACCCACGAGGACGGCCCGCTCGGTGAGTCCGAGGTGGAAGAGGGCGGCATCATCACCTGCCCCTACCACGACTGGCGCTTTGAGCTCTCGACCGGCGCCTGCCTGACGGATCCCGAGCGGCCCGTGGGCTGCTACGCCGTCAAGGAAGTCGACGGCTTCATCTGGATCGGTCATCGCACCTCCGAGGGCTCCAAGGAGCGCGGCGGTGAGCACGATGACGGCCTGACGATGGACGCCTGACACAGGCACGCTCCGCGCAACAGGGCTTCAGGCTGTGAGCGTTCGCGCCAGCCAGATCCCGAGCGCGGCGGCGGGCAGGCCCAGCCCCAGCTGCAGGGCCACGTTCGCGGCGCTCTGGAGCCAGAGGCCGTCCTCCAGGAGACGCACGGTCTCCACACCGAAGGCCGAGTAGGTGGTGAAGCCGCCCATGAAGCCCGTGCCCAGCGCGAGCTTCCAGCGCGGCGGCACGGCGCCCGTCAGGGACAGGCCCACGACGACCCCCAGCGCGAAGCAGCCGAGCGCGTTGACGGCCAGGGTGCCCAGCGGGAAGCCGCTGGCGGTGAGGCGCTGCGCCCAGCCGCCCACGAGGTAGCGCCCGCAGCACCCGAGGCCGCCGGCGAAGAACACCAGCAGGAGATCCTTCACGCTGCCTCCTCTGCGAGGGCGATGGCGCCCAGCGCGCCTGAGTGAGCACCGAGGCCCGGCGGGACGAGGAAGGTGTCCAGGTCGTCCAGCGCCGGGTGGGAGAAGTAGCCGCCGAGCAGGGCGGCGAGCCCCTCGCGGATCCTAGGCAGGAGGTGCGGCTGGCCCGCGACCCCGCCGCCGAGGATGACGCGCTCCGGTGACAGGGCGCAGAGCAGGGCGTAGACGCCGTGGGCCAGCGCGTGCGAGACCTGCGCCCAGGCCGGGTGGTCCGGCGGCAGGGTCTCGGCGGGGGCGCCGCAGCGGGCCGCTATCGCCGGCCCGGCGGCGAGGCCCTCCAGGCAGTCGCCGTGGAAGGGGCAGTGGCCGGGCCAGTCGTCGCCGGGGGCCCGGGGAACCCGCAGGTGACCCATCTCCGGGTGGATCAGGCCGTGGAGCCGCTGCCCGCGGGCGTAGCCGCCGCCGCCGATGCCCGTCCCCACCGTCAGGTAGAGGAAGGTGTCCAGCCCGCGCGCCGCCCCCCAGCGGCGCTCGCCCAGCGCGGCCGCGTTGACGTCCGTGTCGAAGGCGACCGGAACCCCGAGGCCGCGGCCCAGGACGCCGGCGATGTCGGCGCCCGCCCAGCCGGCCTTGGGGGTGGTGGTGACGCGCCCCCAGTCCGGCGCCCCGCGGTGGAGGCTCACCGGCCCGAAGGAGCCGATCCCCAGCGCGGTGATGTCCCGTGCCCTGAACCAGTCGAGCGCCGCGGCCAGGGTCTCCTCCGGTGTCGTCGTCGGGATCCGGTGCGTCACGAGGCCGTCCGGCCCCGTGCCCGCAGCGCACACGAACTTGGTTCCGCCGGCCTCAAGCCCTCCGAACATCTGCGCCTCCGAACAAGACAGCGCTATAGTCCGCGGGCCATGCAGTCAGCTACCCCCCTGGTCGAGGAGACCACCCCCGCGACCTGCGGCGCCTGTGGTGCGTCACGGCCCGAGCCCGTCTACGAGGTGTGGGATCTCATCTGGACCCACCCCGGCCGCTGGGGCTACGTGCGCTGCGGCAGGTGCGGGCACGGCTACCTGGACCCCCGGCCCTCCGACGCGGCGCTGGGGGCGTTCTACGGCGCGCTCTACACGCCGGACAACCTGGAGACGATGATCAAGATCGGCGAGTCCGGCTTTGATCGCGGCCTCCAGAAGGCCCGGGTCGCGGCCGTGGTCGCGGCCATGGAGGGGCGGGCCGTCGAGCGGCTCCTGGATGTGGGCTGCGGCGTGGGCTTCTACCTGAAGCTGCTGGCGGACGCGTTCCCGAAGGCCGAGGCGCTCGGCGTGGAGATGGGCGGGCCGGCGGCGGATCGGGCGGCGTCGCTCGGGCCCACCATCCTGCGGACCGGCTTCGACGACGCCGACGTGGCGCCGGGCAGCGTGGACGCGCTCTGCATGAACCACCTCGTCGAGCACCTGCCCAGCCCGAAGGACGCGCTGGCGCGGGCGGCCACCCTGGTGCGCCCCGGCGGCGTCATCGAGGTGGAGATCCCCCGCGGGGACGGCTGGGGGTGTGAGCGGCTGGGGCGCTGGTGGTGGCCGCACATGCCGCCGCAGCACATCCAGCTCTTCACCCGCGACGGGCTGGTGAAGACCCTGGCGACCGCTGGCTTCTCGGAGGTCATCTCCGAGCGGACCACCGGCTACCCGCTCACCCTGAGCGCGGCGCTGGTGCTGTCCTTCAAGCACACGGCGGGGAGCGCCTCAGCGCACGCGAGGAACCCGCTGGTGCGGATCCCGGCGTTCCTGATCGGGCTGTCGCTGCTGCCGCTGACGCTCCTCTTCGACGCGCTGATAGCGCCGCTCCTGAACGGGCCCATGGGGCGCGGTGACATCCTGATGGTCGTCGCTCGCAGGGACGACTGAGCGGGAGATCAGGCAGCGCACCAGCAGCAGTTCCGCCCGCTGTCCTTGGCCCGGTAGAGGGCCTTGTCCGCGCGCTCGGTCAGCGCGTCGGCCTCATCGGAGGGCTTGAGGGCGGCGAGGCCCATGGACGCGGTGACGGAGAAGCGGCGGCGCCCGGAGACGAAGACCTTGCGGGCCAGCGTCTCCCGCAGCCTGTCGGCGACCCGGCTGGCGACCTTCGCGTCGGAGCCGGGCAGCAGGACCGCGAACTCCTCGCCGCCGACCCGCGCCACGATGTCTCCATCCCGGAGGCAGTCCCGGAAGGTCTGGGAGGCGACCCGCAGGACCATGTCCCCGGCCGGGTGACCGTAGGTGTCGTTCAGGTTCTTGAAGTGGTCCAGGTCCACCATCAGCAGGCACAGCGGCTGGCCGCTCTGGTGCGCGGCGGACACCGCGTCGAGGAGCAGCGGCTCGTAGCCGCGGCGGTTGAGCGCGCCGGTGAGCGGGTCGCGGCTGGCCGCGTCGCGGGCCTCGACCAGCTCCTCGTTGGCGGAGGCGAGCTCGGACTCCAGGGCGGTGACCCGATCCTCGCAGACCCCCAGCGCGCGGTGCACCCGGGAGGTGTCCGCCTGGATCTCACCCAGCCCGGCGAGCAGCTCCGCCTTGAGCGTGGCCATGGCCTCGGGATCGTGATGGCGCGCCACCACGTCCGCCAGCTCGCCGGAGCGGCGCGACACGCGGTCGTTGGCCGCGCGGCCTTCGTCGAGCTGTCGGCTGAGCGCCTGGAGCAGGTCCACGCAGGCCTCGCGGCAGGCGATGAACCGCGCTCGGATGGGCACCGCCGACTTGAGCGCGGTCTTGACCTCCCGGGTCAGCCGCCGGGTGTCACCCAGGCCCATGCGTGGGCGCACGAAGCCCTGGAGGCGCTTCAGCTCGGTCTCCAGCTCCTCCTCGGGCAGCGCGACGCGCAGCGCCAGGGTGAGCAGGTGCTCCGCGCTCTCCGAGAAGGCCTCAGGCAACCCGTCGTTGCTCTTCTGGGGCTTCGGCGGGGGGGCCGGGTCGCCCCACAGCGACTCCAGGCGGCGACCCAGCCCCGTGGGGGCGGGGAAGCGGCCCAGCCGTGAGCTGAGCTCACGGAGCTGCTTGACCTCGGCGGGGGGGCGCCGCGGGTTGGTGGTGCGGCGCTCCTCGGCGCGGCGCTCGAGCACGGTGACGAGAGCGTCGCGCAGTCGCTCAGCGTCCTCCCGAGTCGCTGGGGTGTCGTCGTTTCGCAAGGCCTTGAGCACACCGTCTCCCATCCGAGTGTGAACAGGTGATCGGAACAGGCGGCCTCGGCCTCCAGCGCTGTGCTGTCTCAGTTCGTCACGGTCCGGTCGCGGGGGTGGCGTCGCGGCGCGTTGGCGAGCAAGGGCCAGTCGCCTCCGGCCGCGAAGGCGCGCAGCCGGGACGCGGTCTCAGGCAGGTCCAGACCACGCCATAGCGGGCCTCTCGACTCGGATACCGACATCAGCCGCCCCGCGCTCGCCGCGAGCAGGCGCGCGGCGCCCCGGTCGTGGCCCATGTGGTGCTTCAGGGCGAAGGCGCCGGCCTGAATGAGGCCCTGGAGCAGCACCGCGTAGGGCGCCTCGCGATCCACCTGATGCCAGATGGCCTCCCAGGCCTCGTGCGCCTCCCAGTAGAAGCGGTGGTCGAAGAGATCCATGCCGCGCAGATACTCCAGATCGTCGGTCCAGGCGGCGGCGGCGTCCCAGGGAGCCTCCGCGGGCACGCCGCCGTCGGTGTAGAGGTGCCCGTCGGGGTGCCGGAAGGGGTGCGGATTCAGCCCCGGAATGTATCGGTAGGGCGGGAGCGCTCGATCGGGCAGCCGCAGGGGAGGGGGCGTCGGCGGGGGAGGGATGGGGGTCACGCAGCGCAGTTTAGGGCAGGGCGGAGGCAGGCACGATGTTTGCTTTGTGTCTCCGTATCGATCGGAGGTGAGTGACATGGCCAAGAGCATCCTGGGTTCATCCGAAGAGATCCTGGTCGCGGTGGACGCCGAGGGCCACGCCCGAGACGCCCTGAGTGAGGCGCTGCGCCTCGGCGGCGCGCTGGGGCGGCACGTGCACGTGCTGCACGCGGTGGAGGCCCGGCGGCGGTTCTCGCTGCGGGTGTCCGATGCGGAGAAGCGAGCAGCCCACGCCCGGGCGCGCGACATCGTCCGGGGGCTCCTGAGCGAGGTGTCAGGTGAAGACGGCCAGGCCCCCACCGTGGAGATCGCCGAGGGCCACCCGGTCCAGGTGGTGCTGGAGGCCATCGAGCAGCGTCACCCCGCCCTCCTGGTGGTGGGCCGCCACGGCGCGGGCCGGCGCAGAGACGCCCTGATCGGCACCACCGCCGCCCGGCTGGTGCGGGCCGCGCGCTGCCCGGTGCTGATCCGCCGGGAGGCCTTCCGCGAGGGCGCGCCCATCCTCGTCCCGGTGGACATGTCGCCGGAGAGCCTCGCCGCGCTGGAGGTCGGCGCCCACCTCGCCGAGGCTTCGGGCGCGCTGCTGTACAGCCTCTTCGTCTACCAGCCGCCGGAGTTCGTGTACGCCCCCGAGGACAGGGAGCTGGACTATGTGGTCGCCGGGGAGCGGGACACCATGCTGAAGGAGTACCGGCAGGCGGTGATGGCCAACGGCCTGGACTCGCTGGAGCGGGCGCTGGTGACTGAGGGGGAGCCCGCCGAGTGCATCGCCGCCAAGGCGGTGGAGCTGGGCGTGGACATGGTGGTGCTTGGCACACATGGCCGCACGGGCTTGAGCCGCTGGGCCCTGGGCAGCGTGGCCGAGGCCATGGTCGATCGCACGACCCACTCGCTGCTCACCGTGAAGCTCGCGGATCGGGACTTCCTGGTTTAGAAGCCCCAGCGGGTATGTGTTTTATCACACACTCGCGCGGCTTACTCCACGGGGGTCGGGGGGGTGCTGTGCTCCGGATCGGGGATGAAGGTCATCGCGAGTCCGGTGCCGTTCCACATCCGCACCAGCCAGCCGCCCTGGACCTTGGCGTAGGCGGTGACGGTGTTCCCGAGCAGCCCCTTCTCGATGGGGGTCCATGTGAGCTTGGGTGTTGCCATGCTGTCTCCTGATTGCGTTCAGCCCCGCTGAGTCTCGGGTATCTTCCCCGCTATGTCACGTCGATGGCCGGTCCCTGTGTTCCTGACGCTCGCGGCGCTCGGCTGCGGCGACAAGCACACCGACCCTGGCGACGGCGCCGTGGAGACCGGCAGCGCGGCCGACAGCGCGGCCGACAGCGCGGCCGACAGCGCGGCCGACAGCGCGGCCGACGAGGACACCTGCGCGCCGCCAGATGACGACGTCGCCGCGCCGGGTCAGGCGGCGCTGCTGCCCGCGGGGCTGGCCAACCTGCTGCTGATCTCGGTGGACACCGTTCGACGGGACGCGGTGGGGCGGTACTCGGGCGACACGGAGGCGACGCCCTTCCTGGACGGCTGGCTGGAGGACGCGATCGCGCTGGACGACCACCGCTCCTGCTCCAACTGGACCTTGCCGTCGATGCTCTGCGCGCTCAGCGGGCGGGACTCGCTGAGCGCGACGGACGGCGGCTACCTGGGGGATCGGCTCGTGCGCGCGGGGTTCCAGGCGGGGTACGTGACCGCAAACACCTGGATCCCCGCCGCGTGGCCCGGGGACTACGACGTGCAGTTCGTGGAGGACGTGAGCGGCGAGGTGCTGCTGGAGGAGGCGCTCTCAGCCGTGGAGGCCTTCGAGGGCAGCGGCGAGCGCTGGTTCCTTCAGGTCCACTTCCTGGACCCGCACGCGCCCTACGCGCCGCCGGAGGCGTACCTGGACGCCCTGGACGCCCTCGCGCCCGTCCCCTGGGATCTCGGCACCTGGGAGGGCACCCGCGAGCTGGAGGGGGCCTGGCCGGGGCTGAGCGAGGCGGAGCGCGCGCTGGCGCTGGCCCACGTCGAGGCGCGCTACGCGGCGGAGCTGCGGCACATGGACGATCTGCTGGCGGCGCTGTGGGCGGGGCTGGCGTCCACCGGCGCGCTGGAGGACACGCTGGTGCTGCTGATGAGCGACCACGGCGAGCAGCTCTTCCAGCGAGGGGTGCTCCAGCACGGGGACCGACTGCACGAGGAGGAGGTCGCCGCGCTGGCCGCGGCGTGGGTGCCGGGGGGCGTGGGGGCGTCGTGGACCGGGCCCACGACCCACAAGGACCTGACGGCCACGGCGCTGCACGCCCTCGACGTGGCGCCGGACGAGGACGTGCGCGGCCTGGTGCTGGGGACGGCGCCCCGGTCGCGGGCGCGGTTCGCCGACGTGGTCAAGGAGTCGGTGCGTCAGTCGGTTGAGCTGGACGGGCTGCGGCTCCACTACGACTGGAGCGGCGCGCTGACGCTGTACGACCTCGCGGCGGATCCCGGAGAGGCCGCCGACATCTGGGACGTGGGCGACCCGGAGCACGCGGCGCTCCAGGCTCTGCTGGCGCCGCGGGTTCAGGCGCTGGACTGTCAGCTCACCGAGGTCTCGCCTACAGCCCCGTGACGGTGGGGGCCGGGCCCCAGTCCACTTCGGCGAAGTAGGTGTAGGTGTCTTCGCTGGAGATGGTCTTCGTGTCGGTCCAGACCATCGAGCCGGAGATGTAGATCTTCACCGTCACGTCGTTGGCGCTGGTGTATCGGCTGCCGGGGTAGTCGTGGACGAGCACCTTGAAGGTGCCGTTCTCGGGGGAGGCGATGTTGATGTTCTCGGGGCCGGTGCCGGGGATATCGTCCAGGTCCAGGCTGGGGTCATCCGCCGCGCTGGAGGAGCTGCCCCAGTTGAGGCCGCTGCCGACGCAGTTGGCGAAGTAGCAGTCGTCGCGGCTCTCGATGGCGCCGCCCGGGGCCAGCAGGTGGAGGTCCATGTCGTCGCCCGAGTGGACCCAGAACATCTCGATCCAGAAATCCTCCGACGGGGTCACCTCCAGGGAGGCCACGCAGGGGGCGCTGTCGAGGCCCGCCGAGTTGGTCACGACGAGCTGGCCCTCGTAGGTGCCGGCCAGGTCGGGGACGAAGCCGCTGCGGTTGGCGTCGCCGCCGGGCATGGAGGCCGCCGAGCCCGAGGGCTTGGTGATGAGCGTCCAGTTGTACTGGGTGATGGCGAGGCCGGTGGGGTCGTAGGAGTTGTGCCCGACCCAGGTCGCCGGGGTGCCCAGCGGCTCCATCTCGTCCGGGGTCACCTCGCACAGGGCGACGGGCAGGTCCGCGTCGCCGGTGCCGAGCAGCTCGACCGTGTCCTCGCCGAGGGAGTGCACGATGCGGACGTCGGCGGTGGACTCGGCGGTGCTCACCGGGGTGTAGCTCACCTTGAGATCCAGGGTCTCGCCGCCGGGGATGGTCGCGGGCAGCTCCTCGTTGAACCAGGCCTCGAAGGGGCCGCTGGTGATGGCCATCTCGTCGATGGTGATGTCGCCCGCGCCCACGTTGTTCAGCTCGACCGTGCCGTTGACGGTGGAGCCCACGGCGACCAGGCCGAAGTCGTAGGGGTTGGGGGTGATGCGCAGCTCGGGGAAGCTCACGCCCGCGATCAGCTCGACCTGCACCTGCGGCTCATCCGGGTCGTCGCTGTTGACGTTCGCCCAGCCGGCGGCCTCGCCGTCGATCGCCTCGTAGGCCACGGTGACGGTCACCTGCTCCTCGGGCGCCAGGGCGCCGCTCGGGGGGACGCCCATCAGGGTGAAGTTGGCGGCGCCGTCGATGACGATGGAGTCGATGTTCAGGTCGACGTTGCCGATGTTCATGATGTTGAACTGCTGCAGCGCCGTCTCGCCGGTGGGGATCTCGCCATAGTTCAAGATCAAGGGGTCAACCTTGATGTTGGCCATGTAGACCTCTTCATCCTCCTGACGCTTCAGATCATAGTCTGAGCAGGCGGCGAGCGTGAGCAGCGTGATGAACATGAACTCTCCAAGCGAAGGGCCGCACCCTACCAACCTTTCGGGACGCAGCGCGTTGGGGGTTTCTGCCCGGAAGAGCAGCTCCTGTCAACAAGATCCTGTGTCGGGGGATAACTGGCTGGCATGAGCCTCTCTCTCGCTTACGCCGTCCTGGAACCGCAGGGCGAGCCCCTCGGCACGGCCTTCATCCTCCATGGCATCCTGGGCAGCGGCCGCAACTGGCGATCGTTTGCCCGCCGCCTCTCCAGGGCCTGGCCCGGCTGGCGGCTGATCCTTGTCGACCTGCGGGGACACGGCGACTCCCACCCGGCGTCCCCGCCCAACACCCTCGCGGCTGCGGCGGCGGATCTGGATCGGCTGGCGGACGCGGTCGGCGGGCCGCAGATCGTGGTGGGTCACTCCTTTGGCGGCAAGGTGGCGCTGACCTACGCCCGGGACTACCCCGAGGGCCTGGACGCGGTGTGGGTGCTCGATGCGCTCCCTGGGGGAGGGGGCGAGGGGGGCGCGGACGTGGCGCTGGTGGTGGCTGCGCTGCGGCGACTGCGGGGGCCATTTGATCGGCGTGAGACCCTGAAGGGCGCGCTCTTGGAGATGGGGTTCTCGGAGATGCTGTCGGGGTGGATGACGACGAACCTGCGGCGGGGGGAGGGGGGGCTCGCCTGGCGGTTTGATCTGGAGGCGGTGGAGGCGCTGCTCGCGGACTACCTGGCGGTGGACCTGTGGGAGCTGGTGGAGGACGCGCCCTGTGACCTCCACTTTGTGCGGGCGGAGCGATCGGATCGCTGGACGGCCGCGTCGTTGGGGCGGCTCTATGGGCTGATGGGGGTGGCGGTGCACCTGCTGGAGGACTCAGGGCACTGGGTGCACGCTGAGAACCCGGATGGGCTGTTGGCGCTGATGACGGAGTTCGGCCCCGCTGATTGAGCGATCTGCGGAGTAGGGCCTGACCGGGGTGATAGACTCGGGGCTCCACATCTCCCCAGATCGGCGCTCAAGCATGAAGTCACCTCTCTTGCAGCTCACACTCCTCTTTGGTCTGCTCTCCTGCGCGGGCGGACATGAGGCCCCGCCGAGCGCTGTGGAGGCGGAGGCCGAGGCGACCACCCTGCGCTGGCGGGTCGCGCACGCCCCCGGCGACTACTTCATTCAGATGGCTCAGCGCTTCGAGGAGATCGTCGAGCGGGACACCGAGGGGAGGGTGCTGGTGGATGTCCTCGATGAGACCGGCTGCTTCGTGGACCGCAACCCGGAGATGGCGAATCAGCACGTCGAGGAGATGCAGGCGGAGCGCCGTGAGATCGCAGAGCGCCTCACAGCGCTGAACGATGGGATCAACTACGACGCCGAGACCCTGGTGGGGCTCCGTCGCGCTGAGGGGCTCCAGCTGCTCCAGCAGGGCGAGGTGGAGATCGCCCAGAACTACTCCTACTACCTGGCGCAGGTCGCGAACCCCGAGTACCACGCGCTGGATCTCCCCTACCTCTTTGACGACTACGGGCACGTCACCGCCGGGCTGGAGGGTGAGGCCGGGGAGCGGCTGCTGGCCTCCACCGCGGGCGAGGGGTACCGCGGGCTGGCCTACACGTTCAGCGGCGGGCTGCAGGTCATGTTGTCCCGGGATGATGCGCCCTTTACGAGCGCGGAGAGCTGGGAGGGGCAGCGGTTCCGTGAGGTCAGCAGCGCCTCTCGACAGAGCGCGCTGGAGGTGCTCGGTGGCGAGTCCTCCCCCCGACTTCGGGACGACACCACGCACCATCGCGCGACGGATCTGATCCGGCGGGGGCTGGTCGATGCCGAGGAGATCAACCTGCCCGACGTAGAGCACTGGCTCGCGAACGTCGTGAGCGATCGCGAAGCGGAGCAGGTTCGTCGTCGCCGCCGCCTCAACGTGAGCGGCCTCGCGGTGACTGAGACGCAGCACGCGCTGCTGTCCACGGTCCTGCTGATTCGTGAGGAGACGTTCCAGTCGCTGAGCGCGGCGGATCAGGCGGTGGTGAAGGCGGCGGCGCTGGAGGCGGGGCGCTTTGAGCGGGCGCTGACGATTCAGCGCTATGAAGACTCCAAGGAGCGGCTGCGGGCGGCCGGCTTCCCCTGGCATGAGGTCTCGGATGAGTTCAAGTCCGAGGTTCGCGCGGCGGCTCGGCCGGTGTACGAGAGCTTGTACGACGAGGTCCCCGAGACGAGGGAGGTGGTGCGCCAGCTCCGGGGGTTGGTGGGTGATGAGAGCGGAGCGGGTGTCGCTGAGGTGAGCGCCGAGTAGTCGGCGCTTCCGGCGCTCACTTACTCGCCTGCCTCACTCGAAGTCAGGAAGTACCGCCGCCGCTCCGCCCGCCGCCGCCGCCGCCGCCTCGACCTCCGGCCGCAGCAGCTCCCACAACGCCGCGTCCTCCTCCCCACCGCTGAACCGATCCTCCAGCTCACCGGGATCGACCCCCAGCGCGTATCGCTGCGCGACCCCATCCCACCGCACCAGCAGCTTCTCCTCACCCACAACCACCGACTGATCCGTCTCCCCCCCACGGTAGTGGACCGCGAACACCGGCGCGTCATCTGGCCGCTCCCCCAGCGGGTAGCCATCCATCGTCATCTCAACCGTCACCCCCAGCGCCGCGAGCAGGGTGGGCCACAGATCCAGGTGAGTGGTGGGCTCCGTCCAAGCAGCCGGCGCCAGCAGATCCGATGACCAGAAGAGCGCCGCGCCGCGTGTCTCCTCGTCGTAGAGCCCCGCGCCGTGGTTGGGTGAGCCGTGCTGATAGAGCTGCTCACCGTGGTCCGTCCACACGAGCACCAGCGTCTCCTCCAGCGCCCCCGTCGCCTCCAACCCCGCCCACAGCGCCGCCAGCTGATCGTCCAGATACCGCAGCTCCGCCGCGTAGCGCGCCAGCAGGTGACTCCGCACCAGGGCGCGGCTGGACTCACTCAGCGAGCCCCAGCCCCGCTGCATGGCCTCGTAGCCCGCGCCGGTGCTGAGGTCGTAAGGGCAGGGGGCCAGCGCGTCGAGCGCGCCCAGGTACGACGCCGGCGGCTCGTAGAGGTGGTGTGGATCCAGAAAGTGCAGGTTCAGGTACCAGGGCGCGTCCGCATCCAGCGCCTCCAGCGTGAGCAGAGTCTGCTGCACCAGCCGGGCCGCGGGCTGATCCGGCGTGTAGCGAACCTGCTGGAAGCCTCGACTGAGCCCCACCCCGCCGCCCATGAACGGCTGCGCCGAGACCAGCGCGGTCTGAAAGCCCGCCTCCAGCAGCGCCTGGCTGACCAGCGGCACGTCATCCGGGATCACAGCGGAGCCGCCGGTCTCACCGGACCACGCGAAGCCGAGCCGGTAGGGCATTCGCCCGGCCTGCGCGCAGAGCAGGGACTCCCAGGTCCAGTCGGAGCAGGCGCGGTGTGCGTCCAGCGCGATCCCCTCGGACAGCAGCCTGTCGAGGAAGGGCGTCGCCTCCGCGTCGCCCGAGTAGCGGCCGATGGCGTCGCGGCGGGTGGTGTCCAGGGTGATCACCAGCACGTTGCGGGGGCGATCGGAGAGGGCGAGGGGCCCCACGGTGACGCCTTCATCGGTCGTGAGCGACGTGTCCCCCGCGCTCCCCGTGTCTCCCGGGGCGGTGTCGTCCGTGGTCTCGTCAGTGGTGTCGGCTACGGTGTCTTCGGACGCTCCGCCGCTTGAGTCCGTCCCGGGAGCGCGCTCGCTGTCACCTCCTCGGGAGGCGCAGCCGATCATCAGGAGCAGCGCGAATGAAGATGGAGCCACAAGGGTTTCTATCGCGTAGCCCCGTGTTGCTGCCGCTACAATCGTAGTTACGGGGGCAAGCTGGAGGAGACTTGACCGCTGACAATCAACGCCGCACGAAGGGCCGCAGGACGCGCGAGGCCATCCTCAACCGGGCCGTGGATCTCGCGAGCGTGGAGGGGCTCCAGCGCCTCACCATCGGCCGACTCGCTGGCGAGATGGGCATGTCCAAGAGCGGCCTGTTCGCGCACTTCGGCTCCAAGGATGAGCTGCTGCTCGCGACCGTCGAGAAGGCCCGGGAGACCTTCGAGGAGCAGGTGATGCGGCCGGCGCTGGTCGCTGACCGGGGGCTGCCCCGGCTGTGGAGCCTCTGCCAGGCCTGGCTGGACTACGCCTCGGGGGCGGTCTTCCCCGGCGGCTGCTTCTTCACCGCCGCGAGCGCCGAGTTCGACAGCCGGCCCGGTCAGGTCCGGGACGCCATCGCCGACACGATGCGGGACTGGCTGCGCTCACTGGAGCGCGCGGTGGGGCTCGCCGCGGAGGTGGGGCACGTCTCCACGGAGGTCGATCCCGCGGCGCTGGCCTTCGAGCTGCACGCCCTCTCCATGGGGGCCAACTGGGCGTGGCTGCTGCTGGACGACAGCTCGGCCTTCGACCGGGTGCGCGCCCGGCTGAAGGACCGGCTGGAGACCCTGGCGCTGCCCGGGGCCCCGGCGCTCACGATGAACGCCGCGGTCGCCGCCTCAGTTGACGCTCAGCCCGATGACGAAGCCGGGCCACCAGGGGGCGTCGCCCTCGATGAAGCTTAGGTTGTAGGCCTTCGACGCCATCGGGTCGATGACCTGATCCAGCGTCTGATCCGCCAGCCAGGTGTACACCGCCGCGTTCGCCGAGCCGCCCGCGAAGACGGAGACGTGGTCGAGCACGTTGTAGCCCATGGAGACGCGCGCCCGACCCAGCAGCGCGTAGTCGGCGGTCTGGGTGTAGGTGTAGTTGGAGACGCTCAGGTCGCCGTCCATGTAGAACCGGCCCCGGTGTCCGCGCCCGCCGATGCCCAGCGTGGTCGTGAAGCGGTGGTTGACGCCGTACTCGTAGCCGAAGCTCACGGCGTCGGTGGTCTCCTGGTCCCCCGTCGTCGTCGCGTCGGATGTGAGGGTGTTGTCTTTGCCGGGCATCGCCCGGTAGCCGCCGCCGAGCAGGCTGTAGAGGTGCTTGCCGCCGAGCTTCAGCTCCAGGTTGGCGGGGTTGTCCTCGTTCACGTGGAAGGAGAGGTCGTGCACGCCGTTCTTGGAGAGCGTGAGCAGGCCGAAGGAGACGTCCACGTCCTCGGAGATGTTGATGAGCCCGACCTGGACGTCCGCGTCCCTGGCCACGTTGACGATGCCGAGCTGGAGGCCGTGGACCTCGGCGCCCACGTTGGCGATGCCGAGCTGGGCGCCCTGGAGGTTCTCCGCGAGGTTGACGCCGGCGGCGAGCTGGGCGCCCTTGGACTCCCCGGCGGTGATGTTCACGCCCGCCGTGAACTGAGCGCCGTGGAGGCTGGTGCCCGCGAGGTTGCCGCCCGCCGCCGCCTGGATGCCGCGCACATCCGCCGGGGCGACGTTCACGCCGGCGCTCACCTGGCCGCCAGCGAGGTCGCCGCCGGTGATGTTGACGCCGGCCGCGCCCTGGAAGCCGCGCACGTCGCCGCCGGTGATGTTGGCGCCCACCGCCAGCTGGCTGCCCCGGGCGTCGCCGCCCACGAAGTTTCCGCCGACGGACACGGCCGCGCCGTGCAGATCCTCAGCCACGGTGTTGACGCCGATGGTGACGAGCGCGCCGTCGGCGTTGGCGCCCACGATGTTGGCCCCCATGCTGACGATCGCGCCGTCGGCGTCGTCGTCGACGACGACCGCGCCCATCGCGAGAGCGCCGCCGTCGAGGCGGTCCACCCGGGTGCCGGCCACGCCGAGGGCGAAGGTGTGGACCTCTTGAGCGGCGCGCTGGGCGCCGAGGGAGATGGTGGGCAGCAGCGCGGCGCTGAAGGGCACGCGCACCCACTCGACGATCTCATCGGCCTCGAGGAGGCCGTCGCCGTCGCCGCGGGCCACGGTGGCCAGGGCGTCCACGCTGGTGAAGCTCAGCTCCTCGACGTCCCGCCACTCCTCGGCGCGGATCTTCACCCGCGCCTCCATCAGCGCGCCGTCCTGGTCCAGCAGCACGGTGTAGGAGCCCGCCTCCAGGCCGAGGACGATCTCCCGGTCCGAGGTCTTGTTGAGCTCGGCCACCAGCTTGCCCTCGGCGTCACGCACGAAGACCCGCCCCGAGACACCGGTGCCCAGCAGGAGCCCCGCGCGGGTCTGGCTCAGGTCGGTCATGACGAGGTCGCCGGTGCCGTTCAGCTTGATGTCGTAGGCCGCGTGCTGAGGGCCGTGCCGGGTCCGCTCCGTGCGGGCCAGGGTCTCGGTGTAGGCGAAGTAGTACGCCTCGTTCAGGGTGACCCGGCCGTCGGAGGAGGTGTCGGCGGCGCCGCGCAGGCCGCTGACGAAGTAGTGGGTGAAGAAGCTGCCGCCGATGTTGTCCGACTCCTGGGCGGACTCGTCGGCCGAGCTGGAGGTGAGGTAGGCGTGGCCGCTGACGGCCACGGACTCATCCACCAGGAAGGGGGCGCGCATGACGCCGCCCTTCTGCCGCACCATGGCGCCCGAAGAGCAGGAGTCCAGCACCAGCAGCCGCACGTCCGCCGGGATGTCCTCCAGCGTGTCGCGCAGCGCCTTGTAGTCGTAGAGCTCGCCGCTCGGCAGCAGGCCCTCCTCGTCGGAGTGGCCCGAGTAGTACACCATCAGCTCGGTGCGCTCGCCGGCGGCCTCAGCGGCCTTGATGCGGCCCTTGATCTCCTGGAAGCCAAACTCCAGCTCAGCCCGATCGACGTCGGTGAGCAGCCAGGTGTCGCCGGGCTCGACCCCGCCGAGCTCCTCCAGGACGTCGACCACGGCCTGGGCGTCGGTGTCCGCGTAGCGAAGCTCCACGCGCTCGCCGCCGCCGTCGTTGGAGCCGGCGACCAGCGCGAAGCGGCGGGTCACCTGGGCCTCGGCGGCGATGGCCGGGGCGGGTAGGTGGGCCAGCAGCGAGAGGGCGAGGAGCGTGGACATCACGGCACCTTGGTGAGTGTGACGGAGTTCTGCGACAGCGTCTTCGGCAGCGGCAGGGGGGCCGTGAGGGTGTCGTCGTCCGCCGGATCAAGGGCGCGGATGGCGTCCAGCACCGGGGCGGACTCGAAGGGCTCGGTCGAGGCGACGATGAAGAAGCGCTCGAAGTCCGGGGCGTCGTCCAGCTCGTAGGAGTGGGGGAGCTGCACGACGCCGCCGTCCTCCAGGACGATGGGAGCGCGCTCGCCGGAGTGCACCGTGAGCACACCGCGGCCGTCGAGAGAGGCCACCAGGCCGTACTTGTGAGCGCGTGCGTTGTAGCTGATCTGCAGCCGGTCCAGGGCGCGGGCGGCGGCGAGCTCGGGGTGGCCCTCGGCCCGGGCGATCCTGAGATCGATGAGCTGCTCGGAGTCGCTGCCCTGGAGGCGGTGGACCAGCAGGAGCGGCGGCCCCTTCACCCGCTCAGTGGGGACGACATCGACGATCTCGCCGTCGCTGTAGGGCAGCTCATCGACCGCGGGGCCCTGGATGACGAACAGCGCCAGGGCGGCGGCGGCGACCATGCCGAAGCCGGCGAACCAGCTGCGGCTGGTGCGGGCGCTGGCCTGAGCGGCCCGGGCCTTCACCGAGACGGCGACCACCCGCGGCGGCAGCGCCTTCAGGATCTCTGCGTTGGAGCGCTCCAGCGCGGCCAGACGATCGGCGCCGTCGGGGTCGGCGGCGAGCGCCTGGCGGACGGCGTCCATGCGCTCCTGGGGCAGCTCGCCGAGGGCGTAGCGCTCAAGGAGCCAGTCGGGCACGGGGCTGCTGCTGTTCTGGGAGGTCATCATCCGATCCCTTCGAGTTCGACGACATGCTGGCGAAGAGTGCGGAGGCGCTTGCGGACACCAGAGACCGACAGGCCGACCTCGTCTGCTACCTCCTGGAGGGTCATCCCGTCCCTGAGGTGAAGCACCGCGATCACCTTCGTCGAGGGCTTCTCCTTGGCGAAGATGCGATCGAGCATCATGTCCGCCAGGGAGCGTTCCTCGGTGTCCGGTGCGGACGCGATGCGGAGCAGCAGCTCCTGGTCAGGTGTCTCCGGTCGCCGCTTGCGGCTGCGGATGCGGTTCAGGCACACGTTGGTCGCGGTCCGGTAGAGGAACGCGCTGGGCGCGTCCACTTCGATGCGATCCTGGCGCCTGAGCACCTCCACGAAGACATCCTGCATGGCCTCCACGGCCCGCTCCTCGTCACGGAGGAGTTGACGGCAACGCCGGAGCACCATTGGGCCGTACTTCGAGTAGAGGGCCTCAACATCCGCCGCCACTGTCGCTCCTCCTGGTTCGCTGGATGAGACACCAAGCGAGCGGAGGTTTGTCACCCTTCGGTCAGATTTTTTTAAATGGGGAGAGACCGGTCGCCAAATAGCTCTCTGCGTGGGAGTCACCCAACGACCGGGCTCACACGGTCCATGGCGCCCGAGGGAGTCTTGCGGGAGAGGGCACCAGTGACCGCCCCTGGGCACAACATGCCCGTGGGATCCCCTGGATTTCAACCACAAACCGCACTTTCACGAGAGTTGGCGGGGCTGGGGCGTGGGCAGCGGCGTCGAGCGAGCAGCGGGGGCGGATCGTGACGTAGTCTCACTGAGTCCCCACCTTCCGTCAGAACGTGCCGTCAGGCGCGCGCCAACTGCGAATACGTACCGTTGAGGAACGTGACGTCCCAGCGCCTCACGGGAGAGGGTGTTGCGACGTCAGATGCCTCGCCGCAAGGCGACATCAGGAGGCAAGACCTTGCGAACACGTGGACGGTTTTCGACGGAGCCCAGCTGTTGCTATTCCGGACCAATCCAGTAAAACCGGCCAGGTTTCGCAATGGATGCAAACCCAGGTGGGCATGCCAGACGACCCGAGAGTCACTGCACAGGGGGGGAATTTCGACGACGAGGAACGAGGAGACTTGAAATGGGGGGGAAGCGC
>Ga0316204_10005859_pt1 | contig 19690 bp, 15 predicted proteins | sample 6monrhotite_MG_2_FD_205661 | JGI IMG/M metagenome (GOLD analysis project Ga0316204, IMG submission 205661) | Microbial mat bacterial communities from mineral coupon in-situ incubated in ocean water Damariscotta River, Maine, United States -... | ecosystem: Environmental > Aquatic > Marine >...
GTTGCCACTCTTCAGTAAGCTTTGTCAATGTGGTGCTACCCACATCCGATAATTTGTAAAAACGTTTTTTACGGTTGTCTTCTTTCCGCCATTCACTGACTAATAGACCTTGTTTTTCCAAACGTCTAACAAGCGGGTAAAGTGTGCCTTCGTCTATCTCTAATCCCTGACTCATCAGATTTTTTCTTAAAGAGTATCCATAATGTTCTTCTCTAAGCTCTGCGAGCACTGCAAGAATGAGTACACCCCGCCTAAGCTCCAACTTGAGCTTTATATATTGTTCACTATCAGTCATGATCTACCTTTACTGTATGTCACATAGTACAGCTTATACTGTATGGCAAATAGTATATGTGATCAAGTATATTTTAATAAAATGTTTGCATTTTAAATAATGAAAACTAAAGCTTATCGTATTGAAATATATAGTGTTTTTGAGTATTTCTATTATGGCGACAAAATGCTTTGTTACATTTACATAAACCATAAATGACTCATTATATGAATTCAAGAGCGGACAATTGAGAATTATTGGAGTCATGTCATTGCTTAACAGTATAAATTGGGGCTTTTTGCTGCACGTTTACGCTTTATTAGAAGCAGCACAAATTTTCAGAAGCAATAGATGACGGATGTTCTATTGCTCCTAGAGGATGGAATAAAAAGTGTTAAATAAATTCGACTAAATTGACTACAAAAATCAACCAGCAAACACCTGCTTCAACAAATCAGTTACCCTAGCCGTTGGATTTTGACGGATCTTCTTTTCTTCCTGCGCGACGAGCGCAAATAAACCATCTAATGATTTTTGTAGAATATAGGTTTCGATATTTAAATCTGGCTTTTGAGTAAAGGGGATCGACTGATAGGTTTTTAACATGTTTTTATAGTCATCATAGAAACCGATCTGTCCCATCGAGTTTTTAATAATTGGTTTGAATTTCGCTGATAATTCCGAACTGGTATTTTGCTTAAAATATTGAGTAGCCGCGTCATCGGAACCTCGTAAAATATTCCAAGCATCACTGAATGTCATTTTGGTAATACTTGAAGTAAATATTCGAGTTGCTTCTTTTGATGCTGATTCAGCCGCTCGATTCATTTGTGTTTCGAACTTATCAACGTAGCGGCCTAAGCCAATTTTTCTTAAAGATGATTCTACTTTTTGTAACTCTTGTGGGATGGCAATACGAATAAGTGGATTATCGCTAAAACCGCCTACTTTGCTGGTCTTATCGACCGAGTTTCTGGTACTGACTTCGAGGGCTTGTTTTAATCCCGCAACGACGGTTTTGCTATCTAATGGCGTTTCACCTTGTTGCAGTTGATTGGCTAGTTCTCTGACATCTGAACTTTTGCAACTTAGTAAGATAACAGCTATAGGTAGAAACAGGACAATACTAAAATAGCTTTTTATAAAATTTTTGAAAGATTGAATATTCATGTGATCATTCCTTTTTTTAAGAGATAAACTAATCATTGACTAGGTTTTCGATTGTTGCAGAATCATTAACTTCTGCCAAGACTAAAATACTGCCATAAATATTAGTTAGAAGATTCAATCAAAGGAGCTAATTCATGAACCCATTTAGCTGCTTCAACCGAAGATTCGACGATCAAAGTCTTTTCTTCTGGTGTAAGAGTTTCTAGTTCATCTAGTCGCCCCTCTTCTAGGGCGACAACTTGTCTTAATACCTTCCCGCGAGCCCCTGAAAAATCAAGAATAGCATTGGTTACCTTCACTGAAAAACCGATTTGCTTTAATAACCAAGCTTTATCAACATGCAAAATCAGATCGATGCCGGAAAATAAACCAATAGTAAAAAAAGAATCACAGTTTTCTAACTTTAATTTTGATGAATATAATTCACAGATCTTTGCTCGCTCTAGTAATAATCTTAATAGTGCGTTAGGCACGGTTGATTTACCTGAAAGAGACAAAATCATTGCCCATTGCTTTACTTGCCTCAGACCTAAGTAAGTAATGCCTTCATATAAACTTTCTATTTTTCTTGGCAGATTACAAATGGGGCTATTAACGACTTTTAAAATTATATAGCTGAGTTGTACATCTTGACTGATAAGATCGCATACCGCTTGAATCGAAATATCATCTTTTTGTAGTGCGGTAGATAAATTAAGAGCGTTTTGTTTATTACTTTCCAATTTTTTCCCATATTCCATTGTTGGTTTTGCCAAAAAATATCCTTGAAATAGAGAAAAATTAAGTTCATTACAGATTGTATAAGCTTCAGCAGTTTCAATTTTTGATGCAATCATTATGGGTTTTGTCTGACTGGATTTTAGTCTGTCCCTTAAGAGTGTTTCATAGTTGCTATTGATTTCCTTAAGAGGGAAAGTGGTGGTATCGACTTTTAAGTAATCTATTAAGCTTAATAAAGTGTCGAACCGTTCCTCAAATGTATAATTATCAATCGCAAATGCATAGCCTACATTTTTTAGCTCGGAAACTCTGATGAGCAAATCTACATCTACTTCTATATCAGAGTGTAGTTCAAGCACAATACGATTCGGGGGAAGTGGGAAAAAATAGTCTGACATCAATAGTTGATGATTGATATTTATGAAGATTTTAACGTAGGGTGTTGTTGCGCCTTCAATAAGTCCAACACAATAATTAATAAGTAGTTCAGCGGTAGCTATGGTTCTATCGTCGATAGATGCACGATTTTCAGAACTGTCTCGGTATAGGATTTCAAAACCAAATAAATTATTGTTTGCATCTAAAATTGATTGTTTGGCGAAAAGGGCATCGTTATTAATTATCTCCGTCATAGATAGTCTTCAGTAGTTTCCTGTCTAGTAATATTAGCCCAATTTTTCTAACGGCGGATGATAGTTAATTACATAATTGAGATATTACGTGAAATAATTTTTAGTGGGAAACGTCTTTGAAATAAAAAGAACCCATAGTTCTTGAAATTGTGAACTGGTGCAGGCAAATACCTTTGCAAGAACGAATATCCACACAATTGGACACAGATTGATTTCAAATCAGCCAAAACGTTTAATAGAATCTTTGCGCTGCTAGTAAGCTATTGTACAATAGCCCCAAATTTAAAGAGCGAGAATAACAGCGTGTCACTGATTATCACCGACGAATGTATCAATTGCGATGTTTGTGAACCTGAATGCCCGAATGAAGCGATTTATCAGGGCGAAGAGATTTACGAGATTGATAAAGATAAATGTACCGAATGTGTTGGGCACTATGATGAACCTCAGTGCCAGCTGGTATGCCCTGTAGACTGTATTCCGCATGATGAAAGTAATGTAGAGTCGGAAGATCAGCTTATTTTGAAGTATGAGAAGTTAACTGGACAAGATTATACGGGTTAATCAGGCATTCTGCTCTAGACTTATGCTTTAGCTATGGTTATAGTAAGCCAGATTACCGATTATAAAGATAAAACCCATCTAATCTGTGAATATCTGGATTTGGGTAGAAAAATAACAGGATAAACAATGCGCAAACATAGAAAAGTAATAGAAGACGAAACAGACGTTGATATGACCCCAATGCTTGATATTGTATTTATCATGCTGATCTTCTTTATTGTAACCACTTCTTTTATCAAAGAAGCCGGTATCGAAATTACTCGACCTAATAATAATCAATCTGAAGCTCCACCAAATCCGACTTCACCAATTTTGATTCGAATTAGTGATACTGGAGACGTTTCTCTCGGTGGTCGTTTAATTGATGTTGCTGCGGTTCAAGCAAATGTTGAAACAGAGCGTTCTAAAAAGCCTAAAGCTGCCGTTATTGTACAAGTAGCTGAAGCTGCTAAAACGGGTATCTTGGTTAGTGTTGTTGACCAAGCGAAAAAAGCTGGCGTGCCTCAAGTGACGGTTGTGAAGCCCGCAAAGCAATAACCAACAAAGCTTTAATGGCTAGTAAGGCGACTTTTAAATAGTCGCCTTTTTTGTACCTAACGTTTATTCGTTTAAGTTTGTCTTATATTGAGTTTCTATGATGATGATTCAGGTTTTCGTTAATGTCTAAAGTGATTACTCTGCTATTGTTGGCTTTTGCTGCTTGGTATTGGTCTCATTCTCAAAAAATAAAACAGTTGGCTCTGCGCGCCAGTGTTAATCGTTGTAATGAAGCAGATGTTCAATTTTTAGATCATAGTGTTGTATTACATCGAATTAGTTTTGCTAAAAACCAAGCGAAGCGATGGAAGATGATACGAGAGTATCGTTTTGAATTTACTTCGACTGGTGAGAATCGTTATACCGGTCGTGTTATTATGCAAGGCCATCATGTAGTTTCATCCGAATTAGAGCCTTATAGCCTTAATTAGAGAAGCCCAAAAAGCAATGAATAATGTTTGCCTTGAAATTAGTCATTTAAATAAACGGCTTGGTCAACAACTAACCATTAATCAATTGAACCTTCGCCTTTTTCGAGGCAAAAAAGTTGCACTCCTTGGTTTAAATGGCGCTGGAAAGTCTTCTTTCATTCGCTTGCTGGTTGGAGAGAGTTTGCCTGATTCCGGTACTATTAATTATCAAACTTCAAAACAATCTGTATTGCCTACCCAAGTGGCATTTAAAAAAATGCTTGGTTATCAATCGGACACCATGTTGGCTCTATCGGATATGACCAGTGGAGAATATCTTAACTTGTGTGCAAGCTTGAAAGGAGTGTCAGAAAAAGAGTTTATCGATAAAATTGAACGGCTCAGTTCTCAATGGGAAATCCAAAATATATTAGATCGCTCCATGAGTTCTTTATCAAAAGGGAATCTGCAAAAGTTAGCGATTGCTCAGGTTTTTATAAATAATCCAAAGATTTTGTTTTTCGATGAACCTTGCCAAAGTCTTGATCCTTTGGAGCAAGACCGATTTAACCAAAATATAAAGTCGTTAGATAATTTCGAATTGTGTGTTTTTTCGACTCATAATGTTAATCACGCACTTGAAGTTGCAGATGAAATTATATTATTTCATCAATCAAAAATTGCGTATCATTTTAAGGGTGAAGTTGAAAGTCACTATATATTGATGAGTAAAGAGGAACCTGCTAAATTGACGCTGTTTTTTGAGCGGAATGATTTGCTAGCTATGCCTGTTGGAGAATTTGTTTATTCAATAAAACTTGACTCTAAAACAACAATTGAGGCAGTCACCAAAAATTTGGCGCTAGAAGAAATACACACAGAATTCTTTTTACCTGAAAAAGAAGCTGTTATCCCTCTATTTCGTTTGTTAGCCAGTGGAGAGTTAAATTTAGATATTAATAATAACAAAAATTTAGTTGAATCCCTGCTAGACAACCCCATAGTAGGGGAAGAATAATGAAAGCGGTTATCTACCTCCTCACAAGAACGCTTTTTAAAAGAAAGAGTTTACAAATTACGCTGATATTATCTATTACTCTCATTGGATTATTTCTAACGCTTAGTTACCAAAATTTTTTATACCTTCAGTCTCAAAACATTAGCCAGCTTTCAGTTTATAACGAAATTATAAAACCTTTGTCTGGATTAGTTTTATTGTCTCAACTGATCATTATTGGACTGGTTTCATCTTTAATAAAACCTTATTTTTCGAGTCAAGGACAACAAGGATTATTTCTTCATAGTGGACTAAGAGATATCTCATTAATGAGTATTAATTTCTTGGTTGTTTTTCTATTTAGTTTGATACCTTTAGCTTATTTTTTAGTTGTTTGTTTCGCCCTTATTTTAAATAGTGAAGTTGATATTTGGTTAGTAATAAGTACGGTAGCGGCGTTGATAGCGGCTAGTGTTTTATTTGGCAACTATCTTCTTGCAATTACGCTTCATTATAAGAAAACGCTTGTGGCTTGGTTAGTTGCTATGAGTTCATTGTTAGTTTTGTTTATCCTTGATGACTATATAAGAAATAGTCAAATTGATGTTTCAATCTATCTTGATTTTTTTATTCATATCAGAGAAGGATTGATTGATATTAAAGAAATCATTGTGATGTTTAATTGGGCGTTAATTTTCTTTTTGTTATTTCTATTTTCGTGGTTAAAAAATCGACTAGCAGATAAATCAGTCTTTAGAAATGCACTAATAGTTACTGTGATAATTCTAGTGAGTAACATGATATTGCTAAAAAACTTGAATACAAGTCCTTGGGATATTAGTCAATCTGGAATCAACTCATTAAATAATAACTTGGTAGAGTCGATCAGCAAGATAGATAAACCTATTAAAATAACAGCAGTAATTGATGAGGAAAAAAACCAAGATGAGATTCGCCGCGCAGTCGATATTATTTCTCAATATAATAAAAATATAGAACTAAATTTTACTAATCGACAGGCTTTAATGTCACAATCGGAACTTATAGATCAATTTGTTACGGTTGAAATTGAAGGGATACAGCAAAGCGCTCGTTACCCATTTGATCGAACTGCAAAAGAGATTATTTCCCATTTAATGGTCCAGCTAACTACTCGTTCAAATCAATGGATCACTTTTATAGAAGGTCATGGAGAAGCATCGCCATTCGGAAGTTCTGGAAGAGATGTTACAGGCTTTTATCAATCACTAAAAGATTTAGGCTGGCCAGTTGCGATCCAAAATTTGAAAAAACATTCAATCATTAGTCATAATACAAAAGTTGTAGTGATTGCTGCCGGAAAAAAGAAATGGTTTGATGGAGAGGTCGATGCGTTGATGAATTACCTCAATAGCGGCGGTAGTTTGTTAGTTTTACGTGAATTTGATGATGAATTGCCAGCTAAGCTTGTTAATTTCTTAGGGATTAGAAAATCTCAAGGTGTTCTTATCGATTGGCAGGGTTTCCAAAGCGGTACTCCACATCCGGCTATTTTAATCGTTAATCAATTTGAACCGCATCCGATCAACACAGGGTTCGATAGTTTGTTAGCATTCCCTTGGAGTGTAGGACTTTTTATTGATGATGAAGCTAAAGTCTTGAGCAAACAATATGAACCTATTTTACAAACTCATAAGGGTATTTGGAATGAGATTGAGCATAGCGCGGAAGAGCTTTCTTTTGATTCTGATAAAGGCGAACAACAAAAGGTTTTTAATCTCGGTTTTAGTATCGAGGATAAAAGTAATCAACAACGAGTGATTGTGCTTGGAGACAGTAGTTTTCTTTCGGATTCTGCAATTAATAACTATGCTAATAAGCAGTTTTCGTTAAATCTAATTAGTTGGTTATCGGCTCAAAAAATGACGGTTTCAGATAGCCAACATAGAGATAGTTATATTCAACTCAGCCCTTTTAGTCATTTCATATTTAACTGGTTATTCTCATTAATCTTGCCGCTTGTTTTAATTGTGTGGATAGGATTGCGATGGTTTAAAAATAGCAATTTTACAAACAGAACAAAGATAGAAAATGAGAGAGGTTCACATGAGTAGAGCCCCATGACTAAATCTATGAACCAACAGCAATGGCTCAATGTTATTATCATTATTATTTCAGCGCTTATTTTAGCTTTTGTCTTGCTCGGACGTTTTCTCGACCCTGATAGAAATAAAATTGAAGATGTATCTGCACCCTTGGAGTTAAGACTTATTGATTTTGGTGCGCAGCGGCTTTCTTATAAGCCTCAAAATATGGAAGGTGCTCAACTGGATGGTTGGAGCGTTTATCCTGAATCTTCGTTATCAGCCGATGAAATAAAATTATTGGTGAATAGTTGGCAAGAATTGTTATCAATGCCTTTGCAGCAAAGTGAGATAAAACAAAATAAGACTATATCAGGAGCAACTGTGCTTCTTTTTTTTTCCGGCTCGGAGCTGCCATTGTTAGTAAGAGTAAGCAGAAAAAACACTCAATCTAAGAGTGAAGAGATAATCATTGATTTTATTGCAGAGGAAAGAACAGTGGTGGTTAAAAATCTTTCCAAATATCAGTTTTTACCAAAGCAAAGGAATAGCGAATCTTTTAATGATGAGAAATAATCATGCCTGAACTCCCAGAAGTAGAAACAACCTGTCGAGGTATTACTCCATTTGCGAAAGGACAGCGAATTGAAAAGATAATTGTTCGCCAAGAAAAACTACGCTGGCCGATTGATAAAAACATTAACAAACAATTGTCAGGGTTGAGGATAGATGAGATTAACCGGAGGGCAAAATATCTATTGTTAGAAACTAGCCAAGGGAGTTTAATGATTCACTTAGGTATGTCGGGAAGCTTAAGAATTGTTGAACAGTTACCACCAGATAAGCATGATCATGTTGATATTTGTTTATCAAACGGCAAGATCATTCGTTTTAATGACCCGAGACGTTTTGGAAGCGTTTTGTTTAATCAACAGGGTGAGCAACATACCTTGTTATCTAAGTTAGGGGTAGAGCCATTAACAGATGCGTTTAATGAAGGTTATTTGCAAGACAAAGCTAAAGGAAGAAAAACAGCCATTAAAGCATTTATTATGAATAATCATATTGTTGTCGGAGTGGGTAATATTTACGCCCAAGAGTCACTTTTTTTATCAGGTATTCACCCTAAGCGAGCAGCCGGTAATATTTCATCAAAACGCATGAAATTGCTTGTTGCAACCATCAAACAAGTTTTGACTGATGCCATTGAGGCGGGTGGAAGCAGTTTAAAAGACTTCACTGGAGCAGATGGTAAACCGGGATATTTTCAACAAACATTAAATGTCTATGGACGCCATCAAGAGCCGTGTTTTAAATGTGAAACAACTCTTAAACAATTAACGATTGGTCAACGAACCACCATCTATTGTCCAAAATGTCAGAAATAGGCAGATGGAGATTGTTATTTTGACGGAGGTAAACAGTTAATACTTAAGCGATGCCGCTTGCATCACAACATAAAATTTTAACGGCAAGCTGTATAAATTTTGACTTATGCTTTGACTAAACAATAAAAAACCCGGAAATTCCGGGTTTTAGAGGCTACTTTAATTGGTTACGTTAAGCTGTTAACAACTTAATGCAAAAGCAATTATTTTATTTTTGCTTCTTTGTACATCACGTGTTGACGAACAACCGGGTCGTACTTTTTGAATTCCAATTTATTAGGTGTGCTTCTTTTGTTCTTGTCTGTGGTGTAGAAATGACCTGTACCAGCAGATGAAACTAATTTAATTTTATCTCTCATGATTTAGTCCCCTATACCTTGATGCCGTTCTGACGAACGGTTACTAATACTGCATCAATACCTTTCTTATCGATGATGCGTATACCTTTTGCAGAAACACGAAGTTTCACAAAACGATTTTCACTTTCCACCCAAAAACGGTGAGAATGAAGGTTTGGCAAAAAACGACGACGTGTGCGGTTTTTCGCGTGAGATACATTGTTTCCCGCTACAGGTCTCTTACCTGTAACCTGACATACTCGTGACATGACATTAGCCTCTTTATTACACTATTCTATATTAATACAATTACTGTAACTACTCATCTAGCCTCTGAAATAAGCCAGTTCTTCGTTCAAAAATGGTCATTTATACCTATAAATTCACATTTTCTGTCTTGATTTGACTTATTTTAGCGACAACCTGAGCAGTTACTAATTTATTAAAAATTCTGTTTTGGCATTAGATGCCAAGGCGACAATACAGTTTTAACTCACTGTTTTACCTTCCTGTCGCGGAAAGGGCGCACTTTATACCAAAATACGGCTATTAATACAACAAATTTACGGAATTTTGTGCCTAACGAGGCAAAATATTAGTAATTGGTTCTTTTGGGTAATTTATCAGTCATTAATATCAGGAATTACACATAGAATTGGTTTGATTGATTTATCTAGCTAGCTAAATTTGTCCTCGCTCAGCCAATGAAACCACTCGATGGGAGGCAACAACTAAATGATCCAATAGCCTCACATCAATTAAGTTAAGAGCGGCTTTTAGAGTTGCTGTAATGTCAATATCTGAAATGCTTGGTTCGGCTACGCCTGATGGGTGATTGTGTGCGACAATAACGGCAGCCGCGTTGTGCTTTAAGCAACCTTGCAATATGACTCTAGGGTGTACTGATGAGGCATTAATTGTTCCAAAAAAGAGTTCTTCAAATGCGATAACATGGTGTTGGTTATCCAAAAATATTGCCGCAAAGACCTCATTAGTTTTATTCATTAGCCGAGATTGGACATATTCTTTTACTTGGTTGGGATTTTCCATCGCATTTTGTTTGACGATTTGTTCTTTTAAATAACGCTGACTCATTTCTAAGCAGGCTTGAAGTTGAACGAATTTAGCTCTGCCAAGTCCTTTTATTTGGCAAAACTCTTTCTCGGAAGCAGAAAATAACCTTTTCAAGCTTCCGAAGTGTTGAATAATTTCTCTAGCGAGTTCTATTACATTTTTTCCGGCAGTTCCTGTGCGCAAAAAAATCGCCAACAGCTCGGAGTCGGACAAAGAATGAGCTCCTGATTGAATGAGTTTTTCGCGTGGTTTTTCTTTTTCAGGCCATGATTCAAGAGATGGCATATCAATTCCTTTTGTTTTGTGAAAAAAGAGATTCTTATCACAAGTGGATAGTAATATGAGGGGATTTTAGAGTCTGTAGGAAAATTGCTATAAAAAGAGTGAGAAATGATGGATTTTGTTTGCTATTATAAGCGTAAGTGAGCAATTAGTTCGGCTGTAAGGCTTGTTCTGTCTAATTTTGGGCTGACAGTTTTTGTAGTGCGCTGATTGTAAAAAAATTATTTTTTCGCGTTGGTTTGCGGAATTTGGAATGTCAAATTGTCGGAATTATTAGCTAAACAGCCGCTTAATATTCTATTAGGCGTGACCGGTGGTATTGCTGCATATAAAGCAGCTGATCTAGTGCGTCGTTTAAAAGAAAACCAATTCAATGTTCGAGTTGTGATGACTCAAGGCGCGAAAAGCTTTATTACGCCTATGACCATGCAGGCTGTTTCAGGTAATCCAGTTCATGATGAGTTATTTGATCAACAAGCAGAAGCTGCGATGGGACATATCGAGCTTGCTAAGTGGGCTGATATCATTTTAATTGCTCCAGCAACTGCCAATATTATCGCGAAAATAGCAGCTGGTTTTTCTGATGATCTTCTAACGACTCTGATATTGGCTAGTTCTGCTCGGTTGATGGTCGTGCCTGCAATGAACCAACAAATGTGGGCAAACAAAGCGACCAAAGAAAATATTGAACGTTTAATTCAGCGAGAAGTTTTAATTTTTGGGCCTGCTAGTGGTGAGCAGGCTTGTGGTGATGTGGGTGAAGGCAGAATGTTAGAGCCGCTTGAAATTGTTGAACAACTGCTATTAAGTTCAGACTCCGCAAATGCCGAATCTACAAATGAACAAAATTTAAAAGGAAGAAATATATTAATTACAGCGGGACCAACTGTTGAGGCTATCGATCCAGTTCGTTTTATATCAAATCATAGTTCAGGAAAAATGGGCTACGCATTAGCCAAAGCTGCTGTTTTGAGTGGCGCAAATGTCACTTTAATTTCTGGACCAGTTGATTTAGATATTTCAGACAAGGTAAACAGAATCTCAGTGACTTCAGCGTCGGAGATGTTAGCGGCAGTTCAAAACGAATTGGCTTCATGCGATGTGTTTATCGGTTGCGCTGCTGTAGCTGATTATGCGCCGGTTGAGTTTTCTGAACATAAGATAAAAAAGAATAACCAAGATATGCTAATAGCGTTAAAGAAAACCCCTGATATTATTTCATGGGTTGCGGCGCAAGAAAAACGTCCGTTTGTTGTTGGTTTTGCCGCAGAAAGCCAAAACTTGGAAGTTTTTGCCACTAATAAATTAATCAATAAAAAGCTTGATATGATCTGTGCCAATGATATTAGCGATACAAACTTAGGTTTTAACAGTGATGATAATAAAATTCTTATTATTGGAAAAAATGGTAATCAGTTGAACTTACCTGCAGCACCAAAGCTTAAAATTGCTAAAGCAATTATGAAAGAAATTGGAAAAAATATTAACTCGAATGAAAACTAGTCGTTGTCTTTAGTGCGGCGTTTACACGGAGAACATTTGTGAAAATAGAAGTTAAAAAAGAGAAAAAAATTAAGGTTCCTAAATTAGAGTCTAAAACGCTACTTTCTTACTCATTACCTTATCTCTTGTTATGTGTTTTAACCATTATTTTTGTTGCAATTGTGCAATATTATTTAGTGGTTGTTCAGCCCGCATCAGATCGCAATTCAACATTTGTGAATGTCACCATGACATCTTACATGGAGCTTGTTTTAAGTCGGTTAGACTCGATTGGAGAGTCCACTCGTACCGTTTTGAGTGATCCTAAATTAGTTGAAGAAATTCAACAGGCATCTCCAGCATCTATGAAGTTAATTGAAGCAAGATTGAATAGCCGTTTACCTTTGACGACGGGGGTCAGAATTCTTGATGCTTCGACTTATGATGTGGATCTAAATTCAGCGCCCCCAGTAACTAATGTAACCTTGCAACTGATGAGAGATCTCGAAACGCGAAACATTGTTATGCATGAAGCGATTAACGCTGGTAAAGCGGATCAACACATTGCTGTATTGTTAAGAATCAACAATACCGATAAAGTCGTTTTAATAGGTGTTAGTTTTGATATTTTTTCAAAAGCACTTCCAAAAGAACGTTTAGTACCTGGCTATTATGAATTTCTGCAAAGTTTTGCCAATCAAAATTTAAAAATTACTAGTTTAGGGGATTCGCAATATAAAGTGGGTGAACCAATGGGTATTGCTCGACTTAATACAACTCAATGGCGAATTGCATTTTGGCCCGCCAACCCTGAGAAATTTTCATCTAAATTAGAATTAATGCTATTTTTTGGTGGTCTAATTTTAGTTCTGTCATTGGTTGCTGTTGGTGGTTTCTTTGGGCTGAAAAATTTACAAACTAAAGTTCGTAGTGATGCATCTGGTTTTCTTCGTTGGTTGCTTGATAGTTCTCAATCAGATAAACCGATAACTTCTGTGGATTATGAATTACAGGTTTTTGCCGATATGTCTCAAACGATTTCAAGAGAAGGCTTTAGTATTGCTGCTAAAAATGAAGTTGCTAATAATAAATCAGATGTACCGGCTATTGAGGACAATAAAAATGGCGATACTACTGGCTCTTTAATTGCTGCTTTAGAAAATAAATCTTCCGCATTGGAAATTAATAAAACTAAAAGGATGCCGAAACGGAGAAAAGATGAAATTCCGGAATCAATATTTAGAGCTTATGATATTCGTGGAATTGTTGGAGATACTCTCGATGAGAATATTGTGAGGCAAATTGGTAGAGCAATTGGGAGTGAAGCATTTGAAAGAGGAGAGCAAAGGGTTGTTGTTGCAAGGGATGGACGTTTATCAGGACCGTCCTTGTTAGAAGCTCTCAAAGAAGGTTTAATTGAGAGTGGTCGAGATGTTATTGACATCGGCGAAATGCCCACACCTTTGTTATATTTCGCAACACATTATTTAGATTCTAGTAGTGGTGTTGTTTTAACTGGAAGCCATAACCCTAAAAATTATAATGGACTCAAAATAGTGATAGGAGGGCATACGTTATCGGGTGATGAAATTATGTCACTTAAAAAACGAATTGACACCGGTAATTTGGTCGAAGGGCAAGGCAGTCAAGATTCTACTTCTGTGTTACAAGATTACATTAGTCAAATAACAGGCGATATTGCTTTAACTCAACCTCTAAAGGTGGCTGTTGATTGTGGTAATGGTGTAGCTGGAAAAGTGGCGCCGCAATTGTTACAGGCCTTAGGCTGTGAAGTTATTGGTCTCTACTGTAAAGTCGATGGAAATTTTCCGAATCATCATCCCGATCCCAGCAAGCCAGAAAACTTACAAGAATTAATTGAGTTGGTCAAATCGGAAAAAGCTGACGTTGGTTTAGCATTTGATGGTGATGGTGACCGCTTGGGCGTGGTTGATTCTCAAGGAAATATTATTTGGGCTGATCGCCAAATGATGCTCTATTCAATGGATGTTCTGTCAAGAAATCCGGGCGCAGATATTATTTACGATGTGAAATGTAGCCGAAACCTAGCTCAAGTCATTTCGAGTAACGGCGGACATCCTATTATGTGGAAGACTGGGCATTCACTGGTTAAAGCAAAAATGCGAGAAACTGGTGCGCTGTTAGCGGGAGAGTGTAGTGGCCACATTTTCTTTAAAGAGCGTTGGTACGGTTTTGATGACGCTTTGTACACCGCAGCAAGGTTACTTGAAATTTTGTCAGCGGATACAAGAAAATCCGCAGATATTTTTGCTGCACTTCCTAATAGTTTGGCAACCCCTGAGATAAATGTTGCAATTGATGATGATAAAAAGCATAACTTTGTTAATAAATTGGCTAACCAAGGAATTTTTGGAAACGGAAAGTTAATTGATATCGATGGCGTCAGAGTTGAATTTTCTCATGGTTGGGGGTTAGTAAGAGCCTCAAATACAACACCTAATTTAGTGATTCGATTTGAAGGTGATAGCGAAGAAAGTATTAATAATATAAAGCAGTTATTTAAGCAACAAATGCTTATGGTTGATAGCAGTTTGAACTTAGATTTTTAAAAATTAATTGAGTGCAGAACCTTTGTGAGCTCAACCGCTAATTTTAGTAAGAGGTCGGTAATGACAGAAAAAAAGAAAAATAGAAAACAAGATATTCTGGAAAATCTAGCCTTGATGTTAGAGCAAGAACTATCGGAAAGAATAACCACGGCTCGTTTGGCTAAACAAGTTGGTGTCTCTGAAGCTGCTCTATATAGGCATTTTCCAAGCAAAGCAAGAATGTATGAATCTTTGTTGGATTTTTCTGAAGAAAGTATTTTTTCTCGAATTAATCAAATTGTTTCCGAATCTCAAGACTCTCTAGAACAGTGCAATAAAATTAGTCAATTGATTCTCGGTTTTTCTCAGAAAAACCCTGGAATTAGTAGACTATTAACAGGTGAAGTTTTGTTAGGAGAAACTCAGAGATTGAAAGATAGAATTTCTCAAATTTTTGATCGAATAGAATTACAATTAAAACAAATTCATCGAGATCATGCGGTTAAAAATTCCCAGTCACCGATTGATTCTGCTGCGATAGCAAAGTTGCTCACTAGCATTTTAGAAGGGCGTATTCAGCAATTTGTAAGATCTAAGTTTAAGATTGAGCCGCTAAATCAGTGGGATGTCCAATGGCGCCTAATTGTCGATGGTATTGGAGAATAGCTTTATTTCTGGTCTTGATGATTAATTTAAGAATTTTGAATTGTTTTGATTAGGTGAAACGTTGAACTATTGGATAAGATAACCCTCTAATCTATTTCATGTAAAATAAGAAGATACCTAAACAATGAAAAAAGCATTCGTACTCTCTCTATCACTTTTTCTATCAGCCTGCTCTGGAGCGTCTCCACTTCAAGTAGTACAGGGGCTTTTGGGGTATATTCCGCCTCCAGAAGAAACAACGGTTGGAGAAGAGCTTCAACTTGAGTTTGATCGTTGTGAAAAAATTGACTCTAATCGTAATTGCGCTCAAATTGCTTTTGATATGGTGAGAAAAGTTAAAGGCTTAGAACCTAGGAAAGTTCCCAAGGGTGTGGTTATCATTCTTGAAGGAGATGTCAAAATGGAATCAGAGAAGCTGAAGGAAAAAGACAAGAAGGATTAATTATTAGACAACTAACTTGTTTATAAAAAACAAAACTAACTTCAAAACCGATAACTAATTTGCTTCTAAATAGGAGTATTGCCAAATTGTTTCTTGAACTCGTGAGAGATTGGTTATAATGTGAGCAGATGTTCGAACAAAATAAACCGACATGCATGGTCAATAAAAGTCCCACTAGGCTAAGTCGTTCAGGGCGTCTTAGCTATGTTGAACGAGCGTCAACGTCTATAAAAGCACTATCCTTTATTTTAACAGTTCTACTATTCCAGCCTTTCCTAGCAAAATCTTTTGATTTAACAGGTGGTCATCTTTTAAAAGAAATTCATACTCGGGAAGAGTTTAAGGGTAGCAATCAAAGCTGGGCGTTCGATTTTGATCATCTGGGTAGAGTTTATGTTGCTAACTCTGACGAGCTATTGATCTTTGATGGCATTAGATGGCAAAAACTTATGCCTCCAAAAATGGGGATTATACGAAGTGTAGTTGTTTCCAAATCAGGTAAAGTTTACTTAGGAGGCCAAAACTCTCTTGGATATTATTTTCCTAATATTAAGGGAAACTGGGAATTTAAATCATTAAACCAAAATTTACCAATCGGTATCTCCGAAATAGGGATTATTCGTCGCGGCTTTAAGTTTCAGGAAAAGGTTTATTTTAAGTCTGAAGACTACTTGATAGAAATCGATATAAAGGATCAACTTTCGATGAGTAAATCAAGTGGAGGGAAATTATTGGGGGAGAAAAATGGTTTCTGGAAGGTAAATAAAGATGAAGGTCTAGTGAGGGTGAATGAAAATGGAGAAGCTCAACAAGTAATAGATTATATACCCAGAATTCAAGGGGTTTATTTTTCAGAAAATAAACATTTAGTAATAACTCGTTTTGGCGATATCTTTCAAGTTGAAGATCAAAAAAAAGTAACTATTAATAATACGCTTGTTAAAGGATCTCTTGTTGTAAACGTTTCTCAGATCCCTGGTGGTTTAGCACTGTCTACATGGAATCAGGGTTTGATAGTCATTAATACACAAGGAGAAACGATACGTCATATTAAGTATCGAGGGACGAGCGCTATTTCGACTGAGTATTCCAATGGATCATTATGGGTCGGCTTTTATGGTGCGATTGTTAGAATTCCTTGGCCATTATCCTTGCAGCAATACAACTACGAAATGGGTCTAAAGGGAAGCGTAACAAAATTAATTAACTACCACGAAGACACCTATGCTGGAACTTCTATCGGACTGCATAAGTTTGATCCAAAAACTGGTCTGTTTGAATTAAAGTCGCTTGGTGGATCTAGTGCTTACGTGTGGGCCATAGAAGTGACTGATGCGGGGATGTTAATAGCAACTCATGATGGCTTGTATTTGCTCAGTGATAACAAAGAAACCTTATTATTTAAAGGCAGTACAAAAAGTATTGTGAGGTTAAAGTCACTTCCATCACATTTCTTAATTACCTCATTGAACCGAGGAAGTATTTTACTAAAAACGTTTGATGGGCGCGCAGAAATAGTAAAAGAATACCCTGACTTTAAAGTTGATAAACAGACCCAGGAATATTCTTCCGATGGTGCGGTACTGCTTGGCACTCGTAATGATGGAATTTATAAAATAACGTTTAATGATAAATTAGAGATTGAAACCTCTCATTTAAATTCTGAAATTATTGCTCAAGGTCGAACCAAGGTTAATACCTTAGCCTATTTATTTAAGTTAAATGACGATATTCTAGTGAGCGCCTTTGGTCGGATTTGTAAACCAGCCTTCGAACCAACTTCTTCCTGTATCGATAGCCAATATTTTGATAAAAACATTAAAAATATCAAGCATATTAAAACGCGTTCCGATGGTTCATTGATCGTGAGTACCGGCGTTGGAAGTTTTTTAGCAATAAAGGGTGAGACTGATAGTCAATATAAAAAAGTTAACAGTTTTTTAGATAATATGCCAAACCAGCACACTCGATTTTTCTCAAAACATTCCAATAATAATTGGATAGGTAGAAACGACGGCTTGTGGAAAGTCGATCTGTCTGCGATTCAGCCAACTGAAAAAACTCAAGTATGGATCAGGCAAGTTCTTGTTGATGAGGCGATTATTTACGATTCGGCGCGGATCCTTTCTGTTCTGCCTGATGCTATCACTCCAAACCCTAAAAGCATTCGCATTTCTTTCGCGGCGACACATTTAATTAAGACGCTGTCTGCACAGTGGCGATCTAAATTAATCGGTTACGAACAAGAGTTTGATGATTGGTCAAACGAAGCATGGCGGGATTTTAATGATCTTCCTCCGGGAAACTATCAAATATTAGTTGAGCTAAAAAATTTTGCGGGGCTTGTGAGTGAATCGAAACCTTTAGATTTTATAATTTTAGCTCCTTGGTACTGGAGCGTATGGACAAAAATTATTTATCTATTGTTATTGGTCGGTTTGTTTGTAGTGACAGCTAAAAAATATAGCCTAAGAAAGAATGCACTTTTGCTTAAACGACAAATAGAACTTAAAAAGAAAATTGAGGAACGTACGCACGAGTTGCAGCTTGAAAAACAAAAACTTGTTGATCAGACCGTTAAATTAACTGAGTTAGATAAAGCCAAATCACGTTTCTTTGCCAACATTACTCATGAGTTTCGGACTCCCTTAAGCCTAATGATTGGTCCTTTATCGGATTTAGCGAATGGTCGGCAGGGTAAATTGTCTAACCCACAAGTAACCTTAATAAAACTGGCGCTAAAACGTTCGGTTAGTTTAATGGGCTTAATCGAAGAGTTATTAGATATATCAAGACTAGACGCAGGCGTTTTAGTTTTGAACGCACAAAAAGTAAACATGGTTGGTATTGTTAAAAATGCGTTGGCTCAACTTGATTCTTGGGCTGAATCAAAAAATATTAAGGTAATAAAATCGATTGATTGTAAAAGTTTTGAACTGGTGGTTGATAAACATCAGATTGAGAGGGTGATTACTAATTTAATTGGAAACGCAATCAAATTTACCCCTGACAATGGTCAAATTCAAGTACAGCTTAAACAAAAAGAATCGGGAATAGTTATCGAAATTATTGATAGTGGGCCAGGGATTGACGCTGAAGAAGTTAACAGAATTTTTGAAAGATTTCATCAAGTGGCAAAAACTCAAATAGCAAACCCTGGCGGCGTTGGTTTAGGTTTATCACTTGCTAAAGAAATTACCCTAATGCATCAAGGTGAATTAACAGTTACCAGCGCATTAGGAGATGGTGCAAGCTTTAGTCTTTATTTACCCAAAGAGACAGGCCTAGAGGCTAATCATTATTCTTCGTCCCGTGAAACGCTTAATGAAAACGATTTGGCGATGCCGGATATTGAGCAAAAAGTTATAGAAAAGAATGATCAAAACACAGTTAAAGCAACTGTTTTAGTGGTTGAAGATGACCTAGATTTGCGTCGCTATATTGTTGATCATTTAAGTGAACAGTACCGGGTTATCGAGTCTTCAAATGGTCAGCATGGGATTCAAACGGCAATTAAGGAGTTGCCTGATCTAATTATTAGTGATGTGATGATGCCTGTGATGGATGGTATAAAAATGTGCCAAAAGTTGAAATCAAATCCAGAAACAGATTTTATACCTTTAATATTGTTAACTGCAAAAGCAGAAGTTTATGATCGAGTCCAAGGATTTGAACAAGGAGCTGACGAATACATTGCCAAGCCTTTTAGTAGTGAGCTATTAAAAGTGAGAATCGCAAATTTAATTAACTCTCATCGTAAACTCATTAAAAGAGCGGCTGATATGAAGGTACTGTTTCCTCAAATAGAAGGGTTGGTCAATCAGCAAACTCGGTTTGTTCAGCGATTCCAACAGGCGATAAAAGATAATCTTTCCGATACAAACCTATCCGTTGAAGAGATAGCGAACAAGCTTAATATGGATCGAAGTACTTTATACAAAAAAGTGCAATCAAATTTCAATTCTTCACCAAGCGAGTTAATCCGTATCGCCAGACTTAATTGGGCTAAAGAATTAGTTGTCGCTAGGGAAGGAACGATTGCAGATATCGCTTTTACGGTGGGCTATTCAACCGTTGCGCA
>Ga0316204_10005861_pt1 | contig 19677 bp, 20 predicted proteins | sample 6monrhotite_MG_2_FD_205661 | JGI IMG/M metagenome (GOLD analysis project Ga0316204, IMG submission 205661) | Microbial mat bacterial communities from mineral coupon in-situ incubated in ocean water Damariscotta River, Maine, United States -... | ecosystem: Environmental > Aquatic > Marine >...
ACAAAGTTATTAAAAAGGCGCTCGATCGAAATTCGCAACAGGTTGGACATTATCAACATTGATCAATGAAAAAAGGTAACGATGAGATCAAAACTAAGAACCAAAGCGATTGCAGTGTGCAACGATAAGATTACGAAGAAAGGTGAAACGGTAGGTCTTTCATTCTATGCGTTCTTTGCCAATAAGAATGACGACCCAGAGGTGCTCATGGAAGCCGCGAAGTGGTGGATCAAGACGCACGAACTCGATCACTTTGAGAAAGCTGTAAAGATACGTGACATGCTCAAATCGGGCGTTTAGCCCTAGGTGTTCTTGCACCTTCTTATGGACTTCTTTAAGCAACGCTGTAGCCAATATTTCGTAAGCCTTGCTGTTGCTTGGCGGGGATTGGAACGTTAGCGTTGTTCAGGATTTAAAAATGATATTGAAGCTTGCTAAAGAGTAGCTTGCGCCTTCAAATCAGTCCGTGTATACAGTCCTTAATTCAGCCGCTTCGGTGGCTGTTTTACTGTCAGGGTTTGTGACAAAATTTAATTTGGTTTGTGACAATTTTTGTGACAGGGCTACTTTTAAGGGCTTAAAAAAGGCCTCAAAAATAGCAAATAAGTTAAGTATTTCAATGCCTTGCCCGGGTAGCTCAGTTGGTAGAGCAGCGGATTGAAAATCCGCGTGTCGGTGGTTCAAATCCGCCCCCGGGCACCATTATTTCAAAGGCCTCGGCAAAAATGCTGGGGCTTTTGTTTTTATGATGTTGAAAAAATAATGCTCATTTCAAACAGGCAAAATCATGCACACCTTTAAGCTTACGCCCAAGCCTCGAAGCGACTATCGCTTAGAAGTCGACCAGATTAAAAAACGATGCTCGCTTGAAAAACATGGCTATCGCCATAACAAAATTGTTTATGGTTTTTGTGATGAATTACCAGATTTAGCCGAGCTTCAGTCGTTGGGTTTAAACATAGAAGAGATTACCTTTGAAGATGCTCAAAGGGAACTCACTAACGCGTTGATCGAACGTGGTCGCGCTAAATCAAAAATAGAACACCTTAAACGCGAAGGCGAAGTGAACGGTGCTGGTAATGGACCGCAAGAAGACGCTGCCCAGCTTAAGTTGACAGATTTAAATAACGCTATTCAAGCCATGAAAGAAGCACTGGGCATTACAGGAACGCTAAAAATATTGAAGTTCTAATTTGAAGCAGCGCTGCATTGGTCAAAACGGGTCTGATGCGATATGTAATGACCCCATTCGTTTGTTTTTATTGGAGCTTAAATGAAACTGATCGTCCTTAACCTACCCCGCGATTTTGACGAACAATCCCTTATGGAATTATTCCAAATTCATGGCAACGTTTCAACCTGTGTGCTTGTTATGGATGAAAAAAACGGCCAATCAAAAGGCTTTGGTTTTGTCGATATGGAACATGATGAAGAAGCGCGCATTGCGATTGAAAAATTGCACGGTAGCAAAATTAAGAAAAACAAAATTCGTGTAAAGCCTGCGCAATAACGATCAAACTTCCCAGACCTTAGAAAGGGCACACGAATTTGCCCTTGGTCATATTCGTGCGCCCTATAGTATCTGGAAAACACCTGAAAAACACAAAAAAGTTGTTTTTTATAGCGGCCTATAGTTAAATTGTATTATGTTGAAAAACAGATTGCAAAGGGTAAAAAATTGGGCGCGCACTTATTTAGGCACCGTTTTGATTTGGTGAATGTGGTGGTCGCAGAACCATCACATGAGCTTCGAGAAGACATCGCCCGCGACCTACGTAAATTGGGCTTTGAACGCATTCAATTGGTTTCAAATATTAGGCAAATTCAACAAGCCCTAAAAGATGATCTAATTGACCTTTTGATATGTGATACGGCGCTTGAAGACGGCGACCTTACGAGGTTTGTACGCGGTATGCGTTTGGGTATTTTTAACGGAAATATTTTTCCAGTTGTGATTACTTTGGTGTCTGTGCCGTCCCAAGGCCTTGTGCATAAAGTGGTCAATTCAGGCACAGATGCGGTTATTGTTAAGCCCATTACTCTTGAGCAGCTTAATAAACGCATTATGGGCCTTGTGGAAAAGCGAAGCCGATTTGTCGTTACCAGCGATTACATTGGCCCAGATCGTCGCCAAAAGCTTCGCAAAGGGGCTGAACCAATCCCATCCATTGATGTGCCCAATCCATTGCGGAATAAAATTACAAGTTATTACGACGCAGATGCCTACACAGCCTTAGTCAAAAGAACCACGTTGATTTTGAACGAACGTCGGATTGAACGGCAAAGTATTCAAATAAAATATTATGTTGAAAAAATATTACCACCATACGAAGAACAAGATTCGCATACGGAAATGCCGCCTGAATGGTCTAGGCTTATGTTCACCACCAAAGATCTAGCCGGGCGGGTCAAAGGTAGCCGGTTTGCGCACATGATTGGTGCTTCGACCATGTTGCTTGATTTTGTCAATGATTTGAATGCGAAGCAATCTTTGACTTCAGAAGACATCCGCTTGATCACACAATTTTCTAGTTCAATTTCCCGACTTTTCGAAACCGTTTAAAAACACTGAACGAGTGTAAAGCAACCGTGGGGTGGCTCTCAGCTATTGGCATTGGCTATGCCTTGGTCGTGAGGGAAGAAACGGATGGGCCGTCAAAGAAAATTTAGAAACCGACTTTGAAGCCATTGGAATTCCACTCAACGCGCCGATCGCATTGTTGTTTATTCGTGTTGATCCACCCTTCATCGAGGGCGGTCTTTGCCCATCGTTTGGGATGTGGCATTGCTGGTTCTCGGTTAGGTAGAATTTTCTTGAGGTAAGTGCAGATGAATGAAACGTCAATCCCAAAACGAAAAATGTCAAAGTGGATCAAGATTCCGTTGATCACCTTCGGCGTTCTGATCGTTTTAATTTATGGGTATATACAAATTGCATTCGTACAGCTGTATCAGATCACGAGCTTTGTGAATTGGATTACTTAAGCTTGAGCTTTAAGAATGATACTAAATTTCAAGGATACAAGTTTTGCCGCCGAGAAATATTAGGCAAGTAATTAAATCACACAAGCCACCTCATCACCATTGGGCGCAGCGATTATGTCAGGAATATTAGGACACAATGCAGGCACGGCACCCGGTCAGGGAAGTTTTACGTCAGAACAAGTTAATGCATCAAAAATTGCTAATTATGTTTATGATAAAATGGGTTCAATGACCAAAGCCGCAGAAGCTGCACTTTCAAGTATCCAAGAATCCAAAAGATACACCGGTCCCTCAACTGAGCTTAGCCCCGAAGATTTTACCGGGAATTTGTCTTCGCAATCCTCAGTTCAGGCCCCTGCAACCGTTACACCCACCTCGGCCCTTTTAAAACCCACGGCTGTTCAGCCGACCGCTATGCGAACCAATGTTTTGACGGGGGTTCGGTGCTATACCATCCAGCCCGGCGATAGGTTGTCGGGGGGTGCCGCGCGTTTGGGCACCTCGGTCGGCAATTTGATGAAATCGAACCCACAAATTGCGTTGCCTTGGGCCAAAGAAATGGCGGTTAAACAAGGGCTAAATGGTTTTGGTATCTTGCGCCGTAAAATATTGTCGATAAATTTCCCCAATCCTTTATGCTTGCTTTGATATTTGATTGACGTGAAGGTTTTGGAGAAAATTTATGAGTGATCAGCAAGTTCTTGAAGTTTTTGCCGATGGTATTGTCAACGTATCCCATGCCAACGGCGTGTTTCGCATAACGTTTGGTCAACAAGGACCTGATGGCGAAGCTTGCCCAAGTTTGAAGTTGTTGTTGCCGTCCACGCAAATTGCCCCGGTGATTCAGGCTTTGACGAGTTCCGTTAGTGATATCAACCAAAAAATAAAAGAACAAACCGGGGTTGAAAGACAGAAACCCACAGTAAAGAGCAAGCCTAAAAAAGAAAAATAGCAGGGGGCGATAGACTAAATTTTAAGGCCTTCAAAAATCGTTTTAAGCTGCTTTTGAATGGCGGTCGAACAATATGTGGTTTCAATGTCTGTGCGTGCTTGGTCACCCAAACGCTGGCGCAGTTTTGGGTCTTGGGCCAAGCGTTCTAAAGCATCGGCCAAGGCGATTTCGTCTTTGAATGGGACTAAAATTCCATTTTCCCCGTCCTTTATTAAATCGCGGCAACCGGGGCAATCAAAAGCCACCAAGGGCCGCCCGACCGAGGCCGCTTCGAGCAAGCTTTTAGGCATACCTTCCCTGTATGACGGCAACACCGCAATGTGACATTGTTGTAAAATCTTCAAAATATCAGAACGCTGTCCAAGCCAATGGACTAGGCCTTGGTCTTGCCACGTGTTCAATTGATCTTGTGAAATTGATGCCGGGTTTGCGGGGTCTGGTGCCCCGACCAATTCGATATTAAGATGAACGCCACGGTTTTTTAAGATCTGAGCGGCCTTGATTAATTCACCGATGCCCTTGTCCCACAACATGCGCGATACCACCGTGGCTTTGAGAACGGTGTCCGTTGGCTCGCGAGTTGCTGGAAATTTTTCCATATCCAAACCTGATCCGGGTATCAAGTCGGTGCGGGCTGTATCGCTGATACCAAGCCCGTTTAGCAATGCTTGATCATCGCTGTTTTGTACGTGAAGCCGGGCATTGTGGGGTTTGAATGCCCATCGCAATACAGGTGAAACCAATCCACGGATCAGTTTAAATTTAAGGCGTTGGGAAATGAACACCACACCCATTCCAGAAAATAAGCTCACGGTGCGGGCAACATTGTTGAGCCGGGATGCGATGGCTCCATACAGGATAGATTTAAGGGCAACGTGATACGTGACATCCGGGCATTCGGATTTATAAATACGGATCAGATCCAACAACGCTGATAATTCGCTTAACGGGTTCAAGCTTTCGCGTTTAATGGCCCAAGGCACGGTGCGAAAGCCCAGGTTTTCAATATATTGTTGATGATCCCTCATACGAGCAACGACAACAACGTCATAACCCGCATCTTGGGCCGCAAAGGCTGTCGGCAAACGATGCGAACAAAACGCCCAATCTTCGGTTACGGTGAATAACATTTTGGGCATGAGGTGCTTGCTTAGGCTCCGTAATATTCGCGATACCATTTAACGAATTTTTGAACGCCTTGTTCGACGGTGGTGGTGGGCTGGTATCCGACTTCGGTTCGTAGATTATCAACGTCCGCCCACGTAGCCGGAACATCGCCCGGTTGCATGGGCATCATGTTCTTTTTGGCGGTCAGGCCCAAATTTTCTTCTAATACTTCGATGTAACGCATCAAACCCACAGCGTGGTCAGATCCGATGTTGAAGACACGAAATGGAGCCGTGGTGCTGGCGGCTGGGTCTGCGGACATAGGTTGAGCTGTGGGCGGATTGTCCAACGTGCGTATGACACCTTCAACGATGTCATCGATATAGGTAAACGACCTTTTCATTTCGCCATTGTTAAAAACGTCAATAGTTTCTCCGGCAATAATGGCTTTGGTGAACATACACAAAGCCATGTCAGGACGCCCCCACGGGCCGTATACGGTAAAAAATCGTAAACCCGTGGTTGGAAATTGAAACAGGTGAGAATAGGTGTGAGCCATCAATTCGTTGGCGCGTTTGGTTGCGGCATACAAGCTGATGGGATGATCCACAGCATCATGAACCGTAAACGGCATTTTTTCATTGGTGCCATAGACCGAGCTGGAGGATGCATAAACCAAGTGTTTGACATTTGCATACCGACAACCTTCCAAGATATTTACAAATCCGACAAGGTTGCTGTCGACGTAATCCATGGGTGCGTCAAGCGAATGGCGGACGCCGGCTTGGGCGGCCAAGTTAACAACACCATCCGGTTTATGGTCAGCAAAAAGTTTGGCTACGGCGGTGCTGTCTGCTAAATCGATGCGGGCTTCGGTGAAATTTGGATGATCAATGATTTTGGCAAGTCTAGCTTCTTTGAGCTTTACGTCATAATAAGGCGACACGTTATCAAGCCCAATGACTTCGTCGCCACGACCAAGCAGATATTCTGAAACGCGATTACCGATAAAACCAGCGCTTCCCGTGACAAGTACTTTCATGAAAAATCCATTTTCTTTATTTAATTTGATCGGTCTTGAGTTATGGCACCGTACTCTATTTACCGGGCCTAGAAAACAGCTTAATTAAACCGACCTTAGACAGAATTATTGAGTGATAACAGTTTGGCAAAATCATCAGCCGGAACGGGCTTGGAATAAAAATAGCCTTGCCCAAATTCTGCTTTTAGCTGTTGTAATAATCCCATTTGGTTGGTGGTTTCAATGCCTTCTGCAATAATGGCAATGCCTAGGCTTTGGGCCATTAACAGCGTACCTTTGACAATGGCTTGGGATGTTCTGTCATCATTGATTTCAGAAATGAATGAGCGATCTATTTTCAAATGTGTAATGGGTAATCGGTTGAGATAGGAAAGCGAAGAAAACCCAGTGCCAAAATCATCTATGGCAATGCCGATGCCTTGATCGTGCAAAGAAGACAATATAGCGCTGATGCGATCAATGTTTTCCATGAAAATAGATTCCGTGATTTCCAGTTTTAACTGGCTTGGATCCATGTTGGTGCGTTTGATAATATCAATAACATGGTCTTCGATGTCATCGCGTTGCATTTGCAAAACAGATAAATTCACAGACATTTCAATAGGGCTTAGGCCTTGGTCAATCCATACTTGATGTTGCTTACAGGCTTCTTCTAAAACCCAATCGCCAATGGTATCAATCAAGCCGCATTTTTCCGCCAAAGGGATGAAAACAAAAGGCGGAACATTTCCATGTTTGGCATGGGTCCACCGCGCCAAAGCTTCGCATCCATACACGGACCCGTCATGCATGTGGACGATGGGTTGGTAATGCAAGCTTAGCTCGCCGTTCATTACTGCGCGGCGTAAATCGGTTTCCATTTCCAATTGTTTTAACGCGCGCGTTTGAAGTTCCTTGTCAAATAGCTCGAAAAGTCCAGAACCTTTGGCTTGGGCGCGGGTCAATGCCGCTGAAGCTTGGGCGATAATTTCCTTTGCCGAAGTTTCAGATTCGGTGGCCGCAGAAGTGGTGATAGCCCCAACAGAACAGGTCAAAATGATTTCTTGGTCACCAACGGTCAAAGGTTCTTGTATAAGGTTTTCTAAATACTCAGAAATTTTAGGAGCACTGGTTTCGTCAAAACAGTCTTCCAACAGAACAGCAAAATCGGCCTGGTCATGGCGGCTTATGGTGATAGCCCCGTTGTTAAGGAGCGTTTTTGGCATTTGGCTGGTTTCAATGCCTTTGGTGAGACGTTTTGCTGTTTCAATCAGGATATATTCGCCCATAACCGGACCCAAAGTTTGCCGAAGCTCGTTTAGGCGGTCAATTTTTATAAGCAGCACGGCCAAGTGTGTTTTTGCCGAAGATCGCCCTCGGCTCATCAAAGATTCCATTCGGTCCATAAATAGAAATTCATTAGGAAGCGAGGTAATGGGATCATAAGTTTTGGTTTGGGTAACATCCGTTTGCGAACCTGATATCCGAATGGCTTGGCCGTCTTCGCCACGGCTAGCAACGCCGCGCGTCAAAATCCAACGGAACATACCGTCGGCATGCAAGGCACGGTATTCATGCTTCAAGGCGGCTGTTTGGCCCAACAGATGTTCTTCAATAGCTAACTTTAATCCTTCGATTTCGTCGGGGTGCACCAGGTTGAACCAGTTATCAGGGTCACGTTCAAAAGATTTTTCTGAAAACCCCAACATGTCTTTCCAACGTTCGGAGAAATGAATTTCGCCACTTCGTAAATCCCAATCCCAAAGCCCATCATTCGCGCCTCGAAAGGCCAAGGCATACCGTTCTTCGCTATCCTTAAGTTTTAAAAGAGCGCGGCGCATCTGTAAATGTGTGTTGATGCGGGCAAGGGTGACGGGGAAATCAACGGGCTTGGTTATATAATCATTGGCGCCCTTTGTTATGGCTTCGGTGATGCCACTGCTGTCGTGATTGGCGCTAACCATGATGATGGGTAATTGGGTCATGGAATAGGTTTTGCGCGTGGTCTCAAGAACGCTAATGCCACCAAGGTCTGGCATGTTAATGTCAAGCAAGACTAAATCAAAAGTTTCAGAGCTGATGAGGCTTAACGCTTCAATCCCACCCAACGCGCGTTGGGTTTCAAAATGACTACGTTGAAGACGACGAGCCAAAAGGTCGCAGTTTATTTCATTGTCGTCTACGACAAGAATGCGCGGCATGTTTTTTTGGCGTTCGTCAGGTTGTTTCATTGCGTATCAAATTTCGTTAAGTTGTTCATCTCTTCAGCCAAGACTCAATGGTGTTTATGAGCTCTGGGAAATCTATTGGTTTTGCGGCAAACCCATTGAACCCTATTTTTTTGGCTTTGTCTCGGTCTGATGCTAATGTATGTGCCGTCAAAGCAATAACGGGGATGGATTTGGTCATTGGATCTGTTTTAAGAATTTCCAAAGCTTCCCACCCATCCATGATGGGCATGTTGATGTCCATTAGGACCAAATCGGGGGCTTCTGTTTTTGTCATATTGACACCCTCTTGCCCATCAACGGCTAATAAGACGTGATAGCCCATTTTCTCAAGGCGCCGAGAAAGCATGTTACGGTTCAAGGCATTGTCTTCGACAAGAAGTAAAGTTGCCATAATTATGGTTCTCCCAAAATCATTGGACTGGGGGCGCTTGCAGGTAAGCGCACTATAAATGTGGAACCTTTGTTCGGGCTGCTTTGTACATCGACCTCACCGCCTAAAACATCGGCAAAGGCTTTGTTGATGGTCAGTCCCAGGCCTGTGCCCCCATATTTACGGGTGGTGGATAGGTCCGCTTGGGTAAAGGGGGCAAATATTCGGTCTAGTTGTTGTTTGTTCATGCCGATACCGTGGTCAATAACGCTAAAAACAAAGACATCACCATCAGGCAATTCTTGGCGTTTCGCGCGCAAAGTAATGGTTTTATTTTCAGAGAATTTGGCAGCGTTTGATAAGAAATTAAAAAGAATTTGTCGTAATTTTGTAACGTCAGAATTCATAAACCCAAGGTCATTTTTGATATCAACCCTCAAATCATTCTGGTTGGTCTTCATCAAAGGTTGAACCGTATTTATAACCGTATCAAGCGCATCTTGGACGCAAAACTTCTCAGAATAAATTTCAATGTGGCCAGCTTCAATTTTAGACAAATCTAAGATCTCACTGATGATTTTTAAAAGATGCCTACCTGCCGAATGAATTTTATTCAGATCATCGCTCATCACGGCGTTACCCACATCTTGGGCATCTTCTTGTAACATTTCCGCATACCCAATGATCGCGTTCAAAGGCGTTCTTAATTCATGGCTCATGTTGGCGAGAAACATACTCTTGGCTTTGTTTGCACTTTCAGCTTCTTCTCGAGCCAGCAACAGTTCTTGTTCGGTTTTTAACCGTTCTTGGATTTCTTCTTGTAATTCACGAGTGCGTTCATCAACACGCATTTCCAAATCATCATGGGCGGTTCGCAAGGCATGTTGGGTGCGTTGGCGAATGATGGCTCCCATTTTAAAAATACGAAGAGCCTTGTACATATCACCAACTTCATCGCGACGGGACTCGCTTGGAATATGAACGTCCAAGTCACCGTCTGCTAGCCTCGTCATAATAGAAGTCACGCCGCGGATGGGGCCACTGATGGAACGAGCAAGAAGTATTATGGTCAAAATAAAGACTACAAAGAAAAAAGGAGCCATGAATCCAAGTAAGGTGTTTATGTTTTTTTCTTTACGTAAAATAGCTGAATCGACTTCGGTGCTGAGCCGGTTTAAAATTTGGTGAGTTGTGTGCACGATGGTACCAATTTCACCGTTAATGCCTTCGCCGTATGTCATGCCAATTTTTTGTGTTGCGGCCACAAGTTTACCCACATTTTTGTGATAATCGTTTAAGGCCACCAAAAGCAGTTTACGTTTTGCCTTGTCTTCGACTAAACGGTTTATTTGATCAAGCATGTCCTGGAAATGATTTTCGAAGATGTTGATTTGGTCTTTTCTATGGTGGATTTGCAATTCTTTGACAGATAATTTCATCAAGTTAACGCTGTTTTGCAAAATCTCAAAAAGCCTTAAATCACCCCGCAACTGATCCAATCCAACTTCTAAAGATTGTATGTTTTCATGGATGTCTTTGCGAATACCTTTGGAATCGTCTTGCCCGACGATAATTTTTTGTTCGGCCATAACCTCAAATAAATATTGATACTTGCTGGTTAATCTTACCAGTTCTTCAAGTGTGGTGATGGGTAGGTCTAAATTCCAAAATTGTTCTTTTAAATTTTCTGTGCTTTCCACGAACGTTTCAAACGTTGAACTAAATTCATCAAGATATTTAAGTTCAAACAAGTTAACAAAATCATTTTGACTGCGTTGCAGCTTTAATAACTTGCTCTTAAGGGCAGAAATTTCTATGCGCGTTTGATTGATTTTTTGAAGCGAGGCATCGTGAAAAAGGCTGAGGCTAGGTAACGTTATTAAAGCGATTAAGACAAGGACTGAGACGATCGCTAATTTGGCTCGAATGGGCAATGTCCGGAGGCGGTAGACTGAACGTGCAGGTGACTCATTCATAAATTACGGTTCTCGTTTTTGATAACATCAAAAAAATTTTAGCCAATAATAAATCCAGCATGGAAGCGATATAAGCATCGATCTTGTATGAATGGCTTAAGAAAGATACGCGAAGGAAATAAATCTGCAAGCTTTTCATCGGTACATGAGCCCATTCATATGTGTGCAACCAGCCTCTGTTTCGTTGTGTTTTGTTCTTTTAATGAATATTCAGTTGCAGGAACAACGCCCCATACGGGATCAGGCCACGCTGGATCATCCTGAAATCGGGCAATGACGTGAATGTGTAGCTGTTCGACAACATTTCCTAATGCGGCTACATTTATTTTATAAGGGTGGTATATAACTTTTAAAGCTTTGGATACAAGGTCGATCTCGCTCATCACGATATTACGTTCGCAAGGGGCTAAATCATCTAAATCTCTTAAGCCTTCGTGTTCGGGAACCAAGATAATCCAAGGGTATGTTTTGTCATTGTTTAACAAAACACGGCAAACGTCCAATTTTGAAATTTCTACGGTATTACTATCCAATAGGGGATGTAATTCAAACATGATATATCCAAACAATTCCTAAAAAAACAATGTGGTGAGTATGAACGGTCATTTCAATAAGGAAAAGAACGGATGAGCACACCGCGTTTAAAATCGGGCTTGTGGGTGAAAGCCCAATTGCGTTTGTGCGATTTAAATTTCTTGTCTTGTGTTGTGGTGCAAAAAGGCGACGAAGATGCGGGACAAATTCTAGTTAAAATCAATAATTTATCGGGCCATTGCCGGGTGCTCGCTGAGCGTTATGACGACGGCATGGAAAAGATGTGGGCGGTGGTCAATTCGGGTGATGAACGGGCCGTTGATTCCTACATTGCCCAAGAATCCAGCTTTGATCCAGACCTTTGGGTGATCGAAATTGAAGACCCCAAGGGTTTGTACAAGCCGGACGGTCAGAGTCCTCAGTGTATTTTTTAGTTGCCTTGCTAATAATTGCCATGCAAACTAATGTTGTTTTTTCGCAACGATTGAGTCTAAGCCTATGAGCAAGTTGATCCCGGATCATATCCCCCCCCAACCCAGCGCCGAATTTTCAGCCTTAGTTAAAGAAAAACGCGAAGGTTCTATTGGCTATCTGATCACATATGCGCAAAAATTATTACACCGGGCATTGGGAGAAAGTTTTCAAGAATTTGGTGTGACCGTCGCGCAATGGTCGGTTTTGGTGGTGTTATGGGAAAAAGATGGATTGACCCAAAAAGAACTATCCGAAATGGTTGCTGTTGAAACGCCAACGTTATCGCGCACGATTGATCGTATGGAACGTGACAATTTGGTACATAGAGTTCGCAATGGACAAGATCGTCGCCAAGTCCATATCAATTTGACAGAATATGGCGCTGGGCTGTGGCGTGATTTATTGCCACAAGTTGAAATAAATTTGGACCGTGCCCTCACAGGGATAAATGAAAAAGAAGAAACAGTTCTACGAGATCTGCTGAGGCGGGTGATCAGAAATGTTTCAAATCACCAACAACAAAATTAAAGTTTATGAATATGGATATGGATAAAAAACAAGCGAAAACAGTTACGACAAGAACGGTTCAACAGGGCTGGAAAAATATTTCAACGCCTTATAAAACGGCGATTGTTATTCTTGCCTTTGCCATTCTTTGGATGGCATCTGGAGTTCTGAAAAGTTCAAATTTAGCAAAATCGAAAGCAAATGAAGCTCAGGATCAGCGCGCACCCAACGTTCGCGTGGCCACTTTGCATGGCAAACAACACACACCTTTTACTTTGGTTTTGGGACGGACCAAAGCCGATCAAGCCGTCACGGTGCGCGCGCAAGCATTGGGCCGCGTTGTTGATGTTTTGGTGAACAAAGGTGATACCGTAAAAGCTGGGGACGTGTTGATGCGGATTGATCCCGAAGATCGCCCCGGTCGATTGGCCGAAGCGACGGCTCGATTAAAGCAACGGGAAATAGCTTATGTTGCAGCGCGAAAATTACGGAAAGGGGGCTACAGCTCTCAGCTGACCGAAGCCCAAGCCAAAGCAGATTTGAAAGCGGCCAAGGCGCAAGTCGTACGCCGGCAACAGGACTTAAACAACACCACCTTGACCGCACCCATTTCTGGTGTGGTTGATACGCTTCCTGCTAAAGTCGGAGATTATTTTGACAAAGCCGGGGGCATCGTTGGCCGCATTATCAACATGAACAAAATCATAGCCCAAGCCCAAGTTGCCGAACAAAGCATCAACCATATAGCCCTTGGAAAAATTGCTTCGGTACAATTACCCGACGGTCGGGAATTTAAGGGCACGGTTACTTACGTTGCTAATTCGTCAAATGCTTTAACCCGAACATTTATGGTCGAAGTGGCCCTAGATGTGGATAATGGATCGGTACGAGAAGGCGTTACAGCTGAAATTAAACTACCCAAGGATACGCAATTTGCACATCGTGTGTCGCCATCTTTGTTGACTTTGGATGGTCATGGAAAAGTCGGTGTGAAAATCGTAAATGGTGATAATAAAGTTGAATTTCATACTGTAAAAATTGTTGCGGATTCAAAAAAAGGCATGTGGTTAAGTGGGCTAGCTGACCCCGTTCGCGTTATTTCTGTGGGCCAAGAATTTGTTAATATCGGGCAAACTGTGGTTCCTGTTGAAGGTGAAATTCCTTCGACCATACCCGCCTCAGCCGCAAAGGAATAATCACTATGCGTGCGGTCATTGATTTAGCCTTTGCCAAGGCAAGAACAACAATTTCGACATTATTATTATTGCTTGTCGCGGGGACCATAGCTTATGTGGACATCCCAAAAGAAGCCGAACCAGACATTAATATCCCAATGATTATCGTGCGTGTTATGCATGAAGGTATTTCTCCTGAAGATACCGAAAATTTGCTTATTCGCCCCTTGGAACAAGAGCTTAGGTCGGTCGAAGGCTTGAAGGAAATGCGTGCCAAAGGGTTCGAAGGCGGGGCCAATGTTGTGCTTCAATTCGAAGCTGGTTTTAATGTTGATAAGGCCATGACCGATGTTCGAGATAAGGTCGATATTGCCAAACCTAACCTGCCTTTGGAAAGTGATTCGCCTGTTATTTCGGAAATAAACTTTTCAAAATTCCCCATTGTTGTGGTGACATTATCGGGCGTCGTTCCGGAACGAGCCCTGTTGAAATTAGGGCAAAATCTTAAAGACGATATAGAAGGCTTAACCCCAGTCTTGAAAGCCGAACTAACAGGTACTCGCGAAGAAATGGTCGAAATCTTGATCGATCCAATCAAAATCGAAAGTTATGGGTTAAGCCCGTCTGAAGCGATTGCGAACATCCGAAATTCAAACCGTTTGGTGGCAGCAGGTGCCCAGGATACCGGACGGGGAAGCTTTACGCTTAAAGTTCCGGGTTTGATCAGCAATGTTCATGAAATTATGCAATTGCCCGTTAAAATCGAAGGTGATTCTGTTATCACCTTAGGCGATATTGGTGAAGTTCGGCGAAGCTTTAAGGATCCTAAAAGCTTTGCCAGAATAAACGGAAACCCTGCGGTGACGCTCGAAGTTTCAAAACGTTTGGGCGAAAATCTTATTCTGACGGTTGATAAGGTTAAGGCGTTGGTCGAAACGGAACGCGCGCAATGGCCGGATGGTTTACGGCAAGCGATTAATATCAGCTATGCTCAAAATAAATCTAAAATCATCAAAGAGCGTCTTTCGACTTTAGAAAACAGCGTTATCAGCGCCGTTTTATTGGTGATGATTGTGGTTGTCGCTGCTTTGGGCTGGCGCTCGGCTTCGCTGGTGGGCGTGGCAATTCCAGGATCGTTTCTAACAGGTGTCTTGGTTTTGCACCTTATGGGACTGACCATGAACATTGTGGTGTTGTTTGGGCTGGTTTTGGCAGTGGGTATGTTGGTTGATGGTGTGATCGTGGTGACTGAATTTGCCGACCGCAAAATGAGCGAAGGCATGGACCGCAAACAAGCCTATTCTTTGGCAGCCAAGCGTATGGCTCCTCCGATTATGGCTTCGACTTTAACCACGCTTGCGGCTTTTTTCCCATTATTATTTTGGCCAGGCGTGGTTGGTGAATTTATGAAATATTTGCCCATCACGTTGTTGGCAACTTTGACAGCGTCATTGGTCATGGCCATGATTTTCGTCCCCACCTTGGGGGCTTATTTTGGCAAGCCAGCCTTGGACAATGCCGATGAAGGCAGCGAACATGATTCCCCAATGACCAAGTTTTATATGCGGTTTTTAATGCCGTCGCTTGAACGCCCAGGACTAGTTTTGTTGGGCGCTGTTGGGTCGCTGTTTTTGGTTTTGTTTGTTTATGCCAAATTTGGCAATGGAATTGAATTTTTCCCTACATCTGAGCCATCCGTGGCCAAAGTTCAAGTGCGGGCGAGAGGTAATCTATCCATATGGGAACGAGCGGCATTGATGCGGGAAGTCGAAGCTAAAATTTTTCCGGTCCACGGAATAAAAATGGTTTATACGCGAACACGTGCTAACCCTAAGGGCGAAAATGCTGAAGATATTATTGGCACCGTATTTTTAGAATTCGAAGACTGGCAAACCCGAAGGCACGTGGATGATATTTTGGCCGAAGTGCGAAAATTGACCAGTCCGATCGCCGGCATAATTATCAATACGGTCACTAAAAAAGGTGGGCCACCCGTTGGCAAGGCTATTCAAATAGAACTTTCATCACGATACCCCGAACTATTGGTTCCTGCTGCCAATATCATCAAATCTGGTTTGAAAAACGTCAAAGGCCTTATTGATGTTGAAGACACTTTGCCATTGCCGGGAATTGATTGGGTGTTTGATGTTGACCGTGCACAAGCCGCAAAATACGGCGCAAACATATCATCGGTGGGGGAAACTATTCGCTTGGCGACATCGGGGGTAAAATTAAGCACTTACCGGCCCAAAGACATTGACAATGAAATTGATATTCGGGTCAGGTTTCCAGATAAATATCGCAATCTTGACCAGTTGGAAAATATACATGTAAAGACGCAAGCTGGATCTGTTCCGATATCAAATTTCGTGAAAATGAGGCCACAACCCAAAGTCGGGACCATCAGCCGAACGGATGCAAGGCGGGTTATTTTGATCAAGGCCGACGTTGAAAAAGGCGTGTTGGCGAATAACAAGGTGCAAGAAATACAAGCGTTGTTAAAAGCTTCAAAAATTGATCCTAGGATATCCATTCGCTTTAAGGGCGAAGACGAAGAACAAGCTAAGGCCAAGGCCTTTTTAACCAAGGCATTTGGTGTCGCATTGTTCTTGATCGCGATTATTTTGGTCACGCAATTTAACAGTTTTTATTCCGCGTTCTTGATTTTAACCAGCGTCATCATGTCGACCATCGGTGTGTTTATTGGGTTGTTGTTAACGGGTCAACCGTTCGGTATCGTCATGGGCGGTATTGGCGTGATCGCTTTGGCGGGAATCGTTGTGAATAATAATATTGTTTTAATCGACACCTTTGACCGCTTGGTGAAAACTGATTTGGATGTGAAAAAAGCAATTTTACACACAGGCGCTCAACGTTTGCGTCCGGTGATGTTGACGACTGTGACGACAATTTTGGGGTTGCTACCCATGGCTATGAATGTTGGCATCGACTTTATAAACCGAACCATTGTTGCTGGCGCTCCTGCCAATATGATGTGGGTGCAACTGTCCACATCCATCGTGTTTGGGCTTGGGTTCGCGACGGTATTAACGTTGATCGTAACGCCATCAGCCTTGATGGTGCGGGCGAATGTACAAGCTTGGTGGGCAAGAAAACGCGGCGCAAAATGCGGTTAGGCTCTTAAGTATTGTCCTCATCATCAATTTCGACGCCTATATCAAACAGGTTTGCATCCCCTTGGCTGATGGAACGGTAACTTTTAACCGACCAGGGTATGGACGCAATATAGGCCGCTAAGATGCCTGATAGTGTGATCCACGGCGCACTTAACAAAGAGGCAATAATCAAACCCACAACCACCATTAACGGTAAAATAAGGCTGGGGCGAAGCTTTACTTTTTTAAAGGAATACGTGGGAATGCTGCTGACCATCAAAAACGAAACCACAAGCACAAATACCGCCACAACTTCGGGACGGCGGACATAATCTCCGAAGAAATTAAACGAAATGACCATCGGCAACAACACCAAACCTGCGGCCATGGGGGCGGGGACACCGGCAAAAAAATTACCGGCCCACGCTGGTGGATTGGGGTCTTCGGCGGCTGTGTTAAAACGGGCTAAACGCAAGGCACAGGCCATGGCGTAAATCAGCACCAAAATCCAACCAAAACGGCCAACATTTTGCAACGACCAGAAATACAGCATTAAACCGGGGGCAACACCAAAGCTTAGAATGTCGGCCAAAGAATCCAGCTCGGCACCAAACTTTGAGGTCCCCTTAAGCAATCTAGCGATACGGCCATCTAAGGCATCCAATATAGATGCGGCTAAAATAGCCAAGGCCGCGTGTTCCCAGCGGCCTTCATAAGCAAAGCGAATGGCCGTTAAGCCAGAACACAACGCCAGCAAAGTTAGCATGTTAGGGATCATCACGTTCAACGATAAACGGGGCCGTTTGGGTCTTGTGAATTTTTTGCTGTCTGCCATGCTTTAAAAGTCCCTTGGAAGTCTGGCCTTAGCGGACTTCACCATCTCGTTGTGATTCTTTGGATTTTAAATCCGCAAGCACTGTTTCTCCGGCGATGGTGAGCTGTCCTATGGACACCAAGGGTGCGGTGCCTTTGGGCATGTACACATCTACTCGTGAACCAAAACGAATAAGGCCAAAGCGTTCACCAGCCTTTAAAGCCGTGCCTTCGTGTACTTGGCATACAATGCGCCGTGCAACTAAACCTGCAATTTGGACAAATGCGATATCATGCCCATCGGTGGTTTTCAGGCGCAACGATTGGCGTTCGTTGAATTCGCTGGCTTTGTCTAATTCAGCATTCAAAAATTTCCCGGGACGATAGCCAAGTTTAGTGATGGTGCCGTTCATCGGCGCACGATTAACGTGAACGTTAAAAACATTCATGAACACACAAACCCGTTGCAAAGCTTCGTCGCCCATTTCCAGTTCGGACGGTGGCACGGCTTCGTCGATCAAACAAATTCGACCATCAGCCGGAGAGATAACCAAGCTTTCGCGTGTGGGCGTGACGCGATCAGGATCGCGAAAGAAATAAATACACCATAAGGTTAAAATCACACCTACCCATCCCAATGGTTGGGCGATATAGGCTAAGACAAGGGCGATCACGGCAAACATGGCGATGAAAGGCCAGCCTGCGGGATTGATGGGGACCAAGACGGTCTTCACGGGCATTATTCCTTTTCGATTAGCGGGTCATGTGCCTCAATATTTCAGATTGAGGTATTGTAAGGGGGATAACCCCAGAAATTAAAGCGTAATTTTGCTGATATGTATCACGGGTTGTTTGGTAAATGGAAGACTTGGCCCGGATAAATCATGTCTGGGATTTGAATTTGGTCCCGGTTGGCTTCGAATATAAGGTGATAACGCACCCCCTGGCCATAGGTTTTTCTAGCCAAACGCCACAGGCTGTTGCCGGGTTGAACCACGGCAAAGGTTCCGGGTTTTAAATTTTTGGTGTCTGCGGGTTCGGCTCGTTGGAATGGCATTTCACGACGTTGTAAGACTTGCCCTGCAGCATCAACCATATCGGCGCGCAGTGTATAATTACCGGGGGCAATGTCGGTTTCGGGGGTTAGGCTCCATAAACCTTTGTCGGCATCGGCATTGGTTTTACCAATGAACCGATTGTCGATATATAAATGCACAGCCTTGCCAGGGTCTCCGTGACCGCTGATAGATAATTGCCCGTTTCCGTAATCAATGGAATCAACGCCAAAGGTATCCTGTGCACCGGGTTTTTGCAGAACTTCGCTGGTTCCTGACCCATCACGACGAACTTTTAAGGCCAACGCGCCTTTGTTGCCGGCGGAACGTTCTGGCACGACTAAAATCACCACGTGTTCCGATAAAATGGGGGCGTGACCATCTAATAACATACGCAATCCCAAACGCCGTTCGCCGGGTTCCAACAAATGTTCGGGGACGAAAACCCATTCGCCATGTTGATCTGTGCGCACAGAGCCAAAGGTTTTGTCGCTGTCTAAAATTTCAACGGTGCTGTTGGGATGAGCACGTCCCGCCATAACAGCGTTGCCTTCGGGGTTAACTCGCACCACGTCAAACGTGGGGGGGATGATCTCTTGAACTTGAGCTTTGACCGCCTTAGCAGGAGCCGTTTCATTGGGTTCTGTTTTAGCCTCACCATTTCCAAGAAGGATGCTTAATCCAACAGCAACACCTATGATAACGGCACCCAAAATGCCAATAATGACGGACTTTTGCAAAGTCGCTCACTCCTGAAAGAATCGTAATTAATTATTGCTAAGTTACAGAATAAAGCGCGATTGGATTGGGCGCAATGGTTGGGATAGCGTATGCTGAACATATGTTAAATTGTTTGAGGTAAAGGTTTTGCGATATGGCTGAATTTTCAACGCTGTGTGTGTTTTGCGGCTCACGTATGGGAAGCGACATTGGGTATACAGAACAAAGTGAAAAGCTTGGCCAAAGCATTGCAAAACGGGGGTTGCATTTGGTGTTTGGCGGGGGGGATATTGGGTTGATGTCAGTGGTGGCCCGAGCCGTTGTTAAAGCGGGAGGAAAAGTAACGGGTATTATCCCTGAATTTTTACATGCCTACGAAGTTGGTTTTGTCGAAGGTAGTTATGAAGTTCAAGTGTCCACCATGCATGAACGCAAGGCGAAAATGTTTGAACTGTCAGATGCTTTTGTGGTGATGCCGGGTGGCCTTGGGACTTTGGATGAAAGCATCGAAATCATCACGTGGAAGCAATTGCAACAACACAATAAATCAATTATTTTCGTCAATATAAATGGTTATTGGGATCCGTTCTTGAACTTAGTCGACCACATTGTTGAACACAATTTCGGGCATGACAAAGTGA
>Ga0316204_10005862_pt1:0-12500 | contig 19673 bp, 14 predicted proteins | sample 6monrhotite_MG_2_FD_205661 | JGI IMG/M metagenome (GOLD analysis project Ga0316204, IMG submission 205661) | Microbial mat bacterial communities from mineral coupon in-situ incubated in ocean water Damariscotta River, Maine, United States -... | ecosystem: Environmental > Aquatic >...
AACAGCACAGCCGATCGGGGAAATTTAGCCTGCTAATATCCGGCGCGGCTCCTCCGCTACTTTATGAATTACCCTCACCCTTTTCAGCCGGGCATGTCGAATTGAGTTTCCACGACTATTCCTCCCGAGATGCCGACTCGATCTGGATTGTCGAGTTCCGCTTCGAGACCCAACTCGGCGAACGCGTGCTCCGTGCAGAAATTGGATCCTCACGAGAGACGTACGCTCTCAAAGCGCCGCTCGGCCCCCGGTTCAGCCGCCAACAACTTCGCCGCACTGCCGGATGGCATGATCTGCGCGTGCAATTCGATTCGCTCGATACCATGGTGCTCATCGACGGCGCGGTGCTTGCCGCCGGACCGGCGATGAAAGGGGTCTTGAAATCGATGCGCATTTATCCCCAGAAGAAAGCAGCAGCGGACGCTCAATTGCGGATTGACGATGTGCGGATTACGCGTTTCGTTGCCAGCCAACAAACGGGCCTGCCCGCGCGGAGGCAGGACGTATTGATCATGGCTACGGGGGATGAAATCTTCGGTTCGATTGTGCATGTCGACGCCACGCAGGTACGGATGCAGGGGAAATTTGGCGCAGTTGCCGTTCCCTGGAGCGAACTACGGGGACTGCTTCGCCGCGAAGCAGAACCAACATTCCCTCCCGTCTCGGGCGCAACAGCCCGCATTCAAATCCGCGCTGCTTCAGCAATTCCCCACGCGCCTTCGGAGTTCTTAACGGTGGCGCTGGAATCGGCGACGGCCGATGGGGTCACCTGGACGCACCCCCTCTTGGGCCGTCAAACGTGGACATGGGGACGAATTCAAAAGATCGAGCCGATGTTTGTCGGCAAATACCAACTGTTGTTTCCCGGGATACGGCATTTGGGAGATGAACTTCGACCGAAATTTCATCGCCCGCAACCGGACGGACATCTGTTGGAAGTCACCTTTGACTTACATGAATTGCCGAAGTTGCCGGTAGCTGTCAGCCTCAGCGTTGCCCAATTGGAACCAGCCGGGCCGCAGACTCCACCGGGGCGGCCGTTTCTGGACGAACTCCGCGCAGGCCACCTCGGCACGTACCTCAGCATCAACGGACGACCGCTAGGCTCGCTGAACGAGCAGATTAATTTTAGGACCGACGTCGACAAACCAGACCGGCTCCGCATTCCGGTTCCCATCGAAACGCTGCAGGTTGGAAAAAATGTAATCGAAATCCGACAACGCCCTTCCACGCGCGACGTGACCGATTTCGACGACTGCGAAGTTTCCCACATAGCCCTGGAAATCGCGACTCACTGACCGCTTTCGAGTTTCGATAGGCGACTTTGAAATTGTTTGGCCAACTCTGGCTGTTGGTGCGCCTCAAAAAATGCAATGCCGCGGCGCAACATGGCGAGGCAATAGTCGCTCGGCGAGTCGCCACGATGCGTGGGAATCGTGGGCAAAAACTGTTGGTAGAATCTGACCAATCGCGGATCGGTGCCCGGTACGGTCGCGCAGATCTCTTCCAAACGGTCGAGCATCCGCGGCACGTAGCGGCCTTCGTCGGCGAATTTACTGATCGTAAAAGCTAAACCTTCGATCGCCGCTTGTGGTTTCTCCGCTTTCACAAGGTCGTCACTCATTTTTAGCCGCGCCTCGCACGCCAAATCGGGGCGTCCCGCCGCTTCGTACATGCCTACTAGACGGGTGTATGAAGCGAGGCGGTCTTTTGCTTGCGGGTGATGCGCGATCAAGTCGTCAAAAATCGTCCAAGTAAAATCAGGGTAGCCAGCATAGGTCGTAAAGAACAATTCCAACGACCGATCCATTTGTCGCGAATGTTTCTTAGAAATCATACCCTCGCGGGACATTGAGGCGAGTGCGTCCCAGGTTTCGGGAAGCCCTGGACACAAATCGGCGACCTTGCGCAAAAAGACCAATTGTTGTGTGGTATCCATTTCGGCGCGGTCACGAATCATCGGATAGGCCCGCATGACCAGGGCCGCCTGCCGATGGGCCAGCGGATTGCTGCCAATGACATGCAGTCGCAACTCCAATTCGCGGTCCGTTATTTTCTGATTTGTCTGTGGATCATAGAGTTCGCCAACATAGTATTGATCCATCCGGTACCGCCCATGCGAGAGTAACTCAAAGTCGATCGACTCCGGTGTGACCCGTTTCAATTCAATCCACATCACCCAGGCATGGAATCCACCCGAGTTGCCTTCACCCCGCACATAGGCGGCGGGCACACCCAAACTCTTACCGACTCGGGCTGCAAAATCCGCCTGTTGCGCGCACACGCCGCCCCATTCTTTAAGGTTAGCCAACGTATACTCTTTGCCATCCATCTTGCAGATGCGGTCATCGGTCTTCAGCATTTCGTCATCGTACGGCACGTCGCTATAGCATTTGCCCATGCCGACTCGCTGGGCAAGGTAGTTTGACATCGCCCATTGGCGTTCTGCTAGCGGAGTGCGGTGATTGACCAGGTGCATCAAAAACTCCCACGGCAAATATTGCGCGCGCCCCTGCATAATTTTTTTTGCGTCGACAAAATACCGGAAATTTTCCACAGCCCCCACGAGGTCATCAGGCATCTCGGCATGCACTCGTCGTTGGTGACGTCCATAATCATAAATTCCCCGGCTGTTTTCGCCGTCCCAGGTGACAGCAATCGCGACCGCCAAATTGGCATAAGGGACGATCTGTTTGGGGAATTGTTGCTTCAATTCCCCAAACAGCCGCAGCGCCCGCTCGACATTGTCCGTTTCCGGGTTGATTGCCGTGTACAACAGTTGCTTCATATTTGCCTGTTCGTCGAGCCAAGCAGTCATCTCGGCATGTTGATCGCCAAAGGCCGCCTGGATCGCTGCTGCTTGAGACTTTTCAAAATAATCCGCATAGGCTTCGCGCAATTCGGGATACCGCTTGGACACCAAGAGGAGTTTGTCCTCAAACAGCTGGTACACGCGATCATCCAATTCCGTTTGCGCTGTATCACTAGCCGGCTGCGTGTCATCGGTGGACGGCTTGGCGTTGGGCTCCGGCTCCGGTTCTGGTTCTTTTGCAGGGAATATTCCCGTGGCAAATGGAGCTTGCAATTGCTCCGTCAACTGCTTGAGTACCTCTTCATCGTCTCCTGCATAGACGACGACCAGTCGCTCGCGTTGGAAAAATCGCAGATCCGGTTCCGTTGCCCCCTCGCCGGCCGGTTGGATTGCTTTCTTGATCAAGACCGCTGCCGCCATGCGGGAGACATCATCGCCAAATTCAAAGACCGTGACCGGTTCGTCGTTGAGGGTCACGACCTGGGCCGATCCCTGGATGGGGAGCGGTGAACCGTATTCGCGGAATTGCACGTCGCCGCTGGCTGCTCGCCACTGATCGAAAATCCGTTCGGAGGGTCTGAGCGGTGCACGGACGTGGATATGTGCGACCTCCGTGGCTTTCAGCCCTCCCTCTCCTTCGGACGCCTCAAAAATGACGGTGAACTCGCGGCCCTCGTGTTCAGGTTTAGGCGTCCAGCGAAACTCCCCGGTCGTCGCATCAAACTTTGCCTCAGGCGGCGCCCCGTCGGCAATCCGCAGTACAAGATTCGCTGCAGGAATATCCGGATCATGGGCTTCAATACGAAATTCGAGCGGCCGTTCCGATTCAGCTGTGACCATCTCAATCGGCGCGATCTTGGGCAGCTGATTCAACTCCATCACCTCGAAGGAAAATGAGACCTCGGCCGATTTCGCCGATGCATCTTCGGACAAGGCCCGTATCGTGAAGTCATAATCCCCCGGCCCCTGTTCCTCGGTCGGCGTCCAAGAGAACGTGCCGGCGTCGGGATCGAGCGTTGCTCCAGGCGGAGCGGTGACGAGTTCGTATCGCACGCGGCCGTTCCATCCCGCTGGTAAGCCGGCGGCGATGGTGAACGAGATCGGTTGTAATTCCTGCACGATATCACTGTTCACAAGCGGCAGTGTCAATTGAGGACCGTCGGACCGCATTTTGTAAAACACAAATCCGCCGACTGCGGCGAGCCCCAGAAGCACGAGCACGGCCACGATCGCCCCTTGCGAGGATTTTTTCGTCCGCCGCGCGGTATAGCTTGGCGGGCCGACATCAAATTCGAGCGAGGATTTGTCCACAGCCTTTTCCGGTGTCATCGCCAGCACACCGTCGTCCGCTGCATTTTTCACTGCATCGTCCAATGCCGGGACCTCGACCGGATGCCCACAACCGGGGCATTTCATCCGCCGCCCTGCCAAACGCTCAGGAGCATTCAGCGTCTGGCGGCACCCCTCGCAATCAAAAGTGATCATACCGGTGGCGAGCCTTTCCTCTAATGTCCATCATTTTTGAGGTAAAACATTACCTCTGCATTATGCCAAACACATCCGTTCAAACAACCGCGATATGCGGATGAGGCTTGAGGGGGGGAAGGGGATCCAGACAGCCTCTCCCTCATCAACCACCAAGCCTCAAGCCTACTCCGCCCGCGGTCTAGATTTGCTCTTTTCCAAACCACGGGGTATCGTGCTTCGACCTGGGACACGCATCGTGGAGGATCGGTGAATTGGATTTTCGCAAAATCGGCGTCTTGAATCTCTTGTTGGTTTTCGTGCCCGTGGCGATCGGTTTGAAATTCGCCGGTGCCCCCGGAATGTGGGTTTTCATCGTGTCGGGCATTGCCATCGTTCCGCTCGCTGGGTTAATGGGTAAGAGCACGGAGATCCTGGCTGACAAGTTGGGAGCCGGTTGGGGAGGATTGCTCAATGCGACCTTTGGAAATGCGGCGGAATTGATCATCGCCCTGTTCGCCTTGCACCGTGGCATGATTGAGGTCGTGAAGTCCTCGATTACGGGAAGTATCCTCGGGAACGTGTTGCTCGTCTTGGGGGCCAGTTTTCTGGCCGGGGGGCTGAAGTTTTCGCGTCAGAAATTTAATTCCACCGCCGCCGGCATGTCGGCCACACTATTGGCGCTGGCGGCGATCGGTCTGGTCGTGCCGGCGATGTTTCACGTCCATTTGGAATTGTTTCACGCCAAAGCTAACGAGCAGACCTTGAGTCTCGAAATTGCCGTCGTGCTGTTTGCTGTCTATGTGCTGATGCTGATTTTTAGCTTGGTCACCCACAAACACCTCTATGCGGGAGAACACGACGAAGGCCCTGGTGATGCGGACGGATTTGCCACGGTCGAACCGCATTGGTCCAGTAAAACGGCGCTGTCCGTACTGGTAGGTGCGACCGTATTTGTGGCACTGATGAGCGAATTCCTCGTCGGCAGCATCGAGGAGGCCCGGCTAGCAATGGGGCTGACCGAAACATTTGTCGGCCTGATCGTGGTCGCCATCGTGGGAAACGCGGCTGAGCATTCCACAGCTGTGTTGGTCGCGCTGAAGAATCGCATGGAACTCAGTTATCATATCGCCGTGGGTTCGGCGCTGCAGATTGCCTTGTTCGTCGCGCCTGTATTGGTCTTTGCCGGTTATCTTCCCGGTTTTCCCCGCATGAATCTGGTGTTCAGCATGCTGGAAGTCATGGCGATCGTCGTCTCGGTGATGGTGGTGGGGCTGGTCGCCTTTGACGGTGAGTCCAACTGGCTGGAGGGGTTGTTGCTTTTGGCCGTCTATTTGATTTTGGCGATCGCATTTTTCAATCTGCCCGAACCCGAGGCGCACGAAAACGCCCGCGCGGTTATTGAGCAACCGGCGGGCGTGCTGTCTTGGATTTTACAAGGTTTTAACGGTGACTGGCCACGTCACGTTTAGAGCGGCTTTCCGGTTAGGAACTCAGTCCGGCCACTTCTAGCTGGTCGTTACTGTCCGACAGGTCGAGCATTTCCACTTCCTGGAGCGAATCGCAATCGTCGTCTTGCTCAACCGCGTTGTCGCGGGAACTCACAGCTGTCAGTTCGAAACAGCCCCGTCCATCGTCGACGAAAAACTGCCGAAACCACATCATATCGCGGACATGCGCCTGTGCATCGTACAGGCGGATGCCGATGCCCCGTTCGTACCAGTCATAGAGCAGTCCGAAAAATCCGCTCGGAATGTATTTGACCGAACTCATGTCAATGCCGACGTGCTGATGTTTGGCGCCGTCGACCAGCCGAGTGAACATTTCCCGAATCAACGCCAAGTCCGCGCCGTCCCAGATCTCCATATCGCCCATATCCATCACGATGTAGCCGTCACGAGGAAACGTATCAAGAGACTTGTTGGAAACCATTCTTGCCCACCCTGAATATACCCAAGTTGACTAATTGATTGACGCCGACAAGTTGTCCAAATGGCGTCGGCGTCGTGCCCCTGCTGCCAAACGTAGGAGCAAATAGTGGGCCAAAATGCGGCAGTGGGCGCTTGTTTTTCCGTAAGTCCATTTTGGGTAATGGCTTGCGTTTTTATGATTACTTCTGTTGGAAATGGCGTCACAGCCAAGTGTGTTGAAATGCAACAACATTTTGGAAACATACGTCCATAAAAATCCACATACCCACAGCTTCCGCACCGTCCTGCGCTGTCGGACGGGACTCCTTATTTGTAGTCAACGTCAACGTATTGGACGTGTGGAACTGGGTGGTTTTCGGGGGGTGTTTCAAAATGCAATTCCCGCGCTCGGATCGCCATTTGTGGGTTCCAACGACATCAGCTCAGCGATCTGTCGTTGCTGTTCCCCACCCGAATCCTTCAAACCGTGGATTACACCCTCGCGTCGTTCGGGGCCATGGTTCTGACTGAGCTTCCACTTTCCTTCGAGGCGGTGAATGTCGATTTTGAAGCCCACTATCGCGTCTAACAGACGGTCGACAAAGTCCGCATCGGCGCCTGCCAATGACCAAGGCGATTCCATTTCCGACTCGTAGAAATCGACGTAATCACGGACGATATCTAGTCGGCGGTCTCTCTCGTCGTCGAGTCGGAATGTGCCGTAGGCATGGACCGCTGTGTAGTTCCATGTTGGGACGGCATTTTTGACGTCGTACCAGGATGGTGAAATATAGGCGTGCGGGCCGGTGAAGATGGTCAAAACGTCTCGGCCATCGGCTTGCTTCCATTGCGGATTGGCCCGGGCCATATGCCCAATCAAACGCCCTTGCAGCCCTGTGGTGCGATCTAAAAGCAACGGAAGGTGCGAGGCAACCGCCGACGTTTTTGCCACCGTCACAAGCGTCGCAAAGTTGTTTTGCACCATGAAATCATGCAGGACGGCAATATCCGTCTCTGCAAATGCCTGAGGAACATACATCGATCGAACCCTTTCAAGCCAAGGAAGACGCCAGAAGGGACAAATCGGCGACAGATTCGGTTCGGCGTGCCAGGCGTCAATCGTGACGGCTTATCGACGTCATCTTGCATAATCACTTGGGTGCCGGTTCGACCTCTGATTCCGTCACATCCCAGCCACGGGCCGTTTCACCGATTTGGGCCTAGACGATCACTTCCAGATTAGCAGCAGCATGAAATTGTGTTGGCGATTGTGCATGTTTTGTCGTTTTTGTGAGCCTTCGCTATCTAGAGTGCGTATTGGTTGTAACGAGGGACGGTCATGCTTCGCGTTGGGTGCTTGGAGGTCTTCTTATGGGTGCTCAGTTTGATCTCATTTCTGGGATTCTTCTTGGGACGATGCTCGCTATTAATCTGTACGCGTTCGGCTTCTTCTATCTTGTCAATAAAAAGGCGGATCAAAAACGCAAAATGGCCCCGCTGTGTATTATTGTTACCTACATGCTCTTTGTCTTGTTAGTCTGGCGTATTGAAGCACCTAAAGGGATGGAGCTGCAGGCGTTTCTGGTCCTGGCAGCAGTGGTGGCGCCTTTAGCTTTGTTGAACCTATCGTCTATACGATTCTGCAGCGTCTGCGGTAAACCGTGGTTCCGTCACCACTATTTGCGGGCACCAAAAAATTGTTGGTGGTGCGAGGCGAGCTTGGAAAAATGACGGCGGGAAGGCAGCGACCGGCCATTTCTCATGGCGCTACGGCAGCCAGTTCGGGTGGCTAACGCTCAACGATAAAGCGTCGCCGAGCGGCCCAGGGTGCGTGCGATAAGTTCGTGAGTAACCACGCCCACCACAGCATCGGCCGCATGGTCGCTGCCGTCGCGGAAGACTAGTGCCACATCGGCGCCCGAGTCGTCCAAATCGGCGAGGACGGTCGTCAGTGAACTTGACTCCTCGACAAAGACGCAGCTTTCCCCCGGTTGAACGCCGCGAACGGTGTTGCCTTCGCACTGGACCACAAACGTTCCGTCCGGGGCTGCTTCCGTTGGTGCAGTGTCGTCGTTGGCTGTCGTTGTGGAAAACAGGGTTGTCATAGCCTGTTTTGCCGTCAAAGCGGCTGGCATATCGGACATCAGGCCTTCTGGGACGTTATGCCCGCGGCGGAGCAGCTTTAAGGTGTAAATACTGGGTGACGAAATCCGTTTGCGGACTGTCCAAGCGATGCCCACTGTGAGCAGAATAGGCACGACAGCATCGAGGTCGCGGGTCATTTCGAACATCATAATGCTGCCCGTAGCGACAGCGCCCGTTGTGCCGCCAATCATGCCGGCCATGCCGGCAACAGCGAAAATCGAAGGTTCGACGGGAAATCCGGGGTCGATCCAACGCACGATGGTGCCGAGGCAGCCCCCCAGACAGGCGCCGATAAACAGGCTGGGGGAGAAGACGCCCCCCGAAGCCCCGGACCCTAACGTCAAATTCGTCGCCACCAGTTTGAGTGCGACCAACAGCAGCAGAAATCCGGGTGCGTCGAGATTGTTCTGCAAGACATCCTGCACCGTGGCGTAGCCGACGCCTTGAATATAGTAGTGGCCGGCTTGATTCATCAGCAGCCACATGATCACGCCTACCGTGAGCATGCCCAGCATGTGTCGCGTGTAGTAATTGCCGGGCATTTTGTCGAACAGGTCTTCGGTCCAGTAGATCGATCGCACAAACAGGGCCGAAGCTAGGCCGATCACGATTCCGAAGACAACCAGTAGCGGAAACATGGCCCAAAACAGCGGATGTCCCGAAGGATGTTGAATGGTGGGGACGTCGAATGCTGGGTTCATACCCAGGAATTCGCGGCCGATCCAGGTCGCCACCGCCGTGGCGATGAAGACCGGCAGCACTGATTTTGCGCGGATCGACGTCATCATCAATTCCATCGCAAACAGCCCGCCACCGATGGGGGTATTAAAGGTGGCTGCGATTCCTGCCCCGCCGCCAGCGGCAATTAAGGTCACGCGTTGATGCGTCGGCATGGGAATGAGTTGGCCGAGTGACGATCCAAATGCAGCGCCAATCTGAATAATCGGGCCTTCACGGCCGACCGAGCCGCCACTGCCAATGGAAAGCGCTGAAGCACACGATTTGACGGCCGCCACGACCGGACGAATGGCCCCTTTGCCGTAATAGACGGCGTCCATCACTTCGGGAACGCCGTGCCCTTTGGCTTCGGGAGCGAATGTTTTCACAAGAAATGCAACACCGACAGCGCCGACCACGGGAACGAGAATGATCCAAGCCCCCCAGGGAGCAGGGGTCGGTGTATGGATGTTGGCGTCGTATTGGTAGGAGAACGTGCCCAAAAACAGCAGATTGTGGACGATAGCGATCATTCCCCGGAAAATGACCGCTCCAAAGCCGCCAATTAATCCGACTGCCACAGCGAGCAGCGCCATAATCCAGATCGACAAGGGCTTCGGCGCAGTCGAATCAGCAAGATTGGTCATTCAAACAAGCCCTTTGGCAAAGCTGCGTCGCGCATTGCGGTGACTCAAATGGTTCCCGGCAACGCCATCGTCGGTCAAAACAGTGAAGCGACAATGGCGTGCCGCGAACGCACTATACCGCATCATCCCCAACGGTGCGACGATTTTCATGCGAATTACTGTGTACTCAACGACGCGGTTTTCAGTCAAACGGGATCTGGAAATCTGCGCACCGGAAAACTTCGCAATCGACGTGCGGGTTACGTGCATCAGGCTTACTGCGTTATCGGTTCTTCATCCGGTTCCACCGCCTCCGACCAGGTTCCCCCTAGGTCGACTAATAGGCGTTCCACCGAACTCATCTCTTTGCGCTGCTCAAGAACCGACCGTGCCAAGGCGGGTTTGTCGGTGATCAGGTTGTCGACGCCGCGGCCGATCATGGTCGACATCATGAGTGGATCATTCACCGTCCAGGCAAAAACCTGCTTGTCGCGACCGTGAGCGGTCTGAATGAAGCTCCGGTCAGCCATTTTTAGGTTCACGGCAAAGAAGTCAGCGTCCAGCCGCGTCAGGTCCCCTTTGGCAACGGCTGTCAGCAGTCCCACGGTCCATTGCGGGCGGAGCGACTTCATCTTGGCCACCATCGATTGTTCCAACGACATGACAATAATGTCGTCCTGCATGCCATGCTCCTCGACGATCTCGGCGACGCGTTCTTCCAGGCGGTCGTTGTGGCCGTAGAACTTCAACTCGATATTCACGCGGATTTTGCCTTTAGCCAGCGACAAGACTTCTGCTAAAGTCGGGACCCGTTGGTCGCTAAACTGTGGGTCAAACCAACTGCCGATGTCCACCTGACGGAGTTCCTCGGCGGTGGCGTTCCAGATTTTTGTCCCCGGTCCGCCCAGCTTTTTGAGGTCGCTGTCATGTACCACGACGACCATGCCGTCGCGGGTTTCCTGCACGTCAATCTCGGCGTAATCGGCTCCTTGGTCGATGGCGCCCTGTATCGAAGCCAGTGTGTTTTCCGGAGCTGCGGCGGAGGCTCCGCGGTGGGCGGTGATTAAGGTGTCCTCCTCAAGCTTGACGCTTTGCAGCAGTCCTGCACCAATGCCGCCGGCAACGAGTAGGGCCAATAGAACCCCAAAAATGAGCCGTCGCCGTGTCAATTTGAGTAGAAAACGGCCCGGGCTCGACTCCTCCTGATAGGAAACGTTTGCTGTTTGTTGATCATCCCGCTGGAGGGTTTGATAAAACCCGACGAGCATCACGGCAAACGTGGTGGTGCTTAACAGTGTCTTGGCGAAGTTGACGACCGCCCCCAGTAACAAGATCCCGCCGACAGTGATCAGTACCAGCACCAACACACTCCCCGCTCCAGTGATCAACAGAGTGCCGATCCCTCCGACGATTGCCGCTGCAACCAGTGAAATCCCGAAGTTGGCGGCTCCCCAGCCGATGATCCAAGCTACGATCGGTTTGCGGCGTCCGGCGGCCAATTTGCCGCTCAAAGAGAGCGCGTCGGAGGGCGTAGCGTGCTCAAAGAGTAGTAAGGGCAGGGCATAGAACCATCCCGACACCATCCGCACGAATACAGCCAAGAAGGCGGTGCCTATTACTCCCCCGAGGGCGACTGCGGCCAGGAATTCCGGCGGCTTTTTCGTGAGGTAGAAGTTGATGTCGAACTTCGTGAGCAAGCTCCAGTAGGCGATGCCGGCTACGATTAAAAACGGGATCGCGGCCAAAATAGTCCAAACGACCATCCGGCCGGTGAGTTGCAGAACTGGCCACGTATTGCCGGCGGCGAACAGCAGAGCTTGGCGGGTCGTCAACTGTTGGGAATCAGTGCGGAAAAATACGACAGCCGCCAGGGCCGATTGCTCGAACGCCATAATCGCGATCCAGATTGCTCCAACGACAAGGAGCGCAATCCAGCCGGTGGGACTCAGGAAGAAGGCCAAAATGTCCTGATCGGCGAGTACCTGCCGACCGGACAGGGCGATAAACCCACGTAACAACGCGGCTGCCATGGGTACCAGCACCACGAAAGCGAGCACTTTGCAAGCGACGTCAGCGATCGCTAGGGCCTTCCAGTTCTCGCGAAACAAACCAATCAGGGTGCGAAATCGGGAGTGTGTCGGGGCATTCAAAACGTGATTCCTAGTGAAGTTGTCGTGGCGGGTGTGACAGTATCCAGGGACTGTAGTGCATTATGCAGGTATACGAGTCAAAAAACGAATGGGAATTGGCTGGTTTTCGGTAACCATTCCGTAGCAGCGGTCCATTGATGAGCGTGGGGAGCTGCCTGCGTGATTCTTGGGGGGAGAATCAGTGAACCTGGGAGAGGAGTTCTGTGTCTTGGTGTTGCTCCTGCTGGGTAATACATGGTGAGGGAATCGGGTTATTATGCTTGTCTGGCAGGCTGGTTGGCCAATTTTGAGTTTTTTGGTTTGAAGCTGGCGAGGCCAGTTGACAAATTTGGGGGGGGCGATATATTGGCTCCCCCACTGGTAAGTAATTGCTTTCAGCGTCCGCGCCGTGGCAGTTGTTTACGAGTGTTTTCGGTCCAGCAAAGTGCTGGTCGGCTGATGTCCAGGGCGTATAGCTCAGTTGGTTAGAGCGCAGCTCTGATAAAGCTGAGGTCCGTGGTTCGAATCCACGTACGCCCACTCTCACCTGGTACGATCTCACTGGAGAGGTGCTGGCAATTTGCTGGTCAGGTGGCCTGTTGACAAGGCGCGGGGAAGTAGCTCAATTGGGAGAGCGCCGCCCTTGCACGGCGGAGGTTGCCGGTTCGAGCCCGGTCTTCTCCATTGGAAGTTTTCG
>Ga0316204_10005862_pt1:17500-19673 | contig 19673 bp, 14 predicted proteins | sample 6monrhotite_MG_2_FD_205661 | JGI IMG/M metagenome (GOLD analysis project Ga0316204, IMG submission 205661) | Microbial mat bacterial communities from mineral coupon in-situ incubated in ocean water Damariscotta River, Maine, United States -... | ecosystem: Environmental > Aquatic >...
CCAATTCGATATCGATCGTTTGCCCGTTGTAATCGACGATGCGGCCCGAAATACCGATGGAGGCTCCGTTGGGTTGACGGAATACGACGCGATCTTTGTCTTCACCCCGCGCTGCTGCAGCAACCAGTAAGACAATTACGATCGTCATGCCGACTTGTCGGAGTGGTCGGGATGCGCAAGCGGTTTGACTGCGGATGTTGGAGCGTGGGGGCAATGGATCACCGTTGGGACAACTTTTTGACATCGAGATACCGATAGGAGCCGCCATTTTTGCGGGCCAAATCGGCCAGGAAACTGGCTTCTAATTCTGCATCTAACTGGGGTCCCACGCCGAATTCAATACAGTGAATCCGCGTGCGGCCGCCGTTGAATTTGTTGATGCGGGCCATATCGCGATTGCTGATGCGGTCGCTTTGGTCGGCGTCGGTGAGGAAATAGATAACTTCGGGGGTCAGTCTGAGGGCCATCATCAACGCCGGCACATGATCCGTGCCGCCGGTCGGCCCGCGCTCGTCGACGAAATTATAGGCCAGCCGTTTGTTGGTCTCATTGGCCCAATAAATATCATCACTCCGTCCGCGACGATGCCAGGGGTAGACCTCTTGGTTGTAATAAATGATTTGGAATTGCTGCGTCGGCTCGAGCAGCGAAATGCTGTTTTTGAGTTCAGCCTTCGCGTAGTGAATCGCATTGTGGCTTTGCATGCTGCCGGAACAATCGATGACAAAGGCAAAGCGGGTCCCTTTATCTTTGGTGCCGAAAAACTGCGTTTCTCCGCGGCCCGGTGGAAGGCCCCCCGCCGGTGGGGCGGGGCGCGCCGGGCGGATCGGTTCCGCAAGCGGTAGCTCCACATCAGCAATCGCCGGTCCCGGTGCGAAAACATTATCGAAAGGGAGTGGTGTATCGAGCAGGCTATCGACCAGTTCTTCCGGCGGAGATTCGTCGACCTGTTCTTCGGTGAGCGGATCATCAGCCGTGGATTGTTCGGTATTGGCCGATTCCTGCGGTTGTTCCTCGGGGTTGGCGGCCTCTTTGACAAAAATATCGACCACGCGTCCGGAATCGTCCAGGCCCTCGGTGACGCCGGTATTTTGAAAAATCAGGGCAACGCCAACAAAGACAATCATGTGAAAGCCGAGCGACATCAGCCAACTGGGTAGAAAAAACGCCGGCAGCAGCCACTCGGGCCACCGCGAGCGAAACTGATTGGTCTGGCGTTTTGGGGACATATGAGGCTCACAGACTCGGGCCGCGCAGAGGGGGGCTATCTTAAAATACGGCCGCGTTAGGAGAGAGGAGGCGAAAAATTCGCATGTCTGTAAGTTTAGGCAAGGGGCTGGAATGGGTCAATATGTTCCTGCGCGGAGCGGAAAATGCCGTATTGTGGTCCGATTTGCTGGAAAATGTCCACGATCTGCGGAACGTTGCGACACATTTTGGCGTCGAAGCGCACATAGATTGTGTGGGCCTGGGTTAGCGGTTGTACGATTGGCAAACTATTTACCAATCGTACCCGGTGATCCGGCGGCAAGGTCCCGATGGCGATTTTCAGGGGGAATTGATATGCGGCGAGTTTTTTTGAAGGGCGGAACTGCGGCGGCGCTGGTTTTGTGCATGTGTTCTTTCGCATTTGCACTGGGGGGCGACTATCCGGAGGGGCCACTCACCCAGCAGCACACTGATTGGCCGACGGGACTGTTCGATCTGGCGAATTCCAGGGAGCGGGTTAGTGGGAATTGGGTCAATTCGAATGATTTTTTCTTCTATCGCGGGGACGCGGAGTCTTTGAAGGAATTTTTAGAGGTTTACGGCAAGGTGCGGGATACCCCGCTGAAGGTTGTCCTCCACGCGGGGGCAGTGCCGCTCACTGGTCCGCTGGGCGAAGCAAAAACAATTTCCTTCGATTGGCAATTGAACGTGATGCGTCGTGGCTGGGGTGTTCCGTTGGATCCGCGTCGCTCGAAGGACGACCCGGGTTATGTTGCGACGATTCATATTTGGCTGAGTGACAAACTTCCGCTCGATCGACTGAAGATTCCCAAACACATTGACGTGTCGTCGGCGGGCGATATTCAAGAATTCATTGAACGCCACAAATCCCGGGAGTAGCGTGCGCGGGACGTCGTTGTGGGCTGATCGGAACGAATGATTTTACGGGAGCCAGTTTCCCTTG
>Ga0316204_10005863_pt1 | contig 19672 bp, 10 predicted proteins | sample 6monrhotite_MG_2_FD_205661 | JGI IMG/M metagenome (GOLD analysis project Ga0316204, IMG submission 205661) | Microbial mat bacterial communities from mineral coupon in-situ incubated in ocean water Damariscotta River, Maine, United States -... | ecosystem: Environmental > Aquatic > Marine >...
CTGGCAGCAATGAATGCTCCATAAGGGAGTTGTAATTCATAAGATGGATTGGAAGGGTAATTATTCAGAAATTCCATCGATAATTGTGCTCCTTCCAGATATTTAGAGTCTCCGGTTTCTAAGTAGGCATGATATAGAATCCAGCCAATACCTCCCGATGCTTCGGGCTCATGCACACCCTCTGCATTTCCGGTCATATCCTCCAAATTCCAGGCCCTGTAATCCATATTTGGGATATTCCATGGAGTATTACTGCCTCCCATAGCATAGATGGCTGCAAGCCATTGGTCGGAAACCGAAATAAACTGCTCGTTATAGTCTGAAAGGCCAGGGTACTGGCTATACAACTGATAAAAGAAAATATTTGGCATCACGTCATACCACCAATCTCCGCCACTTTTTTCAGAGTAGCCATTCAGGTAAACATTTTGTCCATTGTTTTTGTTAAAAAAGTCCTTGGTTTTAAGAGCCCAGTTGATCCCTTCCTGAGTAGTTTTATCCACCCCAACTAAAGAAGCTCCCACCATTGCAGGAATGATGTTAATGGCCTCGGCTACATTGCTGCCATTTGATCCAACATAACTTTGTAAAAGAATGGGCGAAAGTTCGGGATAATTAATTCCCTGAGATTTCAAGGTTAATAGTGGTAAAAATTCCCCGGTATCCTGTGAGGAGAAGATTAGTTGATCATAATCTAACGCCACTTGCTTCCAGTCCCTCATAAGGTAAGGGGTTGGTAAATCAGGCATTTGTGAAATACGGTCAATACCCAGCTGACCTGTTTGTGCCCATGATCCTATTGAAAAAACCACAAGTACTATTAAACTAGCTACGTGTTTCATAAGGCAGGGTATAAATAACAATCATCCCAAAAAAACTGCACGAGGCAATTCTCTCAGGATGACTGAAAAGTCAAATCAAACTTAATTTATGGTTTCTCAATATTATACAAACTTAAGGCTTGTGTGTCTGTGAGAACGGTATTATAAAACCGAACCTCATCCAACGAACCTTTGAAGTATCCACCCCAGTTCACATAAAATGGAGAAGTATCATCCTCTGAATAAACAGAAGTCGGAAGATCTTGACCCATGGTCAGATTTACAGGATCAGCGGAAATATTTATTCCAGTTCCAGGAGTATCGTCCCAGTCCTTAACTTTTACACCGTCCACATAAAACACCATATGTCCACCACCAAACGTAACTACTACGTGGTACCAGGCACCCTGGGCCAATATCGGATCAGCATTATCTCTATCGTAATAAGCCGGTTCCGGGTTTCCATCAACATCTGATTTTACCGTCATAAATGCTTTAGGATCCGTCTGCATATTCAGTTTATAGCCGTTCCAACGATTCATGGAAACCATATACTGGTTATTGATAATCGGATCATTCACATCTTGCTTCATCCAAAGTGAAATAGTCATCTCAGTAGGATTTAATTTGGTATTATACGGTACCTCAACACTGGCACCCATATCAAAATAAAGAGCACTATTGGCATTTCCATAACGATCTTCTGACCATGCGGCATCACCAGATCCCCAAAATGGATGACCTGTAGTTAAAGTACCGTTTAATCCATTTGAAGATGCATCAGCAGCCGATGTACCTGTTCCTTCATCAAATTTCCAATGAGCCATTAAATTAGCAGGCGCAATTGGAGTAATAATGTTGCTTTCGTATTCTGTCACTGCAGCAGCAAGATTTACTATTGCATTGGCTACGTCTGCTTCATCGGAATCTGCATCATCTACCACAGCCTGAGCCGCAGCAATAGCCGTTTCCAAAGGAGCTTTCGATCCTAATAAATATTGGCCATCGGAAGTACCTTCTTCAGTACCATCCAGCAAAGCCTGCGCCGCGGCAATGCTAGTCGTTAACGCCGTCTTATCGACCGGCGTTGGCCCACTCGAGTCATCGTCAGAGCAGGCAGTCATTAATCCTAGTCCCAGGATTAATGTCAGTGTAATAAATAAATTGTTTTTCTGTTTCATACTTTTTTGGTTTAAGATTTAACTATTCATTAATTTTCAATTTTTGTATTCGTATCTACTTCTGATTGAGGAATTGGAAAGTACCGATGCTCGCTATAGCTAAAATTTGTATCTGAGAGAGCCGCTTCTGCGACTGTCTGACCATAGCGCATAAGGTCAAAGAAACGGTGAAATTCAAAGCCTAATTCTACTCTTCGTTCGTGACGAATTGCAGTTCTCAAGCCGGATTGACCCACATCTAATACATCTGGTAAAAGTCCCACAGGGACAGTCCCAAAACCGGGTAATTCTGTATCGTTTAAATAACTTTCTCTAGCCCTTCTTCGAACCGTATTCAATGGAAGGATGGACTCCGCTCCTCTTGATAATTCATTAAGAGCCTCCGCTTTCATGAGCAGTATATCCGCATATCTCAGATATACATAATTAAGACCTGCATCTCCAATGACCGGCTCCTCTGCTAATGGCTGTAAATGTTTCTTTTGCAAATATCCTGTAGGTGACCATGTGGGGTCAAATGGTTCACCATTGATCCAGTTTTGACCTGATTGACCAACGGTATAGTCGAGTCGTGGATCCGTTACTCCTCCTGAGCTTATTTCAAACTCATTCACAAAATTTTGTAATGGAACATTAAAGAAGTATCCATTATCATCAGGTGAACCAAACCACTGATTTAAGTGACTGCCCAGCTTTGGAATTTGACCACTTAAATGCTGTACCTCAAAAATAGAATAGATTCCATTTTGAGTAGCTGAACTAAAAGCTGCAGTATACATGGGGTCGAGATTGTATTGACCAATAATATCCAGAGCTTCAATTGCATCTAAAGACTCCTGCCATTTCTCCTGATATAAGGCTGCTTTTGCCAATAATCCATAAGCTGATCCCAGAGTGGCTCTTCCTTCAAATCCGGAATGACTTTCTGGCAATACCAAAATAGCGTCCTGCAAGTCTGCTTCAATTTGAGCATAAATATCAGAGACATCTGACTTTCCAATATTGATTAGTTCGCTGTTTAAAGGTGGTTGAGTTTTTAAGGGAACCTCTCCAAAAATATTAACAAGGTTAAAATAAAAGTAGGCCCGTAGGAATTTTGCTTCCCCTAATATTTTTGCTTTTTCATCCGGATCCATTTGAATGGAACTGCCGAAAAGCAACAGATAATTTGCTCTTGTAATACCTTCATAGTAGTATTTCCAAATTTTTTCAATAAACCCGTTATTTCTTGAATAGGTAAAGTCATCCAAAGACTGAATGTCGTTTTGATCCCCTGCACTACCTCCTTTTAAGGCATCGTCGGAAGCTACATCTCCAAATACCCAAAGCGCATTATTGGTAGAGGCAAAAGAGACTATATTATAAATGCCTGTAAGTGCCAGAAAGGCATGCTCTTCTGTTTGATAAAAACTTTCTGTGCTATAGGTTCCTTTCAGATCCTCATTCAAAAATTCAGAACAACTCCCCAGCATCATGAATGTGCTTACCAATACTATTTTTACTATGTTTTTCATCGCCGTTTAGTTAAAAGATTAAGTTGATTCCAACATTATAGGATTTAGAGGAAGGGTAGGTTCCCCAATCCATTCCATTGGCACGATCTCCCTGATTAAGTGCATTATCACTGACCGTCATTTCCGGGTCAAGTCCTTCATAGTTTGTAAAGGTTAGGAGGTTAATTCCTGAGACATAAATTCGAAGGGATGAAAACCCCATCCGGTCAAGAACTGGTGGAGGAAAAGAATACCCGATCTGGAGATTTTTTAATCGCACATAGGACCCATCTTCCATAAATCGGGTAGAGAACTTTGTGTTATTTCCAGAGGCATCCCAGGATGCTCTTGGAAATTTATTTGAGCTACCTTCACCGGTCCAATGATTATCATAATATCTCTGGGTTACATTAAATGGCCTGTAAAAGCCTTCGATATCCCGGTTGAGTACAGAATAGATCTCCTGACCAAATGCACCTTGGAAAAAGAGCGATAAATCCCAATTTTTGAAATTTAGAGACAGATTTATGGCTGCAGTAAAATCCGGAATTGGACTTCCTGCATGGGTTCTGTCCTCTGCATTAATCACTCCATCATTATTCTGATCCTTAAATTTTATATCTCCGGGTTCTATGTCCTGACCCTGAGAAGCATGCGTAAAAATATCCGCCGCATTTTGAAATATCCCCTCCATTTCATAGATGTAAAAGGATGAGATTGGATAACCTTTTTCAACCAGGGTAATATTATCAGAGCCAATGGCTCCACCCTGAATCACTGGATCCACTTCTAATACTTCATTTTGAAGAGTTGCCATATTTCCTGTAATCGAATAACCTAAATCTCCAAATGAATTGGCATGAGTAAGGGTAATCTCAAGTCCCTTATTAAGGACCTTTCCATTGTTAATAATTGATGGACTTGCAGATCCTGCAGAGCTGGCAATAGGCTGATTTACCAAAAGATCTGAGGTGGTCTTATGGAAATAATCCATGGCAAAAAACAGTTTGCCACTCCAGACTTCCATATCTATGCCTACGTTTACTTGTTGACTGGTCTCCCATTTAACTTTGCTGTTCCCTAACTGATCAATAGCATAACCTACACTTGATGTGTTTCCATAGGGATAATAAAAATTGGTCCCTACCTTGGCAATAGAGGGGTAGTCAGAAATTTCCTGGTTCCCAATACTTCCATATCCAGCTCTAACCATTAAGGCATCCAACCAGGTAGCATTGGATAAAAAATCCTCACGATCTAACCTCCAGCCCACTGAACCGGCATAAAAGGTTCCCCAACGAGTGTCGCTCCCAAAACGAGATGAGCCATCCCTTCGAAGGGTTACTGAGGCCAGATACTTTTCATCATAATCATAAGAGGTTTTCCCAAAAAAGGAGAGTAAGGTATTACCGGTTTGAAACTCATTTATAGTTTTGGTTCCCTGGCCATTGCCTAAATAGATCAGGCTTTGTTTCTGATCCGGAAAGCTATTATCAGAAGCATTAATTCCATAATTCTCATTCTGTATAGCTTCAGTACCGACAAGAAAACTAAAATTATGAACGCCAAACGACTTATCATAGGTTAGGAAATTACTGAAGGTAAGTCCCTGAAACCTGGTATCTGTAACACTTAACCGATTAGGGTTATTGACCCGATTTGCCGTTCCCCAGTTTCGATCAAAGCGCCTTTGGTTTTCGCTTTTGATATCAATACCAATATTGGAAACAAATGTCATCCCTGTCATGGGCGTGATCTTGAAGAAAAATTTCCCAAATAGTCGGTCTGAAATCTTCTCGTTCTCATTATACTCGAGCATGCCTACCGGATTGAATCCATCTCCAAGGAAACGGAATAGATCTGGTTTATCGGTAAATTCTCCACTTCCATCATAAATTGAAATAGGCGGTGTTCGGAAAAAAGCATATCGAACCACACTTCCACCATTTCCACCAGCTCCATCACCTGAACTACCTACGATATTGGTAGTTGATTTTGCTACATTTAGATTTACTCCAATACTTAACCATTTCTTTATTTCAGTTTCGACATTTACACGTCCTGTAACTCGATCAAAATCACTGGATTTAAGAATTCCTTCCTGACCAAAATAGCTACCGGAAACCAGGTAATTGGTTTTACCCTCTGAGCCGGAAATACTCACACTATGGGTTTGCAATAGTGCATCCTGCATGATCTCTTCTACATAATTGACATTATCAAAAGTAGATGCCATGTCTTCAGTTATCAGTGGACGTAAAAAAATCCCCGTCTTGCCAATATTGTCGTTGTTTGCCGATTCGTTATATATATTCACATACTCCTGTGCATTTGCCATATCAATCAATCGAGAAGCCGACTGTACTCCTATCTGGCTGCTAATCTGAATTTGAGGCTCACTTCCTTTACCTGTTTTTGTCGTGATGATCACGACCCCATTTGCCGCTCTTGCACCATACAGTGCAGCAGCACTGGCATCCTTAAGAATACTCAAGCTTTCAATGTCCTGTAAGGAAATGGCATTTATATCTAGGGTTGGAATTCCATCCACGATGTATAGTGGATAATTCCCACTATTGATCGAGCCAAACCCCCGAATCCGTATCCCCACTCCTTCACCGGGAGCTCCGGTATTTTGTGTAACTACCACACCTGCAACCCTACCTTGTATGGCCTGATCCAGAGATGGCACTGCCAGTTTTACCAGGTTTTTTGAACTCACCGTTGAGATTGCCCCAGTTACTTTCTCTCTTTGCTCGGTTACATAACCGGTGACGACGACTTCATTTAATAGCTTTTGATCTTCTATTAAGACAATGTTGAAAACAGTATTTCCTCCAAGAGAAACTTCCTGTGTCACATAGCCTACCATCGAAAAAATGAGTTTGGAATTTGCATGTTCCACAGGGACAGCTAACCGAAATTTGCCATCGATATCCGTAATAATACCTATGTATGTATCTTTCAAGTGTACACTTACTCCAATCAACGGTTCATTAGTTGAGTCCGTAATCTTGCCAGTGTACATGGTTTGGGCCTGTACATAATTAGAAAGTACTAACAGTAGTAGTACAGCAATTGAAACCTTAGGTATATAATTTTTCATGGCAGCTGTTGTTCATTTGAAGAAACATTATTTATGTAGGTGACAACTTTTTCATCACAGAGTATTGTCGACTTTCCTACTATCAGTTTGCTTTCGGCAGGCAAAACAACAAGTAATCGTGCTGAACCCGCAGCAATACTAAATGATTGATTGTCAGAGTTATTTATTGAGATATATTCATAGGTCAATGCATCATAGAGATCATACTCCTGATGTTGTTCGGTAGTAAAGTCTACCTGTTTATCCTCTTGAAATGGATTGTAGTATAGATAGGTTGGAAAATCATTGTTGCCATAAAAATCAGTTGCATTGCAATTGAGGCGTAAAATTCCGTCTACATTGGTCTTTTGAATAATCGCACCAAATATTCCAACCTGTGATGAGCTATAAAGGCTGAACATACTTACTTCAGGCTGATGATTAACCCATTTTGGACCGTCTCCTAAAGAAACAGGTGATATATTGATCAGAGATTCTTTGCCATAATCATCTTCTTTTCGAATTCCCTCATAGGCAATAAGATTCTTGGTAATTTCTTTTTGTGTTGGAAGCCATTGATGCTCATCATCGATTTCGAATGGATAGAATAATCGGCTGGCATTACTGGCATTGAGCGCCCACTTTCCAATGGTTTCAGCAAACCGACTGTCATATTTTACCATAGGAATCAATGGCCATGCAAGGTCAAAAGTGTTCATTAAAAAGGCATATCCTCCACCGTCAGTAATACTTCCCTGCAAACCATGCACATCATAATCACCCCATCGTTCGGCAATGACTCCCCATCCTGTTCTTCCATCAACCGCTTTACAGCCATCGAATATCCAATTCAGAATTTTCTGAATATCATAATTTGTCCCATGCTTAGCATTCAGTCTACTTGCTGTTAATACCCCAAATGGCATTAATACTTCATAAAATCTGCTTTCCGTTTGAGATGTGAAGGCATCCATGGCAGATATCGCTCCCTTCAGATATCTTTCATCCCCAAATTTTTCATAGGCACATAATAAGATATAGGCGTGGCCGGCAGACACATCTTGTTGAGTGGGTATTTGGGTAACATACCCCTTCATTTTACTGTAATCAAAATAGGAAAAATCGTAGTTGCCATTTAATGTAGAATCCGCCATATAGAACTGGTCAGCAATGATGCGCTGAAGACTGTCGGCATTTTCAACATCAGGATTTAGATCACATATGGCATAAAACAACAAATTTGGAAATACATCATACCACCAATCACGACCGTAACCACCGCCTAGTTTTGCAACAGAAGGGTGTGTATTGTTCATCATTATATTCCATCTATTTTCAGAATTGAAATAATTCTGGATCATTTTTACATAGTTAATGCCTTCATGATTGGTTTTATCAATTCCTACCAGGCCTGCAGACATTATAGCACCCATAGAATTTAATGCTTCGTGAAATTCGGGATTTCCTTTACTCCCCTGACGCACATCTCCTATAACTGTAAATAAGCCAAATGTTGTTTGATCGAAGTTTCTATTGGAGCTATCCATCCATATGAAGGGTAGAAATTCTCCTGACAGGTCTCTATTAAAGACATATTGATCGTAGTTTACTGCTTTTTCTTTCCAATCAAGCATCTTGTAGGGAGTGGGCTGATTTGGCATCAGTTCTACCCTATCTATACGTAATTGTTTAACCGGAATTACTTCTGACTTACAAGCAAACATCGCTAACGCTATTGATATAATAATCAGATTTCTCATCGACTTAGTTTGGTTGATTGTTTAATGATATGTTTGGCAAGCGGAATAGAGGCAACCTGTAAAACGGCAATGACTATGAGTGAATACTTTAGCGCAAATGTTTTTGAGACATAGGTCGCCAGTAGGATAAACAATCCAAGACCAAAAAATCGACCTACATATAAACCAAATTCATGATTGAAGATATAGGCAAACTCACTTCTGTTTTCGATTTTGGAAACTACATCGATTACACGCATTTGAATTGGGAAATAGGCGATGTCGTGTAGTGGCTGAAAGAGGACCTTACAGAGCACAAAAATGATTACACCTACTGCGGAAAATAGTATCCCATTGGCAAGGGTTCCGATCAAGAATATCAATAAGCCTGCAGAAAGGATCAAAATGCGATGCTTTGGTAAGGCGAACCTTCCTAATAGATAAAGCATTACGGCTGTAATTAATCCACTTACCGCTTGTACTATACCCAGTGATCCCTCATTCCCAACCAGCATCATAATCAGAATAGCGGGCGCGGTGACCAAATAACCCTGAGCAAGTCCTTTTAATCCTGCCAAAACCAGCATTTTCTTCCATAAGGAATGAAACTTGAAGAAGAGAAATTTATTTTGGACAGGGTTCTTAAAATCTCCCCTATGTATGACGATACTTGATAAAATGGTCAGTAAAAAAACCCCCAACGTTACTAGTTGATAAGCCAGGTTCATATTTCCCCCAAACCAGGCATCTATCTCAGCTTTGGCAAGAAACATTCCTACAAAAAATGGCATTATGATAAATGTGAGGGTATAAAAGAACGTTTCAAGACCGTAATAATAATTTCGGTTAGAATCATTAGTGGTATTCAATGCCAGGAAATCACGATTGGCCCAGAAGAACCCAAAAGAACATCCCATTAAAATTCCAGCAATGCCTACACCAATTGGTGAAAGGTCATTCAAGGTCATCATCACTAACATGGATAGACCGCTTAAAAGCATCCCAAAGCTGTAGAGATAGGAGATTTTTATTTTACGAAGCAGAAATCCATTGATCATGAATGTAATTGGAATTCCCGTGTAAACAGTAAGCTGATAGATTATTACAATGCTTGGATCATTGGAGCTTCTCATAATATAAGCCCCCACAAAAATTTCTATAATAGGCAGTACAAAGGCATAAATAAGATTTGTAACCAACAGCACACGCATGTCCTTTGGCATAGTCATAAAAAAGGCATACTCCCCCAATGGCTTTTGCCAAAATGAAGTTTTGGGTTTTACTAATCCCTTTTTATCTTCTTCTTCAATCATATTTAGGCTGTTTTAACATTTTAATTCAGCGTTGATAATATTTCCTTAATAGATAATTCAGCCAGACAGATTACTTCATCGCTGGCACCATAGTACATTTTGATGGTATCTCCATCGACTAGATGGCCATTGGTGAAAACCACATTTCCAAAAAAACCGGTCAGTTCATACTCTTTGGTAGGCTCAACGATGGGTTCCTTGCTTCTGGAAATAACTTTAGAAGGATTCTCAAGATCCAGCAACAGGGCACCCAAACAATAGCGGTGTTCAGAATTGGCGCCATGATAAATTTCAAGCCAACCTTCCGAGGTCTTAATAGGAGCAGCACCTGCTCCAACTCTGGCACTATCCCACATCCCGGGCCTGGTAGTCGCTACACATTTATGATTGCCCCAATGCAATAGATCTGGAGATTCGGCGATCCATATATAATTACCTCCCAATTGTGGAGAACTGGGACGATGCAATGCATGGTATTTACCGTTTATTTTTTCATTGAAAATTGCGCAATCCTTATTATGAGGTGAAAAGATCATTCCTCGCCGCTCATACTTCATCCAATCTCTGGTTTGAATTAGACCTACCCCCACTCCATAAGAAGAGACCTGGGTATAGGTAAGGTTGTACTCTCCTTCCATTTGTACTACCCTACAGTCTTCTATTCCAAATGACTCTAACTTACCCTCGCCGAAAATAGCCGGATAGTCTTCAGGTACATAAAAGTCTGTACCGTTCTCACTACACATTAATTTAAGGTGGGAGAGTGTAGTCAGATAGTCCACTCCCTTATATTGTATAATCCTTGGGTCAGTAAAATCCAGATCCTTATCGGATTTACTGTAGGTAAGTATTTCAATATCCCCCTCGTTATTATATATAGGAAAGCTTACCGTTCCTTCTTGCTGTTCTGGCGTTTCCGCTACTCTTATCAACAGCCATGTCTTGTTTTGATAGGAAAATACCCCCGGATTAAGGATACATTCAATCTTCATATCCTTCATGCTCGGCCTAAGATCCGAAGGCCTTAGGATTGGGTTTTTAGAAGATCTTTTTGCTATGTCCACCTAAACTATTCTTTTGTGAAAATCAGTGTTTGAATCAGTGAGGAAGGTATACAAACAGGCTGCCCTACCTGTCCACTATCTTTTTTCTTTAGTTCTCCAGAGGGTTTTTTGCTGTTTTCTGGAATTGAGAGGACATAAAAAAATATACAGGACAACTTTATAAGGTTTCCTATTCAAGGAATGTATAAGTTTACAGTGGATTATTGTGGTGTTTGGTTATGGGTTCAATTTTTCTTATTTCTTTATTTTTTTCCTTGCCCCTTTCGGACACCACCAGCTCCATGCCACATCAGCACATTGATAAAGACATTGGCCTTTCCAACAGTTCAATCACCAGTATTTATATGGATTCCTTTGATTATACCTGGATGGGAAGTTGGGATGGACTCAACAGGTATGATGGAAGCTCAATTAAAACATACAAACCCGAAGCATTTCAAAAAGGCTTTATTAGTAATAATGTCATCCGTAAACTTTTTGAGGACAAATTCGGAAATCTATGGGTAATCACTCATAAAGGGATCAATCGCTATGACAGGAGTACTGACTCCTTTGAAAGTTACTTTGATGACATGAAGGACATCCCCTTCCTTGAAAACAACATGAGAACAACTCTGGATGCTGATTCTGTTCTCTGGATAAGTATTATTGGAAAAGGAATTTGCAAATACGATAACAAAACAGACCGCTTTATTGATGTTCCCTTTGAAGGAATAGATAAGGAGTGGACAAAAACCGTTATCGGAATTGGAAGTGAAAATGGGCTTTTATATTTATTGGGCGCTGACGGGAAGCTTTTCTGCTTTTTAAATTCAAAAATTGTCTTTCAAAAGCAATTGGCTTTGGAGTCGATAGGTCGCATACAATACTTCTTCTATTTGGGGAAAAAGTATTACATGGCTATAGGCATGGAAGAAGGGAATGTCTTAATCTATTCTCTTACTGATCTATCTCTTAAACCTCAAAAATTAAATTTATCCGGAAATCCGATATCCTCAATTTCAACAAACCTTAACAACAGTGCCTTATGGATTGGAACGGAGTTGGGAGATCTGTTCTACATTTCTTCAAAAAATGGAAAATTTGTTTCTTCCAACCGGAATTCGAACTTTCCATTGCTTTCCAATGAAAATAGAAAAATACTATCAGTTACAGAAACCAAACAGGATATTCTCTGGGTGGGTACTGACGGTGACGGTGCCTTTAAATTCCTTACCAGGCCAAGACCATTTTTTTCAATCATTCCCAGTACATCAGATCAATCGGGAATATCCAATAGTATAGTTCGATCTGTCTATGAAGATAAGTACGAAACACTGTTTGTAGGAACTCGAGGCGGGGGATTAAATATTATTCAAAAGGGAAAACCTGCGGAAGTTCTTAATACGACAAAGGGGTTAAGTAATAATACAGTACTTTCTCTTAAAAAGGACAAAAAGGAGAACCTATGGATCGGATTGGATGGTGAAGGAATAGATATGATCGAAGCAGGGACAGGGAAAATTTTTCACTTCCCAAGAGATTTTGAGAATTCAAAAGATATAAATTTTAATTATGTCTATTCAATTTGTATTGACGCATACGGGTCCTTATGGTTAGGCACCAGTGGTGATGGGGTAATTCATATGAAAATAAGCAGAGACAGGTATGGGAAATACCATCTTGATGAGTTTAAGCAAGTAACCCATAGTGATTCAGATACGGTTCTATCCCTCAATAGTAATGTTATATATTCTATTGTAGAAGAAACGCCAAACATTCTCTGGTTTGGAACTCGGGGTGCAGGAGTTTACAGATACAATACCCTAACTGAAAAAATTGAGGAACATCTGCATTCTGGATCTGCTGAGAAGAAAAGACTGACGAATGATGATGTTCTCAATCTCTTTATTAGTGAAGATGATCAGCTATGGATTGGTACTAGCGGAGGGATGAACCAGATTTCCCTGCAGACTAAGCCGTATACTACCCTTCATTATACGAATAGGGAGGGTTTGCATAATAACACCATCCACTCCATTCTTCAAGATCCAAACGGCATGATATGGATGTCTACCAATAATGGACTGGTGATGTTTGACCCTGATAAAAACATTTTTAAAAATTTTGACATCCAGGATGGCCTTCATAATAGTGAATTCACTGATGGGGCTTCTTTTCGTTCCATAAATTCCGAGAAACTCTTTTTTGGAGGAATTAATGGTCTTGATATTATTTATCCTACTCAATTAGATACCATAAGAGACTTTCCCAGGCTTACCATCAGCGAATTTTATGTCTTTAACCAGCTCATTACTCCTGGTCATTCCAGTAATATTCTTAAAGAACCTATTGATAACGCCAATGAGATTATTCTTAATTACGATCAAAATTTTATCAGTTTTCATTTTACAGCCTTAAACTATTGGAATAAACAGCGTACGGAATATGCATACTTCCTTGAAAATTTTGACAAGGAATGGAATATGATCGGCAATCAATCCTCAGTTAACCTTACTAATATTCCTCCTGGATCCTATCTGTTATATTTAAACAGTACGAATGAAAGTGGCATCTGGAACTCTCAGCCAAGGGAAATTGCCATTGTTGTAAATCCTCCATTCTGGAAAACAAATTGGGCATACTTTATTTATTTTTTGATTTTCATAGGAGTACAAATAGGCATTATCTTTTTTATTCGACAAAAAGCAATTAGGAAAAGAGCCAGGACCATTAATAAATTAAAGGTTCTGCAATTAAAAGAGCTAAATGACTACAAACTCCAATTTTTCACCAACATAGCTCATGAGTTTAGAACGCCTTTAACCTTAATCCTCGGACCGGTTTCAACTCTAATGAATAAATCGAGTGATTTGCTCGATAAATTTCATCTTAAGACCATTTATAATAATTCCTTACGGCTTAATAAATTAATTGAGGAACTGATTCAATTCAGATCCATTGAAAGTGGAAAAGAAAAAGCTGAGGTAACTCATATTGATTTGGTTTCATTTTCGCAAAATATCGTGGACACTTTTGATCAGCATGCGAAAGATCATGAATTGAACCTCGAGTTTATTAATGATTCCATAGAGTTTTATGGATGGGTCGATATCAAGAAACTTGAAAGTATCTTAATTAATCTCATTTCAAATGCGATAAAATATAATAAGGCCGGTGGTTTTGTAGAAGTTATTCTAAAAAAATCCGAAAAAAACGCAACATATGAGATTAAAGATACCGGCATAGGTATTTTAGAAAGTGATAAAATCAGAATATTTGAACGATTTTTCCACAACCCTGCTTCAAAAGAAAACCATGGTAAGATAGCCATGAGTGCTGGTATTGGACTCTCGCTTACTAAAAGCTTGATAGAGCTACACAATGGAAAAATTTCCTTGGAAAGTAAGGTAGGTAAAGGTTCAATATTTACGTTGACTTTGCCAATTCTTAGAGAAAATTACGAGTTGGAAGGACACTACGAGGAAGATACCCTTATTAAGTCCTATCTAAAAGAAAAGGTCCAGCAGGAATTTTACCATTTAAACAACAAAGTACTTTCTGCAATTGACAGCCCTATTGCAACGAAATCTTCAAGTGTTTACTCCATCCTTGTAGTAGATGATCATAAAGAAATAACTGTTCTTTTACAAAGTTTGTTATCCGATAAGTACACAGTGTTTACGGCCTATAGTAGTGAAGAAGCTTTGAAATTATTGGATGCTAAAAAAATAGATTTGGTGATTAGTGATGTACTGATGCCGGGAATGGATGGGCTCAGTCTTTGTAAAGTATTAAAGGAAAATATTGAAACGACTCATATTCCCGTAATTCTGCTGACTGCCAAAGCAGAAATTGAAGATAAGATCCAGGGCTTGCAAATGGGTGCAGATTCCTATATTCCTAAGCCTTTTTACCCGGAACACTTATTTATCAGGATTGAAGAGTTGATTAAAAATCGTGAACAAATAAAAAAACGTTTTGAGAGTTTTACAGAAATTGAACTTGAGAAGTTTTCAACCGGATTAAGCAAAAAAGATGATGAGTTCTTTATCCGAATTACCCAGTGTATTGAAAAGCACTTAAGTGAGTCAGAATTTAGTGCAGACATCATTGCAGACGAAGTGGGGATGAGTAAAGCTTCTTTGTATAAAAAAGTAAAAGCAACCGTAGGTCTTACTCCTCATGGACTGATAAAGAAATATCGATTGAGAAAAGCAGCAGAATTGCTTAAAACTTCAAATTTAAGTGTTTCAGAAATTATCTATGAAACAGGATTCAACAGTCGCTCATACTTTTACAAGTCTTTCAACGAAATGTATCATTGTCATCCAAAAGATTATGATAATGTTAAGGTGTCCTGAATTCTTATTTTAATTCATTTCCAGGTATTTTCTAAGATTTACCAGAGTCTGAAAGGGATTATTTACAATTACGGAATTTGCCAGCCACGCTGGAATCATTCCTCCCGGATCAGGATGAAATTCATAGACTACTTTAACCTTTCCTTCTCCCATATCTTCCAATGACCAATATCCATGTCCTTCTTCCATCCTCACATAGTCGGGGTCCTTTGAATACTTTTCTTGGGCAGCGTTTATATTCAACGTCACTTTATTATTTCCTGGATCAACCCTTACATATTGCTCATAATAACCATCTCTGTCTGAAACCGGCCAGGGCGCATCGTATTTCAAGTATTGAAGCTGATAGTCTTCTCCCCTTTTCAGGACAATTTTCGCATCCTTGAGATCAGGGAAAATCATGGGATAGCCTTCGACATCCATTAAAATTCCCAACAGCTCATTTTGACTGGTATTTTCAAAGATAGTGATTGCCTGAAAAGCCTTAAAACTGGATTGCGGAAAAAGCTGTGTATAGATTTTTATCCCTTCCTTATCTTTTTTCAACACCCATCCATCCTCAGTCGAGAAGCCAGAGAAAAGGAAATGGAATAAAATGATTACACGTACTAACATAAAAAAAGCCTTCAACATATGAAGGCTCTCAATTAGTTGATGTTATAATTTAATCTTTCTGTAATTTCATTGAAAGATCCGAAAGATAAATCATTGAAGTCAGGTTAAGGGTTGGATCAATAGCCAGCAAAACATCCGGTGTTAATGGAACATTACTCACCAATCCTGAAAGTGATGCTTCTACAAAATTTGAAAAGATCAGTTGAAAAGGAAATCCCCCTACTTGTAAGGTGAGATTCAATTGATCTCTCGCCGAGTTAATAGTCCATGTCCCGTTCTGGACTTCCACACCTTCTGTCAAACAAACATACCATATTTGTCCACCATCCCTCAATTCAATCCTTGCGTTAGTCAAGTTATTACAACCAGCGGAAATTAGTAAAGCACCATTTAGCGCCTGTGACAAATCTGTATTTACCGGAATTCCAATATCCGTTCCTGTTATAGGATCAAGAATGAGCTCAGTAGTAAGTGCTTCTACAATTACATAGGTTCCAACTAATGAGTCAGGTCCGGTCATTGTGGAGTCATCATCCCCACAGGAAAAAAATCCCAATAAAATAAATATTGAAACTATAGAAAAAAAGTTTACTTTAAAGCTTTTCATATAAATAGAATTCATCAGTTTAATTTAATAATTTATTTTAAATATAATGAAATTTAAATTAATGGTAATTGCCATAATTAGAAATAGTTAAATGAATGTATTTATAAAAAGCCTACTTACAATCCTGGCCTCTTGTCTTATAATAGTTGAAGCCCATTCTCAGTCAATCACTGTACAGGGAATTGTTTCAGATTCTGAAGGAAATCCAATTCCCGGAGTAAATATATATTTCCTAAATTCATTTAAGGGTACAATTTCTAATGAAAAAGGAGAATATGCAATTGGCCTTGATCAAAGGCCTCCTCAGGTTTTAATCGCATCCATGGTAGGGATGTCCACATTCCAGGACACCATTCGTTCAGAAGGTTCTTTTACATTGGACATAATTATGAATGAGTCTACCCTTTTTGGTAAAGAAATAGTCGTTTCCGCATCGAGAATTGAGGAAAGTATACTGACTTCACCCGTAAGTATCGAAAAACTGGATCTTATGAAAATTGAGTCCATGCCATCAGCCAACTTTTATGATGGACTTTCCTATTTAAAAGGGGTTGATCTCAATGTACAAAGTCTGACGTTTAAAATGCCCAACACGCGGGGCTTCAATGGAAACACTAATGCACGTTTCAACCAAATAATAGATGGAGTACTCAATGTGGCTCCTGGCTTCTCTTTTGCCGCCGGCAACATGCTGGGTATTCCTCAAATTGACGTTGAAAGTGTAGAACTGCTTACCGGCGCTTCTTCTGCATTATATGGCCCGGGAGGCATGAATGGTTCAATGCTGATCATGTCTAAAAGCCCTTTTGATTATCAGGGACTCTCCGGTTCAGTCCAGTACGGATCTATGAATTTTGATTCGGAAGAATATGGTCAGAGCACGCCATATTTCGATGTAAATTTGCGCTATGCCAAGGTAATTAATGAAAAACTAGGTGTGAAGGTAGTAATGTCCTATTTAACTGCAGACGACTGGGCAGCGGATGATTACCGTGATATGGGAGATCAGAGCAATCCAGGTTCAGAACGATGGACAAATCCTGGTTACAATGGTATAAACACCTATGGTGATGAGGTGGCTATTAATCTGGGTGTTATTGCGCCCGCAGTAGGTGAAGGATTTGCGGATAATCAGGGATATATTCAGGGAACCCCGGAGTATGACTCTGTAGTACAGGCGATCATTAACATAATACCGGAAGATGATGTAACACGTACAGGGTATAAGGAAGTTGATGTAGTTAACTATGATGCTACCAATTTAAAAACATCCTTGTCCCTATATTATAAATTCAACTCAAAGCTAACCGGACGGCTAACCGGTGGCTGGGCTACTGGCCAGGCGGTTTACTCGGCTCAAAATCGATTTTCGATAAGTGATTTTCAAATGTATAATCTCCAAACTGAATTAAAGCATGAGGATTGGTTTTTGAGATACTGGCACATTAAAGAAAATTCCGGTAATGCTTATGATGCTGGTGGAGCGGCTTCGCTTATTAATGAAGCCTGGAAACCTTCTGAAATATGGTATCAGGATTATGTAGGAGCATTTCTTCAATCCTTATTATTGGGCGGGCCGAATGATCAATCCCATGAATTTGCCCGATTAGTAGCAGACAACCGCGACCGCAATGGCAATGAACAAAATCCAAATTCTCCCTCACAACCATTAGCTAATAGCCCCTTATACGATCAACTGCTAACAGAAACAAGCTCAAGACCTATAGGAACAGCAGATAGTGTCGTTATTGACGGCGTCACCTATTTCATACAAGGCTCTGAAGTCAGAGATTTTAGCAGTATGGGACAACTAGAGGGTTTATATAATTTCAACAACCTTCTTAATGGAGTTAATATTCTTGCAGGCTTCCAGTATCGTCATAATAAACTGGATAGTGATGGTACTGTATTTTTTGACACTCCTGAAGATCCAATCACCTGGGAGGAATGGGGAGTTTATGCCCAATGGATTGGGAGTTTTTTAAGGGACCGAATGAAATTTAATCTTTCCGTACGCTATGATAAAAGCACAATATTCGAAGGAAAATTTACTCCCAGAGGATCTATGGTCCTGAGCCTTGGTAAAAATAAAAACCATCATTTGAGAGCTTCTGCTCAAACAGCATTCCGCTTTGCAACGGCTGCTGATGCATGGGTGGATATATCCGTAGGACCAACCCGGGTAATAGGAGGTCTTGAAGAGATCCATAATACCTATAACTTCGATACCAAGCCCCTCTACCCATTAGTAGGAGAAAATCCAATTACAGCTATTCCGGATACAACTTCTACGGTGGTCATTCCAAATTTTGCACCCGAAACCGTATTGGCATTTGAAATTGGATACAAGTCATTGCTCTACCAGGAGAAATTGCTAATTGATGCCAATATTTACTTAAATAATTATAATCAATTCCATGGAACACAATTATTGGTTCAGGATCCATTTACAGTTCAGGAACAAAGATTTCAAACAACGGTCAGTGTAGATAACCCTGTACTCAATTATGGATGGGCCTTTGGCCTCGATTATCAATTTTATAAGACATTTTATACCGCCGGAAATATTGCATTTAATACCATAGACGTTGATAATTCTTCCAATATAGATTTTCTAACCCGATTCAATACCCCGAAGTACAGATTTAATATTTCAGTTGGAAATAGAAAATTAACCAATAGAATGGGTTTTAACATTAATTTTCGCTGGCAAGACTCCTTTACATGGGAATCCTCCTTTGGCATAGGTGAAGTGGATTCTTTTGCAACATTGGATGCACAACTATCTTTTAAAATGCCTTCCATTAAATCTACACTTCGATTTGGTGGAAACAATATTTTAAACAAATATTATACTACCAGCCTTGGTGCTTCTCAAATTGGAGCACTATACTATGTGTCATTTACCTATGATCAGTTTTTCAGGTAGCTATTTTAATAAATAGCTTTTGTCTCAACTTATCTATCAGGAAATAAACTACTGGTACAATTAACAAAGAGAGCATCATGGAGCTTGATAATCCACCAATCAGAACCCATGCCAGCCCATTTTTCCATTCACTCCCCGCTCCGCTTGCCAGAGCAATTGGCATCAGACCTATAATCATGGTCAGGTTGGTCATTAAGATAGGACGAAATCGTAGTCGAACTGCTTCTAATAGTGCACTTTCAGTATCCCGATTATTTTTCATTAGATTATTGGTAAAATCGACTACCAATATGGCATTTTTTCCAACCAGACCTATAAGCATAATCAAACCCATAATGGAAAATACACTTAGGGATTGCATACTAAGTGCTAAGGCAAAAAGAGCTCCAATTATAGCCATGGGTATGCTGAAAAGGACAACAAATGGATAAATGAATGAGTCATAGAGTGCAACCAAAATTAGATAAACCAGAAGAATAGAG
>Ga0316204_10005865_pt1 | contig 19663 bp, 17 predicted proteins | sample 6monrhotite_MG_2_FD_205661 | JGI IMG/M metagenome (GOLD analysis project Ga0316204, IMG submission 205661) | Microbial mat bacterial communities from mineral coupon in-situ incubated in ocean water Damariscotta River, Maine, United States -... | ecosystem: Environmental > Aquatic > Marine >...
AGCGACGAGGCGGGATCTTGCCCAAAATGCGGCATGTTCCTTGTGCCCGTTGAGGACAAGCCCGAAGCCCACGCCGCACATAAACACCACGATCACAGCGGCCATGATCACGGCAAACACGCCGCCAAGCCCGCCGCAAAATTCACCTGCCCGATGCATCCCGAAGTGATCAGCGACGAGGCGGGATCTTGCCCCAAATGCGGCATGTTCCTTGTGCCCGTTGCGGATGAACCCGAAGCCCACAGTGCCCACGAACATCACGGTCACGGCCACGGCAAACACGCCGCCAAAGAAAACGATCATGCGGGCCAAGATGCACAAGGTGAACACGACGGCGACGCAAGCCATGGTGGTGGGCACGCTGGGCATTCTGGTGGCCCCGCCATCGAAGGGATCGAGCCGCAATTTATGTCGATGGTCGCGTTGACCAAAGATATGCCCGCCAGCGCTGACGGGCTAAAGATGGAGTGGATCGAGCTGCCTTTTGGCCCCTTTTTTCCGGGCCTGCCCAGTGGCCTTGGGGTCACGCTGACACTGGACGGCGATGCCGTTGCTAAAACACAGGTCCACAGCCTTGTTGCGGGGCCGATCACCGCAACGGGTATGACCGGCGCAGAGTTTGTCGATCATTTTGCCGATCTGTCCCCGCTCAGCCCCATTTCCAGCCGTCATCTGGCCTGTCTGGCGTTGGAAAACGCGGCGGGTATTATGGTGGACACTCAAACCGCCAAGTCCCGCACAGCAGCCGTCGAACGCGAGCGGATCGCCAGCCATCTGGGGTGGATTGCCAGTCTTGCCACGCAAACCGGTCTGGTCCGGCTGGAACGGCGCGCCACCGCGTTGCAGCTGTCTGTTTCTGCCGCCTCGCCCGATCAAATTGTGGCTGTGGCGGGGCCGGTGCGTGCGTTTATGCGCCGTTTATGCAAAACACCGATGTTGCGGCGCAAACTGGTCGGCAATGGACCTATCGCCAACACAGCCGCCCTGCTTGGTCCCGTCGCCCGCGCCAATGGCATGGCACTGGATGCGCGAGCGGATGATGCGGTTTATGCCGCACTTGGGTTTAAGGTTCTGACCCAAGATGGCGGCGACGCGCTGGCGCGGCTTTATCAGCGCTGCGGTGAAATCGGCCAAAGCCTTGATTTGATCGCGCAGGCCAAAACCTTGTCGGTTGCAAATATTACAGCCCTCGATGGCGCGTCAGGCACCGGCAAAGCCGTGGTTGAAACGCCGCGAGGGGTCGCGCATCTGGCGGTTGAACTGGACCAAGGAAAAATCACCAGCGTGACCCATCATCCACCCTGCACCGCCCATATCGATCTGGTGGCCGATATGATCAAGGATCAGGAAATTGCCGATGCGCTTGTTGCCATCGGCTCGCTTGATCTGTCGCCTTGGGGGGTGCCCGCATGACCATCGCCATAATCGTTTTGACCCTTGCCATCGGGGCCTATTTCATCGCCATCGTCGAGGGCTGGGCCGTTCATGGCCACCTAAGTTTGCGCAGACCCGCCCAAGCCGCACTGGCACTTTTTGGGCGCGAATCCCTGTTGGCACGCACGCCGGATCGTTTGTTTTTTGAATCCGGTCCGGTTTTGCTGTTGGTTGTGGGTATATTGTCCATGGCGGTGATCCCGCTGGCGCCCGGTTTGATCATCACCGATCTGGCCACGGGGGCGTTGTTTTTGAACGCGGCACTTGCCTATGTTCTGGTGGCGCTAATCATGGCGGGTTGGGGGCCAAACGGCGGGTATGCAATGATCGGCGGCTGGCGTTTTCTGGGCCAGTTCATTGCCTATGCCATGTTGATCGTCATGCCGATCACCGCGGTGGCCATGCGCGCGGAATCCCTGTCCACGACCATCATCGTTACCTCGCAGGCCCAGCTTTGGAACGTATTTTATCAACCCATCGGATTTGTCTTGTTCGTCTTGGCCGCGATGGGCTTGGCGTGGTTGCCGCCGCTTGATTTGCCCAATGCGCCCGGCGATTTGGCGGGCGGGTTCGAGGCCGAATATACCGGCGCCCGCTTGGCGGTTTTACGGCTGGCGCGCATGGTGATCATTCTGGCAATGGCGGGGGCGATTGTCACATTTTACCTTGGTGGCTGGCTGGGACCGTGGTTACCAGACTGGTTGTGGACCGTGATTAAAATGCTGGTCGTCACAACCTTGATGCTGACAATCGGGCGGCTGGTGCCACGGGTGCGCGAATCCGATCTTTTGGCGGCGGGCTGGAAGCTGGGCATTCCTTTGGCTTTGGCAAATATCTTTCTTGTGGGCGTTATCGCGCTGGTGGTGGACATATGACCGGTTCTTACGCTGAAGTTTTCTTTTTGGCCTTTTTTGGTATTGCCGCCATCTGGTTTGGCATCGTGGTGTTTCGCACCCATTCAATGGTGCGCTCGGCCATGGCGCTGTTGTTTTCACAAACAGCGGTCGGGGCGATGTTTTTAGTGATGCAGGCCGAGTTTCTGGGCGTGTTGCAACTGATGATGATGGCCACAGAAATGAGCGTGATGGCCCTGTTCATGGTGATGTTCATGATGGATCCGGGTGGCATGGGTGCCATGGACATGAGCCACCAAAAACGCCTGTCCTTGTGGGCCGGCGGTATCGGGCTGGTGGCCGCGCTGGCGGTCAGCTGGTTGCCCGATTGGGGCCCTGTGGCACAAAACATTCCCGATGCCAGCCGTCAGATTGAATTGTTGGGGATCGAATTGCTGGGCCGCTCGATGTTCATTTTCGAAAGTGCGGGGCTGACCATCCTGACGGCGATGATTGCCGCGACAATGGTGGCAATCGCGCCGCGCAAAACCGGAGAAGATGCATGATTGTTGAATTATCCGTCGCGCTTGGCATTGGGGCGGGGCTGTTTGGCGTTGGCCTTTATGGCGCGCTCAGCCAGACCAATCTGGTGATGATCATCATGGGCGTTGAACTGATTTTGGCCGCCGCTCTGGTTAATCTTGTGGCATTCTGGCGGTATCTGCACCCCGATGCCATGTCCGGCCAGATGTTCTTTTTGATTGTGATGACGGTGATGGCGGTTGAAATGACCGTCGGCTTTGGCATTGCCATTGCGCGATTCCGTTCGCGCGGCTCGGTCGAAATGGAAGAAGCGCGAGAGTTGAAAGGATGACCCCTTTGGCCCTGACCCTGCTTGCCCCATTGCTGGCGGCTTTGCTGATTTTCGCCAGCCGCCGGATGCCGGAAGCCCTTGCACTTGTCGGCGTGGCTTTGGGCCTGATTGGCGCGGTGGGACAGTTGATTGGGGTGGCTGGCGGCGGCGCATCCTCGGTGATCTTGACGTTTTTGCCGGACATGCCGATCCGGCTGATTGCAACGCCGTTGACCGCGATCCTGTCACTGGTTGTCGCCACGGTTTCCGGCTTTGTCGTGCTTTATGCGGTCGGCTATATGCGTCACGATCCGCAAAAAATCCGGTTTTTCGGCACGCTGTTGCTGTTTGTGACCGCCATGCAGGGGCTGGTGCTTTCGGGTGACTGGATCACGCTTTTGGGGGCGTGGGAACTGATCGGTTTTGCCAGCTATCTGTTGATCGGGTTCTGGCATGATCGCGCCGGTGTTGCCGGTGCCGCGACGCGCGCGTTTTTATATACCCGCAGCGCCGATCTGGGGCTGTATATCGGGGCCTTTGTGCTGATTGGCGCTTCTGGCACCTCTGAAATTTCCACCACGCTTGCCACCACGGGAACGCCCGCGTTGATTGCGGGGCTGTTGCTGTTGGTGGCCGCGATGGGCAAATCGGCACAGGTGCCTTTACAAGACTGGCTGCAACGCGCCATGGCCGGGCCAACGCCGGTTTCCGCGCTGTTGCATTCGGCAACGCTGGTGGCGGCGGGGGCGATCCTGTTGATCCGCACCGCGCCGATGCTGCCCGGTGGGGCGCTGGTTGCGATTGGCATCGTGGGCGGTGTCACGGCGGTCATTACCGGCCTGATTGCCTTGGCCGAAAAAGACCTGAAACGCCTGCTGGCGGCGTCTACCTCCAGCCAGTACGGGCTGATGCTGGTGGCCGTCGGGGCGGGCGCGCCGATCGCTGCCTTGCTGCATTTGATTGCCCACGCGGCGATCAAAAGTTCGCTGTTTCTGGGCGCGGGTGTGTTTCAGCATGACCGCGATGGCACCGATTTGGATGCCTTGTCAGGCGCGGGTCGGGCACGCCCCGGTATTTTTGCGGGCTTTGCGCTGTCGGCGCTGGCGCTGGCGGGCATTCCGCCGCTGGCCGGTTTCTTTTCCAAGGATGCGGTTATTGCGGCGGCACTGGCGTCGCCTGCGGCGGCTTGGCTGGTGCCATTGGCCTTGGCGGCAACCGTGTTGACGGGGGCCTATATGGGGCGCGCTTTGCATGTTTTATGGGCTGGAAATAACGTAGCGCGACCCAAGCCCGTTCCGTTTATGGCCGCAGGGCTGGGTGTTTTGGTGGTTTTGGCCGCTGTTCTGGCGCTGGGTTTTGGCCCGCTGGAACACCTTTTGGACGCCGAACTGGTCGAGGCTGGCCTGCTGGCCCCGGCCCTTGGCCTGACCGCCGCCCTTAGCGGCTTGGCACTGGGATGGCTGGTGAAACCACGCCGCCTGATGGGGCCGGTGTTTGGCTGGGCGCAACGTGGTTTTGCCGTTTTTGGCGGCATGGAAACCTTTGTGGCGCGTCCTGCTTTGGCGATTGCCACCGCCTGTGAACACCTTGAACGCTGGCTTTATGACTGGGTGCTTGGCTTTGGACGGATCAATCTTTCGCTGGGCTGGCTGGCCCGCAAAATCGACATCACAGGCATTGACGGCTTTATCTTTGGTCTTGTGCGCCAAACCATCAATGCCGGCAGCCGCCTGCGCAAATTGCAAAGCGGATTCATTCATCGCGAAATGGCATTGGCCGTGATCGGCATGGCCGTGATCGTCGCTATATTGCTTGCCGCCCCGCTTTATTCCTGAGGAGATCAGACCCCGTGTTACCGCTGTTATCAATCACGACTTTCCTGCCAATCGCGGCGGGGCTGATCCTTATGCTCAGACCTGGCCAATCCACCAAAACCGTGCATACGCTGTCTATTGGCGTGACCGGCATTACCTTTTTGCTGTCCTTGGTAATCTGGGCAGGCGGCGTGGTGCCGGGCGCCTTTTCCCAAGTCGAGGAACTGGCGTGGATCCCTGCTGTTGGCGCGTCCTACCGGTTGGGGGTGGACGGGCTGAGCCTGCCGCTGGTCCTGTTGACCACGCTGCTGTTTTTCCTGTCGGCGATCTATTCGGCCCGCCTAAAGGATCGGCCTTCGACCTTTGTTGTGCTGATGTTGATGCTGGAAACCGCCTCACTTGGTACCTTTATGGCGCTGGATGCGCTGTTGTTTTACGTGTTTTTCGAGGTTTCGCTGGTTGGTATGTATTTCATGATCGCCGGTTGGGGCCATGAGGATCGGCAGCGCGCCGCGCTGATGTTCTTTCTGTATACCCTGCTTGGCAGTCTGCCGTTGTTGCTGGCCATCCTTGGGCTTTATCTCAGCAGTGGCACCTTTGACATGCGGGTCTGGATCGACACACAACCGTTGACGGGATTTGCCGCAATGCTGGCGCTGATCGCCATGCTGTTCACCTTTGCGATCAAAATTCCATCCTTTCCGGTGCATACGTGGTTGCCCGCCGCCCATGTTCAGGCGCCCACCGTGGGCAGTGTGATATTGGCCGGGGTGATGTTGAAATTCGGCACCTATGGTCTGGTGCGTTTTGCCCTGCAAATGACACCCGAAGCCTTTACCAAAGCGGGGGTCGTGATCCTTGCCTTTGGGGTGTTCAGCGCGATTTACGGTGCGTTCGCGGCGCTGGCGCAGACCGATTTGAAAAAGATGGTGGCCTATACCTCGGTCAACCACATGGGGTATATCGTGATGGGTGTGGCGATCGCCGCCCTGACGATCGATCCAAAAATTCGCGCCGTGGCGCTGGACGGCGCAACCCTGCAAATGATCAGCCACGGCTTGGTCACCGGGGCGCTGTTTTTCTTGGTTGGCATGTTGCAAGACCGCGCCCACAGCCGCGAGATGGGTGATTTTGGCGGTCTGCTGAATGGCGTGCCCTGGCTGGGTTGGGCGTTTATCCTGTCGGCCTTTGCCTCGCTTGGCCTGCCCGGACTGGCGCATTTTCCCGCCGAGTTTCAAATTTTTCTGGCCACGCTTCAGGCGCAACCATGGGCAATCATCGCCATTCTGGCGATTGTTGTCACCGCGGGTTTGTATTTGCGTTCCATCGCGCAGGTATTTCTGGGAGAACCCAACAAAAAATGGGCGGCAATGCCGGATCTGGATCGCGGCGAGATGTGGGTGATTGTGCCGCTTGTGCTGTTGATCATCCTGATCGGCGTCGCGCCGGCCACGTTGATTGATATGATCCACACCACCATGGCGAGTTTAAGTTTCTGATGGGCCGCGATTTATCCTTTCTGATCCCCGAGATGACGCTGGCCGTCGCTGCGATGCTGATGCTGATTGCCGAAATGCTGCGCTTGCCCCGTGTGGCGCTGGCGCTGGGTCTGGTGGGTCTGGCGGCGGCAACGTTGCTGACGCTGCCGGTTCTTTACGCAGATACAACGGTTTTTGGCGGCACATACCGCATCGATATGCTGAGTGGTTGGGCAAAGCTTGTGCTGTTGCCCGGTACCGCGCTGGCGCTGTTGCTGGTGCGCGCTGAACTGGCGGGCCAAGACCGCGAAGGCAGCGTTTATTCCCTGCTGTGTCTGGTCACGCTGGGCGCGCTGATGCTGGCGGGGGGGGGCGACATGATGCTGTTGGTGCTGGGCGTGGTGCTGACGGGGCTTGGTTCCTTTGCGTTGGTCACCTTCCCGCGCGACGATGCCGCCACCGAGGCGGGTATGAAATATCTGGTGTTTGGCTCGGTCACCGGTGCGGTGATGATCTATGGGCTAAGTTTCTGGTTCGGCGGCGCGGGATCGACACTTTATAGCGAACTGGCCCTGCTTGACGGTCGCCCGTTGATTGCCACAGCAGGATTGCTGGCGGTGATTGTCGGGCTGGGCTACAAAGCCGCGCTTGTGCCGTTTCATTTCTGGGCACCTGACGCCTATGACGGCGCACCGATTTCAATCGCGGCCTATCTGTCGGTGATCACCAAAATCGCCGCCATTTTTGCCTTTGCGCAAATTTTGCGCGACCTGCCTGTGAATACCGGCTGGCCGCTGGTCATTGCCCTTGTGGCGGCGGCGACAATGACGCTGGGTTATGTCACCGCCTTGGTGCAAAGTAATGTTGTGCGGCTGTTGGCCTATTCATCCGTTGCACAGGCCGGGTATTTCCTGCTGGCCATCGTGGCCCTTGGCGTCAGCCCGCTGGCCCTGCCCGCCATCATCGTCTTTGGCGCGGCCTATGTGGCAATGAATTTGGGGGCTTTTGGCGTGGTGATAATTGCCGGGCGCAGCATTGACGATTTCAAGGGAATGGGCCGCCGTCGCCCGCTTGTCGGCCTTGCGATGGTGGTGTTTTTGCTGTCGCTGACGGGCATTCCACCCCTGTTTGGCTTTGTTGGCAAGGTCTATCTGTTTGGCGCGGCGATCGAGGCGGGCTTTCTGTGGCTGGCGGTGATCGCAATTTTAAACAGCGTGCTGGCGCTTGCGGTTTACCTGAGGATCATCATGCCGATGTATGGCGCCGAGGCGCAATCGGCCACCGCAACACCGATTCCCCTTTCTTTGCTTGTGGCGCTGGTGATTGCTGTGTTTGTAACCTTGGTGATGGGCCTGTTCGCGGGCATTTTGCCAAGCTAAAACCATAACAGCATACGGATATTTTGCTCGCTTTGGCGAGTTTCCGCACCGCGATTGCCTGATCTGTCTTGCCGCTATAGACTGTCCACAACTTCTGTGTGACAGGTTGAAATGAATTCTGGGCATACACGCTTGAATTCAAGTTTTAGAGAAGGTCTGTGCAATTGAGTATCAACGAATTCAAAGCGCCCGAAATCGTCGATCCCTCGATCGAGGCACTGGCGACCCATCGCAAGATGTTTCTGGGGTTTTTGGTCAAACGCCTTGGGAATCTGGCCGAGGCCGAGGACGTTTTGCAGGAATTTTGCCTGAAAGTCATGACCCGCAAGGATCAGTTGCGCGAAACAGAAAAGTTGAACGCCTGGCTTTATTCGGTTTTGCGCTCCACCTTGAACGATCATTACCGCAAGAACAGCCGCAATCGACGCTTAAGTGCGGCCTTTGAACAAGAACAAAACAGCGCCGATTTGACCGAAGCCGGTGCCGAAGAATACGTACACATTTGCGAATGCGTCCGTGGTTTGGTGCCCTCGATGCGGCCCGATCAGGGCGAATTGATACGTCGCATTGATCTGGAAGACGAAAGCCGCGCCTCGGTGGCCAAAGACCTTGACCTTACGCTTGGTGCCCTAGGTGTGCGATTGCATCGGGCGCGGGCGACACTGCGTGACCAATTGCTTGGGCATTGCGGCTGTTGCTGTGAACACGGGTTTGAAGATTGTTCTTGTGCGCCCGTCGGGTGCGAAGGCGAAGACGAACAAACCCATTGTTAGTTTAAAGCGCCGCCATTTCCGGCCTGAGTAAGCGGTTTTTGATACTTTCCCCATTCGACCCGCCCCTTCACCTGTAATGTTCGCATCGCCAAAGCGTCTACTTATCTGAAGACGCAGAGTCTGGAATTTCCAGATCACCGCTGCGCCAGTCAGCTGGGGTTTTTGACATGCATATACTCGTCACGGAACGCACCGCATCGCTTGCATCCGCCGCCACAATGGGCCGGAACCCGGGGGCATATTCGCCCCCGACATTGGATCTGCTGTTTGGCAATTTTTCCGCGAGGGCAAACAAATGAGCAAACCCCATAAAATCAAAACCGCAAAACCGGCAGCAAAGCCCAAAGTGACGCGGCTTGCACCCCAAGCGACGCCTGCTTTGGAACCTGAAATCACCGCACCGGTTGGCGCGGCATCTGCGCCAGCATCGGCAACAAAATCCACCTATGGGCGCGATGTTTTTGAACGCTGGATTCTGTTTCTGGATACGCTGCGCAAGCGCGCCGAAAACATGGTCGAACATGAAAAACAGGGCATGCCGCCGCTGTTGGATTTCAAATACGAAACCATCCTTGATGCGCGTGATTTTGAACACCCGGCCAATTATGCCTTGCTGCGGATCACCCAGATTGGCGATGCTTGCTGGGAAGATTGCGTTGACGAAAACAAACCGCCCGTTGTGGTTGTGGATCCACGCGCCGGGCATGGCCCCGGCATCGGTGGTTTCAAACGCGACAGTGAAATTGGCATGGCGATGCACGAAGGCCACCCGGTGTATTTCGTGATGTTTTACCCCGAACCAATGCCGCATCAAACGCTAAACGATGTTCACCTCGCCCTGCGTGCCTTTGTGGCCGAAATCGGCAAGCGGCATCCTGATACGCCGCCGATTTTGTATGGCAATTGCCAGGCCGGCTGGGCCTTGGCGCTTTTGGCCGCCGATTGCGCGGGCCTGTCCGGCCCTGTCGTATTGAACGGCTCGCCGCTGTCGTATTGGGCAGGTGAAGCCGGATCAAACCCGATGCGGGTTTCCGGCGGGCTGACGGGCGGGGTTTGGGCCGCGCATATGCTGTCTGATCTGGGCGATGGCCGGTTTGACGGCGCATGGTTGGCGCAAAATTTTGAAAACCTGCAACCCGAAAAAACCCTTTGGGAAAAATATGCCAACCTTCTGAGTAACGTCGATACCGAGGCCGAGCGGTTTTTGGAATTTGAACGTTGGTGGAATGGTTTTTACGCCCTCAGCCGCGAAGAAATCATGGCGATCACCCAAAACCTGTTTATTGGCAATCAGTTGGAAAATGGCGAATTGCAGATTTGCGAAGACTGCGCGGTCGATCTGCGGCGGATCAAAAACCCGATGATTGTTTTTGCCTCTTATGGCGACAATATCACGCCACCGGAACAAGCTTTGGCATGGGTTCCGCAGGTTTACGCAGACACCGCCGACCTGAAAGCGGCGGGCCAGCGAATTGTGTATCTGACCAACCCGCACATCGGGCATCTGGGCATTTTTGTTTCGGCGTCCGTTGCCAAACTTGAACACCGCGCCATCCTTGAAAGCCTTGACGAAATAGAGACGCTGAAGCCGGGATTATATGAAATGAAAATCGAAAATCCGACCGGAGATCTGGACTGTCACAAGCCCGATTTCACCGTGCATTTTGAACCGCGCGAGGTTTCGGACATCGGTAAAAAACAAGGGCAAACGTCGCCCTTGGCCAATGTCAAACGCACCTCTGAATTTAACGAGGCTGCTTATTCGATGTTTGTCAGCCCCTGGATTACCGCCTTGTCCAACCCCACCAGCGCCGAGATGCTAAAGCGTCTGCACCCGATGCGCATGAGCCGAATGGCCTTTGCCGAACAGTACAATCCTTGGATGAAGCTGGTGCAAACAATGGCCGATGGCATTGCGGAAAACCGCACGCCGTTGCCTGCCGATGATCCGGCAATGGTCGCGGAACACATGGCCATTGACAGCATCAGCCAACACATCAAATCCACGCGGCTTTTGCGCGATCGTGCCACGGCGGCATTATTTGACATCTTTTTTGGGGGTATTGTCGGCGGCGATGCGCCCGACTGTGAGGCCGATGAAACCGACGACGACGACAAAGACTGTTCGTCGCGCATGGCGGTGTAAAGGCACGGCCCGTGGGGGCGCACAATCAATACACGCGCGCCGTCGCTTGCACGAACCCAATGTCGCAGCCGCGCCAAGAATGAATAAGGGCAGATAAAAATGCAAAAATCGCAGGCGTTACTGACGCTGAATGCTGGTTCTTCCAGCCTGAAATTTGCCGTCTTCGATGCCGATACAACGGATCGCCGCCTGATCTCGGGTTCGGTCGAGCGTATTGGGCTAAATGCCGCCAAATTTCAAGTTTTCGATGAAACCGGCAGCAAAATTTATGCCAGCAAGGTGCCGATTCAAACACATGAACAGGCCCTGCACCTGACGCTGGCTCAATTGCCAAGGTACATGGGTAATTTCCAGATGGCCGCCGTTGGCCATCGGGTTACCCATGGTGGGCCTGATTGTGATTGCCCGGAACCGGTCACGCCCACCCTAAAGGCGCGTTTGGCGGGTTTGTTGCATCTGGCCCCCTTGCATCTGCCGGCCAATATTGCCGGGATCGACGCGGTCGAGGCGATCCGCCCCGATTTGCCGCAAATTGCGTGCTTTGACACCGCTTTTCACAACGGTTTGCCAGAGATTGCGCAAATGACCGGTTTACCCCAAGAATTTAACGCCCCGGAACTCAGGCGCTATGGTTATCATGGGCTGTCGTATGAATACATTATCGCCGCATTGCGCCGCGATGGGGTCGATGTTGATAACGAACGGATTTTGGTTTTGCATTTGGGCAATGGAGCCTCGATTTGCGCCATCAGGGGCGGAAAATCGAATGAGACCACGATGGGGTTTTCGACGGCATCGGGGCTACCGATGGGCAGCCGTTCGGGCGATATCGATCCGGGGTTGATCGAGTATTTGCTAACGAAGGGTCAGCTTGATACCGCCGGGTTGCGCGATCTTTTATACAAGCACTCAGGGCTTGCGGGCCTGTCTGGTTTCAGTCGCAATATGGCCGACCTTCTGGCCAGCCCGGAAAAGGCCGCGCAAAGGGCGGTCGCCTATTATTGCTATCACGTTCGACGCCATCTGGCAGGGCTGACAGCAAGCCTTGGCGGGTTGGACCGTGTGGTTTTCACCGGCGGCATCGGGGCCAACGCGCCAGCGGTTCGTGCCGCGATTTGTACGGATCTGACCTATTTGGGGATCGACCTGAACAGCACAGCAAACCTGTCCGGCGATACCATCATTTCACGACCCAATGCACCCGTTACCGTCGAGGTGCGATTGACCGACGAAGAAGCAATGATTGCCCGCCACACCCGCGCATATGCCGCATCCGATGAACCGCAACAAAGGGCGGTTTGCTGAGGCCATAAACGACAAAATCACCTGCAAAATTTTAACATGAGGAAAATTACCTTGGATGAAACTCACACAAAACCCTCAAAATTCGGCATTATTTTACAAGCGGGCGCATGGGCCGGCCTTGTCGGCGGTGCCGCAGAAGTCCTGTGGATCACGATTTACAGCCGCCTTACCGGTGGCAGCACGGTTGACGTGGCAACCGGCATCACATCGACGATCTTTCCCACGATACCCTCGCAACCCGCTGCCATTCTGATCGGTCTGGCCATCCACTTTGTCTTAGCCACAGCCCTTGGTCTGGCGGTTACGGGGTTGATCCGGTGGATGAAGCCGACCCTTGCGGGCAGCGTGACCGAAATATCGCTGATCATTGGTGCATTGGCGGTGGTCTGGGCGGTGAATTTCGGGATCATTTTGCCGATTGTGAACCCCTCGTTCGTTACCATCGTGCCAATGCCCGTCAGCTTTGCGTCCAAGCTTTTGTTTGGGATTGCTGCGGCTTTTGTCCTGCGACGGTCAGCCGTGATTGACAGCCGCCTTCCTTAAAAACCGCCGGTGGCATGGCATTTGCCCTGCCGCCGGGATCACTGCGGCTTGCCGCCGGAAAACAGGCGGCCGACCTTGATGCCATGCACGCCGCCCGTGTCGTTTCGCATCAGGAAAAGCGCGTCCAGTCCATGCTGTCGCGCCAGTTCGGGGCCTGCGTCTGGGCCGGCAACCATCAACGCGGTGGCCCATGCATCGGCCATCGCGCAGGTTTTCGCGATCACCGTAACCGACGCGGGCGGAGCGACAACAGGCGCGCCTTTGCGCGGGTCCATGGTGTGCGACAGGCGGTGGCCTTGCACGTCGACCCAATGGCGATAATCGCCCGAAGTGGCGACCGCCGCGTCCTGAAGCAAAACAACCGAATGGGGGGTGCGGCGCGTCAAATCAGGCGCTTCCACCGCGATATTCCACGGCACGCCATCCGGCTGCAAGCCCAGCGCGCGCATTTCACCATCAATGCCGACAAGGCCAGAGTCGATGCCGGACGACACCAGTGTTTCCGCCAATAGATCAACGCCATAACCTTTGGCAATGCCGCTTAAATCCAACGTGATTGGCATCGTCTTGCGAACGCGACCCGTGGCATCATCAAGCTCAAGCGCCGCTTCTGCTGGAGAGCGTGCGGTATTCATCGCGGCGCGAATGCGATCTGGCATTGCGTCGTCAGGGCCAAACCCCCATGCCGCCACCGCGTCGCCCATAGCAATGTCAAAAGCACCACCAGATGCCCGCCCGATTTCCAAGCCAAGTTTCAGCACCTCAAACAAAGCCGCGCTTACGGCCAGCCATTCCCCGCAGGGTGCCGCATTCAATTGCATCAGATCGCTGTTTGGGTTCCACGTCGACATTTGCGCGTCTACCTGATCCACCGCCGCCTGCAATGCCGCCCCAACAGGCGCGGCATCAAAGTCAGGTTTTGTGAAAAACTGCGCCGACCAACGCGTGCCCATTGTCGGCCCGTTCAGCGCATGGCGCATCGGTTCAATAGACATCTTCAACATACCTTCCTTCTGCTTTCAGGGCGACCGGGGTTAACCCGACAGGTGCCAGAATATCCACCAGCGCGGCGGCCACGCCGCCCGCCATATCGCGCCCACCGCAAACCATTATGCGCGCCCCGTCGCGGATCAACTGCGCCACTTCACTGGCCTCGGCGCGCAATGCGTCTTGTACATAATGTTGACCTGCCCCGCGCGATACCGCCGTGACTGTGCGGGCAATGCGGCCCTCGGCCTGCCAGTTGGCAATTTCCTCGGCAAAAAGGAAATCGCTTTCAGGGTGGCGCATGCCAAAAAACAAATGGATCGGTCGGCGACGCCCATTGCCGCGTACAAATCCCGCCAAGGGGCCAAGACCGGTGCCCGCCCCGATCAGGATCAAGGGACTGTGACCCCGACCCGGTTTGAATTCGGGATTTGGGCGCAAAAACACGTTGATGGCATCGCCGGGTTCTAGACAAAAAAGTTGCCCGGAGCACAGCCCGCCGGGGTGCTTTTTCACCACTATTTCAACAAACCCGTCGCGGTGCGCCGACGCCAGCGAATAGAACCGCGGCACGGTGGACCCTTCGGGCAGGATGCCCAACAGATCGCCCGCGCGAAACCGCCCAAAACCGCGCGCGGTCAAGCCCTGCCAAAAACGTTGTTTTGGCAGGGCAAAGCGCAATATTGCGGTCGGCGCCTGTACCTCGGCGCCGTAATCGCGCCGCGAAATCAAGGTTAGTTTTCGGGACTTGGGCACAACCGGTTGATGCGCCAGATCCAGATCAATGCCCATCGCCCGACCCAAAGAACGGCCCCAACGGGCGAAATCCTGTGGCGACTGGCAATCAACGGTGTCGTAGGGGATCAGCTGCGCCCAGCCCGCTTGTTTTGCCGCCGCAACGACAGCATCACCAAAGGCGCAATAGGCCGGAAAACTGCGATCCCCGAAGCCCAGCACCGCCAAAGAAAAATTCGGCGCGTGATCCAGTTTTTGCAACCGGTCAAGGAAACCTTTCGCCGATGCGGGTGCATCCCCGTCCCCATAGGTTGCCGCCAGCACGACAACCCGCGTGGCCCGCCCGTAACGTGCCGGATCAAAACCCGACATCGGGGCGGCGTGGACGGATTGCCCGGCTTCGCTCAGCGCTTTGTGCAGCGTGGCCGCAAAGCCCCAGGTGCTGCCGCCCTCGCTGCCGATCAACAATACAGTTTCGGCCTTGCTGGCGGGGTGATTGCCTTTGATGCGCGGCCTGCCGCGCCGACCAACCAGCCAGACCACCACGCCCGTTGCCCCCATCAAGGGCACCCCAAGCGACAACACGCCAAGAAGCAACCCCAAAACGATCGCCCCCTGACCGGTATGCAACATGTAAATCACCTCGGTCAGGCGATCCATCTGGCTTAGGGTATCCCAAACCAAAATCTGGCCTGTGCCCTGATCGATGTACCCGCTGCCGTTGTTGGTTTTCAGCGTGTAAACATCGGTGACGTCGCCCGGATAAGGATAGGTCAGCTCGCGCATCTGGGTCACAGGCGTTTTTTGCAAAACCGCCATGCCGCTTGGGTTTGGATTCAACTGGCCGCTGACGTCGGATGGAATGGCGGATGTGACCGTGACATTGGGCAGCAGATCAAATGTCGAGGCGGTCATCCATAGGGCAGTGATTGAGGAGATCACAAAGCCCAGCACCGAAATGCGCGCAACCTCAACGTGCAAACGCCCAGCCAGCGGCCCGCGCAAACGCGCAAACCAGCGTCGCCAACCGCCTGTACGGCGCGCCACCAGCACTGCGCCCGACAGCGACAGCACCAGCATCGCCGCCGCGCCCAAGGCCGTGGTTATCCGGCCACCGTCGCCCAAAAACAGCCCGCGATGAAAATCAGTAAGCCAGCGTTGGGTTTTGATCGGGTCAGCCGAGGCCACGCCAAGGCCGGTGGCCGGGTCGATGACAGCGGCACCGGGGGTGCCGCCGTCGAACCAATAGGCCTTGATCCGCCCCGACGGCGCGCGCCGGATCTGTTCAACACCGGGATAGGCGGTCTGAATGCGCGACGCCAGCTGGGCGACGCTCAGCCCCGCATCGGCCTGCGGTGCCGTCAGGCGTTCCAGCGCCGGAAATACCGACAACATCGCGCCGCTGAGCGCCAATACAGTGACCAAAGCCAAGGCCAACAGGCCCGGCCAACGGTGAAGAACACGGATCATAGTGGTGGTTCCTTAATTTGCGTAGGTGAAATTGGCGATATATCTGCGCCCCCGCACAGGTTTGCCAAAACCGCCTGTGGTAAGCGGCACGGCCACCTCGTTAGGGCTGTCGCGCATGTTTTCAACAGCCGCATCAATGTGCAGCGCATAGCCCGCGTCAAACAGCGCATCAGCCAAATCCAAGGTGATTTCCAGCGTTCGCCCCGCCCCGACACTAGCACCGGTGATGCCGTTGATCTGCGCCTTGTCACCGCCGGTTGCCCCATACCAATCCCGCAGGTTTTTGTAGTATTTCGACTTGCCACCAGCCATCCAAAGCGTGCCGACATAAGCGTCGGCAGCATCGGTGACATAAATGGCAAGAAAAGCACCGCGGCCGCCATAATTATTGAGTGTCGTTGACAAAGTAACCGGGCGCGCCATGGCCAGACCCGGAAGGATCAACGCCGTGGTAAGGGCGAGTGTTGCGAGAACGGATTTCATAGGTAAGGTCCTTTTCCGGGGAGGGTCTCAGACATATTCAGTTCGATTTAACTTTTGGCGCAGCGCCATTTCCGAACAAACCATTTTGCGGTGGGGCCACGGTTCCAGCGGGGGCCGGGTTGTTGGCGTTGTTGCCGCAGTCGTCATCATCGTCGCCATTTTCGCCGTCGCAATCATCATCATCGCGATCGTCGTTATCATCGTCGCGGTCGTCATCATCATCGTCGTCGTCACGATCATCATCGTCATCACGGTCGTCATCATCGCCGTCATTGTCATCATCGCCGTCATCATCATCGCCATCGTCGCTGACATAGATCGGTGTCGCCACGTCTTGGCCACCGTCGTAAACCGCCGCGAACGGCTGGGCGAAAGCCGCGTTGTTTGCCGTATTCATCGCACTCCACGCGGGAATGCCGATCACACCGGTCAGGGCAGTTGTCGTAACAAGCAGGGCAAGTGTATGTTTCATAGTTTGTTTTCCTTGGTTTTGAGTTGGTCAGTTAATCTGATGAACCCAACCTAGGAATGCCACCTGAGGGTTTCCTGACGCGGTGACGGTTTTCGCTTCAGCTTGCCGTCAGGAACAAAAAAAACCCCGCCGGGAATGGCGGGGTTGTAGGATTAGGGAACACTTGTTCAGGCGTCAGTCAGCCCATATAATTTACGCGATATCGTCCGGGCCGGGTCCGCGTTTGTCGCCTTTAACCATCGCCCGGGCAAGGTTTTCTTTGTGGCGGAGCGAGGCAAATACAACGCCAACCACGTGCAGCCCGATCAGCAAAAGCATCAGATTGGACAGAACCTCGTGGCTACTTTTCAAAATTTTGCCACCAAAGTTGGCCGCGCCGTCAGCATCGGCAAAGGCCGGCGAAACGAATTGTGGCAAATCAGGCAACATCGCCACCCGTGTTGGATCCACCAGCAACCAGCCGGTAAAAGCCGTGCCCGCCAAAGTGACAAGCAGCGCCAAAATCATCGCGGCACCGGCCGGGTTATGGCCAAGATAGCGCCGCTCGCGCCCGCGGAGCATATCGCGCAGATATCCCATGACCGCCGCCGGGCCTTTGATGAACTGGGTGAACCGCGCGTACCGCCCGCCGACAAGACCCCAAATCAGGCGAAACGCCACCAAGCCCGCCACGGTGTACCCAGTGATCTGATGGATGGTATCAAGCCCCTCGGCGCTTAAGTAGGAAATCGTAAAAACCGCAACGAGGCTCCAGTGAAAAATCCGTACCATCGGATCCCAAACGCGAATATTACCTTGTGTGCCCTGCGCCGATCCGGTGCCTTGCTTTGTGTGTTCAGTCATCTTCTTTGTCATCCTCGTATTCAAATTCTATCACTTCCAATGTGGATGGATGCACCTTTACTTCTATTCGCTGCCCCTTGGCATCACGACCGTCAATTTCATAACAGCCGTCATCGACCTTGATCCGCCGAACGACCCAGCCGTTTTCCTCGGCAAAGCGCGCCACGGCGGCACGCGGCTGCCATTCGGCCATCGGCGCAAAGCAGTCTTCACCATCGGTTCCGCCCATCGCAGGGAAGGCCGTCAGAACCGCCAGTATTGGTAGTATTGGTAGTATCTTTTTCATGCGGCACACTCCATATTGCGACCATGTTGTGCAATCCTTAAACTTGCAAGCTTACAGAACCCTGACGCCCCTGCCCACCAGCCGTCAGCTTCTTGTCAGCCAAGGCAGATAAACAGCGGTACAATATGAAAAGGAATTTGAAAACGCCATGCGCATCTTGTTAGTTGAAGATGATTCAGTTCTGGGCGCCGCTGTCAGTGACCAAATCGCAAGCGATGGTCAGTCGGTGGATTGGGTTCAGCGTCTGGACGCCGCGGGCGACGCCATGGCGGGTGCGCCTTATGATTTGATATTGCTGGATCTGATGTTGCCCGATGGCCGCGGTATTTCGTTTCTCAAAAGCTTGCGATCCGGTGGCGACGTGACGCCAGTGATTATCCTGACCGCGCTTGACCAAATATCGGACCGGATCGAAGGACTGAACGCCGGTGCCGATGATTATCTGGTGAAACCTTTTGATCTTGCCGAACTTTGCGCGCGCATCGGATCGGTGGCGCGGCGGTATGCCGGCAACCCGAACCCGATCATCAGCCACGGCGCGCTGGACATCGATCTTGCCGCACGCAGCATTCATCTCGACGGCAAACCGGTGCAATTGACCGCCCGCGAATGGGCCTTGTTTGAGGCTTTCCTGTCGCGCCCCGGCCAGCTTTTGTCAAAGGCACAGCTGGAAGACAAACTTTATGCCTTTGGGGCCGAGATCGAGAGCAACGCGATCGAGGTTCACGTCAGCCGCCTGCGCAAAAAACTTGGCCCAAAGATCATTCAAACCGAGCGTGGCATGGGTTATCGCATGGGCCACGCATGAAGATGCCGCGCAGCCTTCAGGCCCGCCTTGGGCTGTCGCTCGGGGTGCTGCTAACTGTTCTGTGGATCGCTGCCGCCTCGGTCACATCCGTTGTTTTACGCCAAGAAATGGACGAGGTATTCGACGACGCGCTACAGGAAACCGCCCAGCGATTGTTGCCGCTTGCCGTGGTGGAAATCGTCGGGCGCGAAATGGATGGCGTCAGTCAGCGTCTTGGGGAAGTTCGCGAACAAGGCCGGGTCCTCAGCTATATTGTGCGCGACGAACAGGGCCGCGTCTTGTTGCAATCGCACGCTGCCGATCCGGCAATTTTTCCTGACTACGACGGCGCCGGGTTTCGTGAAAACGCGAATTACAGATTTTATAACGAGGACGCGCTGCAAGGCAGCATAACAATCACAGTGGCCGAATCGCTGGATCATCGCGCGGCGGTTGCGCGGGAAACGCAGATGGGCCTTGGCTTGCCGCTGCTGATCGTGGTGCCGGTGGCGTTATTGTATATCATTTTTGCGATCAGGGCGGGGCTTGCGCCCTTGCGTCGCCTTAGCGAAAGGTTAGAGGCCCGAACCGCGCGGGATTTGTCCCCCGTGCCGATCGAGGATATGCCAAGCGAAATCGCCCCCGTCGCGGTGACTTTAAACGGGTTGCTAGGGCGTCTGAAGGCCGCCTTTGATGCCGAGCGCAGCTTTGCCGCCAATGCCGCGCATGAATTGCGCACACCACTTGCCGGGGCCATCGCACAGGCACAGCGGTTGCAATCGGAAACTGATGATCCGGCGGCAAAATCGCGGGCTGCTGACATCGAGGCCACGCTCAAGCGGCTGACACGACTGTCTGAACGCCTGATGCAGCTTGCGCGCGCCGAAGGCGGGCGGCTGCGGTTGGATCAGACCAGTGATTTGCGACTGGTGGCGCGGCTTATCATCCAGGACATGACGCGGACGAATGCTGTGAACCGTATCAATCTGACCCTTCCGGACGCGCCGGTCTTGTCAGACCTCGACCCTGATGCCTTTGGTAT
>Ga0316204_10005866_pt1 | contig 19661 bp, 15 predicted proteins | sample 6monrhotite_MG_2_FD_205661 | JGI IMG/M metagenome (GOLD analysis project Ga0316204, IMG submission 205661) | Microbial mat bacterial communities from mineral coupon in-situ incubated in ocean water Damariscotta River, Maine, United States -... | ecosystem: Environmental > Aquatic > Marine >...
CGCAACATCCATGAAAGGACAGATCATGTCGACACTGGGTATGGGATGGCAAGCCTGGGCAATCCTGGCAGCAGTCTTTGCAGCATTGACCGCGATTTTCGCCAAGATCGGGGTCGAAAATGTCAATTCCGACTTCGCCACCTTCTTTCGAACCATCGTTGTCGCCGTGGTGCTGGGCACGATCTTGTTGGCCACACGGCAGTTCCAGCCGCTGTCCAGCCTGTCGCCGCGCAGCCTGCTGTTTTTGGTGCTGTCGGGCTTGGCCACGGGGGCCAGTTGGGTGTGCTATTTCCGGGCACTGAAACTTGGCAATGCCTCGCAGGTGGCGCCGGTCGATAAGCTGAGCGTGGTCTTGGTCGCGCTGTTTGGTGTGCTGTTTTTGGGCGAGCATCTTTCGCCGCAGTCCTGGGTGGGCGTGGCGTTGGTGGGCGCTGGCGCGGTGATCATGGCCTTGGGCTGATCACCGCGCCGGGGCCCTGCTACGCCTGCGCTGGGCGCGGCCGCAAATACCAATACCAGACCCGATACGCCTCGAGCGCGGCCAGCGGGGCAAATTGCACCAGCGCGGCGGTGGGGCTTTCCCAGTCGTGCAGGCTTGCCCAATGCAGCAAGGTCAACACGGCGGCGGCATAGGTCCAGCGTTGCAGTGATTTCCAATTCGGCCCCAGGGCGCGCACGAAGTAGTCAGTCGATGTCACAGCCAGCGGCACAAAAATCGCAAAGGCGATCCAGCCGGTCCAGATGTAGAAGCGCGGCAATTCCGTGATCACGACCTCAAGCGAGGCCTTGTCGATCAGATACAGCAGCGTGTGCAACAGCGCATAGCCGAACGCCGCAACGCCCAGATAGCGGCGGTTCTTGCGCAGCCAGCGGGTGAAGCCCCAGCCTTTGAACAGCATCGCCAGCGGCGTCACCATCATCGTGACAATCAGGAACCGCGCGGAAAACTCGCCGCTGGGGTGGACCAGGGTCTGAATGATGCGCGGATCGGTCGAGGTCAGGGCCTGATACGAGAATACCGCGCCGGGCAGGGCGAAAAGCGCCCAGATCCAATAGGGGTTAAGTCGGGAAAACATGACGAGAGCCTTGGGTTGTTCAACACCCTTTTCACGCGGCTCCCGCAGGGTTCCGTCGCAGCTAATTTACTGGCGCTGCATCATCATCTCATGCACCGCCTGCATTCCGCGCTCGGCCATCGCGCTGACCTCGCCGGCATGGGTGTGCAGCGCGGCGACAATCTCGGGGTCCTCCGAAGTCTGCACGACGACGATGCCTTCGTTGGTGATGTCGATCGTCGTGTCCATCGCGTCGGGGCGGTCGAAGAAGATGTCCAGGGTCGGGCTCTGGATCATGATCTGCGGATCGTCGCCCGCCTGAACCCGCGCGATCATGCCGGTCACATGGCTGACCAGCGCCTCCATCACGTCAAGGTCAGACGACGTGGTCACGGTGCGGATGCCGTTGGGCAGGGTTTCGACGCTGCGGCGGAGCGTGTCGAAATGATCGAACATCACGCGCAACTCCGCGCTCTCCTCCTGCGTGGCGTTCAGCCCCCTCAGCCCGGGCATGTTCACCTCGTCATGCTGGGCATGGGCGTGTCCGGGGCGCATTCCCTGACCGGCGCTGTGGCCGTGCATCTGGGCCAGGGCCGGTGCGACGGCAAGCAGGCCGACGGCGGTCAACAGGCCGGTGCGTGGCAGGAATCGGATCGGGCGAAATAGGGGCATGTCGGATCTCCGGATTGGACCGGTGCAGCATAGTAGAATACATATGCGATACACTGAACATATTGTCGCGGCCCCGGCCTCATCAGGTGTGGCAAGGCCGGGTGCGGGTCGCTCTGGTCTGTGCCGCCTCAGGGGTGCGATTGGCGGCACACCGCCAGACCGGCCTCACGCATGAGCCACCCGGCATCTGTCTGAGACACGTTGCTGCCTTGCATGCACCAGTTGAAATGATGGTTGAAATCACCGCTCCAGACCGGGGGCGTATAGCCGCATTGCAGCGCGTGTTGGGCGTTGTACTGACGAACCGCCTCGTTGGCATAGTCGGTGCAACGGGCCGCACGCGAGCCGCCGATGGATTGGCCCGGACCGGTCGGCCCCGTGTCGCGGCCGCCCGGTGTCTGGGTGATGCCGCCGACCTGGGGCGGGGGCGGACCGCCGACCGCGCCGCCGACCGACGGCGATGCAGGTTCGAGCGTCATGGACACGGTGAATTCGACGCCGGCGCGGAAGTTGTCGGAGCCCGAAGGTGTGATCGAGTTCGCGCCGTCGCCGACCACCCGCTTGCGCTGGCCGAAATTCAGATCCCGGGTGGCGCCGCTGGCGGCTTGGGTCTGGCCATTCCCCGCGCCCGGCCAGAGGGTCAGGACCAGGTTTCCGTCAGTCGGGAGTGGGCTGAAGTCGGCGTAATCCTCCCAGTTGGTGCCGCCATCTTCTTCGGTCAAGGAAAGGATCAGCGTCACGACCGAGTTGCGCGGCACGTTTCCGACCAGAACCCGGTCGTTGAAGTAGTAGCGCATGAATCCTTCATTGAGCACCGACAGGTTGATGACCGTCCGGTCCCACCTGAGCACGGAGTTGCAGATTTCCTGGCCGACCCAGCCCGGTCGGGACGGGTCGATCTGCCGGACGTAGACGAGGGCTTGGAACGACAGTTCCAGTTCGCCATCGACTTCCCGCTGGTTCGGGGGGATGTCGATCTGGTGCAGCGCGAAACTCAGCGTGGCGTATTGGTCGGCAGCCGCCCTGGGGCAAACGGCCGTGTAATCGGTGGCGAACGCCGGCGTGGCGGCGACAACGGACATCGCGGCTGCCGCAGTGGCGCGACGCAGGTACTGCCGGGTTCGGCGAACCGAAAAAATAAGAAGAAAGGTCATGTCAAAGCCTCCTGCATACGGTGACTCATCAAGAGAACGACCTAGGCGATGATCTTTGCCATGACCGGCATCAAATCGCGCCGCGGCCCGGAACGGGGTCGGCAGAATTCCGCCCACAGGATCGACGCCCGGGTGACGGGGGGGCGGCGTGTCCGAAAACAAGAAAACGGGGGCCCCAGGCCCCCGCTTCGGCTATCTTCGTGCGCGCATCGGTCAATACCGGTAATGCTCAGGCTTGAAGGGGCCTTCGGGTGTCACGCCGATGTAGCTGGCTTGCTCACCACTGAGTACGGTCAGTTTCACGCCGATCCGATCCAGATGCAGGCGCGCGACCTTTTCATCCAGATGCTTGGGCAGAATAAAGACACCTGGCGCGTACTCATCACCCTTGGTCCACAGTTCGATCTGCGCCAGCACCTGGTTGGTGAAGCTGGCCGACATCACAAAGCTGGGGTGCCCGGTGGCGTTGCCCAGGTTCAGCAAACGGCCCTGGGACAGCAGGATCATGCGATTGCCATTTGGCAATTCGATCATGTCCACCTGATCCTTGATGTTGGTCCATTTGTGGTTCTTCAGCGCCGCGACCTGAATTTCATTGTCGAAATGGCCGATGTTGCCGACAATCGCCATGTCCTTCATCTCGCGCATATGCTCGATGCGGATCACGTCCTTGTTGCCGGTCGTGGTGATGAAGATATCGGCGTCTGAGACCACATCCTCCAGGCGCACCACCTCAAACCCGTCCATCGCTGCCTGAAGCGCGCAGATCGGGTCGACCTCAGTTACTTTCACGCGCGCGCCAGCACCGCGCAGCGACGCGGCCGAACCTTTGCCAACGTCACCATAGCCGCAGACCACGGCGACCTTGCCGGCCATCATGGTGTCGGTGGCGCGGCGGATGCCGTCGACCAGCGATTCCTTACAGCCATACTTGTTGTCGAATTTCGACTTGGTGACGCTGTCGTTCACGTTGATCGCGGGGAACGGCAGTTGGCCTTTCTTGTGCAGATCATACAGGCGGTGCACGCCGGTCGTGGTTTCCTCGGACACGCCCTTGATCGCGGCGCGGGTCTTGGTGAACCAGCCGGGGCTGGCGGCCATGCGCTTCTTGATCTGGGCAAAGATGACGTCTTCTTCTTCGGACGTCGGCACCGCGATCAGATCGGTTTCGCCGGCTTCCACGCGCGCGCCCAGCAACACATACAGCGTGGCGTCGCCGCCATCGTCCAGGATCATGTTCGCGCCGACGCCGTTCGCGTCCTCAGGAAACATGAACGAGCGGTCCAGATAATCCCAGTGTTCGGCCAGTGACTGCCCCTTGATCGCAAACACCGGCGTGCCACCCGCGGCAATCGCAGCGGCGGCGTGGTCTTGTGTCGAAAAGATGTTGCACGACGCCCAGCGCACATCCGCGCCCAGCTCAACCAGCGTTTCGATCAGCACGGCCGTCTGGATCGTCATGTGCAAAGAGCCGACGATGCGCGCGCCCGTCAGTGGCTTCGATGTGCCGAATTCTTCACGGCACGCCATCAGGCCCGGCATTTCGGTTTCTGCGATGTTCAATTCCTTGCGGCCGAATTCGGCCAGCGAGATATCCTTAACGATGTAATCCGCCGTCATCGCGGGCTCCTGTCTATCTGTGTTCGCGCCCAGATAACACCGGGGCCCGGGTTCGACAATGGCAGGAGGGCGCGCAGGACCAATGAGTGCAGGCCCCGGGGGTGCCGAGGCCTGCCGCGTGTTACAGTTTGCGCGCCCAATCGGCCGCGTCCTGCGCGGTGCGAAAGCGGACTTTTGCAAGCCGGGCGTCGGCTTTGGCATTCGCGGTGCGGCGGGGTTGATTGGTGTCCGCGGTGTCCGAACGGGAGGCGACGCGCAGGGTGCTGTTGAGGATGCCGAACATGATAGTTTCCTTTGCTTCTTGATTGACACCTTGATGCCATCAACGGCGCTGAAAGCGAAGTTTCTATGGTTTTTGATATGTAAGCTGTGCTAACAATATCTGATGGACTGGTCGTCAATCCCATCTTTGGCCGCGTTGCGCGCATTCGAGGCATTGGCCCGGCTGGGCAGCCTGTCGGCAGCGGCGCGCGAATTGAACGTGACCCATGCGGCGATTTCACAGCATTTGCGCGCGTTGGAAGTTGACTTCGGCCTGCCACTGGCCCGGCGTGAAGGGCAGGGTATGCAATTGACCGAAGCCGGGCATGAACTGGCCGCCGGGCTGGGCGAAGGGTTCGCGCGTATCGCCGAGGGCGTTTCACATTTGCGGGCCCGCACGCAGGCGCAGCCGGTTGTCGTTGCGCTGACGCCGTCCTTTGCCGAGGCTTGGCTGATGCCGCGCATGGGCGGGTTCTGGACCGCGCACCCGGATGTCGAAGTGCGGCTGGTGCCGGGGGTCGGCCTGACGGACCTGCGCCGTGACGGGATCGACGTGGCCATCCGGTTTGGCGGTGGATCCTGGCCGGGCGTGCAGGCGGAACCGCTGGCGCTGAGCGCCTTTGTGGTTGTCGCCGCGCCGGGGTTCACCAAGGCACGCGGCGTGCAGGATCTGGCGCGGTTGTCCGCGCATGACTGGTTCTTTTCCGGCGCATCGGTTGAACAACGGGTCTGGGGGCAGGCGATCGGCGTGGATTTTGACGCCATCGGTGCCCGCGAGATGGCCAACAACGGGCTTGTTGTGAGCGCCGTGCGGGCCGGGCTGGGGTTGTCCATTCAGGCCAAGGCGCTGGTAGAGCCTGATCTGGCCTCAGGCCAGTTGATTGCGCTGCACGAAGGGGATGCCGCGGGTCTTGGCTATTACATTGTCACCCGCCCTGACGCGCTGTCGCCCGGCGCGCGTGTGTTCCAGCGCTGGCTTCGGCGTATGGCGAAACCGGGCTAGTCACCGTCCCGGCCGAACCGGGGCAGGAACGCGGCCAGGATACCCAGCGCCGGAAGATAGGCACAAATCTGGTAAACGAACGCGATCCCGTAAGCATCGCCCACGACCCCCAGCGCCGCCGCCGCGACCCCGCCAATCCCGAAGGCCATGCCAAAGAACACGCCTGCAATCAGCCCCACGCGGCCCGGCACCAATTCCTGCGCAAAGACAATGATCGCGGGAAAGGCCGACGACAGGATGATACCGATGCAAATGGTCAACACGCCGGTCCAGAACAGATCAACAAGCGGCAGCGCCAGGGTGAACGGCAGAACGCCCAGGATTGACACCCAGATCACGGTGCGTGTGCCGATGCGGTCGCCGATCAACCCGCCCAGGATCACCCCGGCAGCAGCAGATCCCAGGAACAGGAACAGCATGAGCTGCGCTTCTTGCGTGGTTAATGCAAAGCGTTCAATCAGGAAGAAGGTGTAATACGTGCTGATACTGGCGAGGTAGACGTTCTTGGTGAACACCAAAAAGGCCAACAAAACGATGGTGATGACCACCTTGCGGCGTGGCAGGCCGTGGTCCTTGATCGTGGCTGATTTCCTGCGGGCGCGTTCTTGCCGGGCATGCCACCGGCCAACCTGTGACAAGACGGTCATGCCGATCATTGCCAGCACGGCGAACCACGCCACAGAGGAACGGCCAAAAGGCGCGACGATGAATGCGGCCAGCAAGGGCCCGGCAGCACTGCCCGCGTTGCCGCCCACCTGAAACATGGATTGCGCGGTGCCGAACCGGCGGCCGGCAGCTGCGCGGGCGACGCGGCTGGCCTCAGGGTGGAAAACGGCGGAACCGACGCCGATCAGCGCGGCACCCGTCAGCAGGAACGAATAGGACGGTGCCCAAGCCAGCAGGAACAGCCCCAACATCGTCGACCCCATGCCCAGCGTCAGGGATTGCGGGAACGGGTGGCGGTCTGTCAGCGTGCCGACAACCGGTTGCAAGATCGAGGCAGTTCCCAAGAAGGCCAGGGACATCAACCCCACCTGGGTGAAGCTCAGCCCGAACTCATCCTGAAGCACCGGATAGCTGGCAGAGAGAACGGATTGCATCACATCGTTGATGAAGTGGCTTACCGCGATGGCCACAATCACTGTGTAGTGCGTCCGGATCACCGTATCGCGTGGAAGTTGTGCCGCGTCGGCCATATGGAAAACCCTTCACATGTGCATCATGCAACTGGCCGTATCCCGGATCGGCTGTCAAGGCACAAACATTGGCCATTGCCCGGCATGTTTTCGCCATTCACGGCCCGCTCTGCACAGGTTTGCGTGATATCAACTTGAGACAAACGAGGGGATATGCGACATAATTCCCCCAAAAGGCGGATAAAAATGAGGATGACGCGTTGAAACGCGCGAAGGGCGGTTTGAGGGCGTTGCTGCGCCCGCTCGGACGACCATGCACGAACCGGTTCACGCCGGGGCGGATAAGTGCCGTTTTTGCCGCTGTTTTGCTGTCTGTTCCGGTGCTTCCCCACGCCGCGCATGCGCTTGACACCGTGACACTCAACGCGCCTGGGGCGTCTGACACGTTGTTGGAAACGCTGCGCGCAAATTCGCTTTTGATCGAGGCGCAGGCCGACGCCCGCACCGACCCTGCCGACCTTATGCCCAGCGCACGCGCGGAATATGGGCGGCTGATCGGGTTGCTGTATGAACAAGGCTATTATGCGCCGACCATTCAGGTTCTGATCGACGGGCGGGATGCGGTGGATATGTCGCCCCTGACCACGCCGACGCGCATCGACACGATCGTCATTTCGATAGATTTGGGCCCTGAGTTCACCTTTGGTGCAATTTCCATCTCACCGCTTGCCCCGGGCACCGAATTGCCCGCCGATTTTGCGCCGGGCCAACCTGCGCGCAGCACTGTGGTGCGGGCGGCGCTTGCGGCGGCGTTGGATGGCTGGCGCGCAGCCGGGCACCCTCAGGTCGATACCATCGGTCAGGATGTGATTGCGGATCATCAGGGCGACCAACTGGACGTGCGCCTGCGCCTTGAACCGGGCCCGCAACTTCGCTTCGGTGCCGTCGTTCCGCAGGGCAATGACCGCACGCACAGTGAGCGCATCGTGGCAATCGCCGGTTTGCCGGAGGGTGCCGTGCACGATCCGCAGGCGCTGCAAGATGCTGCAGAACGACTGCGCGAAACCGGGGCGTTTGCCAGTGTCGTTCTGCGTACGGCGGATCGCGCGAACCCCGATGGCACTGTCGATATCGAAGCGCAGGTTGACGAAGCTTTGCCGCGCCGGCTGGGCTTTGGCGCTGAATACGACTCTGAAGCGGGTGTGCGGCTGTCTGGCTTCTGGCTGCACCGCAATCTGTTCGGCGGGGCCGAACGTCTGCGGCTGGAGGCGTCGGTGGACGGCATTGGCGCCCGCGCCGGCGGTCTGGGTTTCACACTGGATGCCCGCTACATTCGGCCAGCCAGCTTTGGCCGCGATACCGATCTGGAAATTGGCCTGCGCGCGATGCGCCTGAACGAGCGTGATTACAACGCGGATGCTGTCGAGTTCGACACCAGCCTTGTGCGCCGCTACTCCAACGCGTTGGAGGTTGGTGGCGGTGTGGCCCTGCGTTACGAACGGGCCACCTATGCCGGGTTGAACAGCGATTTCGGCACATTCGGGCTGCCAGTATCGGTGACGCATGACAGCCGGGATTCCCCGCTGAACGCCACCGGTGGGCATTATGTGTCGGCTGAGGTGATGCCGTATGTCGGGTTTGGTGATGCGCAAAACGGCGTGCGGCTGGAATTTGACGGCCGGCTTTACGATGACATGGGCACCGGTGGGCGGATCGTTCTGGCTGGGCGGGCACATGCCGGTGCGATCTATGGCAGTACGCTGGCGGGCACGCCGCGTGGCTTCTTGTTCTATTCCGGCGGCGGCGGCACGGTGCGCGGGTTGCCCTATCAATCGCTTGGTGTCGCAGGCCCGCCTGCCTCTGGCGGCCAAGGCTTTGCCGCGCTGTCCGGCGAGGTGCGCGTGCGCGTCAATGACAGCCTGACCTTTGCCGCCTTTGCCGATGCCGGGCAGGTGTCCAGCGGGGCGTTTACGGGCACCAGTGATTGGCACGCAGGCGGCGGCTTTGGCGTCCGCTATGACACGCCGATCGGACCTTTGCGGCTGGATCTGGCAACTCCGATCCGGCGCAATGCATCGGCGTCGGGCAGTTCGGACCTTCAGCTGTATCTTGGCATCGGCCAGGCATTCTGATGACCCTGATCACGCGGCAAGTTTTCCGGGGGGCTTTCAGCGCCCGCGCAGCCCATTGGGGGTGGCGTCTGATCTGGGCCGCTGCGCTGTCGCTGGCTGTTTTTCTGGCCAGCCCCGCACGGTCATCGGTTGAAGAGGACGTTGGCATTCTGGCGGGCATGCTGCAGGACTTGCTGTCTGATGCCGGGCGAGATGTGCGCATTCGCGGGTTCGAAGGGGCGTTGTCCTCTCGGGCGACGATTTCCGAGATTTCAATTTCCGATCAATCGGGGGTCTGGATCACGTTGCAGGACGTGGTCATCGACTGGAACCGCGCCGCACTGTTTAACGGCCAGGTCGAAATCAACGAACTCAGCGCCGGGACCATCGACCTGATGCGCCTGCCGTCGACGCAGGTTGACGGCGCTTTGCCCAGCACCACCGCATCCGCTGGTTTCAGCCTGCCAGAGCTTCCTGTGTCGGTGAATATCGGGGATCTGCGCGCCGATCTGGTGCGCCTGCATCCCGACGTGATCGGGCAAGAGGCCGAGCTTTCCATATTGGGGACGGTGGCGCTGGACGGGGACGATGGGTCGGCGCGGTTCAACGCCCACCGCACGGACAGCCAGCAGGGCGCGTTTCTGTTTGACGGCGCGTTCAACAATCAGACGCGGATCTTGGCGTTCAACCTTGCGCTGGGCGAGGGGCCCGCGGGGATCGCGGCCTCACTTCTGGGGATCCCAGGGGAGCCGGCACTGGGGCTGTCGGTGCGCGGAACCGGCCCAATTGATACGTTCAGTGCAGATATTGCGCTGTCTATTGACGGCACGCCGCGGGTGACAGGGCAGTTTGCATTGGTCGATGAAACGCCTGACAGCGGTGTGCTGCAAGGTGGCGGGTTTTCGTTGGATGTCGAAGGCGATCTGCGCCCCTTCCTGCACGCTGAACTGCATCCGTTCTTTGGGCCGCACAGCTTGCTGCGGGCGGCTGGGCAACGCTCGGAAACCGGCGAAATTTCGTTGCCCGAGCTGCGGGTTTCAACCGGTGCATTGGAGTTGGATGGCCAGGCCGCCTTTGGCGCCGATGGCTTGCCCCGTCTGGTGCAGCTTACGGCCGCTGTGCAAGATCCCACCGGCGCGCCCGTGCTGCTGCCCGGCACCGGAGGGGAGGTTCGGTTGGCATCCGCGTCGCTCAATATCCGGCATGATGCCTCGGTTTCGCGTGATTGGAGTATCCGCGCCGAAGTGCAGGCATTGGACATGCCCAACACCAGCATCGGCACGACGGTTCTGGATGCCCGTGGACGCCTGAACGCGATTGCCAGCGCCCAGGCATTGGACGAGGGCGCGCCAGCACAGCCGACGCTTGAAGGCGTGTTTGATTTCATTGCACAAGATATCAATGCAGCTGACCCGGCGCTGCAACAGGCTTTGGGGGCTGAAATGTTCGGCCTGGCCAGCGTGTCCTGGGCCGGACCGGGCGCGCCAATCGACATCACTGGCCTGGCGCTGGAAGGAGAAACAGTATCCCTGACGGCTTACGGGGCGCTGGAGGGGCTGACGTTTGACGGGTATCTGGAATTCGAAGCGCCGGAACTCGGCGCCTTCTCGGGCTTGGCGGGGCGCCAACTGGGCGGCAGCGCGTTGGCGACTTTGCAAGGTCAGGCCAACCCGGTGACCGGCGCGCTGGATATCCAGACCGATTTTGTAACCACGGACCTGACTGTCAATCTCTCTGAAGCCGATGCCCTGCTGGCTGGTGAGTCGCGCATTTCAGTGTCTTTGCTGCGGGATACTGATGGCACGCAATTGCGCAGTTTTACCCTGAGCGCGGGCACCATCGACGCCACGATGCAAGGCACGCTGACCCCAGACCTCATTGACCTGAGCGCCCGGCTCACGGCGTCAGATCTGACGCGCATGGGTGAAGGGTATGGCGGGCGGCTGGCGATGGATGTCATGTTGTCCACCGTCGCCGGGGGGCAAAGATTACGCTTTGACGGCTCGGCGATTGATCTGCAATTGGCGGATCGGTTGCCCGCAGCCGACATGTTGGGCGGCCTGCTGGACGGCGCGAACCGTCTCAGGGGGGATCTGACATTGGGTCCGGAGCAGACCGACGTCACACTGCTGTCGGTTGAAGGGCCGTTTGTGTCACTGGTCAGCAGTGGGCGGTGGTCGGGCATGGATCCTGATCTGAGCATTTCGCTGGAGCGGCTGGATCTGACAGGTCTGTCGGAAACCGGGACGGGCGTCGTCGCGGGAAATGTTCAGATTCAGGGTATGGGTGATGGCGTGCGGCAAATCACGCTGGACCTGGGCGGGGACGGGGTGTTGCGCAGCGGCGTTGCGCAACTGGATGGATTGCTGACCGACGGCGGGCACCTGTCAGCGGACATGCGGATCCTGCCGCACGGCAGTTTGCTGGTAGAGCGGGCGGATCTGACAACCGCCGGGTTGACGGTTGCGGCACAGGGCACGCAGGCCGCGTCCGGCGCCTTCGACATGACCCTGCGCGGGAGGCTGGACAATGCCGGTGTGTTGGTTCCCGGAATGCGCGGCCCGGTGGATTTGACCGCCGCCATTGCCCGCGCAACCGAGTCCGATTTTTATTCCGTCGAGGCCGATCTGAGCGGCCCGTCAGAGTTGAGCCTGACCACCCAAGGCCAGATATTCGATGATCTGACATTGGCGCTGGATTTTTCGGGGCAGATCGATAGCGCGGTGGCCAACCCGGCGATTGAACCGCAAAGCGTGCAGGGGCTGGTCCGTATGACCGGCAGCCTGCGCGGCCCGGCCAGCCTTGACTCTCTTCGCCTTCAGGCACGGGCCAGCGGCGGGCGTTACGTGCAGCCCTGGTCCGGCGTCGCCTTCCGCGAGATCGAGGCAGAGGCCCGCCTGACCGGGTTGAACGCCTGGGTTAGCTTGTCGGGCGTCTCTCACTCTGGGGGTACGGCCACGCTGGAGGGGACGATCGCTCTGAATGGTGACCTCAGGGCCGATCTGGCACTGGCGGTGAACGGCTTCACGGTGCGCCAGCCGCGCCTGTTCGATGCCCGCGTCACCGGTAGCGCGCGCATTGTCGGCCCGTTGCAACATGGCCCGTCTTTGACCGGAGAGGTCACGGTGGAGCAAGCCGAAATCCACATCCCCAATTCGCCATTGAGCCGGCAGGGATTCGGACCCCAGGGCTTGCGACATGTCGCGGAAAGTGCCGCAAGCCGCCAAACCCGCGAGGCGGCAGGCATCGCATCTGGCACACGGGGCGGGCGCCAGCCGGTGCCAATGGCGCTGGATCTGACATTGACAGCACCGGGACGCGTGTTCGTGCGCGGGCGCGGTTTGGACGCCGAGTTGGGCGGAACCTTGCGCCTGGGCGGGACCACGCGCGCAGTGATCCCAGCGGGCAGTTTTGGGCTGATACGCGGGCGTCTGGATCTTTTGGGCAACCGGTTCACCCTGACCGATGGATCTGCCAGCATGATCGGGGATTTCGTGCCGATTGTTACGCTGGTGGCCAGCAGCGAGAGCGACGGTGTAACGACCAGCGTGCGACTTGCCGGCCGGGCGGACAGCCCAGAGATCACCTTTCAGTCGATCCCTGAATTGCCGCAGGACGAAGTGCTGGCGCGGTTGATTTTTCGCCGATCGCTGACCTCGCTGTCGCCGTTTCAGGCGGCGCAGCTGGCGTTGTCGGTGGCCACGCTGACTGGGCGGGCTGATGATTCCATCCTCAGCCGAACGCGGCAGGCGATGGGGCTGGACGATCTGGATTTTACGGTGGATGACAATGGCAACACCGCTTTGCGAGCTGGGCGCTACCTGTCCACCGATGTCTACACGGACTTGAGCGTCGACAGCTCAGGGCGCAGCGAAGTGTCGATCAATCTGGGCCTGACGCCAAGCGTTACCCTGCGTGGGCGGGCCGACACCGAGGGACGCTCAGGTATCGGCCTGTTCTTTGAGCGCGACTATTGAGCCTTGCGCGGAAAGGCGCTTCGAAGCGCCTTTTTGTCAAACGGCAACGGTGTGCGCTTTCCGGTGAGGTGGGCGTCAAGAATTTTCGAAAATTCTTGGCCCCGCTCGGGCGGCCGTCAGGTGGCAGACTTGCCGCGTTGGATCGCGGCGGCAAGGGCCGGGCGGGACCGCATTCGCGCCTGATACGCCTCCAACGCCGGTTCGGTGATCTCGAATTTCGCGGATTTCGCCCAAATCAGGCAATGTGCCAGAATGATGTCTGGAACCGTGAACCGGTCGCCCATGACATAGGGGCCATCCCCCATACGCTTGGCAAAACTGGCCTGATTGCGTTCAAATTCCCACTTCAGCGACTCTTTCACCCCTGCCACGCGTTTGTCTTCGGGCAGAATGAAGCTGTGCCGTGCGGCGGTCCACAAGACGGCATCGAATTCATCCAGCAGACAAAAGGTCATGGCGTCCTGGCGCGCGCGGTCCAAAGTGCCGGCGGCGTAGGTGTGCGTCCCATGCGAATCGGCCAAATACTGGATAATCGCCGTTGAATCGGTGATGGGCTGATCGTCGACCAGCAGCACCGGCACCTTGCCGCGCGGGTAATGACGGGTAACGGCTTCGGTGTGGGGTTTGGTACTGACGTGTTCATAAGGCAGCCCGAGTTCTTCGAGCATCCACATGGGGCGCAAGGCGCGAGATGTCGCCCCGCCGACGACTGTATAAGTAGGGTGGGTCATAAGGATCCTTTGCATAACTTTGCCATATCAAGCCACGGCAGGTCACGACGCGCAAGGTGATCCGCCGTGACGTCACCGGGGAGGGGGGCATCGGTGCATGCCAGGTGTCGGTTCAACGCCGCCCGGCCATCCGTGACAGGCGGATCAGCGCGCGTTCGGCCAGCGCACGGTTTGGCGCGGATGTGGAGGACCGAAGCGCCAGATCGGTGGCTGTCAAATCGCGCAGCGCGTCTTCCACCCGCTGCAGCGACCAGTTCTGTGCCTGTCTGAGCATCCGATCCCGGCGCGGTCCAAAGACCGGTGGGCGCAGCGTGCCGATGGCTTGCGCCGGACCGCGTGGATCACTGACCAGCGCATGCAACAGCCGAAAATGCCGGGCTGCGCCAATGCAGACGGCGACGGGTTGCACGCCCTGCGCGGCCAGCTTCGACAGGATCGGCCCCAGATCGGCCATGCGCCCTTCGGCGATGGCGTTCAGGATGTCGTCAATCTCGGCCTCGGCGCTTTGTGGGGCCAACAGGGCCACCTCATCCGGCGACAGGGGCGTGGTGTCGTTGAGCTTATACAGCGCGATCCGGGTCAGGGTTTGGCGAAAATCACCTGGCTCCAGCGTTTGCGCCAGCGCCACAAGGTCGCGCATTGTGTCTTGCGGCAAGTTGCCCAGCCCTTCGGCGGCCAGCATTTGCTCAATCTCGGCGCGTCCGGGTGGGTCATCGTACACAGCCAGGCAAAACGCACGCTTGTCGCCCTCAAACAGCTTACGCAGTTTTGACGCGGGCGTCAGTTGCCCGGCCGTGGCCACCAGCATCGCATCGCCTTCGGCCCATTCGGCCAGCGCGGTTTTCAGCGCCGGGGCTGCGGCATCGGTGGCCTCGTCGATGATCAACGCGCGGGGCCCAGGGAAAAACCCTTGCGCCTTCACGGCATCAATCGCGGCGGCCGGGTCTTTGCGCAGATCGCTGCCGGGCATACGCGTCAGACGCATCTCACTTTCGGCCTCGGCGCCGACATGGGCCAGAACCACCTTCGCGCGGCGTTCAGCCACGCGCATCGCATCGGCGCCGTAAATCAGGATGCCTGGAACCCGAGGGTCAGGCCGGCCTAAAAACCCGGCGGCGTCGCGCGGGGACAGTTTCATACGGGCGCGGCCAGCCCCGGCTCTGTGTAAAGCCGGGTGACCAGCCCCTCGGCCAGCATCCGCATCAGGCGCAGTTCAGCGTCTTCTGCCGCGATGGTGGTCGAAAGCTGCGTGCTGGTGGCTGAATAGGTTGCATTCGCCCGGATCTGCCCCGTGGCCCGTTCGGCGCCGGTGGTCAGATCGGTGACGGTGAAATCCAAGGTGCCAAATACCTGGATCCGCGTGGCACCGAAGTTTTGCAGGATACCGCCGTCGACCTCTTCCTGGGTGATGGAATAGGCCAATGCGTAGCGGGGGGAATTGGGGCGGCCCAGGGACTCTTCGAAGGATGCAACAAACTGGAAATCCGCGCGTGAGACGGGATCATCGGCGCGCACCGCGCCGCGCAGGGCCTGCCCGCTGCCGCCGGTGCCATAGACCGGGCGAAAGCCGCAGCCAGCGCTGAGCGTCAGCGCGCCCAGGCCCGCCAGAAATTTGCGTCGATCAGACAACAACATTCACGATCCGCCCCGGAACCACGATCACCTTTTTCGGCGAGGCACCACCCAGCGCCCGCTGCACAGAGTGATCGGCCAGCGCCAGTTTTTCAACCTCTTCCTTGCTGGCGTCGGCGGCAACAGTGATTTCGGCCTTGCGTTTGCCGTTGATCTGCACCGGCAGGATGACGGTGTCATCGACCAGCAGCGCCGGATCGGCGATTGGCCAGGCGGCTTCCGTTACCAAACCATCACCGCCCAGACGGTGCCACAGCTCTTCGGCCATATGCGGGGTCATGGGGGCCATCAGCCGCGCCAACACGCGGCCGGCTTGCTTTTGCATAACGGCCGAAGCCTTGGATTTCGACAGCGCGTTGCTGAATTCATAAAGCTTGGCGATGGCCTTGTTGAAGGCGAACCCTTCAATCATGCGGGTCACGTCATCAATTGCGCGGTGCATGGCGCGGTCCAGATCTGCGTCGTCGCCAGCCTGATCGGCGGGCATATCGGCGATACGCTCGCCCATCACAAAGACGCGGCCCAGATGCTTCCACGCGGCCTCGGCCCCGGCGCTGGTCCATTCGACGTCACGCTCCGGCGGGCTGTCGGACATGGCGAACCAACGGGCGGTGTCCGCGCCGAATTGCTCGATGATCGCCACCGGATCGACGACGTTCTTCTTGGATTTTGACATCTTGGCCGAGGGGATGATCTGCACCTCGGTCCCGTCGGCCAGATATCCACGCCCGTCGCGCATCTCTACGTCTTCGGGATAATGATAAACCGGGCGGCCCTTGTCATCGCGGGTCTGATAAATCGCGTGGGTGACCATGCCTTGGGTGAACAGTGCGTTGAACGGCTCGATCGCCTTTTCGGGCAGGTGGCCGGTCTTGTGCATCGCGCGGGCGAAGAAGCGCGAATAGAGCAGATGCAGGATCGCGTGCTCTACGCCACCGATGTACTGGTCTACGTTCATCCAGTAATCGGCTTCGGCCAGATCGGTCGGTGTGCTGGCATGAGGCGCGGTGAAGCGGGCGAAATACCACGACGAATCGACAAACGTGTCCATCGTATCGGTTTCACGCAGGCCCGCGCCGCCGCAGGACGGGCAGGCGCAGTTGCGCCAGGTCGGATGGCGGTCCAGCGGGTTGCCGGGGGTGTCGAAACTGACATCCTCAGGCAAGCGAATCGGCAGGTTTTCTTTCTTCTCAGGCACCACGCCGCAGGTTTCGCAATGCACCACCGGGATCGGGCAGCCCCAATAGCGCTGGCGGCTCAGGCCCCAGTCGCGCAGGCGGAACTTGGTCACGCCCTCGCCGATCCCACGTGATTCGCAGTGGTCGATGGCGGCGTTGATGGCGTGCTCGCCGGTCGCCTCATCTTCCCAGTTGAACGCCTTGGTCCAGCGCACTTTTTCGGATTTGAGCGGGACAAAGGCCTCACCGCCGTTTTCGGGCAGTGTGTGGTCACCGGACAGCGGCACCATGGTGCTGACCACGGGCAGGCCGTATTTGTTGGCGAAATCCAGGTCACGCTGATCATGCGCCGGGCAGCCAAAGATCGCGCCGGTGCCGTAATCCATCAGGATGAAGTTGGCGATGTAGACGGGCATTTCCCACGCCGGATCGAACGGGTGACGCACGCGAATCCCCGTGTCCATGCCCTTCTTCTCGGCCTTTTCCAGCGCTTCTTCGGTGGTGCCGGTCTTACGGCAATCGGCGTTGAAGGCAGCGATATCGGGATTGCCGGCTTCCAATGTCTTGGCCAGCGGGTGATCCGGGCTGATCGCGGCAAAAGAGGCCCCCAGCAGCGTGTCGGGGCGGGTGGTGTAGACTTCGAGCGATTCGAAACCATCCGGCGCGCCGACGGTGTCGAAGGCAAATTGAAGGCCGCGCGACTTGCCAATCCAGTTCTTTTGCATCAACCGGACTTTTTCCGGCCAGTTCGTCAGGTGATCAATCGCGTCCAGCAATTCGCCGGCATAGTCGGAAATCTTGAAGAACCATTGCGTCAGTTCACGGCGTTCCACATCCGCGCCACTGCGCCAGCCCTTGCCGTCGATGACCTGCTCATTGGCCAGCACCGTCATATCAACCGGGTCCCAGTTGACGATGGCGTTCTTGCGATACACCAGCCCCTGCTTGAGCATATCCAGGAACATGGCCTGCTGCTGGCCGTAATATTCCGGATCACAGGTGGCGAATTCGCGGCTCCAATCGATGGACAGGCCCAGGGGCTTCATTTGCCCCTTCATCACCTTGATGTTGTTGTAGGTCCAGGTCGCTGGGTGCCCGCCTTGTTGCATCGCGGCGTTTTCAGCGGGCATGCCAAAGGCGTCCCAGCCCATCGGATGCAACACGCTGAACCCTTGTGCCTTCTTATACCGCGCGACGACGTCGCCCATGGTGTAGTTGCGCACGTGACCGATGTGGATGCGCCCGGACGGGTAGGGAAACATTTCCAGCACGTAGTACTTTGGGCGCGCCGGATCGACTTTGGCGGTGAAGCATCCGGCGGTATCCCAGGCGGCCTGCCAACGGGGTTCGATGTCTTGTGGCTGATAGCGGGCGTCGGTTTGGCCTGACATTGTCTTTCCCTGACTATGAAAATGCCGGGCCGTGGGGGCCCGGCAGTGTCTTACCTGTGGTGGGTGAAGGGGTCCAGCCTGCTGCGCCGCGAGGCCCCGGACCGGCTTAAAGCCCCAGTTCGCGGATGCGGATCTGGCGCGCGCGTGTCAGAATGGCGTTTTCCACGGCGCGGACGGTTTCTGCGCTGGCGGCGCCGCTGCGGGTCATCAGCGCAACGTTCAGCGACCGGGCATCCAATGCGGCGTCGGTCACAGCAATTGTCGCGCGGTAAGGGCGGCCACCACCCGGCGGTGTGCCAAAGCCCGTGGTGATCACGCCTGAGAACGGATCAACGGTTTCAATTGGCAGGAAGTCCAGAACCTCCAGCGCAGCGGTCCAGATATAGCGGTTCACGCTGAGCACGGTGGATGGGTCCTGGCGATTCGTCATCAGGTCCCAGATCGACGATGTGGTGCCCGTTTCCTCGACTCGTTGTTGAAGCGCCTCGTTCTGAGCCGTCGCCTGATCGCCTGAGCTTCCGCGCAGCATGTTTCCCATGCGTCCGCCGCAGCCAGACAGAATCAATATGGCGCAAAGGGCCACCAAGGCTGCTGTTGCTGGTCTTGCCGCCATCTGCTTCCCTCGCTCAAGCGATTTTCCCACTACTATAGTAGGCTTACATACGCGTGCACACGCGTGATTGCGCATGGTGTAAACGAGACACAGGGGCCGAACAAGGGATTTACAGGCCCTATACAGGTAGACGGCGCGTGATCGCCGAAGGGGATGTCAGGAAAGTTGTGTCAGGAGCATGGCAGCGGCGTGGCAAATCTGCACCACAAAATTCCGGGATTCCGAGCGCCTTGGCCTGCATCTTGCATTGGAGCGCCTCAAGAGAGAAACAGGCTGTGACCCAGCTTACAGACGAGATGGGCATGAATTCAGTAGACGAGGGAAAACACATGAAGAAGATTCTTCTTGCTTCGACCGCTCTGGTGCTGTCGGCCGGTCTGGCCAGCGCACAGGGTCTGTCCATCTCCGGCCAAGGCCGCATGGGCGTTCAGTACAACTCCACGCTGGCCACCACGACGCGCCAGGAAAACCGCCTGCAGTTCAACTTCAACGTTTCGGTTGAAGCTGACCACGGCCTGACGTTCGGCGCTTACTCGCGCGTTCGCATCAACAACGGCGTAACCGGCCTGTTCTCGGGTTCGCGCGTTTGGGTTGAAGCCAACGGCCTGCGCCTGACCTTCGGTAACTCGGACGGCGCTCTGCGCGGTGCAGGTACCGCATTCGGTTATGCCGGTGGCTGTGGCGTTGGCTACGAAGGTGGTCAGCAGTGTGGCGACTCGATGGGCCTGCTGGGCGTTTCGCAAGGCTTCGCTTCGACCGGTGGCGGTAACCCTGCAATGACCCGCATCGACTACACCATGGGTGACACCCGTGTTGCTGTGTCGCATGCTCGTCTTGGCGCAACCGAAATCGGCGTTCGCACCTCGTTCAACGCCTGGACCGTTGCTGCTGGTTACTCCAACACCGGTACCGGCGTGACCACCGTTTCGGCTGGCTACAACGGCGGCAGCTGGGCTGCTGGCCTGGGCCTGGCTCGTGTTGCTGGCGTCACCAACTACGTGCTGCAGGGTTCGACCAACATGGGCGGCGGCTCGGTCTATGGTTACATCGGCCGCGTTGCCGGTTCGGCCACCTACGGCCTGAGCTATGGCTACGGCCTGGGTGGCGGCGCTACCCTGACCGTTGGT
>Ga0316204_10005867_pt1 | contig 19657 bp, 17 predicted proteins | sample 6monrhotite_MG_2_FD_205661 | JGI IMG/M metagenome (GOLD analysis project Ga0316204, IMG submission 205661) | Microbial mat bacterial communities from mineral coupon in-situ incubated in ocean water Damariscotta River, Maine, United States -... | ecosystem: Environmental > Aquatic > Marine >...
GGGAGACCTTCAGAGACAGCGACGAAGGAGCGCTGAAGGGCGAGCTGAAGCGCCTTGCGGCGAGGCATCTGACGTCGCAACACCCTCTCACCTGAGACGCTGGGACGTCGCGTTCCTCAGAGGTACGCCGTCGATGTTGGCGCGCGCCTGACGGCACGTTCAGGCCGCTCGGAAGCCGATCGGAGCCGCTCTGGAAGAGGAGAGGAGAGGAGGGGAAGGTGGGATCTTTCCGTCCCGTGTGAGGCGGGCGCTCCCGGGCATCGCTGGCCCACCTCCTCCCTCTCAAGTCAGCGCGATCGCGCAGCCGCGCGGATCCAGCGCTCTGGCACACATCCTGCTCTACAACTCTGTGCAACTTGACGGTAGGACCCAAAGAGAGGCGCTGGGTGAGGAGACCCGGTGTATCCGTCAGGAGAATCCCCTCCTGACGGCGGCTTTTGTCGGTGCCAGCTGAACCTGGAGACGGGTTCCTTTCTTCCCGCCATCAACCACGGCCCCGCCAGGATAATCCTGGTGGGGCCGCCCTGCTTACAGCGCCATCTCCCTCAGCGCTGCTCCCGCTCTTCAGCCATCACCTGACGCCCCATCTCCTTGGTGAGCGCCATCAGGGAGCCGACACCATCGAGCACATGCGGGGCGGGATCGGCGGGGTTGTACCAGCGGAAATAATCCCGCCAGGTGCTCGGCTGGAAGGGACGAATACCGCCGCGGGTCAGCTCGATCAGGAAGCTGTTGTAGCCATAGGTTCCATAGAAGTGGTCCAGCTCCGCGCCCTGGATGCGGAACAGGAAGCCCCAGTGGCTGAGCTGCTTGACCTTGTAGGGCCGCCCGTCCTGGGCCTCGGCCATGATGTGCCCCAGCCGCTCGTGCTCCTCCCGATCATCGATGCGGTAGAAGCGCCCGCCCCAGGGGTAGTAGATGTACCCCCCGAAGGCGTGCAGGCTCACCACCACGTCGAAGCCCTCCTGGGCCAGCCGATCGATCGCCCGGGTCTCGGGTTGGGAGAAGGCGTACTCGGTGGTCGAGTAGTAGGCGGGCAGGAAGTGCCGCCAGAAGGCGGTCGCCTCGCGGTTCGTCGACCAGTCCCGGTTCAGATCCACCTTGCGGGCGTTGCCCCGTCGGTAGGCCCGCACCCGGTCCTCGATCATGTCCTGCTCCGAGCGGTGCCGTCCGTCGGGGTTCACCAGCGGCACCACGACCACCTCGACCCCCCGCGGCAGCCCCCCCATCAGGGACTCCAGGCCCTCGGGCGGGTACTCCAGCAGGCTCTCCACATAGGTCGTGGCGACCTCCGAGCCGATCCATTCGAGGGCGTGGAGCTGGGCGAAGACCAGCACCTTGCGCGTGGGCGTCTCGTCCGGGTAGCCGATGCGGAAGCCCCAGATGGGCCGGCGCTCGACGCTGTGACCCACCACGAACGGCGTGATCCGCTCGGGGTGATCGCGGATCAGCCGATCGATCTGCTGGAAGTGCTGGGCGACGAAGCGGTAGTCCGCAGCGCGCTCGGGGTGCGGGTCGGGCGCGACCTTGCGGTTGGCCCAGACTGAGAAGTCCGGGCTGGCCATCACCAGCGGAAAGAGGAGCAGCATCAGCAGGTGCATGGGATCACCGTAACCCGCCGCTCAGGGCGACCTGATCGGACAGCTTCTGGCACACGCGCGGGACGGAACGGGCTACATCCAAGGCAATGGTGACCATCCGCTATGACCGAGGTACGCTGCTCCTCGATGGGGTGAGCGAGCCCCTGCCCGAGGGCTTCATCTGGGACGATCGCGTGAGCCTGCCCCGCGGGCCCGCGATGTGCTATCGCGACGTGGTGCTGGACCTGCACCGCAGCCGCAAGCCCTTCGATGATCAGGCCCGCGACTATCCCCAGCTCGACGCCCTGAAGCACCACAACACCCTCGTCCCCCGCGACTATCAGCGGGAGGCCGTGGCCGCGTGGCGCGACAACAGCCGCTGCGGCACCATCGTGCTCCCCACCGGCACGGGCAAGAGCTTCGTGGCCGAGCTGTGCATCGCCGACGCCAGGCGCGCGACGCTGGTGGTCGCCCCCACCATCGACCTCGTCAACCAGTGGACCATGCTGCTGGAGAAGGCCTTTGAGCGCGAGATCGGCGTGCTGGGCGGCGGACAGCACGAGCTGCGCCCCATCACCGTGTCGACCTACGACTCGGCCTGGATGCACATGGACCGGTACGGCAACCGCTTCGGGTTGATCGTCTTCGACGAGGTGCACCACCTCCCCTCCGGCGCCTTCCGGCAGGCCGCCGAGATGTCGATCGCCCCCTTCCGGCTCGGCCTCTCCGCGACCCCCGAGCGCCCCGACGATCTGCACCTCGATCTGGAGCAGCTCGTCGGCCCCACGGTCTACCAGCGCGGCATCAAGGAGCTGAGCGGCCTCTACCTCGCCGACTACGACGTGCACCGGCTGGAGATCAACCTCACCCCCGATGAGCAGGCCGCCTACGACGAGGCCCGGCAGACCTACCGCGACTTCGTCCGCATCAACCGCATCATCATGCGCGGCCCCCAGGGCTGGAACCGCTTCCTGCGCGAGGCCGCCCGCTCCCGTGAGGGCCGCGCCGCCCTGCGCGCGCACCGGGACTACCGCCGCATCCTGCACAGCGCCGCCGCCAAGCTCGACGCCCTGGAGAAGATCCTCCAGGATCACCGCGGCGGCCGGGTCATCGTCTTCACCAACGACAACGCGACCGTCTACCGAATCTCCCGCGAGTTCCTGGTCCCCTGCATCACCCACCAGACCGACGGCAAGGAGCGGAGGGCCATCCTCAAGGGCTTCGGCGACGGCACCTACTCCGTGGTGGTGACCTCCCGGGTGCTGAACGAGGGGGTCGACCTGCCCGCGGCGGACGTGGGCGTGGTGCTCTCCGGGACCGGTACGGTCCGCGAACATGTGCAGCGCCTCGGCCGCATCCTGCGCCCGCAGGAGGGCAAGCAGGCCGTGCTCTACGAGGTGATCACCCGCGACACCACCGAGGAGCAGGTCTCGGACCGCCGGAGGGACCACGATGCTTACCGGTGATCTCCTGCGCGCCCGGGTCCATCAGAAGGAGCTCCGCGCGCAGTACCTCGACCCCAGGAAGTCCCGCATCGCCGAGCGCGCGGAGCAGCTCCTGGCGATCTACCGCCGGGGTGAGGGCGACGGCTGGACCCGCGAGCGCATCGACGAAGAGATCACCGATCTCATCGGTGACGGCGTCGATCACAAGCTCACCCGCGGGCTGGCCAAGATCCTCTCCGATCAGTGCGAGTTCGAGACCCAGACGCCGGTGGAGCCCCGGGAGATCCGCGACCAGCTCTTCAGCGCGACGGCGAAGGCGCCCTCCCGGGCGGCGGCGACGGCGGCGTATCAGGTCCTCTCGGATGAGCTCGGCCTCCCGGTCGCGCAGCTGAAGTCGCTCCTGTTCGCCGATCGCAAGGAAGAGCAGCGCCTCATCTCGGTGGGCGCCCCCGACGCCGGCTGGCTGATGAGCCGCTACAACGTCGGGCTGGTCCAGGCCCTGCTGGTGCGCGCGGTGGCCGTCAACGTCACCCTCCAGGGCCCCAGCCCCGAGCGCCTGCGGCAGCTCTTCCGATACATCAAGTTCCACGGCCTGATGTACCGGATCCGCGCGAAGGACACCTCCTACGAGATCACCCTCGACGGACCGGCCTCGCTGCTGCGCCTGAGCACCCGCTACGGCATCTCCCTCTCCAAGTGGTTCCCGGCGCTGCTGCTCCAGACCTGCCCCTGGCAGCTCGAAGCGACCGTTCTCTGGACCAAGGCGAACCACCGAAAGGTCTTCTCCGTCAACTCCACCAAGGGCCTGATCTCGCACTACCGGGACACGGGCGCCTACATGACGCGCACCGAGGAGTACTTCCAGGAGCGCTTCGAGGCGCTGGACTGCGGCTGGAAGCTGACCCGGGACGCCCGGCCGCTGGACCTCGGCGGGGAGTCCGTCGTCATCCCGGACTTCTCCTTCCAGCGCGGCTCCCACGTCGCCCACCTGGAGATCGTGGGGATCTGGCGCAAGGAGTGGCTGCTGCGGCGCATCGAGCTGCTGAAGAAGCACGGGCCGGGCAACCTGGTGCTCGCGGTCTCGACCAAGCTGGTCGGCTCAAAGGAGGCGCTCAAGGAGTTCCCCGGCGAGATCGTGACCTTCAAGGAGGTCGTGCCGGCGAAGAAGGTGCTGGAGGCCGTGACCCGCTGCGCGAAGAAGCCAGCGGCCGCGAAGAAGCCAGCGGCCGCGTCGAAGAAGCGGACGCGGAAGGGCTGAAGCTACCGGCTCATCACCCCACGTTCGCGCCGTCTCCCAGCGGGACACCCAGCGCCGACAGCCGCACCTTCAGCGCGTCGAGATCGGAGGCCAGCACCACGCTCGTCTCCGCGTCGACCTGCTTCAACAGCAGCGGGCCCGCCGTGGGATCCCTGCGCAGCGCCGTCATCAGCTCGGCTGAGAAGCGCACGAGCGTCGCGGGCTCGGCTGCGCCCTCGGGCGCGCCCGAAGCGGCCAGCACCGCGGCCTCCAGCGCGCCCGGGAGTGGGCCCTCGGAGAAGGCCGCCAGCCGCGCCAGCGCAGCGGGCGGGTTCTTCGGCTTCTGCGGATCGACGGCGTATCGGTGACCCTCCGGGCCTGGCGGGAGGGGCGCGGCGACCTGCGACACCGCGTATCGAACCGCCAGCGCGTCCTCACCGTAGGCGATGTGGAGCTCTCCGAAGCCGTCCGGGTCGTGCACCGAGGTGAACCGCGCGGTGGGCGAGGCCAGGTAGTCGATGGTGCGACCCTCGGGCGGCTGCTCCACCAGCGTGAAGACGCCGTCCCGCTCGACCACCGTCGCCCCGCTCAGCAGGGTGATGCGGCCGGTGGAGCGGGTCCAGCCCTTCACGGTCGCCTCGACGGACTGGGGCAGCCCCGTGCGCGAGTGCTCCTTCAGGAAGTCCAGCGCGTCCTTGTGACCCGCGCGCAGATCTGCGGCGATGCCCTCCCGGGTCAGCCGGTGTCGGTGCACCCGGTCGCCGGCCACGTACGGCGCCAGGCGGCACAGCCGGCCGTAGTCCCGCGCCGAGAGCTCACCCGGGGCGATCAGCACGTCCAGATCCGGCGTCAGCAGGAAGCCGCCCGCGAGCCTCGGCGGCGGCGAGGGGAGGCGGATCGCCCGGACCCCGTCGGCGTCCAGCGCGGCGTCCAGGGCGCGGAGTCGGTGCAGCGCGGCGGCGGCGGCCCGCAGCGCGAGCGCCTCGACCCGGTCCCAGCCCTCGTGGTTCAGCGGGATGGGCAGGTGCTCGTAGGTCTCCCGGGGGCCGAAGAGCGCGGCCCTCGCGTGGTCGCGCATGACCTCCAGAGCGCCCTCCATATCGACCCAGTCCGTCTGCAGGAGGCCCAGGATGACGCGGCCCGCGGCCGGGTTCTCCAGGAGCGCGGCGGGGTCCGCGGGGCGGCGGGGGCGGGACTCGGGGTAGCCGTAGAGCTGGCCCGCCGAGGGGCGGATGAGCCCGGTGGCGCGGGCGTAGCGCAGCGCCTGCTGCCAGCGCTCACGGTCGGGGCCGAGGCCGTCGAGCCGCCGCTCCAGCGCGTCCCGGCGAGGGGCCCCGTCCCGATTCAGCGTGAGGGGGCTGGCCTCCAGCGTCGCGGCGACGACGGCCGCGTCGAAGTGGGCGTTGGATGCCGGAGAGCTGGGGCGGACAGGGACCGGATCCGGGGCCGGGAGGTGCTCGGCCAGCGGCCGCCGGCTCGTCAGCGCCGGGTTGGTGCGGCAGGTGGCCGCGAAGTGTCTGGGGTCGAGGCGCGCCCCGGGGGTGGGGCGGGTGCGGGGCAGCAGGAAGCCCTCCCGCCAGAGCGGCCCGCCGTACTCCTCGACCAGCGACCTGAAGCGGGGATCCACCGACGCGCCCGCCGGGGCGGCCAGCAGCAGAGTGTCGAGCAGATCGCGGGCCTCCTCGGGCAGGGTCGCGGCGCGCTCCGCGCAGGACGCGGGGTCGAACCAGAGGTCCGGCGGGGCAGTCATCTCCTCGCGGAACTCCTCCCGATAGGATCGGATGAGGCGGTTCAGCGCGGCGAGCTCGTCGCGAGTCGCTGCGTTCAACGGCTGCTCAGGATGGCGGTGAAGTCGCCGCGGGCGCCGCAGTCGATGTTGCCGTCGCCGATGGTGTCCAGCCCCAGGAAGGCCCAGCCCTCGATGACCGTGCGGTTGAACTGGTAGGCCTCGTAGTAGACGAGCCCGCCGATGGCGACGTGCATGTCGCCGTGCACGCTGTCGTGGATTCCCTCGAGGGTGAAGCCGCCGCCGTTGGACATGGCGCCCCAGTATTCCTCGCCGCCGATGTCGGCGTAGATGGTGTCCGGAACCCGGCCCTTGACCTCCATGGTCGCGTTCTTGAGCCAGGTCTCGGAGCTCTGGGAGAGGTCCGAGAGCCCGCAGTTCTCGTCGAACAGCTTGTCCGCGAAGCTCGTGGTCCAGAAGCCCAGGATCTCAGGGAGGCCGTCGGCGTCACCGGGGGCCGCGCAGGCGTCGCAGTCGTTGCCCCCGGCGGCGGCGGACGCTCCAGAGTCGCCGTCGCCGCCCGAGCAGCCGGTCAGAGCGAACACCGCGGCGGTCAGGCACGCCCGTGTGATGTTGATCCTCATCAGTTCTCTCCGGGTTGGATATGGACCACGATGCGGCGGTTGGCCGCGCGGCCCTCGGGCGTGGCGTTGTCAGCGATGGGATCCAGGTGAGCCCGCCCACCGACCGTGAAGGTCGAGATGTCGACGTTGTAGTCTTCGGCGAGCGCGTTGGTAAAGGCGGCCGCGCGCGCCGAGGACAGCTCCCAGTTTGAGGGGTACTGCCTCGTGTTGATGGGCTGGTCGTCGGTGTGTCCCACGACGAGCACCTTGCGGCCGGAGTGGCTCTGGAGGGCGGTGGAGAGGAGGTCCAGCACCATCTCCGCCTCCTGGCGCACCCGCACCGAGCCCGGCGCGAAGAGCTGCTCGCCGGGGATCCGCACCAGGGTGATCGCCCCATCGCGCTCCACGACGACCTCGCTGTAGTTGAACGCCTGATGAAGCTCGGCGTAGATGTCATCCGCCGCGGCCTCGTCGCAGTTGGCGGCCTGCTCCTGGAGCCTCCGGTTCTGATCCTGCAGCGCCATCACCTCCCGATCGAGCTGGGCGACGAGCTGGTGCTGGTCCGTCGGGCCGCCGCTCTGGAAGATGGCGCAGCCGGTGAAGGGCAGGACGAGGAGGAGAGAGAGGAGCCGCATCGGCACAAAGTATCAGGGTGCCGCCCAGTCTGCGATGGGCCAGCCGCGCAGGCGCGCCGCTCGACGCAGCCGAACGTCGGGCGCGACGACCACGGGTTCGCCTACAGCCTCCAGCGCAGCGAGATCCGAGTAGGAGTCCGTGTAGAAGCTGCACTCGCTCAGATCCGCCCCCGCGGCGTCGGCGAAGGCGCGGGCGTGGGTCACCTTGCCGGGGCCGAAGCAGAGGGGCTCCACGGCGCGCCCGGTGAAGCGGCCGTGGCCGTCGACCTCGAAGCGGTTGCAGAGGATGTCGTCGAGCCCCAGCGCCTCCAGCGCCGGCTCCGACATGTAGGGCGAGGAGGAGGTCAGCAAGACCAGCGCGCGGCCGCGCGCCCGCTCCCGCTCGACCGCCGCCCGCGCGCCGGGACGGATTCGGTGCGCCAGCTCCCGATCCCAGAAGGCGCGGGTGCGCTCGCGGAGCGCGGCCTCTTCCTGGCCCGTGAGGGTCTCCACCGCGGAGCGGAGGGCGTCCTCCAGCTCGGCCATGCCCAGCTGGTAGCGCACGATCCAGCCCGCCGCGACCGCCGCGTCCCGCCTGCGGATGCGACCGGCGCGGAGCTCAGCGCGCACCCACAGCGTCGCGGAGTTGGCCGCCAGGAGGGTGCGATCGAGATCGAAGAACGCGATCACAGGGTCGTGGTGACCTCGACCTTCTTCTCCGGCAGCGGGAGGGAGTTGGAGTCGATCACCCACTGATCGGAGCCGAAGGACTTGGCGTTCTGGCGGGCGCGGCCGGCGGCGCGGACGCGCAGGTAGCGCTCGGCCCAGCGCCGCAGGGACTCCTCGAAGATGTAGTGCCAGCGACCGTTGCTGCGCTTGCGGGCCATCTGCATCCACTGGAGGTGCATCGGCTGGGACTCGACGGGCTCGCCCTGGTACGGCCCCTGGGCGAAGCGCAGGCGGTCGGTGCGCTGGAGGTAGGGGTGGTTGGGGGGGCGGCCCAGCGCGTCGGCCCAGTCGAGCATCCCGGCCAGCTCGGTGGGGGCGTCGTACTTGCGAGCCATCTCCACAAAGCAGCGCCCGCAGGCCTCGGCGTCGTCGGTGGCGCGGTGAGCGCGGTCCAGGCCGACGGCCAGCCGCTGGGCGACCTGCTCCAGCTTGTGCCCCCGGACGTCCGGGAAGCAGCGGATCGACAGGTCGACCGTGTCCACCTCGGCCAGGGTCTCGGGCCAGGTGTGGCCCATGCGCTGCATCTCGGTGGTGAGGAAGGCGCGGTCGAAGGGGAAGTTGTGCGCGATCAGCACGCTCTCCACCAGCAGCTCGCGCACCTCGCGGCCCCGCTCCTCGAAGCGCGGCGCGTCGGCGACCGTGTCGTCGTCGATGCCGGTGATCTCCACGACCTTGCGGGGGATGGGGATGCCCGGGTTGAACAGGAACTGGTGCGGGATCACCCGCTGGACCGTGCCCTCCTCGTTGACGCGGAGCTCCACGGCGGCGAACTCGATGATGCGGTCGCCGTCGTGGGGGTTCAGCCCCGTGGTCTCCGTATCGAAGGCGATGACGCGGGCGTCCTTCCAGTTCATTTCAGCCTCATGCGCTCGGCTCGGCGAGCAGCGGGGTGATCGCGGCGCGGGCAGCGTTCAGGGCGTCCTGGCGGTGGAGAAGCCAGTGGGTGTGGGCGTCGGGGCCGACCTCGCTGGCGACACCGAGCACCGCGCTGAAGGGCACGCCGGCCATGGCGCAGGCCCGGGCGGCGCCGAAGGCCTCCAGGTGCTCCACGTCCCAGCCGTCCGACAGGCGCTGGGCCAGGACGGGGTCCGTGGTGATGGCGTGGACCGTGAGCACGTCCACCCGGCGGATGGGCAGGCGCCCGACGAGGTGGGCGTCACAGAGCACGGGCTCCGGGGAGGCCGGCACATAGCCGAGGCCCATGGCGGACACGCCGGAGGAGAGCCCGACCCGCCGGGCGACCACGGCCTCGCCGATCGTCGGGCCGCAGGGGTAGCCGCCGCAGCTGCCGAGGAGGACGACGCCGTCCGGGCGGTCCATGGCGATGAGGGTGGCGGTGCGGGCGGCGGCGCTGACCGCGCCCAGGCCCAGAGTCTCTCCAGGCAGATCTCCGAGCTCTTCTCGGGTCGCAGCGACGAACAGGATCAAGGTATTGAGTCTCCTATACCCACCCCCCGTAGTAGCCCACGCGATCCTTGAAGGGAAGAGACGCGACGTCAATGGCGCCCTGACCTCCTCTTTGCACACCGTTGTCGCCCGCTAGACACCTGAAAGCACCTGGGGAGGGAGGGTGAAGGTGCCCCGCGCTGACTGGAGAGGCCGTGATCCCTGTGAGCCTTGTGAGCCTTGTGATGCTGATGAGCTGCACCATGCGCCACGCTGACCCTGTCGACCTCCCGCCGTCGGTCGACCCGGAGCCGCCGCCCGAGGCGTCGGAGGATGAGGCCCGGCTGTACTGGGAGGACGCCGCGGGAGAGCTCGCCATCGTCGACGCCCTGGACGGCAGGCCCCTGTCGGAGGCGACCGAGGGCGGCTGGACAGCGCTCGTGCCCCCAGCGGCCGGAGCGGATCCCGGGGCCAGCACCTACTTCACCGCCGGGGGCGGCGCGGGCGCTGCGTCGGAGCACACCTACGAGTTCGACGATGTCGATATCGAGGGCGAGCTGGGAGCGTCCGCTGAGATCGGCGGACTCATCGGGACCAAGGGCTCGTCCGCCGGCTACGGCGGCCTGGGCTCCCGGGGATCGGGGCTGGGAGGGGGCGGCGTCGGGTACGGGGCGGCGCCGGTCGGCCGCGAGCTGGCTGGCTTCAAGGCGGGCTCCACGGACGACAACGCGGACTTCGAGGCCTACCTGGACTTCCTCGACGGCTGGTCCCTCAAGGACGACGTCGCGCCCGACGGCTACGACTGGGTCGAGGTCGCTGGTCGCCGCTTCATCCGCGTGGTCGACGCCCACGGGAACCCCCTGCCCGGCGCGCGGGTGAGCGTGGTGGACCGGGACGCGGATCGCCTCGTCTGGACCGGGCGGACCTACGGGGACGGGCGGGTGCCGTTCTACCCCGAGAGCACCCCCGAGGGCGGCTGGCTGGTGCAGGGCCAGTACGGCGACAGCTGGCAGACGCAGGTGTGGGATGGCGGCGGTGACGAGGTCTCCGTGGCGCTGGACCTGGAGGCCGCCGACGCGCCGGTTCAGCTCGACGTGGGCTTCGTCATCGACACCACCGGCTCCATGGGCGACGAGATCGACCGCATCAAGGCGACGCTGCTGCGCCTGACCGAGCAGCTCGGGGAGCTGCCGCAGGACTTCGAGCTGCGCTACGGCGCGGTGCTCTATCGGGACGTCTCCGACAGCTACGTCACCCGCACCTACGACTTCACCAGCGACCTGCGCGCCTTCGACGACGCCCTCCAGGGCATCCAGGCCAGCGGCGGCGGCGACAAGGCCGAGAGCCTGAACCAGGGGCTCGCCCGCGCGGTCGATGGGCTCTCCTGGGGGGAGGATGGGCCCCGCCTGCTCTTCCTCATCGCCGACGCCGAGCCGCACATGGACTACCAGGACGACGTGCCGTATGCGCTGTCGATGCGCGCGGCGGTGCACCGGGGGATCCGCGTGCACACCGTCGCCGCCAGCGGCCTCGGCGCCACCGGCTCCCTGGTCTTCCGGCAGATCGCCCAGTACACCCGGGGACAGTTCGTCTTCATCGAGTACGGCAGCCTCGCCGAGAGCGCCGCCTCACACGGCGTCACCGGCCAGCCGGCCTCCAACAACCTGGACGCGATCCTCTACGAGCGCATCCGGGCGGAGCTGGAGGGCTGGGGGCTGTCGTCGGGCTACGCGGAGGGCCTGGAGACGCCGTAGATGCGACCGTGTCGGCCCCAGAGGTAGGAGACGAGATCCTCGACGGGGTCGCGATCACCCACCGCGTCCCGGATGATCTCCGGGGCGTCCGCGAGGTGTCCGCGGCTGTGGATCTTCTCCCGCAGCCAGCCCAGAATGGGGGCGAACTCGCCGGCGCGGACCTTGTCCCAGATGTCCGGCATCTCATCGGAGAGCTTCGCGCCGAGGCTCGCGGCGTAGAGGTTGCCGATGGTGTAGCTGGGGAAGTATCCGATGGCGCCGCTGGCCCAGTGCACGTCCTGGAGCACGCCGTCCCGGGCGTTGTCCGGGCGCACGCCCACGACCTCCGCGTAGGCGTCGTCCCAGGCCCCGCGCAGATCCGCCACGGCGAGGTCGCCGGCGAAGATCGCCTGCTCCAGCCGGGCGCGCACGATGATGTGCAGGTTGTAGGTCACCTCGTCGGCCGAGATGCGGATCAGGCTGCGCCGCACGCGGTTGTTGGCCTGATACAGCGCGGTCGGGCCGATGCCGCGGCCCGGGAAGTGCTGCTCCAGCATGGGGGCCACCAGCTCGCTGAAGGAGAGGGAGCGGCCGATGAAGTTCTCCCAGAAGCGCGACTGGGACTCGTGCAGGCCCATGCCCGCGGCGCCGCCAGCGCCCGTGCCGGTGAGGGCGTCGGGGAGGCCCTGCTCGTAGAGGGCGTGGCCCACCTCGTGCACCGTGCCGCCCATACCCGAGAGCAGGTCGTGCTCGTAGAGGTGGGTGGTGATGCGGACGTCGCCCGTGCCGATGCCCACCGTGAAGGGGTGCTCGGCCTCGTCCAGGCGGCCCCGGCTCAGGTCGTAGCCGATGCGCTGGATCAGCTCCTGGGAGAAGGCGCGCTGGCCCTCGACGGGGAAGGGCCCCTCCAGCTCCGGCGGGGTGGGGCAGCCCTCGATGGTGTCGAGGAAGATGTTCAGCTCGCCGGCGAGGCGGTTGAACATGCTGTTGAGCGAGGCGGCGGTGGTGCCCGGGTCGAACTCGGCCAGCAGGGCGTCGTAGAGGCAGTCCTCGTCCGTGAACATCCGCTCGGACATCTCCCGGGTCAGCTCGAAGACCTCGCTGAGGGGCGGCACGAAGCTCTCGAAGTCGTCGGCCTCCTTGGCGGCCGCCCAGGCGCTGAAGGCCCCTGCGCGGGCGCGGGCGAGGCGCTCCACCAGCTCCACGGGCAGCTTCACGGAGCGATCCCAGTCGCGGCGCAGGTTGCGCACACCGGCGGCCTGCTCAGCGGTGAGATCGCCCGCGGCCTCCAGGGTCGAGAGCAGCTCACCGATGACGGGAGCGGTCCAGCGCTCGTGGCGGAGCGCGGAGAGCACCGCGTTCTGGCGCGCCCGCCCGGCGGCGCCGCCGGACGGCATGTGGGTCTGCTGATCCCACTGAAGGATACCGTTGATGCTGTCCAGCGCTCGGATCTCGCCGTAGCGGCGGGTCAGCTCGCTCCAGGTCTTCTCGGTGCTCATGTGTGCTGCCCCCCGGGGCTCAGAATGTGAAGGGTGTGATGTACTCACGCATCCAGTCGACCTCACCGCGCACACCCTTGAGGTACGTGTCCTGAACGGCCTTGGTGACGGGCCCGGGCTTACCGGATCCAATGACCCGGCGGTCGAGCTCACGGATGGGGGTGACCTCGGCGGCGGTGCCGGTCATGAAGACCTCATCCGCCGCGTAGATGGCGTCGCGGCCGAAGAAGGTCTCTTTGACCTCGTGGCCCTGGCGCTTCAGGATCGCGAGGGTGGTTTCGCGGGTGATCCCGCCCAGGATGTTGGTGACCGGCGGGGTGAGGACCACGCCGTCGCGGATGACGAAGACGTTCTCGCCGGTGCCCTCGGCGACGAAGCCCCGGGTGTCCAGCATGATGGCCTCGTCGAAGCCGTTGTCGTTGGCCTCGTAGCGGGCGAGGATGGAGTTCACGTAGTGACCCACGACCTTGGCGCGCTGGAGGCTGGAGTTCACGGAGCTGCGGGTGAAGGAGGAGGTGCAGGCGCGGATGCCGTTCTGCAGGCCCTCGTCGCCCAGGTAGGCGCCCCAGTTCCACACGGCCACGGCGACGTGGACCGTGTTGTCACGGGAGCCCAGGCCCATCGTGCCCGCGCCGTAGAAGGCGAGGGGGCGGATGTAGGCGCCGGCCATCTCGTTGCGGCGGAGGGTCTCCAGGCAGGCCGCGCGGATGGTGTCGTGATCCACCGTCATGGGGAGCTGGACCATCTTCGCGGACTCCACGAAGCGGCGGACGTGCTCGTCGAGGCGGAAGACGCCGCCGCTGCCGTCCGGCTGGGCGTAGCTGCGGATGCCTTCGAAGACACCCAGCCCGTAGTGCAGGGTGTGCGCGAGTACGTGGACGTTGGCTTCGTCGTAAGCGACAAAATCACCGTCCATCCAGATCCATTCAGAGCGGATCGACATCGTTATTCCTCGGCGTTTTCGGTTGGGGAGATTGGATTTCCGTCGACATCGACGTCGACGATGGGCAGACCCAGCGCGGCCAGCGGCTCACGGACGACGGCGGCGTCGCCTACGATCACCACTGCCAGGGGATGTCCGGCGGCGGTCTTGGCGAAGGCTGTGTTCGCGCCCTCGGCGGTCACCGCTTCTACCCGCGGGATGTAGCTCTCCTGCCAGTCCTCTGGCAACCCCAGACGCCAGATGTTCTCAGCGCCGGAGAGCTGATAGCCCGCGGTCTCGAAGCGGCTCGGGTAGCTGTTGAGCATGGAGGACTTCATGTAGGCGACCTCCTCCTCGCTCAGGGGGCGGTCGCCGATCGACTCGTCGAGCTCCTTCAGGATCTCCGTCAGGGACTCGGCGGTCACGTCCGTGCGCACGGAGGCGCCGGCGCTCCAGACGATGGGCGCGAGCGTCGCCGAGGAGAGGCCGCTGCGGGCGCCGTAGGTGTAGCCCTTGTCCTCTCGAAGGTTCAGGTTGAGCCGGGCGGCGAACATGCCGCCGAAGGCCATGTTGCCCACCAGGAGCTCGGTGTAGTCGGCGTCCGTTGGGCCGCCGCCGAAGCGGCCCGCGCTGATGACGGACTGGGCGGAGCCGGGGCGGTCGTGGAGGTAGATGGTGGTCGCCTCCGGCTGCCGGATCGTGATCGTCGGCGCCGGATCCTCACCCTCGGCGGTCCAGTCGCCGAGCCGCGCCTCCAGCAGCGCCGTCAGCGCGTCCATGGTGACGTCGCCGCTGGCGAAGATCATGGCGTTGCCGGGCACGATGTGGTCCTCGTACCAGCCCTGCATGGCGTCGACGGTCACCGCTCCCCAGGCGTCCTCGTTGGTGTGGCGGCCCCGGTAGGTCTCGCCGAACATCACCCGGCGGCTGACGCGGCCGGCGACGCTGTTGGGGTTGGCGCGGCCCGAGGCCAGATCCTGGAGGTACTGCTTGTGGATGCGCTCCCACTCGCTCGCCGGGAAGGTCGGGCGCAGCAGCACGTCGGCCATGATGTCGAGGGTGGGCTCGAGGTTCCGGGTCAGCGAGCCGGCGCTGACCGTGGAGGAGTCCCAGCCGCCGCTGGAGCCGACGGAGCTCGCCAGGGCGCGCAGCGCATCGGACAGGGCCAGCCCGTCGTAGTCGCCGGCGCCCTCGTTGAGCATGTCCATGGTGGCGGTGGCGAGGCCCTCCATGCCCTCGGGGTCGGCGAAGCGGCCCACGTCGAACACCACGCGCAGGCTGACGGTGGGCAGCTCGTGGTCCTCGACCAGCACGACCTCGACCCCGTTGGAGAGGGTGGCGCGGACGGGATCCGTGAGGTTCAGCGCGCGGCGGGGCAGGGGGCCTGGCATCTCCCAGCGCGGATCCACCGCGGCCTCGACCGGGACGGCGGGGGTGCCGGCGCAGCCGGTCAGCAGGGGCAGGGCGGAGAGGATCATTGAGGGAATCACTGGCCGGCCTCCTCGTCAGTGTTCTCGGTGTCGTCAGTGCTCTCGGCGCCGGCCTCGGGGGGCCAGATGTGCAGCACCACGCGCTCGGCGTCCAGCCAGCGCCTGGCGACCGCCTGGACCTCCTCGGGGGTGATGTCCAGGTACCGGTTCAGGTCTTCCTGGAGGAAGTCGGGCTCGCCCGCGTGGTGGTTGTAGCTGTTGAGCTGGTTGGCCTTGGCGGCGATCGTCGAGAGGCCGCTGATGAAGCGGGCCTCGTAGTTGGTGATCGCGACGTCGACCTCTTCCTGAGTGACGCCGTTCTCGATGACGTCGGCCAGGATCTCGTCCATGGCTGCCAGCACCACGTCGGTGTCGGAGTCGGCGGCGGCGGTGGCGCTCAGGGTGAAGACGCTGGCGAGCTCCTTGGAGGCCTGCCAGGCGCCCACGCTGCGGGCGATCTGCCGCTCGTGGACCAGGGGCTTGTCCAGCCGGGTGCCCTTACCGCCGGAGAGGATCTGGGCGAGGATGTCCAGCGCCGCGTCGTCCTCGTGGTAGAGCTGCGGCGTGTGCCAGGTCGCCCAGACGCGCTTGTGAGGCACGCCCTCCTCGACCTGCCGCAGCTCGACGGACTCGGTGAGGGTCACCTGCTCGGGCTGGAGCCGGGTGGGCTCCTCGCCGGCCGGGATCGCGCCGTAGTACTCCTGCACCAGACCCTTCGCGGTCTGGACGTCGAAGTCGCCGGCGATGACCAGGGTGGCGTTGTTGGGGACGTACCACTGCTTGAAGAAGGCGTGCACGTCGTCGACCGTGGCGGCCTCCAGATCCTCGTGCTTGCCGATGGTGGTGATGTGGTAGGGGTGGCCCGCCGGGAAGAGGGTCTCCATGCGGGTCATGGACGCCTTGCCGTAGGGCTGGTTGTCGACCCGCTGGCGCCGCTCGTTGCGGACCACGTCGATCTGATTCGTCAGCTTGGCCTCGTCCAGCACGGGCAGCAGCCAGCCCATGCGGTCGGCCTCCATCCACAGGGCGAGGGGCAGGTACTCGGCCGGCACGCCCTCGTAGTAGTTGGTGCGATCGTAGCTGGTGGTGCCGTTGATGCTCGCGCCGATCTTCTGGAGGGGCTCGAAGTACTCGCCGTCCATGTGCTCGGTGCCCTGGAACATCATGTGCTCGAAGAGGTGAGCGAAGCCGGACTTGCCCTCCACCTCGTCCTTGGAGCCCACGTGGTACCAGATGTTCACCTGGACGATGGGGAGGTCGTGATCCTCGGAGAGGATGACCTCCAGGCCGTTATCCAGCTCGTATCGCTCGTAGGGGATGCTCAGCTCGGCGGCGTGGCCGAGGGGGAGCATCGCCAGGGCCAGAATGCCCGTCATCAGTCCTCCTGGGAGGGGGTTGAAGGCGCTCCGATCGGTAACGTGTGGGGCCCCTCGGGTCTACGGCTGTGAAGGTATCGGTGGTCGGGAGCGCCGCGAGGCGGTACATTCGCCGCGCAACGCGCACTCCGGAGCCCCTGTGACTGCCTCCGCTAAGGCCGTTTCCACCGAGATCGAGCTGCTGGCGAGGGAGCTGTTCGCGCTGCTGGAAGCCATCGACCCCTCCCGCTGGCGGGATGAGCTGGAGCCCGCGCTGCGCGCGAAGGTGGCCCAGCTCGTCGCGCACCTGAAGGCGCTCATCGCTCGGCCGGAGATCACCGAAGATCCCCGCTTCGTCGCCCTCCGCAAGCGGCTGACCAACCTGAACGAGCTCATCGAAGAGTCGATGCCGGACGTGGAGGGGCACTCCGCCCGGATGCGCGCCGAGTGGGACGCCTTCCGCGAGCGCCTCCAGCCCGCCTACGAGGAGCTGGCCGCCAACCTGCGCGGCCTGAACACCGTGCCGCTGCCGTCGCTGCGGCCCACCAACTACGCGCGCAACGCCTTCCACATCGCGAGCGGGATCGGCTGCATCCTGCTGGTGCAGCATGTGCTGACGCCCACCATGACCATCGCGGTCGCGGGCTTCTTCACCGTGCTCGGCTGGACCTTTGAGTTCACCCGCCGCCGCTTCGCCTTCATGAACCGCTTCCTGATGTGGATGCTCGGGCCCTTCGCCCACCCCCACGAGCGGCACCGCATCAACTCCTCGACGTGGTTCACCAGCGCCCTCTTCCTGCTGTCCCTCACCTCCGAGCCCATCGCCATCTCCGTGGCGCTCGCCGTGCTGGCCTTCGGCGACCCCTTCGCCGCCATCGTGGGCCGGCGCTGGGGCCGCACCAAGCTGGTCAACCGCCGCTCGCTGGAGGGCTCCACCGCCTTCGCGGTCATCGGCGGGGCCGCCGCCGTCGTGGTGCTCCTGGTCTACGCCCCCGGCATGGGCTTCGGCGCGATGCTGGCGACCGCCCTGGCCGCCTCCGTCTTCGGCGCGGTGGCCGAGCTGTTCTGCAACACCGTGGACGACAACCTGGCCGTCCCGCTGGCCGCCGCGGCTGGCGCCGGCGTCGCGGGGTTCCTGCTGTGATGTGGCTTTTGATGGTCGCCGTTGGCTGCAGCGGCGATGACAAGACCGGCGACGACACCCAGCCGACGGACTCCGCTCCGGACGACACCGGGGGCGTCGACACCCAGCCGATCGACACCGAGGACACGGAGGTCTGCGAGCCGTTCGCCATCTACTACGACGGCGACGGCGACGGCCACGGCGACCCCTCAGTGGCCCAGAAGTCCTGCACCGTGCTCGACGGCTGGTCGGAGCTGGGCGACGACTGCGACGACAGCGACTCCTCCATCTGGAAGGACTGCCCCGAGAACGCCTGCACCCTGGTGTTCGAGCGTGAGCACCTGGAGGACGCGGACACGGGCGACACCGCCGCCCCCGCGGTCACCGGTCGCTCCCTGTACTGGCTCTGCGAGGAGAATATGGGCTGGCAGGCGAGCCGCCAGTTCTGCTACGACGAGCTGGGCGCGGACCTCGTCGTCTTCGAGAAGCCTGGTGAGCTGGCTGACTTCCAGCTCTTCAGCGCCAAGTTCCTGGAGAAGGAGAGCATGTGGATCGGGCTCTCCCAGATCGACGGCTCCCCGACCGAGGACTTCGGCTGGGCCTGGATCAGCGGCCTCGGCGCGGTCGAGGCGCTGACGCTGTCGAAGGGCGGCATCTGGCACGAGGGCGAGCCCAATAACGGCGGCTACACCGAGGACGCTGGCGGCGAATATGAAGAGGACGTGGGGGCCTGGGTGCGGAACGCCGGGACCTGGGGAATCATGGACGTGCGCGTCGACCAGGATATGTGGCCGATCTGCGAAGTGACGAAGACCGGAGGGTGACCGTGCGGAGACTGTTTGCTGGAATCGGCCTCGCCGCGTGCCTGACCCTGACCCTGCCCGGCGCGGCGTGGGCCCAGGAGACCGGCGACACCGCGGACACCGGCGCGGACACCGGGTCGGGCTCGGACGACGGCACCACGGGTGACGACGGCACCGTCTCCGATACGGGCGGCGGTGAGGACACCGAGGCGTACGTCGCGGGCAGCAACGCCGCCGATCTGGCCGGCGACAAGGGCGGCTGTCAGAGCCTCTTTGGCTCCAGCGCGGCCTTCCTCTTCCTGCTGGGCACCGGCGCCGCTCTGCGCCGCCGCCGGTAGCGCGCGGACCCGTCGGTAGAACGCAAGAGCGCGGACGACCAACCCCCGAAGGGGCCGGCCGCCCGCGCCACAGGTCAGCGCGACCGCTCCGTTACTCGACGAGCGGCTTGCCTGAGCAGTCGTCGTTGGAGTCGCCGGGGGTGCCGAGGTCGCCGTCGCCGTAGGTGGAGCTGCCCTCACACCAGTTGACGCCGTCGTCGTTGTCCGTCGCGTTCAGAACGGTGGGATCGAGGGTCATCGACGCGCCGTTGGGGTCGGGCCAGTCCGTGCCGCCGTCCCACTCGATGGCGTCGATGGTGGTCGGGCCGGCCGTGATGTAGAGCTCGTCCGCGCCGTTGCCCAGCGACATGCCGCTGTACGCGTAGTCCACGGTCACGCCGCCGTTGGTGGCGCTGTCATCATTGAGACCGAAGACCAGCAACCCGGCGTCGACCACCTCCAGGGAGGCGGAGAGGGTGAAGTCGTCGCTGCCGTCCGCCTCGGAGAAGGTCAGGCCGTTCAGGTCGACGGAGCCGCCGGAGGCGTTGTAGACCTCGAACCACTCGCCGGAGCTGTCGCCGACCGCCGAGGGGTTCTGCATGATCTCGGTGATGACCAGGTCGCCCTCGACCAGGTCCGCGGCGCACTTGTCGGCGGTGCAGGCCTCAGCGGGCGCCGCCTCGTAGCCGACGAGGTCGGCGCTGTACCGGGGGGTGAGCTTGTAGCTGCTGAAGGAGAAGTAGAGCACACCCGTGATGGACTCGAAGGTGTCGCCCATCGACAGGCTGTACTCCGACTGGGCGTCGTAGAAGAGGTCATCCAGCACCGCGGCGCTGTCGATCTCCCACTCGCCGTAGCCGAGGTCAGGGGCGGTGACGGAGACCGCCTCCACGGTGATGAGCACACCCTCGTAGGGTTCGCCGACGCTGCTCGACAGGGTCGCCGTGCTGACGACCTCGGGTGCGGGGAGGGCCTGACCGCCGACGACGAAGGTGACGTCCTCGTCGTTGGAGACGACGATCTCGGTGATGGCGTCGCCGCCGTCGGCCGAGTACTCCTCGATGAGGCCGGTGACCGTGACCCAGTCGCCCTCGAC
>Ga0316204_10005868_pt1 | contig 19655 bp, 20 predicted proteins | sample 6monrhotite_MG_2_FD_205661 | JGI IMG/M metagenome (GOLD analysis project Ga0316204, IMG submission 205661) | Microbial mat bacterial communities from mineral coupon in-situ incubated in ocean water Damariscotta River, Maine, United States -... | ecosystem: Environmental > Aquatic > Marine >...
ATTACCGATTTACTTAATACATAGTGTATAATTTTACTTTTTTTTATGGGTAAAATTAATAATGGTTTTATATTCATTACAGGCAATTTCTGCAAGAAAAAACGCATTACTAAATCTCCTAAAAACCAGTAAAACAAAAATCCGTTTACCATAATAAACGGGTCAGATTCTGGAAATTGTTTTTTAAGAATTGGATACAATCCAAAACCTAACGCTAAAAATACCAATATAAAATAAAGTGCGAAAAACACCATTAAAATATTTATTGCAATACTTTTTTGCCAATACGAAGAACGAAAAAATTGTTTCCATTCAAATTTTACAAAATGTTGAATCATTAAATTGGTTTTTGTGAATTTACAGTTAATAAGTATGTTTTAAACATAAATTGTTACACTAATTTATATTCAGGGTATTGTTTTATGAGAATTTCCTCAATTTGTGAAGGTAATACAAAAGTAATGATATAGCTTATAACAATATAAAAAGTAAAAAATAGCGAAACGAATGTCATTAATATTCCTGAATGCATTTGTATATCCATTTGTATTGGTATTTGAAAATAAATATAAGAGAAAGCACCCATGTTACCAGCATTTAAAATAGATTCTTCTAATAACCACTTTTTATTTGTTTTCTTTAAACGTCGTTTCTTTATTCTATGTAATTGAATCATTCTAATTATTAAAACTGCACAAACTCCAAAACCTAAAATTACATAAATCCACTTTTGGTTTGAAACAATTAAAAAACTACTATAAATGACAGCAAAAAGGATTAACGTTGAAATTAATTGAGGAATTTTAAAATAGCTTTTAAAAATATTCCAAACTAATTTCCAATATTTTTTATTGAGAGCTTTTGACCTTGATTCAACCACATCCATAAAACCAAAAACACCAAATTTTTTGAACGAAATAGTTCTAGCTTGTTCAAAAGATAAATGAGGTTGCTCTGTCCAAATTTGTTCAATATCATTCGCTAAATGGTCAACTAATTCCGTTTGTACATCATAATGTTCTACATAATGTTGACGCGTAAATTTATAGAGTTGTTGTATTTGTTCTTTGGTAAGTTTCATAGAGTAAGCAATTTAATCAAGAGGTTTAAGCAAATTTAGGATTTACAATGGTTTGCATGGTTTTAATAAACTCTTCTAATTCAGCTAATCGATTTACCGTTTCTTTGGTTCCGTTTTCAGTTAATTTATAGTATTTACGAAGTCGGTTATCAACTTTTGCAACCTCAACATCTAACAATCCTTCAGCTTCTAATTTATGCAACGCTGGGTATAAAGCACCTTCTGTAATATTCAATTCTCCTTTAGTTAATTCCTTTACTTTCTGCGTAATTTCGTAACCGTACATTTTATCTTTTTCTTCTAACAACTTCAAAATAATTGTTTGCAAAGAGCCTTTGAATAATTTTTGATTTCCCATTTTATTAGTTATCTGTTCTAATTTGATTTCAAATATATACATAATTTTCTTATGTATAAAACTCTTAGGTATTATTTTTAACAAAAAATTGTAGTTAGATTCATTACTTTTGTATCCTTAAAACAATAAAAATGTCAAAATTTCATTCACTTACCATAAAAGAAATAAAAAAAGAGACACAAAATGCAGTTTCAATTGTATTTGATATTCCAACAGAGCTTCAAAATGAGTTTCAATTTATTGCTGGGCAATACATCACTATTAAAAAATCAATAGCTGGTGAAGAATTGCGCAGAGCATATTCAATTTGTTCAACACCAAGTTCTAGTGAATTGCGTATCGCTTTAAAAGCGGTAGATAACGGAACATTTTCAGTGTATGCTTGTACTATATTAAAAGAAGGAGATGTATTAGAAGTTTCAAAACCCGAAGGAAAATTTATACTTGAAACTTCAACAGAAAACACTAAAAACTATGTAGCAATTGCAGCTGGAAGTGGAATTACGCCAATTATGGCTATGATTAAAACGGTATTAATAGAAGAGCCAAAAAGTACTTTTACACTTATTTATGGTAACAAAACTGAAGTTGATACTATTTTTAAAAATGAACTAGATGAATTAAAATCTGAATTTTCAACTCAGTTTAATATTCAGTATGTTTTTAGCCGAGAGCAAAAAGAAACAGCTTTATTTGGAAGAATTGATACTTCAAATATCAATTTTGTACTTAAAAATAAATTCAAAAATATAACTTTTGATACAACGTTTTTATGTGGCCCTGAAGCTATGATAAATACAGCCAAAGAAACATTAGTTGAAAATGGTTTTACTGAAAATTCGATTCATTTTGAATTATTTTCTACACCTGTTTCTTCAAAAGAAATTTCAACTGAAAAATTTGAAGGTATTAGTCAGCTAACTGTTGTTTTAGACGATGAAGAAACTACACTAGAAATGGATTCACAAACTACCATTTTAACTGCAGCTTTGCAAGAAGGTTTAGATGCACCTTATTCCTGTCAAGGAGGAATTTGTAGTAGTTGTATTGCAAAAGTTACGGAAGGAAATGCAGTAATGTCTAAAAATACAATTCTATCAGAAGATGAAATTAAAGATGGTTTAATTTTAACCTGTCAAGCTCATCCAACCACACAAAAAGTTACCATTGATTACGACGACGTTTAATAATTATAGTATTTTCGCATTCTACAAAACTAATTTATGACTTTCACAGAAATAAAAGATGCAGTGCTTATAGGGTTTTTCTTAGCCTTTATGATTGGGCCTGTTTTTTTTATGTTAATACAAACTAGCATTACCAAAGGAGCAAGAGCAGCAATTGCCTTCGATTTAGGAGTTGTGTTGGGTGATATTGTATTTATTTTAATTGCTTATTATGGAAGTAAGCGTTTATTAGAACAAATTAAAGATGATCCTCGTTTATTTTATATTGGTGGTTTAATTTTATTAGTTTACGGAATTATTACTTATTTAGATAAAAGTCAGAAAAGAATTATTGATGATGAAACACTTATTATTCCTGTAAAATCCAATTATATAAAACTTTTTTTAAAAGGATTTTTACTCAACTTTATTAATATTGGTGTATTGGCTTTTTGGTTAGGAATGATTGTGGTGGTTGGATCAAATCTTCAAATGAACCCTTCAAAAATATTTAATTACTTTACAATTATTCTGGTTAGCTATTTTATAACCGATATTGTAAAGATTTTATTAGCCAAGCAGTTAAAGAAAAAACTAACCCCTAAAGTTGCCTACAAAATAAAACGAATTATGGGACTTTTATTAATGGTTTTTGGTGTTGTTTTAATTTTAAAAGGTTTTATTCCAAAAGAGCAGTTAAATTTTAAAAATGTGATTGAACAACAAACCGAAAAATAAATGGTTAAAGAAAAGTCTACACAAAAGCAGGCAAAAATTTTACGCTTATTTAGAAAAATACACCGAATAACGGGAGCAATGCTTTTCGTTTTTTTCTTTGTTATTGCTATAACCGGAATTTTATTAGGCTTAAAAAGTAATAGTAACGGATTAATTTTACCCAAAACTACACAAGGAACTGATACTAATTTGAAGAATTGGTTACCAATTGATAGTTTACACTCTAAGGCAATACTAATTTTACAAGATTCTATAAAGAAAGATTTATCATTAGAGTTAGATAGAATTGATATTAGAAAAAACAAAGGTATTGTAAAGTTTATTTTTGAAAATCATTATTGGGAAATACAACTAGATGGGGCAACAGGAAAACTACTTAGTGTTGCTAAAAGACATTCCGATTTAATAGAGGACTTGCATGATGCCACAATTTTAGATCGTGTTTTTAATACATCTCAAACCCAAATTAAACTTCTATATACTTTAATTATGGGTCTAGCTTTGTTACTATTTACAATTACAGGTTTTTGGCTTTGGTATGGCCCTAAACGCTTAAAAAAAAGTAGAAAGGCTCTAAAATAATTATTGAAAATATTTTTACATATTAGTCGTAAAACTTATAATAAGCATTTTAAAAAACTATATTCTTAAGGAAAAATTATATTTTATAAATTTATACCTTAACTTTAGTACAAAATAACTCTATCGCTAGTAACAACATACTAACTTATTTTTAAAATACAAGAACTAACAAAATGGAATTTATACGTAATTTTTTAGAATTTGAATTGCTTAATATTGGTGACTATACTATTAGAGTATTCACTTTAGTAATGGTTTTATTCATTTTTTTAATTACTAAAATTTTATTGTTTGGTATTAAAAAAACACTCTTTCGAAGACACGGTAAAAACTACCAAGATACTGGGAATAAACTAGCCTTGTTTCAAATTATTAAATATGTAGTTTGGGTGATTGCTTTTGGTTTACTTTTAGAAACCATAGGTATTAAGGTAACTGTTTTAGTTGCTGGTTCAGCTGCGCTACTTGTTGGAGTTGGTTTAGGTTTACAACAAACATTTAATGATATTGTATCAGGAATTATATTACTTTCAGAAAGAAGTATAAAAGTGGGTGATATTTTAGAAATTGATAGTGATGTTGTTAAAATTCAAGAAATTGGCTTACGAACTTCAAAAGGCACAAATAGAGATGAAATTTCTATTATTATTCCAAATTCACTTATCACAACAAACAAGGTAATTAATTGGAGTCATCAGGCAAAAAAAACACGTTTTAAAATAAATATTGGAGTTGCCTATGGAAGCAACGTAGATTTGGTAATGAAAATTCTTAAAGAAAGTACCTTAGAACATCCTGATATTTACGATGGAAATTTAATTGATATTCGGTTTTTAGATTTTGCAACTTCTTCCTTAGATTTTCAAATTTTATTTTTTAGTGAAAATATTTTTAGAATTGAAAAAGTTAAAAGCGATATTCGAAAAATAATTAATAGAAAATTTGTGGAAAATAACATTACCATACCATTTCCTCAATTGGATGTTCATTTAAAATCTAAACTCTAAAACATTGGACGGAAAAGCAAGAAAGAATATTAAAATTGGAATTAAAGTTGAAATTGTACAAAAACAACATCAACGAAATGGTGAATTAACTGAAGGTATTGTAAAACGTATTCTTACTAATTCACCAACCCATCCGCATGGAATAAAAGTACAATTAGAAACTGGTGAAGTAGGACGTGTTAAAAATCTATTACTGTAATAAACTAGAGTAGACTAACTTTCATAATTTTTAAGAAATTCCTCTAGAGGCATCGGTGTTAAATTTCTTGATTGATAATGTTTAACATACGTGTTATAATTTCTTCTAGCGAAACTGGTAATTCTCTCAAGTTTTTTTGTGTCCATTAATGATATCGTTTTCATGACTCAAGAATTTTGGGGTTAATCTATTTTATAAAGATATAAAGCTACAACACAAATAGTTAAAAAACAAATAAAATTACCGTTTATAATATTTTTATTTCCTTTTGTGTTATTTTTTATGTATTTTATAGGTATTACACATAAAAAATATAATTATACCATTCAGCCTAAAATCTTATATTTACAACATATGAAACTTTACAATAAATATATTCTCCCAAAAGCAATTGATTGGGCTTGCAGCCAAAAACCTAGTATGAAACAACGCGAAAAAATCATTCCGTTAGCAACTGGAAATGTGCTAGAAATAGGTGTAGGTTCTGGATTAAACTTGCCTTATTACACTAAAAATATTGAAAAATTAACCGCCATAGATCCTTCCAAAGAATTATGGGATAGAGGTGTTGTAAATACCAATATATTACCTTTTGATTTTGAATTTTTAATTGCTGAAGCTGAAAATATACCAGCAAAAAATCAAAGTTTTGACACTATCGTAATTACGTATACATTATGCACCATACCTAATTTAAAAAAAGCATTTTCTGAAATAAAACGTATCTTAAAACCAAGTGGAAAATTACTATTCTGTGAACACGGAAAAGCACCTGATAATTTTGTTCAAAAATATCAAAATATTATAAATCCTGTTTGGAAAAAAATTGGAGGTGGATGCAATTTAAATAGAAATATTCCTGCTATTATTGAAGAAAACGGTTTTATAATTAGTAAATTAGAAACTATGTATCTTCCTGGTTGGAAACCTGCTAGTTTTAATTATTGGGGAATAGCAGAAATGAAATAATCTTATAATTAATACTTGTATAATTCTCTTTTCATTAGTATTTTCCACAAAATCAACAATTTAAAACTTATCTTTAAACTAAAATTTAAAATTAAGTCTTATGGAAACTAGTATTTTTATCGCAAAAATTATTGGGGTTCTCTATTTTTCTTTTGGCATAGGTATTTTGTTCAATAATAAATACTATTCAAAAACTTTTACGAATTTATTAGACGACAGCACTTATATAGTTCTTGGAGGAATTTTAGCCACAATTTTCGGTTTAGTCATTATTGAATTTCATAATTGTTGGGTACAAAATTGGACCGTGATAATTACAATTATTGGATGGCTTGCTTTATTTAAAGGGATAGTTATTTTAGCGTTTCCTAAAAGTTTACATATTTTTAAGAAATTATTTGAAAAAGATATATTTAATAAATTTTTTGCAATTCTAGTTATCCTTTTTGGGGTTATATTTCTTTATTTCGGATTTTTCAGCTTATGAAAAATTAACCATTTCTTTAAATTATACTTTAGATATATAAATACTATGCAGTAACAAAAGGCACATTATCTCGTGCTCATTTATGCTTAAATTTGCATAGAACTAATTTATCTATTTAGGAAATTGCTTAAAATAAGTATATATAAAAAATTTATTATCACTTTTTTAGTCTTGGTATTTTTCTCACCAACACTTATTAAAGCAGCACATTTATTATATAACAAGCATCAACATGAATTTGTTTTGAACTCAAAAATGGTTGAAATTCATGAATCTCATAGTGATTGTCCTATCTGTAAATTTCAGGTTACTAAACTTATTACTAATGAAAATTATTATGAAACTTCACATCAACCATTAGTTTCAGAATTTACTCCTTTTTGTAGTAATTCTATTTTAAAATCTACCGTTCTCTTTTCATTTAATTTAAGAGCACCTCCTTATAGTAGTTAGAAATTATTTTTTACAAGTACACTTCAAAACATATTTCAACTTAATTAATAGCTCAATACAGTTATTAGAAACTATTCTACTATGAAACTATATTATCTTTGGTTTTTGTTACTATTTATAAACCAACCTATTTTTGCACAAAATACAGTTTCGGGTGAAGTAAAAGATTATACTTCAAAAGAAACTTTACCTTACGTTTCAGTTTATTTACCTCAATTAAATAAAGGAACACAAACCAATGAAAATGGACTATTTGAACTAACAAATCTACCCTTGGGTGAACTAAAAATCCAGTTTTCCTTTTTAGGATATAAGTCCATAATCAAATCTGTTTTTATTACAAAAGAACATGATATTCAACTTGACATTGAAATGGAATCTAGTGTTTTTCAGGTTGAAGAAGTTGTAATTTCAGGAGGAACTTACTCAACTCAACACCAAAATGCCATTAAAATTGAACTCGTAAAAGGAAGTGAACTATCATCAACAGGGGCTCAAAGTTTTACTGAGGCCATTGTAGATATTCCTGGAGTTGATATGATTTCAAAAGGAAATGGTGTAGTAAAACCTGTAATTCGAGGTTTGTCAATGACTAATATTTTACTGCTTAATAATGGTGTGAAAATGGAAAATTTTCAATTTTCAGAAAACCACCCGTTTATTATTGATGAATTTGGAATTGATCGCGTTGAGATTATAAAAGGACCTGCATCATTATTGTATGGATCTGACGCTGTGGGCGGAGTGATTAATGTATTAAAAGAAAAACCCGCTCCCGTTGGAAGTATATTAGGTGATTTTAACTCACAGTACCATTCAAATACTCAGGGTATTATAACTAATTTTGGTGTAAAAGGTAGTAATGAAACCTTTTTTTGGGGATTAAGAGCTGGTGTTAAAAGCCATACCGACTATAAAGATGGAAATGGAGATTACGTTCCAAATACCCGATTTAATGAAACTAGCTTTAAATCGAATGTTGGAATGAATAAATCATTTGGTGTATTTCGTTTAAATTATGATTACAATGCACCTAAATTTGGAATGAGTATTAACGATGCTTTTCCATTTATTACTGAAAACGGGAGGGAAAATAATTATTGGTTTCAAGACTTAAAAAATCATGTAATTTCTACGAGAAACACTCTTTTTATTGATAAATATAGTTTGAATGTAAATGTTTCCTATCAACTAAATAATAGAGTACTACAAACTGATGATACCAAACCATTTTATGAAATGGTAAATATAGATTCTAATACTTTTTCATATGAAGCAAAAGTGAATTTTCCTTCAAATGAAAAAACATCTTACATTGCTGGTGTTCAGGGAGCTTCAAACAAAATTAAAAACAATGATGCTCCAAATCATTTATTACCTGATGCTAATGTGAATGACATTGCATTGTTTGCTTTTGCACAATTCAATCTATTTAAAAATTTAAAAGCACAGACAGGAATTAGATACGATTATAGATCAATTAATACACAAGCAGAACCAAACAGAGAGGCCGTTGACACTAATTTTGGCGATATTAGCTCTTCATTTGGAACAACTTATAATTTATCCAAAAAAATATTATTTAGAACAAATATTGCTTCGGCCTTTAGAACACCAAATATTGCAGAATTAACTCAAAATGGTATTCACGGTGGGCGTTACGAGCAGGGAAATCCGGATTTAAAATCGCAACGAAGTTATGAGATAGACTTAAGTTCTCACTATCACTCCAAAAAATTATTGATTGATATTTCGGGATTTTACAACGCTATTAACAACTACATTTTTATTGCTCCCTCAAATGAAACAACCATAACTAATGATATTATTTATAAATATTCGCAAACAAATGCAACCATTTTGGGAGGAGAAATTTCCTTTGATGTATTGCCTTTCGAGTGGTTAAGCTTAAATACCAGTTATGCGTATTTAAAAGGAGAACAAAATGATGGAAATAATTTACCATTTATTCCTCAAAATAAATTACGTTTTCACGCTAAATTTCAAAAAGACAACATTGGGGCTTTTCAAAATTCCTTTTTTAAAATTGGTGGAACTTTTGCTGATCAACAAAACAGTCCATCATTATTTGAAACTGAAACAAATAGCTATGTTTTATTAAATATGGGTGTTGGTAGCTCCATAAAAATATCAAATCAATTAATTTCATTTTCAATTCAAGCCAATAATTTATTGGACAAAACATATATAGATCATTTATCAACTTTAAAAGAATTAGGACTTAATAATATTGGAAGAAATATAAGCTTCAATTTTAAAATTCCATTTAACCTATAATAAACTACATAAAAAATGAAAAACTCAGCAACAATTTTACTCTTATTCATACTATTTGTAGCACTATTAAGTTGTGAAGAAAGGAGCAAAAAAGAAACTAAAACTACCTTAAAAAATAACGACGTAAACTTAGATATTAGCAAAGGCTTTCAGTTGCTTGAATCTAACTGTTTTGCGTGTCATAGTCCTAAAACATCTCTTGAAGATCGAATTGCACCGCCCATGGCTGCAATTAAAGAATATTACATTACTGAAGGAGTTACTCAAGAACAATTTTCACAAAGTTTAATTACATTTATTGAAAACCCAGAAGAAAAAAATGCTAAAATTCCTGAAGCTATTGAGCGTTTTGGCTTAATGCCAAAAATGAATTTTACACCACAACAAATTACTCAAATTGCGAATTATATTTATAACTCAAAATTAGAAGAACCTAATTGGTATGCAAATCACTTTCATAATGAAAAATTTATTCATCTTGAAAATCTAAAAAATGAAGATTTATCATACGAAGAGCTTGGTTTAAAATATGCCATGAATACAAAAGCTGTTTTAGGAAAAAATTTGATTGTTGCCATTAAAAATAAAGGGACTGAAGAAGCGGTTGCATTTTGTAACACAAGAGCTTTCAATATTGTTGATAGTGCAGGTGTTGCCTTAAACACAAACATTAAAAGAGTTTCCGATTTTCCTAGAAATGCAGCTAATAAAGCAAGTTCTGAGGAATTAAATTATATAAAAAAGTCTAAAAATTTAATTGAGAATGGCAAAAAAGTACTACCTGTAGTACAAGAAATTAATAATAAAATGGTAGGCTATTATCCAATTGTAACCAATCAAATGTGTTTGCAATGTCATGGTATGCCAAATACTCAAATTTTACCAACTACGTTATCTAAAATAAAAGAACTATATCCAACCGATAAAGCTATTGGATATGGTGAAAATGAATTAAGAGGTATTTGGGTAATAGAAATGGATAAAAAGTAAAAAATTAAAACTTTTGTAACTCTACAATTAAGTAATTTTGCGGTCAATTCATATACTTAAATAACAATGAATACCATTAAACTAAATTCAGATTTCGAAATTTCAAGAATTGTTCATGGGCTATGGAGACTTACTGATTGGAATTTAAGCAATCAGGAACTTCTAAAACTTACCGAACAATGCACAGAAATGGGTGTTACTACTTTTGACCATGCTGATATTTATGGAAATTATAGTTGCGAAAAGTTATTTGGTGATGCTTTATCTTTAAAACCTGAATTAAGAAAGGAAATTCAGCTAATAACAAAGTGCGGTATTAAATTAAATACAGATAAATTTCCGTCTAGAGAATTAAAATATTATGACTATAGCTACGATTATATTGTTTCATCTGTTGAAAATTCATTGAAAAACTTCCAAACAGATTATATTGATGCGTTGTTATTACACCGGCCTTCTCCATTTTTTAATCCAGAAGAGGTTGCAAAAGCCTTTCACGATTTAAAACAAAGTGGGAAAGTACTTCATTTTGGAGTTTCTAATTTTACCTCACAACAATTTGAAACATTAAATGCTTATACCGATGAAAAATTAATTACAAATCAGGTTGAAATTTCTCCAAGTTGTTTAGAGCATTTTGATAACGGAAATATTGAATATTTTTTACAGAAAAATATACATCCTATGGCGTGGTCACCATTAGCTGGTGGGCAACTATTACATCCAACAACTGAAAAAGAACATCGAATTTTTAATACACTTTCTGAAATCGCTAATCAGCTAGATATTAAAAATGTTGATCAGCTCATTTATGCTTGGCTATTAAAACATCCTGCTAGTATTATTCCTGTTGTTGGCACACAACATATAAATCGCATAAAAAATGCTGTAGAATCCTCTAGTATTGATTTAAGTTTAGAACAATGGTTTAAAATATACAATGCGTCTACAGGAGTTGAGCTTCCTTAAATTTATGAAATAACAAATAACTTATTCAACATTATAATGTTTCTAATTGACAAACCTTACGTTTCTGATTTTCTAATAAAAACCATTAAAGAAAATAATTTTCAAATTGTTAAAACCGAAGTTGCTAAAGAATTAGTTTCTGATAAAACCCTAAACTGGATTTCTGAAACTGATGCAAAAAATAGTTATATAACTAATCCAAATCAGCCTATTTATTCAAATTCTGAAAATAGTATAAGTTGGGTTGAAGAACATTTAAATACAACCAAACTTCCAACCCAAATTAGTGTTTTTAAAAATAAAATTAAATTTCGTGAATTATTAAAAGAAACGTACCCTAATTACTTTTTTAAAGGTGTGAAATTTGAAGATTTAGATGAATTAGAAGTGGCTAAATTAAAATTCCCCTTTATAATTAAACCTGCTGTAGGTTTTTTTAGCTTAGGAGTTCATAAAGTTGATGAACCTAGTGAATGGAATGAAGTTTTAGCTCAAATTAAAAAAGACATCAACCATATTAAAGGTTTTTATCCTACTGAAGTTTTAGATGCCAATTATTTTATTATTGAAGAATGTATTGAAGGAGAAGAGTACGCGGTAGATTGTTATTATAATGAAAAAGGGGAAGCGGTTATTCTTAATATTATGCATCATATTTTTTCTTCGGGAAAAGATGTAAGTGATAGAGTGTATTCTACCTCAAAAGAAATTATCTCGTCAAATCTAAAAACAGTCCAAAATTTAGTAACTATTATTGGAGAAAAAGCAAATTTGAAAAATTTTCCAATACATATTGAAGTTAGGATTGATGAGTCAGGAATTATTATTCCTATTGAAGTCAACCCAATGCGTTTTGGCGGTTGGTGTACAACAGGCGATATGGCTTGGTACGCCTATGGCATCAATTCGTACGAACATTTTCTATATGGGAAAAAGCCAAACTGGGACGAAATTTTTAAGAATAAAGCAGGTGAAAAATATAGCCTAATTTTATTAGATAACACCTCCGGAATACCACAAGAAAATATCAAATTATTTGATTACGATTTATTATTAAAAGATTTTGAAAAACCACTCCTTTTAAGAAAGGTAGCTATGAAAGAATATCCGGTTTTTGGATTTGTATTTACGGAAACTTCTGAAGGAAATGAGGGAGAGTTAAAACAAATTTTAACTTCAAATTTAAGAAAGTATATTGTTTCAATATGAATTAAAAACCCATCAAATTAAACTAATTAACTTGATGGGTTTTCTTTTTTATTCTTTTTCGTAACTATTATTCGTTTTATCAATATCAGCCATCATTTCAAATGGATCAATTTGAACAGATTTAATTTCTTTTGATGTTGAAAATGTGTATTTCGGATGAGCCCAGGTCCAATCTTTTAAAATAGTAGCATTTGTAGGTTTGTTACCACGCATCATACGTAAAGGAATATTAAAATCTTCAGTACTTCCATCAACATAGATAACTGTGAGGTCTATTGGCATTGGCATTTGCCCAACACGAGCTATGGTTATACTTTTCCCTTCAACTTTTGCAATTGCATAATCTATCGTATGTGTAGTTTCAATCCATTCGTTTAAAAACCAATCTAATTGAAGTCCAGATACTTTTTCTGCAACTCTTTTTGCGTCGTTTGGTGTTGGGTGTTTAAACTTAAAATCGTTAAAATATTTTTTAAGCATTTCTTTTACATTTTCTTCACCCATTATATAATTTAACTGCGTAAGAAACATACTTCCTTTTGTATAACTTCCTGTTCCAAATGCTGTGTTAGTGTTAAATCTATCCGCATGTGTAGTTAATGATTCATCTAATCCGTTTTTTACCAAATAAAAATAACCTCTGTAACCTCTTGATGATGGTTTTCCATCTCCATTTCTTAAAATTATATTCGATGCTATTGATGAAATATAAGACGTAAAACCTTCATCCATCCATGAATGTTTACTTTCATTGGACGCTAAAATATTATGAAACCACGTATGTGCAAATTCGTGAAAAACTGTGCCAGCAATTTCATTTATTGATTTTCCTCCTGCAATAAATGTACACATTGCATACTCCATACCACCATCACCCGCTTGAATTACAGAATACTGTTTCCAAGGATATTGCCCTATATTTTCATTGTAATAATTTAGAGCTTTTTCGGTTAAAGGTTGAACTTCTTTCCAAGCTTTAGCATATTCAGGTGTATTTTTATATAAAAAATGAAGTACAGTTCCTCCTTTAGTTATTAATGTATCGTGTGCATAATTTGGATCTGCTGCCCACGTGAAATCGTGAACATTTTCTGCAACAAAGTTCCATGTTAATTTTTTGCCTTTTTTAACTTCTAATTGTTTCGTTTTATCTTCATACCCATGGCCAACTTCTTGTGGATTTTGAAGTATTCCTGTTCCTCCCACCGTGTAATTTCTATCAATATGAAGTGTTACATCAAAATTCCCCCAAACTCCATGAAATTCTCTCGCAATATAAGGATGCGCATGCCAGCCTTCAAAATCATACTCCGCCATTTTAGGATACCATTGTGCCATAGAAAGTGCTACACCATCTTCACTGTTTCTTCCAGCTCTTCTAATGTGCACAGGTAACTGCCCCTCAAAAGTCATCTCAAAAGTTACTTTTTCTCCAGGTTGAATAGGTTTATTTAGCTGAACTTCTAAAACAGTTCCTTCTGTAGTATATTTTATTTCTTCTCCATTTTGCGATAATGAAAGTACATTTAAGTATCCTATTTCATTTGGTTTTAACTTCGCAATTCTACTTTCATATTTGAGATTACCGTTCGTTCCAACATTATTCACCATTCTTCTATCTGGATCAACAATTGCTTGTAAACGCGCATCCATTTCGCTATTTGGTTGAAATGCATTATAATATAAATGATAAAAAACTTGATGTAAAATGTCAGGAGAATTATTCGTATAAACTAACTTTTGAGTCCCTTTATATTGGTAATTGTTTACATCAAAATCAACATCCATTTGATAGTCTACATGTTGTTGCCAATAAGAAATATTGTTTTGAGCTTTAACAATAATTGATGTAAAAATTAGGAATAGTATTAGTAATTTCTTCATGTTTTGTTTTTTAATTTGCGCAATATAACTATAACAAAAGCAAACAAAAAAGCACACTCGTTACAGAGTGTGCTTTTTTAACAGAAAATTATAATTTCTTAACTTTTATTCACCATTTTATCAGCTAAAATTAATGCATTGTATGCATTTACAACTTTTCCTGAAACAGATAATTCAGAGAATTTTACTTTTTTACCTAAAGGATTTTCTTGTGACTGAGAACCTGGTAAAACTACTTCCATGTCTATTTCAGTTCCTGAATTCATAATAATATGTTTCACTTGACTTGCAGATAATTGTGGATAATAAGATCTTACCAAAGCTGCTATTCCAGCAACTTCAGGAGAAGCCATTGAGGTTCCATTATATCTTGCATACTCGTTATTAGGAATAGTAGAATAAATTTGAACTCCAGGAGCAAAAACATCAACATTTAATTTCCCGTAGTTTGAAAATGTTGCCGGTAAATTTTCATCATAATTAGAACTCATCGCTCCAATTGTAAGTACGTTATCAGCAAATTCGGTTACTTTATCTTCTGAATCATTTGGCCAATTGCTCTTTGTATCGATATCTTTACTGTCATTTCCTGCTGCGTGTACTAATAATACATCTTTTTTCTCTGCATATTTAATCGCATCAAATACCCACTCAGAATTTGGAGACCAGTTTTTACCGAAACTCATATTCACAACTTTTGCACCATTATCTGCAGCATATCTAATTGCTAATGCCACATCTTTATCACGTTCATCACCATCCGGAACTGCTCTAACCGACATTAATTTAGCATTTGTTGCAACACCATTTAAACCAATATCGTTATTTCGAGTTGCTAGTATTATTCCTGAAACATGCGTTCCATGAGATTCGCTTTCTGTTGATCCAATTACATTACCGTTTCCGTAAGTTGTATCAGTAATATCTTCTGGATTATCACCAACAATTGCTCTTCCATCAAAAGTAAGGTCATAGTTTTTGTTTTTCTTTTGGGTTTCGTAATACTCTGTAAATGCCGCTTCATCTAAACCTCTTCCTAACAAACTTAAAATATCTCCTATTTGAGCTTGTAATTTTTGATCATCCGTTTTTACTGCTTGTAAATCTTCAATTGTAAAGCTATCTTTTCCTAAAAAAGTTTTTACTGAAGCAAAATTTCCTTCAATTTGTGCTAATCGATCCATTGTTTGAAAATGACGACCACCAGAAACCTCATAAGCCTTTAAGTATTTTTGATAGTCTTCAAACGCTGCTTTTTCATCAGCACCAATTGTTTCAAGGGTTTTACCTTCAAAACGATTTTTATATTTTGCATACAAACGTGTTATCTCTAGTTGCTCTGGAGCTCCAACACCATCACCTCCTAAAAAGTTCCATCCGTGAATATCATCAATAAAACCATTTTTATCATCATCAATTCCATTTCCAGCAATTTCTTTCGGGTTAGACCAAATATTGTCTTTTAAATCTTCATGATTGATATCAATACCAGAATCAATAACACCTACAATTACTGTTTCTCCTTTTTTTCCTTCTAAAAATTTGTATGCTTTATCTAAACTCATACCGGGAATGGTATCAGTTGCCAAATCTGCATGTGCCCAATGATTGAATTCTTCCTCACCAATTGGTGTTTTTTTTGCAGTAATTGATACTGCCGTTTCCATAGTAGGTACTGCTAAATTTTTAACAGAACTACAGCTTGCTAAAGTAAAAGCTGCTATTGCTACTAGATAAGTTAATTTTACTATTCTCATTACTACTTATTTTAATTAAATACTTCGTTAAATTTATATGTTTGGTCTAATCGTACTCCTTTTTCAGTGTGTTTTACAGTGCATAATTCATTACTCGCATCATGTTCAAAAAATAAAAGGTAATTATGATCCGCTGCTTTATTTAGAAAAGTTGCTTTTTCATCCATTGTTAATAACGGACGCGTATCGTACCCCATTACATATGGCAATGGAATATGACCAACTGTAGGTAATAAATCTGCTACAAATACAATAGTTTTATCTTTATATTGTATATGTGGAATCATTTGCTTTTCGGTATGTCCATCTGCAAATAAAATATCAAAACCTACCTCTGAGTTTTTTACAAAATCTCCGGTAGGTAAATTCACAAAATTTAATTGTCCACTTGCTTCAATTGGGTTGATATTTTCTTTTAAAAATGATGCTTTTTCTCTAACGTTTGGTTCAACAGCCCATTGCCAATGGTTTTTATTGCTCCAAAATTTAGCATTTTTAAACGCTGGTTCATATCCAGTTCGATTTTTATTCCATTGAATGCTCCCTCCGCAATGATCAAAATGTAAGTGTGTTAAAAATACATCGGTAATATCATCTCTATGGAAACCATATTTTGCTAATGAAGTGTCTAAAGAGAAATCTCCAAACATGTAATAATAACCGAAAAACTTATCTGATTGTTTATTTCCAACACCGGTATCAATTAAAATAAGCCTATTACCATCTTCAATAAGCATGGTTCTGAGCGCCATATCTATTAAATTATTACTGTCTGCCGGATTTGTTCTTTGCCATAAAACTTTTGGAACCACGCCAAACATAGCGCCACCATCTAGTTTAAAGTTCCCTGTTTCAATTGGGTATATTTTCATTCAATAAATTTATGAGCACAAAGATACAAGAATTTGTATGTATTTTAGTGTTAAAAAAAAGCAAAAAACCTAAGCATGTGCTTAGGTTTTTATTGAGGCATCGAGCGGATTCGAACCGCTGTAGGAGCTTTTGCAGAGCCCAGCCTAGCCACTCGGCCACGACGCCTTATTTGGTTTGCAAATTTAAGTATTTTTAATTTGTTGGCAAGAATTTTTATGATTATTGTGTATTTATTCATTTAATTTTAACGTTATTTTCTGCTTTTACTCATTTCTATAGTAACCATAGCAACATTACCTCCTATTGGTGGATTTAATTTTGAAACTGCAACTTCTGCTTTTTTTACTAGAGAAATTTCAATTAAAATTCTGTCTAAAATACGTTTTGCAACTTCTTCTAATAATTGAGAGCGAATTGCCATTTCTTCCTTTACAATCTTATTCAAATGAACGTAATCAACTGTATCATAGAGATTATCGGTTTTTGCAGATTTAGATAAATTTGCCTTAACCGCTAAATCTACACGATAATCTGAACCAATTTTTCCTTCTTCAATTAAACATCCATGATATGCGTAAACCCGAATATTTTTTATTTTAATTGTTCCCATTTTATAATTCTTTATACAAAGATAAGCTCTTTTTTAAAGCGTTAGGTGTTGAACTGTCTGTTTGAACTCTTTTTTAATTTTCATCTAGAAAAAGTGATAGTGACATACTTATATTCATGAGCTTCTTATTAATAAAATAACAAGAACGAGTTAAGCCTAAATATAAGGGAACATATAAATTATACTTATTTTTATTCCATAAAATTGGAACATTATAGCTTTAAAAATTTTGTAGTTGGATTGCCGAAAAAAATCGATAATTTTGCAGCTTATTAGTTTTGTATTATGGAAGAAGAAAAAAAGTCGTTAAATTTTTTAGAACAAATTATTGAAGAAGATTTAGCAAACGGATTACCTCAAGAAAAATTACGTTTTAGATTTCCTCCTGAACCAAATGGGTATCTGCATATTGGCCATGCGGCTTCTATTTGCCTAAATTTTGGATTAGGATTAAGATATAATGCGCCTGTTAATTTGCGTTTTGATGATACAAACCCTGCAAAAGAAGAGCAAGAATATGTTGATTCCATAAAACATGATGTGAAATGGCTTGGTTTTAAGTGGGATAAAGAATTATACTCATCAGATTATTTTCAACAATTATTTGATTGGGCTGTTCAACTAATTAAAGAAGGAAAAGCATATGTAGATAACCAATCTTCAGAAGATATGGCAAAACAAAAAGGGACGCCTACTGAAGTTGGAACTAATAGTCCGAATCGAGATAGACCTATTGAAGAAAATTTAGCTCTTTTCTTACAAATGAAAAATGGAGAGTTTAAGGAAGGTTCTCATGTACTTCGAGCTAAAATTGATATGAAGCATGTAAATATGCATATGCGTGACCCAATTATGTATCGTATTCTTAAAAAACATCACCACCGAACTGGCGACGATTGGTGTATTTATCCAATGTACGATTGGACGCATGGTGAAAGTGATTATATTGAGCAAATTTCACATTCCATATGTACATTAGAATTTAAAAGTCATAGAGATTTATACGATTGGTATGTTGACCAAGTTTATGACACTTCAAATTTAAGGCCAAAACAACGCGAATTTGCACGTAGGAATTTAAGTTATACGGTAATGAGTAAACGTAAACTACTACAATTAGTTGAAGAAGGTCTTGTAAGTGGTTGGGATGACCCTCGTATGCCAACAATTTCAGGCTTACGTAGAAGAGGTTATACGCCAGCATCTATAAGAAACTTTAGTGATACTGCCGGTATTTCTAAACGTGATAATGTTACTGACGTTGCTTTATTAGAGCACTGTATTAAAGACGATTTAAACAAAACAGCACCACGTGTGATGGCTGTTTTAGACCCTGTAAAAGTAGTAATTACTAATTATTCTGAAGAAAAAGAAGAGTTTTTAGATGCTAGCTATAACGATTATGAAGATGGTTTTGGAAGTAGAAACGTGCCTTTTTCTCGTGAACTATATATTGAAAAAGAAGACTTTAGAGAAGAAGCCAATAAAAAATTCTTTCGTTTAAAATTAGGAAAAGAAGTACGTTTAAAAAACGCATACATTATTAAAGCTGAGAGTTGTGTAAAAGATGAAAATGGTAAAGTTACTGAAATTCACTGTACATACGATCCAGATTCTTTAAGCGGAAGTGGTACAGAAGCTAGCAAACGTAAAGTAAAAGGAACATTGCATTGGGTTTCTGTTAAACACGCTATAAATGCTGAAGTTAGAGTATACGATCGTTTATTTACAGATGAAGCACCCGATGGACATAAAGACAAAGATTTTAAAGATTTTATAAATCCTAATTCTTTAACAATTATTGATGCATTTGTGGAACCAAGTTTAAAAAACGCTAAAAATTTAGATAGATTTCAGTTTCAGCGTTTAGGGTATTTTTGTGTTGATAAAGATACTACCTCAACTAAATTAATTTTTAATAGAACTGTTCCTTTACGGGATAGTTGGGCGAAAATGGATAGCTAAAATTAAACCTTTATAACGTTAAAGAGTCTTATAACTAAACTTAAATTTACTAGTTATGAG